>Ga0184612_10000620_pt1 | contig 16659 bp, 14 predicted proteins | sample PLM3_60_coex_FD_133163 | JGI IMG/M metagenome (GOLD analysis project Ga0184612, IMG submission 133163) | Groundwater sediment microbial communities from an aquifer in East River, Colorado, USA - PLM3_60_coex | ecosystem: Environmental > Terrestrial > Soil > Riparian zone | place: USA: East... | reverse complement strand
CCCTACGACATGGGCGATGTCGATCCGATCGGGCGGATCGGTGACCTCGAGAACCTGACCCCTGAGCAGCGCCGGGGCATCGTGGGCGGCACGGCAGCCGAGTTGCTGGGCCTGGTGGACTCCTCCGCGTGATCCAGAGGCACATCTGGATCGAGCTATTCGACCTGAAAGGATGCGACCGCCAGGCCTGGCGGGACTGGTACGACCAGACGATCCTCGTCCCTCGCGCGCGCCAACGGGGCGTGACCCTGGCTCGCCGAGGAAGCGGGCTGGCCGATCGCCTCGTCCCGGCCGCATCCGGCGAGGAGCTTGAGATCGCGGTGTACGAGGTCGTGGACGCGGATCGCACGATCGATTGGGTGCGCGAGGTCGACGCCTCCGGCGATGCCGCCATCGACAGCGCCTTTCGCGACGGTTCGCGCCGGTCGTACCGCCAGCTCTCGTCAACGCTCGAACCCTACGAGCCGCCGGGCTCCGAGATCCTCCACGGTGGCTTCTTCGAGGTCCTGGCCGAGCATCACGCCGAGTTCAATGCCTGGTATGAGCAGGAGCACATCGCGGAGCAGCTGCGCGTTCCGGGATACCTCAGCGTCCGACGGTTCCAGGGGGAGCCAGATCCGGACCGGTTCGTCGCGCTGTACGACGTCGCGACCCTCGAGTCGACCTATTCCGCTGAAGCGTCCGCGGCGCTCTCATCACCGTGGGGCGATCGCCTACGCACCACGCTCGTGACCTCCCGGGCTCGTCGGCTGTTCAGGGTGGAGCGGCTCGAGCGAGGGGCCACCTTGGCGAGGAAGCCACGTGGGCGCTGATCCCCGCGCGGCCGGATCCCTTCCCGAGACGCTGGCGGGGTTGATCCTTGCGCTGCGGTCCAAGCAGGTGAGTCCCGTCGAGGTCGCCGAGACCGCCCTCCGACGCGCCGACGCGGCCGCCGACCTGAACGTGTTCCGCTGGATCGCCGGGGATCGGTTGATCCAGGACGCGCGACGAGTCGGTCCGCAGCGAGGGGGCCTCTGGGGGGTCCCGATCGCGCTGAAGGACAACATCGACACAGCGGGCATACCGACGACCTCCGGGTCGATGGTGGACATCGACCGCGTCCCGACGCGTGACGCCGCGATCTGGCGTCGACTTCGGGACGACGCCGGCGCGCTGCTCCTGGGCAAGGCGCACATGTCCGAGTTCGCCTATCGAGCCCACCACCCCCACCTCGGCCCGGTGAGGAATCCACGCGATCCCACGCGGGCCACTGGCGGATCGAGCTCGGGCTCCGCGGCAGCCGTCGCCGCCGGCGTGGTGCCGGTTGCGATCGGCACCGACACGGGCGGGTCCGTCAGGATCCCTGCCGCCTACTGCGGGATCGTCGGGTTCAAGGGCTCGAGCGGATGCGCCGAGACGGACGGGATCGTCCCGCTGAGCGTGACGATGGATCACCCGGGGGTCCTGGCCGGTAGCGTCCGGGACGCCGGGATCGCCTTCCAGGCCATGGCTCGACGCGTCACCCCGCTCATCGATCCGACGACGCTCGAGGTGTTGCCGATGCCACGACGCCGGTTGCGCATCGGTATCGAGATCGGGTACTTCAGCCACGGGGCGGAGGTCGGCGTCACGCGCGGACTGCGTCGCGCGATCGCGGCCATGGAGACCCTCGGTTGTCAGATCGTCGAGATTCGACTCCCCGACGTTGCGCGATGGAGGGCGGCTCACCGGACGATCATCCTGTCGGAGGCATGGGCGTTCCACCGCGACAGGCTTCTGGCTGGAGCGCCCTACGGACCGGTGTTCCGGGCTGCCGTCGAGTCTGGCGGGCGGATTTCGGCCCGTCGCCGGCGTGCGGCTGGTGTCGCGCGGTCATCGGCGATCGAGTCGCTCTCGGCGACGTTCCAGGAGATCGACCTTCTCATGACGCCGACGTGCCCGACCGTCGCACCTCCCATCGACGAGGGCGTGCGAGACACCCGATACACCAGGTTCACGACGCTTGCCGCGTTCGCTGGGCTGCCGGCGATCTCGATCCCCGCCGGCGCAGGACGACGAGGTCTGCCTGTCGGGGTCCAGCTCGTCGGTCCGCACGGCGCCGATCGCGTGGTCATCTCGGCGGCTGCTGCCCTTGAGGCCGCGCTCGGCTCGAGTCCGCGCTAGATCGTCCCCGACGACTTCAGCCTGGCGATCTCGCTCGATGGTAGTCCTAGCATCGTCGAGTAGACCTCCTCGTTCGAGCTCCCGTGCGCGGGAGCGGAGCTTCTGATCGAACCGGGCGTCTGTGGCAGACGAGGCACGATCCCGGGCATCCTCACCCGACCGAGGTCGGGGTCGTCGACAGACACGACCATCTCTCGCGCCAGCAAGTGAGGGTCGACGGCGAGCGCCGCCATGTCGGCGACGGGAGCGACCGGCACCTCGGCTGCGACGAGCAGATCGAGGATGTCATCCCGGGAGCGTTGGGCGGCCCACTCGGCGATCACCGCGTCGAGTGCTTCGACATTCTCGAGCCGGGCCTCATTGCTCGAAAAGCGTGGGTCGCTTGCCAGCTCCGGATGACCTATGGCGTTGAGGAGTCTGTCGAACACGTTGGGAGTCGGAGCCACGATGGCAACCCAATGATCATCACGCGTCGCAAACAGATTCCGGGGCGCCGACGTCGGGGCCCGGTTGCCATCTCGGCCCGCGATGATGCCGAGTTGGTCGTATTCAATGAGCTGATTGCCGAGCAGCGAGAAGAGCGAGTCCAGCAGACTCGCGTCCACGACCAGCACCGGCGGCCCGCCGGGAGTGTCACGAGCCCGGAGGGCGAGCAGGACGCCGACGGTGCCATAGAGCGCCGCGATCGAGTCGGCGAGAGCGATCGGCGGCAGCGTCGGAGGCCCGTCCCGCTGGCCGGTCATGTGCGCGAAGCCGCTCATGGACTCCGCGAGCGTGCCGAATCCGGGACGTTCGCGATACGGCCCGGTCTGGCCGAACCCAGAGACGCGGGCCACGATCAGGCCGGGCCGGATGGCACCCAACACATCGGGCCCAAGTCCCCACCGCTCCAGGGTCCCTGGACGGAAGGACTCGATGACAACGTCGGGCTCCACCTTCGCGACGAGCTGCCGGAACAGCGCCTGTCCCTCCTCCCTGTTGAGGGCAAGCGTGATCGAGCGCTTGTTGCGTGACAGGTGCTTCCAATACAGCGGTACGCTGCCGCGTCGGCGGCCGAATGATCGGAGGGGGTCGCCCGGTCCCGGGTGCTCGACCTTGATGACGTCAGCTCCGAAATCGCCCAGCAGCATGCCCAGCATGCCACCGGCGATCAGCTGCCCGCAGTCGAGCACGCGGATCCCTGCGAGCGGGCCGTTTCCGGGGTCGTCCATCACCTCAGAGCATCCGAACGGGCGAGAATGCATAGTACATCGGGCGCCGACGGAGCGGCCGATGCGCACCATCGTCCAATCGAGGAGTGCCCAGCCCGCCAGGAGGACTCCGATCCACCGTGGATGCCATCGATCTGCACGCACACGTGACCCCACAACGGTTCCAGTCGGCGATCCGCCAGCGTGGTGAGTGGCACGGACTGACCGCCGAGGTCGGCGAACTCGACGTGCCCGGATTCCGCCTCGGCGTCTCGGATCGACTGCGCGACATGGACGCCGTCGGCGTCGCGATGCAGGCGGTCTCGCCGAATGCAGGCTTCTACCAGTACGACAAGGACCCCGAGACTACCGCCACGATCGCGCGCGACTGTAACGACGAGATCGCGGAGATGTGCGATCACCATCCGGATCGTTTCGTCGGCTTGGCGACACTGCCGATGCAGGACGTGCCGGCGGCGATTGCCGAGCTTCGTCGAGGGATGCGCGAGTTCGGATTCAAGGGCGCGATGGTCGACGACCACGTGAACGGCCGCACCTGGGACGAACCCGAGTTCGAACCGTTCTGGGCCGCAGTCGAAGAACTCGGGGCCGTGGTCTTCTTCCATCAGGGCAGCGCGACGGTCGTGACGCATCGGATCGACCGATACCACCTGGCGAACTCGGTGGGAAACCTCACCGAGCGCGCCCTGACCTTCGGGGCCCTGGTCGGCGGTGGCGTCCTCGATCGCCACCCTCGCCTAAAGCTGCTGCTCGGGCATGCCGGGGGGTACGCGGCGTTCGGGGCCGCGCGGATGGATCGGGCGTGGGAAGCCGGCCAACAACTCGTGGCGGAGGGTGTCGATCCGGCCGTCGCCCTCGGTGGCCAGTACGGCGCTGAAGCTGAGCTCAGGGCCAGACCCGAGGCCTCGCGCCAATCGCAGCCACCGAGTGCGTATCTCGGACGGTTCTTCTACGACAGCTGTACGTACACCGCCGCGACGCTCCGCTTCCTCATCGACCAGGTGGGCGCGGATCGCGTCGTCCTCGGCACCGACTACCCCGCCCCGATGATCCTGCCTGATGCCGTGCGATGGATCACATCACTGCCGGAACTCTCGAGTGACGAGAAGGACATGGTCCTGACGGATAACGCGCGCAGCCTCCTCGCGAGCTTGCACCCAGGGAACCCATAGCGGCCCCGCTCACGAAAGGCTCAGGACCCATCGTCCACTGATCTGAGCGAATAACGGGATGTACAATGCATCATCGACCGGCACGTGGCCTGTGCGGGCGCCGTGTCCGGCGAGGAGGAGGACCTAGCGATGCGCGACTCGTCTCGTGGCGCCATCGGCCGAACCCTATTCGGTCGGCCGGCTGTCGCCAGCCTGGTGATGCTGATCGCGGCGGCGTGTAGCGGCAGCACGCCCACGACACCTAGCTCCGCCCCGAGCCTGGCCCCGCTGCCAAGTTCGAGCGCAGCCGTCTCAGCGCAACCGTCCGGGGCCGGCGCCTGCAATCCGGCGAACTATCCGACCGGCAACGTGAACATCTCCATCTGGACAGGCACCGACACGACCTCGCAGGAGATCGGCCGTGCCATCGTGCAGGAATACCAGGCAGCGCACCCCACCGTGCACATCGACAACACGCCGACCGGTACCGTCGACGCGTACAACAAGCTGGTCGTGACGCTCCCGTCCAGTCTTCCGCAACCGACGTCTGCTCTGAACTACGAGCCGCTCATGGAGACGTTCATCGGAGCGGACTTCATGGAGCCGCTCATCCCGGAAGCGATGTGCGCGACGAGCCAGCAGGAGCTCATCGACCTGTACATCCCCGGTAGCATCGACCCGCTCATTCGCGATGGGCAGCTCTATGGCATGCCTGCCCAGCGGAACGCGTACAGCCTGCTCGTCAACAACGACAAGTTCAAAGAGGCGGGACTCACGATCCCTGACGACATCCCCTCGACGTGGGATGAGCTTGCCGCGCTGCAACCGAAGCTCCAAAAGAAGGACGCGAGCGGAAAGACCACCCAAAAGGGCTTCGAGTTCCGATACACGTCCGGCGACCAGTGGTTCGGTAGCCAGTTCATCGGGATGGTCTACCAGGCCGGTGGCGACATCCTCGATGCCCAGGGCAAGGCCAAGCTGAACACGCCCGAGGCGCTGATCGCGATGCAGAATTGGGCGAAGAATGTCGTCGATCCATCAGTGACCAACAACCAGGGCCCTTCGCCGTACCAGGACTTCGCCGACGAGCTTGATGTGATGGCATTCGGTGGGCCGAACGCTCTCCGATTCGCAGAAAGGATCAACCCATCGCTCAAGGGACGGGTCAGCGTGTTCCCGCTGCCTCGCGCGGCCGAAGGCTCCGAGATCAGCGGCATGGCCTACGGCTTCCACATGCTGTTGAACAAGTTCGCCTCGGCCGAGGAGAAGTTCGTGGCATCGCACTTCATCGGCTTCATGTTCAGCGATCCCAACCGATGGTGGGACGCGACGGGTCAGCTGCAGCCGAGAAAGGACTGGTACACGCTGCCTGCAGCCCAGGCATCGGTGGGCCTCGACGTGTTCATCGCGGATCTCGCCGATGCCCGCGGTCTCCCCCAGACATCCGATTACCTTGCTATCCAGACCGCCATCAAGAACGCGATCCAGCGGGTCGTGCTCGAGAAGGCAGATATGAAGGCCAGTCTCGACCAGGCACAACAGGAGTACGAAGCCGCGGTGCGGTGAGCTCCGCGTTGACGCGCACAAATGGGACGAACCGCGGGCCCACGGTCATCGACCGCGGGCCCGACGGGCCCTGACCTGACACCAGGATGAGCGGCGCCGCTGGCGTCGACCCGCGCGCCCGCGGACAGACGATCGGGGAACGCTTCCGGCGCTCGTGGCTTGGTCCGCGTGAGCCCTATTGGGGCCTTCTCCTGGTCGTCCCGATCCTCATCTTCTTCGTGATCTTCAAGTTCTGGCCGCTCCTTCAGGCGATCCGGCTCAGCCTTTACGATGCGGATCCGATCAAGAAGGTCGAGACCTTCCTCGGTGCCCGGAACTTCCTTGACCTTGCGGGCGATCCCCTGTTCCTGCGATCCGTCGTGACGACAACGGCGTATGTCGTCGGCACCGTCGCTCCGATCATGGTCCTATCGCTCGTGCTGGCGCTCCTGTTGCATACGGGCCTGCGGGGGACCGCGCTCTTCAGGACGTTGATCTTCCTGCCCGTCATCGTGCCGATCATCATCGTGCCGATCCTGTGGCGCTTCCTCCTTCATCCATATGGGTTGGTGAATGAGGGTCTCGGGCTGTTCGGCATCGCCGGGCCGAACTGGCTATCCGACAAGGACGTCGTCGTCGGGGCGCTGATCATCCCGACCGACTGGCGGTTCATCCCCCTGTACGCACTCATCTACCTTGCCGGCCTTCAGTCGATCGCCGAGGACTATTACGACGCCGCCAAGGTCGATGGCGCATCCGCGATCCAGCGCTTTCGTTGGATCACGTTGCCGCTGCTCAAGCCGACCACGGTCGTCGTCCTGATCGCGTCGGTCACGTTCACGGCGAAATCGATCGTCCTGCCCCTGGTCATGACCGAGGGCGGCCCGAACAACGCGAGCACGACGCTCTCGCTCTTCATCTATCAGAACGGCTTCGCATTCTTCAACCTCGGCTACGCAAGCGCAGCCTCCGTCGTGTTGCTGCTCATCGTCGTCACGTTCACGATCGCGACGCTTCGACTCTTTCGAACGGACGATTGATGAGCTCGATCCGGATGCAGTCCCGCCTCGTCGCCCTGGTCTCCTACGGGCTGCTGGCGGGGATCTCGTTCCTCGTGCTGCTCCCGCTGATCTGGATGGTCTCCACCTCGCTCAAGATCCCCGCTGAGACCTTCACGTCGCCGATCGAGTGGATCCCGAGTGATCCGCAATGGAGCAACTACCCAGCGGCGTATGGACGGGCGAACTTCAACCGCTATTTCCTGAACAGCGTCATCGTGACGGTGATAGCGACCTCACTCCACGTCGCGTTTGCGAGCCTCGCTGGATATGGGTTGGCCAAATATCGATTCGTTGGCGGCAGGTGGCTCCTTGTCGTCATCCTGGTCACCCTGATGCTGCCGCTCGAAGTCATCATGATCCCGCTCTTCTTGACGGTGAAGGACTTCGGCTGGCTCAACTCGTATCAGGGGATCATCGCTCCCCACATCGGCGATGCGTTCGGTGTCCTGCTCATGCGGCAGTACTTCCTGTCGCTGCCGAACTCGTTGATCGAGGCGGCGCGGATCGATGGGGCAGGCCATCTGCGAACGTTCTTCGCCATCGCGGTGCCGCTTTCCAGACCGGCGCTGGCCACCCTCGTGATCTTCATGGCCCGTGAGACGTGGGACGAATTCCTGTGGCCGTTCCTGGTCGTGAGCTCCGACGACATGCGGACCGTGCCCATCGGGATCCAGACCTTCGCACGCGCCGAGCTCTCGAACTTCCCGCACATCATGGCGATCTCGACGGTCGCGACGATCCCCCTGATCGTGATGTTCGTCGTGTTCCAGCGGCAGTTCATCAAGGGTATCCAGATCACGGGCCTGCGGGAGTAGTCCTCAGTCGTAGACCTCGGGATTGACGATGTCCGGCGGCCGCTCCCCACGTGCCATGGCCGCGATGTTCTCGGCGTTGCGGAGCGACATCATTTGCCGCGATTCGTGGGTGGCGCTGCCGATATGCGGCGTCAGGATCACGTTGTCCATCGTGAACAGCTCGGGCGGGGGCGCGGGCTCACTTACCGGTGGCTCGTTCCAATAGACATCAAGTCCGGCGCCGGCGATCCACTTCTCGCGCAACGCCTTGAGGAGTGCCGGCTCATCGACGATGCGACCGCGACCGGTGTTCACGAAGAATGCCGTCGGCTTCATCAGCCGGAACTCGCGCTCCCCGATCAGCAGGTGGGTGGATGGGTTGTAGTTGGCGGCGATGACCACGTAGTCGCTGGCCTTGAGGACCTCATCGAGCTCGGGGACCCACGTGACGCCAAGTGCGGCCTCGTCGGCCTCCGGTAGCCGCTCGCGCTTGGTATAGATCACGTCCAGCTCGAAGGCTCGAAGTCGCTTGGCCAGCTCCACGCCGATCTTCCCGAGTCCGACAAGCCCCGCGGTCTTGCCAGGCAGCGAATGGGCCAGGAACGTCATCGACTGCTCCTGGTGGAATCGGCCGGCGCGCGTGAATCGATCAGCCTCGACGAGCCGCCACGCGAGGCCCAGGATCAGCGCCATGGTCAGGTCGCAGGTCGTCTTCGCGATGTAGTGAGGGATCTTCGAGACGGCGATCTTGCGGCGGGTCGCAGCCTCGACGTCGACGACACCGGTGAGCCCCATCGCCATCGCGGCGATGCCCTTCAGTTTGGGGGCGCTGGCCAGGAGCTCATCGTCGATCGTCGTGTCACCGAGCGAGAAGACATAGTCGGCTCGGGATAATCCATGGACCAGGGCCGGGCGGTCGATCACCCGCTCCGACTCGAAGACTTCGACCGTGCCGATCTCCTGAAGGGCCGCGACCGCCTCCGGCATGATCGGCTGGACGACGAAGATGTGCGGCTTCATGGGTCGACCTCATGCTGTGCATGATTGGCGCCGTGTCATTGCCGTCGTCCGGCGAGCAGCGCCGAGTGAACCGGCCTCTTCGTGATCGGGCGACGCTTGGTCTCTTGCCCGGACGGTCGGGCCGGACACATGGAGGCCGCGCTACGATACCAGATGCACAATGCATCATGACCCCATCCAGCCCCACATGGCGGTTGATCCCGCGATCGACCACTCCCCGGCCCTGCCGGCGCGCGACCTGCCGAGCGTCGGCCTGCTGGCGGTCGCCATGGCCGCGGCGATCTTTCCGATCACCGCCATCGGCGTCGTGGCGAGCTTCATCATCGATGATCTCGGGATCAGCCGGACGCAGCTCGGTCTCTCGATCACCGTGGCGTCGGCGATGTCGGCGCTCGCAGCCATCGCACTCGGGCGCTTCATCGATCGGCAAGGTGGGCGCACCGCCTTGATCACCGTCTTCTCCCTATCGGCGATTTCGATGCTCGGCATCGCCGTCGCTCCGACCTATGCCCTCTTGCTGGCGGCGTCAGCCGTCGCCGGTCTCGCCATGGGCAGTGCGAATCCCGCCACGAACCGGCTCGTCGTGGAGACGGTGCCGAGGGCGCGCTGGGGCACGGTGACCGGGATCAAGCAGGCGGGTGAGGCGCTCCCGATCGTGATCGGCGGGCTGATCCTCCCGGCCACGGCGATCGCGATCAGCTGGCGCTTCGCCTTGGGCGCCGTCGCGCTCCTCCCCGTCGCGGCCATCTGCGTCGCCTGGCTGGCGATCCCGGCGGGCCGAAGGCCGGGACTAATGACATCACCGTCGAGGGTCGCGCCGAAGCTCGATCGCAACATCCTGTGGCTGACCGCGTACTCGTTCGTCGTCGGCCTGGTCGCCGCAAGCATCGCGACCTACCTGCCGCTCTATGCGCAGGAAGCACTCGGGATGAATGCGGCCACCGCCGGGCTCGTGGTGGCGGCGATGGGTGTCGTGGCCGTAGCCGGTCGGCTCGTCTGGGGCCACGCCGCGCGACGTGTCAGCGACCTTCGGGGTCGGCTTCGCTGGATCGCCCTGCTGGCCATCGGCGCCACCGCGTTGATCTGGTCCGCAAGCCATGTGCATCGCGAGCTGGTGTGGCTCGGCGCCATCCTGTGGGGCGCAAGCATCCTGTCGGTCGGCGCCCTGGGCAACCTCGCCGTCATGCATTACTCGGTCGTCGAGAACACCGGGCGAGCGTCCGGCGTGATGATCACCGGCTTCGGCGTCGGCTTGATGATCGGTGCACCCGCCTTCGGTCTCTCGGTCGACCTGACGGGCGCCTATGACGTCGGCTTCTGCTTGTTGCTCGTCGAACTCGTGACGCTGACGATGGTCAGCACCGTCTGGGGCCGGCAGCTCAGCGCGAACGTATCCTGACAATCGAATGGAGGCCGACGTGCAGTCCACTGACCTCTTCCTGCGAGAAGCGACCGCCCTGCTGGTCATCGACATGCAGAACGCCTTCTGCCATCCGTCGGGCGGCTTCGCACAGGTTGGCCGGGACGTGTCGGCACAGCACGCCATCATCCCGACCGTTGCGGAGCTCGTCCGGACCGCCCGCGGAGCGGGCATGATGGTCGTCTGGACGATCCAGGAGGGCCTTGGTCCGGACGATCGAGCCCGACTGTCCCGGCAGATACCCACGCGGCTGGGCCGCGGGTCGGTCGAGCCGGAGACGTGGTGCATCCGCGACACCTGGGACGCGCGCCTCGTCGAACCACTCGACGGCGAGCTGAAGGCTGAGGATCACGTAGTCCACAAACTCCGGATGTCGGGCTTCTATTCGACGACCCTCGATGCCACCCTGCGGATCCGCGAGATCCGGACACTGATCGTGACCGGCGTGAATACCGAGAAGTGCGTCGAGTCGACCGTCCGCGACGCGTCGTTCCGCGACTACGACGTGGTCGTCGTGGGCGATGCGGTCGCAACGAGCGACCGGGCGTTCCACGACGATTCGCTGCGCAAGATCGACGCGTACTTCGGCGTCGTCCTACCGAGCCAGGCGGTAGCAGCCGCGATGACCGCCAGCGCGGTCGCCGGAGGGGTGTGATGGTCTCGAGCCGGTCGCAGCAGGTCCGCGTCGGCGTCGTCCAGGCGGCTCCCGTCTTTCTCGATCGGGAGGCGACGACGGCGAGGACATGTGAGCTTATCGAGGAGGCGGGTGCTGCCGGGGTGTCCATTCTGGGCTTTCCGGAGGGCTTCATCCCGACCCATCCGGATTGGTACCACTATGTCCCGGCATCGAGCGCCGCGAGCTTCGACTTCGCCCGGCGGCTCTTCCTCAACGCGGTCGAGATCCCGAGCCCCACGACCGACCTGCTGTGCAAGGCGGCGGCCGCCTCCCGCGTGAGCGTCGTCGTCGGGATCTGCGAACGGACCCCGGAACCCGACTCGACCCTCTACAACAGCCAGCTCTTCATCGCCAGTGACGGGACGATCCTCGGTCGGCACAGAAAGATCATGCCGACACTCGGGGAGCGGGTCGTCCACGCTCGGGGTGGGGGTGACGGTCTGCGGGTCTTCGCCACACCGACGGCACGCGTCGGGGGCCTGATCTGTGGCGAGAACTCGAACCCGCTCGCGATCATGGCATTGGCCGCCGATCGGCCCGAAGTCCACGTCGCGAGCTGGCCGAGCCCCGTCTCGAAAGACGAGGGCGGGATGAGCGACCTGATCTCCGTCGCAAGCCGGGCGATCGCGTACCAGATGGGTGCGTTCGTCCTGAGTTCGCAGGCGGTCGTCAACGAGGCCATCGCCCACGAGCTGGCGCAGTCGGACGGTGACTTTGCCTTCCTGATCGGCCAGGCCGGCCGTGGCAGCTCGATGATCGTCGGGCCTGACAGGACGGTTCTGGTCGGGCCTCCGGATGGACCGTGGGAAGGCATCCTCTCCGCCGACGTCGACCTCGAGGCGTGCGTCGTGGCGCGCCACATCCACGACTTCGCCGGCCATTACAACCGGCCCGACATCTTCAGGCTGGAGGTCGACCGCCGTGGCGGCCAGCTCGTTGAGACGCTGGACGAGGACCCTCCATCGAGCCTCGCGCCGAACGCCTCGCCCGATCGTGCCCCAGCGCCGCCCGAAGTTGCGGGCAACGGTCGGGCAGCTCATTCGCGGACGGACCAGGCAGTCCGATAGGTCCTCGAGCCGGAGGCTGCAATCGCGATCACTCGGGCGTGATGATCGGCACCAGGAGATACGAGGGTCGGTCCCCATCGAGATGCAATGTCACGTCGCCGCCGAACACGTCGCCCGGCCGATCGCGCGGCTCGTCGTGGTTGTACGGCCCGCATCCCGTCAGCGGTCGCTTGACGTTCGAAAGCCGAACCGGCTCGCCCGGATAGACGTAGTCGGTGCCACGGACTGACAGCCCGAGGCGATAGCCAGCCGGGACGACGACACAGGTCGGCCAGATCTCGATGTCGAGCTCGACCGGCTCGCCGGGGCGGAGTAGCTCGCGCGTGTCGTGGGTGTGGTAGGGCCGATGGGGCAGCGTCCGGTCTGGATCGAGCTTGCGGTGCGAGGCGCGCAGCCAACCCTGGGCGACCGGCGTATGGGGGTCGATGTTGCCCGGGAACGTGACTTCGGCGAGATCCGGTGCGAAGACCCTGACGACCAGGAACAGGTCGGCGTCCTCGGTCTCGGACGAGACCACCAGCTTCGCGGCCAGTGGACCGGTGATCTCGGTGTCCGACTCGAACGGTCGCGTCAGGAAGGTCACGCCGGCGCCCGATCCCGTATACGTGACGTTGCCGGACGACGTCGGTTTCGACTCCGTCAGACGAAGGTCCTGCGCATCGAGGAAGTACCGGGTCCAGGACGTGCGTGCGAGCGGCCATTCACGTTCCGCCCTTTGGACGAAGGTGTTGTCGATGTGCCGGATCTGCAGCAACACGGGCGGCTGGTCGCCCCAACCTGTTTCCTCGCCCTTCAGGAAGTGCCCGAAGAACCGCTTCTGCAGGTCCTGGCCGTAGGGGGTGTAGTAGTGCGTCCAATGCTGGAGGCCGTGCGCTTCGAGCCACTTCTCCTCGGATGCGGCCGCAAGAAAGCCTTCGAAGTTGCCCCGGTGGTGCAGCCCGTTGCCGCCCCAGTTGGCCGCCGACAGCAGGGGCACCGTGATCTTCGCGGGATCGGGAGTACGGGCTTTCCAGTGGTCGTCGTCGAACGGGTGAGCCAGCGAATCCCCGCCGAAGTCCGCGATATTCCGCGCTAACTCCTCCTCGCCGAGGGTCTCCGGTCCGCAGACCAGCTCCCCGGTCACACGACTCCGGCGACCCCGCTCGCCGAGGCCATGTTGGACCGACCGCACTTGTGTCTCGAACCAATCCTGGGTGAACGTGGTGAAGATCCCGCCGTGATGGGTGACGTCGCGGTACCAGTCAGCGGCACCCTCCCAGACGCAGATGGCGGCGAGGTGAGGAGGCTGCAGGGCCGCGACCTGCCACTGGTTCATGGCGTAGTACGAGATCCCGCTGAGGCCGACCTTGCCGTTGCACCAGGGTTGGCTTGCGGCCCACTCGATGCAGTCGTAGAAGTCGCGCGTCTCGCGCGGAGACCAGACATCGAGACGACCCGGCGAGCGCCCGGCGCCGCGGGAGTCGACGCGCACGCAGGCGTAGCCGTCCGGCACCCATTTCTCCGGATCGAGCGTCTCCCAGTTCTGGTACAGGTTCGATGAACCGGCGATCGCCTCCGGGTGCTCGGTCGAGTGCGATTCCCAGACCGTCGGATAGCCATCCTGCCAGGCGAGGCCCTTCGCGTACGGCCCGTGGGTCATGACCACCGGAACGCGGCTGTCGCCGAGGGGACGGAAGACGTCGGCGCGCAGCACGACCCCGTCGTCCATCGGGATCCCGACGTCCCATTCCACGACCATGCCGTCGCGAATTTCCGATGGCGAGCTCATCCGGTCGCTCCCGGGCTCGTGGCGAGGTAATCGACTGCGGCCCTTCCGACGATGCCGCCACTGCGCAGTCGGCGATGGACGTCCAGGACCCCGTCCGGTGGGACGATCGCCCCGATCATCGGGCGGATGCGTCCTGCGGCGACGAGCTCAGCGGCGATCTGGACCTCGCGACGGCTCGCGTAGCGCGAACCAATGAGGCTCGCCTCCCACTCGACGAGTCGCATCGGATCAAGCCGCGCATCGACGTCGGGAAACGACGTCATGACCGTGACCCGACCGCCGCGTTCGATGGATCGCTGGGCCCACGCGATGGTCTGGGTGGTACCGACGAAGTCGACGATGACCGTCGGTCCACCATCGGGCCAGAAGCGCCCATCCAGCGTCTCGAGGTCCGTCGAACGTACCGGCTCGGCGCCGAGATCGGAGATCGCAGCGAGCTTGTCGTCCGTGACATCGAGGCCGGCGACCGCCGCGCCGTGGAGTCGGGCAACCTGGACGAGGTGGATGCCGACACCACCGCCGGCACCGATGATGGCGACACGGTCGACGAAGCCGATGCGCGCCCGAGTCCGGGCGATGTGGACGGGCGTCGCGACCGCGTCGGCGACGACCGTCGCGGCGACCGGATCAAGGCCCTTCGGTACATCGATCAGGTTCCGGCTCGGGAGCACCACGTACGGGGCGTAGCCACCGTCGATGTGCAACCCGATCAGGCCGGCGAGGTTCACACACCGATTCTCCTGGCCGGCGACGCACGTCCGACAGTGACCGCAGAAGAGGTAGAAGTAGGCGGTCACGCGGCGACCGATCCACTGGCGGTCGGCTCGACTTGGGGCTTCGACGACCCGGCCGACGAGCTCGTGGCCGGGGACCCGCGGGAGGGTGACCGTCGGATCCTCCGGGTCTCGCCGGATGAGGTTGAGGACGGTCGACCCGATCCCGCATGCCTCGACCTGTACGAGGACCTCGCCTTCCATCGGCGATCGACGATCGAACGACTCCCAGACCGGATCGACCCCCCAGCGGTGCAGTCGATAGCCGTGCTGCTCCGTCATCGATGCGCTCCCGCTGTCTTGAAGAGGATCGAGCCGATCCCATGATGATATATAGTGCACCGGTGGCTTCTCGAGTCCCCCCGCCGAGGGCGCGACCTTAGGTCGACCCGATCGAGCTCAACGGGCCGGGGGCCCGATCCAGAGTCGGAGGACCCGATCCGGTGTTGCGTCATACGGCGTTCTTCCTCCATCGCGAGACGACGACTCCCGAGCTCCAGTTCGAGATGCTCAAGGGGTTGGTGTTCCTGCGATCCGAGTGCGTCGGTCCCGTCGCCGGGGACTATGGGGAGGATCTGTTCGGAGGGTCGCACCGGCTCCGTGAGATCAAGCCCTACGAGCGCACTCCGAAGTGGCGCGGACGAACCGAAGGACCTCCGTCGGAGTTCGACGTCGCCCTGCACCTCGACTTCGAGGACCAGGCTGGCCTGGAGCTCTATAACGACGACGATGTCCACCATCGGATCGGGGCATTCAACGCGTCGATCAACGAGCCAGAACTCACCGCTCGCGTCGATTGGTGGTATGACGGTCCCCCACTCACCCGTCGGGGTCACGTCCGTCACACCGCAATGTTCGTGTGGGCCGATGAGGCCGATGCCGCGCAGCGGAAGGCGGCGCTCGATGCCGTCCGGCGGTTCGAGAACGCGCCCGGGATCGACAGCGTCACGATCGGCGAGAACGTCGGCCCGCTGACCACCGATTACGACTGGCTCTACGACGTCCAGCTCACCGACGTCGACGCCGCGCGATCACTGCTGGACAGCGAGCTCTACCGGGACATCCTGGAGACGGTCGCCCGGACGACGAAGTACGAGTGGACCGCCCGGCTGACCCACAAGATGCGAGGCCCGTAGCGGGCGTGGCCGGGCGACACCCGATCATCGATGTCCACGCCCATGTGACCCCGCAGCGGTTTCAGCGGGCCGTGCTGGCCGGGGACCTGTGGCACGGACTGGGCCCCGATGAAGGCGAGCTCGAGAATCCGAAGAACCGCTGGGACCCCGCGCGTCGCGTCGAGGAGATGGATCGACTCGGTGTCGATGTCCAGCTGGTCTCGCCGACGGATTGCTTCTATCAGTACCGGCTCGCCCCTGCCAGGACCGCGGCCATCGCCACGGACTGCAACGACGAGGTCGCCGAGATGGTCCGGGACCGTCCCGAACGCTTCATGGGCCTCGGGACGCTGCCGCTCCAGGACATCGACCTCGCGATCCGGGAGATGGAGCGCTCGATGGGCGACCTCGGCCTTCGCGGATTCATGATCGACGACCATGTGAACGGTCTGACCTACGACCATCCGACCTTCGGCCCGTTCTGGGCCTCGGCGGAGCGTCTCAAGGCCTTCATCCTGGTCCACCAGGGACGGCCGACCTCCGTTACGTACCGGATACGCGACTACTTCCTGCCCAACTCGATCGGCAACCTCGTCGACCGCACGATCACGTTCTCGACACTCGTCTATGGCGGAGTCATGGATCGCCATCCCGGGCTGACTATCTGTCTGGGCCATGCAGGTGGGTATGTCCCCTATGCGGTCGATCGGCTGGACAAGGGCTGGTCGGCGTTCCCTGACTCGCGGGGCGCGACCCTTGATCGCCCGAGCACCTACCTGCGCCGGTTCTACTACGACACGGTGACCTACACCGACCGCAACCTGCGATTCCTGCTCGACGTCGTTGGTGCGGATCGCATCCTGTCCTGTACCGATTGGCCGGCTCCGATGGTCGTCCAGGACCCCGTCCGCCGGAT
>Ga0184612_10000618_pt1 | contig 16690 bp, 10 predicted proteins | sample PLM3_60_coex_FD_133163 | JGI IMG/M metagenome (GOLD analysis project Ga0184612, IMG submission 133163) | Groundwater sediment microbial communities from an aquifer in East River, Colorado, USA - PLM3_60_coex | ecosystem: Environmental > Terrestrial > Soil > Riparian zone | place: USA: East... | reverse complement strand
TTCCCGTTCGAGTGACAGTTTTCCGACTCCACTGATCAGAGACGTCGCGGTCGTGGCGCCCCGCCCGGGCGGCGCGCAGTCGGACGCACTCCCTAGCGTTCCATTTCGGCTTGCAGCCGGTGCCGGACCCGGTGGAGCCGTACGGCCACGTTGTTCTTCTCTATCTGGAACATCCCGGCCAGCTCTTCGATCGACAGCCCCTCGACGTGACGCAGCAGGAACAGGCTTGCGTCCTCGCTGTCCAAGGCGGCGATCGCGCGCCGAAGCCGCTCCTTCAGCAGCGAAGGGGGCTGGACGGCGGCGTGCGGCGCCCCATCGTCGTAAACCGACTCGGCATGAAGCTCCCGGCGGCGCAGCACGTCGACGGCCGCGTTGACGGCTGCGCGCCGGAAGTAGGCGGCCGGCAGCGCAACGTCCTCGACGTCTCCACCCCGGGCCAGGACGCGCAGGAAGACGGTCTGCAGGACGTCCTCGGCGTCGGCCGGATTCCCGGTGACGCGCCGGGCCGCGCGGAATACCGCCTCGTAATGGCGCTCGTAAACTTCGGCAAACCCTGCCAGCGCGGTCGTGGAAGTCATGGGGGATCCGCAGCTCGTCGATTTGCGTGTTGGCTGTGGACACCTCGTCCGCCTCACCAGCCTTGACGCACGAGGAGGCCGACTATTACAGGTGTGCGGGAGAATTGTAGCGCCGCCGGCGGAGAGAATTCCCACCTACACTTCGCCGTTCGATCTGTTCGTCAAGGGGAATGAAACGGGGGATAGGCTGGGTGTTCGGGACGATTTTCGAACCTGGTTCGTCGAGACCGTCGCTTGAGTGGTGTTCCAATGACCTGGCGAGATTCCGTGGGACGCTGCGAGCTTCCGTGAATCGGCAAAACGACTTGTGCGCGCTTGCCGTAGAATCCTTGCCGACGCAGACATGAAATGTATTGTGCTGATCCCCATCGGCATCGTGCTGGCCGCCGCGCCGGTGTCCACGCAGGCGGTGGCAGGCGGCGGATTCGAAGTTCGCACGCTCTCGACACGCGCCGACATGGTGAGCGGCGGCGACGTGCTGATCCAGATCACGACGCCGCCATCCGCGGCGTCAAAGATCGCGCTTACAGTCAACGGCCGCGAACCGCGTGGCGAGCTCAGGGAGACGACGACTGGCACGGTGATCGTGCGGCTCACAGGTCTGCGATTAGGAACCAACGCCATCGCGGTCGGTCTGAAGGGACAGAAACCTGGAGTACAGCTATCCGTTGTGAATCACCCGATTGCCGGGCCGGTGTTCAGCGGTCCCCATCAGACGCCATTCAGCTGCGAGACGCAGGCATTTGGCTTCGACCAGCCGCCCGACATCAACTGCACGGTGTCGACCCGCGTCGACTACTTCTATCGGTCGAACGCCGTGCAGGGGAACGCCAATCCCTTCAAGGCGTACGAGGTGACGGGACCGAGGCCGGACGACCTCGCCATGACGACCACGCTCGATGGCAAGACTGTGCCGTACATCGTTCGGCGAGAGATGGGGACGATCAATCGTGCGGTGTACGTGATCGCGTTCCTGCACGAACCCAACACGCCTCTGCCGGATCCGTGGAGCACGAACGGCTCGAGTTGGAACGGGCGTTTGATTTACAGCTTCGGCGCCGGCTGCCAGGCAGGCTATCACCAAGGCCGAACGACTGGCTTTCTGGGGAACCGTAGCGCCCTCGAAGAAACGCAGCTCGGCGACTACGGGCTTGCCAAGGGTTATGCCATCGCGTCGTCATCTTTCAACGTGTTCGCGAACACCTGTGCTGACGTCATTGCCGCCGAAACGATGATGATGGTGAAGGAACACTTCATCGAACGATTCGGTGTACCGCGCTACACGATCGGCAGCGGCCGCTCCGGCGGCTCGATGCAGCAACATCTGATCGCACAGAACTATCCGGGGCTGCTCGATGGCCTCATTCCGACCGCAGCGTTCGCCGACACTGTTACGTTGATCACCCACTTGTCGGATTGCGAACTGCTCGCGCGGGCGTTCGAAACCTCGGCGTCGACGTGGACTGATGACGAGAAAGCAGCGGTCGCGGGCGAGGCGAACTGGCAGTTCTGCGCGCGGAACGGCACGGCGGTTCCGCTGCTGCGCCCAACGTATTGCGACCGGACGGGCGTGCGCGCCGATCAGATCTACGATGCGAGCACCAACGTGAACGGAGTGCGGTGCACCTATCAGGACAATATGGTGAACATCTTCGGAGTCGATCCGAGGACAGGCTTCGCGCGTCGCCCATTTGACAACGTGGGGATCCAGTATGGGCTGAAGGCGTTCAACGCCGGGGAGATCACCTTCGAGCAGTTCGTGGATCTCAACCGGCGCATCGGTGGCCACGACATCGACGGTCGCGTCGTGGCGACGCGCACCGTGGCCGATCCCGAGGCGCTTCGGATCGCGTTCCAGTCAGGACGTGTAAACGACACGAGCAAGGGCATGGCGACCGTGCCGATCATCGACGTGCGTCCCTATACTGACGGCAGCGGTGACGTCCACGATACGGTCAACAGCCACGTCACGCGCGCGCGGTTGCTGGCTGCCAATGGCACGTCGGCAAATCAAGTGCTCCACACCTATGAGCCGGAAACGAACATCCAGCGGGTGCAGCGCGACAACCTCGACGAGATGCAACAGTGGCTCGACGCGATCGCCAACGACGAGGCGGCAACGAAGACCGCGCTCGAAAGGGTGATTCGCAATCGGCCGGCGAGCGTCAAGGACGCGTGCTATACCAAGGAAGGAGAGAAGATCACCGACATGGCGCGCTGTGCGCAGATGTTTCCCGTCTACTCGAATCCGCGGCTCGAGGCCGGAATGCCGATCGCGGCAACGATGCTGAAGTGCGAGTTGAAGGCCGTGGACAGGGCAGATTATTCGGTGCGGCTGACGGACGCGCAATTCGCGGCGATTCGGGCCACGTTCCCGTCAGGTGTGTGCGACTTCACGAAGAAGGGCGTCGCGGTACGTCCGCCCGAGACTTGGCTCAAATACGGAGGCAAGAACTGACGGGAATCGAATAAGAGGGACAATGGACGAGCTGGCTGGTGTCAGGGACGGAATTCGCAACTACCTGATCACGGCGGCGTAACCAGCGGCAGCATCCAACTCTCTGTCCCTAAACGGTTCCAAGCCAATCGAAACAATCCGAGTCGGCGGACTGTTCGAAATCTGTCTACAAATATCGGACAAGGATCCGAAGGACGAGGATCGTCTGCTCATTCTCCCCGCAAGATCCTCGCGGGATCGATCGATGCGGCGCGCATCGCGGGAACGAGAGAGGCTGCAATGCCGACGATCAGGAGGAGGGCCGGGCCAAGCGAGAACGAGAGTGCGTCGAGGGGCGACGTGCCAAAGAGCAGAGTCGTCATCAGCCTCGTCAGCAGAATCGCGGCGACGATGCCGAGGGCGACCCCGGCGGCTGTCACCGAAACACCCTCGCGCAGCACCAGCCTCACGAGCACGCCACGTGACGCGCCAAGCGCCGCGCGCACGCCGAGCTCGCGTCGCCGCTGCGACACACTGTAGGACAGCGCCCCGTACAGACCGATTCCCGCGAGGCTGATTGCCAGCACCGCGAAGCCAGAGACGACAGACGCGGCGAAACGTGGTTGCGCCCACGACGCCGAAACCAGCGTTCGCAGTGGCGTCACACTGTCGATCGCCGTTCCGCTGTCGGTTTCGCGGACGAGGCGGCGTAGTGTCGCACCAAGCTCGGATTGGGCCGCCGATCGGCGTACGACAAACGTCGGGAAGCCGCTGATTCGGTGCGTTCGCGAACCGTGGACGAAATACATCTCCGGCTGGCGCGCCGCGTCGTTTCCGTCCTTCAACACGTCGCCGACGACGCCGATGATCTCGGTCTCCGCCGCGTACTCGCCCTCATAGAGCGGACCTAGGCGCAGGCCAATGGCGCGCGGTCCGGCGAGGAACTGACGCACGAACTCCTCATTGACGATCGCCGCGCGCTCGCCGCTGGCCGTATCGCGCTCGTCGAAGAAGCGCCCCTCCTTCAACCGCAGCTGCATCGCCTCGGCGTAGCCGGGCGTGACGACATAGCTCAACACGCGACCCGACGTCGGCTTGCCGCCACCGACGGCCGCTGGCAGCGTCACGCCCGTGACCGCCGTCATGGGAAGCAGCGGCAGCATGTTCGATGCGCCGGCCGACGTCACACCGGGCGTCACGCGAATGCGTTCGAGCAGGCGGGTGATGAACTCATGGCTGCGCACCTCAAGGGCCTCTCCCTCCGGCAGTTGCACGCGCATGACCTCCACATGATCGGGGTCATAGCCGGCGTCGACGCGTGTCAGTCGCAGAAAGCTGTGCGCGAGCAGCGAAGCGCCGACGGCGAGTACGACCGCAAAGCCGGCTTCAATGATGAGCAGGCCAAAACGCAAGCGGCGGCTGTGTCGACCGGTCGCACTGGCGCTGACCGATCCCTCGCCGCCGCGAAAGGCCTCAAAGAGATCGACGCGCGTGTTCCGAAGCGCCGGGATGAGTCCGGACAGTACCGCGGCAGCTACCGACGCCGTCACCCCGAACAGAAGCGTCGTCCCATCGAGGGCAATGGACTCGAGACGCGGGAAGCGCGCGGGCGCGGTGAGTGGCAGCAGTCGAACGAGCGCCCACGCCAGTGCCAGACCGGCGACGCCGCCTGCGGCCGACAGTACGAGGCTCTCGGTCAGGAGCTGTCGCAGGAGTCGTGTGCGACTGCTCCCCAACGCCGCGCGAATCATCAGCTCGCGCTGGCGCGCGGCGCCGCGGGAGAGCAGCAGATTCGCGATGTTCGCGCAGGCGATCAGCAGCACCAGGGCGACTGCGCTCCCGAGTACGAGAATCGCCGGGCGAACTGCGAGCGTCATATCGTAGACGAGCGGCCGCGCACGGACGACGACGGCGGCCCCGCGGCCGAAGAAGAAATCCGTTGACGGCGGCCGTGGGATGCTGCGGGCGGCCGCCGTACCTTCGGCTTCCGCTTGTTCAGGCGTCGCGCCACCCCGCAACCGTCCCAGCGTGGTGAAGACGACCGTGCGGTTCGGCTGGTCCGCATCGGCGGGGATGACGGCCGGAATCCAGAATAGCGCGCGCGGGTTTGGAAAGGCCAGATCGGGTCGCGCGATCCCGACTATCGTGCGTAGCTTCCCGTCGATCTCGACGGTGCTACCGATCGCGGCCGTAGCCGCGGCGAATCGATCGCGCCACAGTCGATCGCTCAGCACCACCGCCGGCGCGGCGCCCGCAGCGTCCTCACCCTCGACAAAGAAGCGGCCGATCGCCGGGGTCACGCGCAACAGGCGGAACACTGATGGAGAAACGGTTGCTCCATGCAGACGTGAGGGCTCGAAGTCGGGTTGTCGAACGAGATAGTCGTAGGACCCGTAGGCGCCGGCGTCCTCGATCGTGAGAGACCTGTCGCGCCATGTGAGCCGCGTTCTGAGACTGAGCCAGCGGTTGCCCGCAGGCGATTGACCTCCCGGATGTTCTTCCCAGAGCCGAATGAGCTGCCCCGAATCGGGGTACGGCAACGGTTCGAGCAACACACCGTGCACGACCGTGAATACCGCCGTCGTCGCGCCGACGCCGATCGCGAGCGTCACGAGAACGGTGAGCGTGAGTCCCGGCGTGCGTCGCAGCGTGACCAACGCATAGCGGACATCGCGGAAGAGCGATTCCATGACCGCAAGCATAGCGCGGAGTCTGGGCGAACACGTCGAGGCACAACCCTGAGCCGTAAGGAATCGCCTTGAAGTTGCGTTCATTGGAGTAGGGGATGGCGCCGCTTGCACAAGGGGTGATGCCGGCAGAGAACGGTCGTCCTCGTGCCGCGTGCAGCGCGTCAGGAGGATGACGACAGATGGACCGGCTACACTCCAAAGTGCCGTTTCGCGAAGGCACGGCCGCAGCCGGATTTCAGGTACTTCTCGAAGCGTGCTGCCCGCGATTCGTTGGGAAACTCAAGTGACACAACGACGGACCACGGACGGTTATCCGGGTATGCCCGCCTGGACCGGCATTGTGCCAATCGAGCCGTTCGTCCAGGTTCGATGTGCGACCGACGTAGTGGCGCGAGGGATCGGGGTCGCTCCGCAGGATGTAGACAAATCGAGCGCCGACGCCTCGCATGTCGAGGGCGGTGGCATTTCACGCGCCAGCGGGAATCGACAGGATGACAACCAAGAACCGCGCTGATGGACCGGAACGTACGCGGATCCTGCGCGTTGGAGTCGACTAGACGTACGGAGAAACTGAAGTCCGCCTCCGCTGCCTGAACTGAGCGCAGCTTCGGCGAGACAGCCTTCGCATGAAGGAAGAGCTCGCTTCGTGTTCCGTCGGCGCGAAGCGTCGACCTAGCTGAAGCTCGCCCGAAGGGCGAGCGAAGGCTGGCTGGGCGTTAGGGACGAGTTTCACAACTGGCTGCTGACTGCGGCGTGACAGGCAAGCGCCCTCGGCACTACGACTTGCGCCTCGCGAGGCTGGAATACCGTCCGAGATTTGTATACATATTTCGGACAGACCGCCTTCGTGCTAGATGTCGGCTCGCAAGGCGACGATGGGATCGACGCGCGAGGCGCGGCGCGCTGGAAGATACGTCGCCAGAAGCGCCACGGCTGCCAGGGCCCCCGACACGGCGGCATAGGTGATCGGATCCATCGGGCCAACGCCGAACAACAACGCCGACATGACACGAGTGAGCGCCAGCGCAACGCCGATGCCGAGCACGATGCCGGCGGCTGTCAGCCAAAGCCCGTGACGGAGAAACATCTGGCGCACATCTCCGATCTGTGCGCCGAGGGCGATGCGGATGCCGATTTGGCGGGTCCGCTGCGTCGCGATGTACGTAATCACACCGAAAATCCCCACGACGCCGAGGAGCAGCGCGACACTCGCGGCAATCGCCAGCATCACCATGGTGAAAGATGTCTGAGCCATGGAACGCGCCTGAATCTCATCGAGCGTCTCCACGGCAGCGAGCGGCAGATTCGAGTTGACCGACCAGACGGCCTGCTCGAGAAAAATGTGATGGGGTTTTTTGGCTGGGTGTTAGAGACGATTTTCGACCCTGGCTCTCATCGACGGCCCAGCGGAGCCAAGGCCCTCACCTTTACTGGACAGCCCTGCAGAGAAGGTCGCGGCGGCTGGAATACTCCGAGGCGCCTTGCCTTTGAAGCGGGCCTTCACGGGTGGCTCGAGCGTGTCGTTTGACAGTGAGGGGCTAGGCGCGCAAACTCTGGCAGCCTTACTGATTCGTCTGATTCAGTAGGCGCGGAGGACGGCTGAGAGCAGGAGGGCAAACAGACTTACCAGGAGGTGGACTGTGTGCACACATCCGGGACTGTTGCGATCGTATCTCTGTCTTTTGCGGATCGGCCTCATCGTCGTTGCCGTTGCGGCCGTGCCCGCGGAGGCGCAACTTCTCTATGGCGGTCTCGTCGGCGCGGTGATCGACCAGCAGGGTGCGGTCGTTCCCGGGGCCAGGGTGACGATCGTCAACACGGAAACCAATCACACGCGCGAGACGACCACCGACGCGCAGGGCGTGTACTCATTTGTGAACGTCCTGGCGGGGCCCTACGACGTCAGGGTCGCATTGCAAGGGTTCCGCGAAGCCTTACGATCCCGCGTGCCTGTCACGGTCGGCCAGATCAGCCGCGTGGACTTGAGGCTGGAGGTCGGCGCCCTGAGCGAGGGCATCACCGTCGAATCAGCCCTCGAGCTCCTCCAGACGGACAAGGCGGACGTCCACACCGAGCTGAAGTCCACCGAGATCACGAATCTCCCCCTCAATCGGTTCCGAAACTATCAGGCGCTGGTAGTCCTCGTGCCGGGCTCGCTCCCGCCAGCCTTCCAGAATGCCGAGACCGACACCCCGCAGCGTTCGCTGAACATGACCGTGAACGGCCAGGATGGTGCGGCGAACACGACGCTCACCGACGGCACGCGGAACGTGAACGTGGGGCTGCCGCACCATAATGTGTACATTGCCCCCGCCGAGACGATCGATACCGTCAACATCACGACGGGCAGCATGGATGCCGAGGAGGGGATGGCCGCGGGCGTGGCGATTACGGTCATCACCAAGTCGGGCACGAACACGCTCAGGGGCTCGGCGTTCGAGTTCTTCAACAACGAGAAGCTGAACGCCACGCCCTACTACTTCGGGCGGGGAGCGGTTCCCCAGAAACTCCCGATCAAGCGCCAAACGTTCGGGGGGACCCTGGGTGGGCCGATCCGCCGCAATCAACTGTTCTTCTTCGGGTCGTACGAGGGTTACACCGGCAGGCAGGACCAGTTCTCGTTCTTCAACGTACCGAATACGGCGCTGCGTAATGGCGACTTCAGCAACGCGCTCAACGCGAACGGCACGCTGCAGCGGATTTACGACCCGTTTACGGGCGACATGGCCACAGGGACCGGCCGGTCACAGTTCGATAGCAACGCGATCCCAGCCAATCGGATCCACCCGATCGCGAGACAGCTGCTGAACCTGTATCCCCTCCCGAACGTCGAGGGGACCGGGGCGGGCGGCTTCACGGGCAACTACCGGATTGCGCGGCCAAGCGCGACGGACCGCCATAACTTCGACCTGAAGATCAATTTGAACCGGACGCCAGCGCATCAACTGTGGGGCAAATACAGCTACATGAACGCGCTCGTCGACGATCTGTTTACCTTCCCGATGGGCACCGCCGATGGCGATGGCGGCGACACGACAGTCCATCTCATCACCGGCGGCCAGACCTGGTCGCTCGGTAAGTCGCTGCTCGTGGACAGCTCATTTGGCGTCTCGATGATGAACCAGTTCTGCAGCTCACCCGACTTCGGCCTCGGGATGTTGGGTCTGGATCTGGGGATTCCTGGCACGAATGACCAGGGACGCGGGGATCCGCGCTACGCCGGCATGCCCCAGTTCTCATCAGGCTTCACCGCGCTCGGGAACACGCCCACCTGGAGCCCGGCCTACCGGGACGAGGGCACTGTCTCCTTCAGCACCAACGTCACGAAACTCGCGGGGCGCCACGACTTCAGGGTCGGGTACCGCCTTGATTACCTGTCGCTGGACAACTGGCAGCCCGAACGAGCCAATCCCCGCGGCAGCTTCAGTTTCGCCGGCAACGGCACGCGGACGTTTGGCACCGGGTCGCAGACATCCAACTTCTACAACACGTACGCGGCGTTTCTGCTCGGCCTCGTCAACACCGCGAGCAAGAGCTTCCAGTACGAGCTGTTCACCGGGCGAGAGTGGCAGCACGCGATGTTCGTCCGCGACCGCTGGACGGTGAACCAGAAGCTCACGCTGGATCTCGGCCTGCGATGGGAGTACTACCCGATCATGCGGCGCGCCGATCGGCAGATCGAGATGCTGGACTTGCAGACGCTCGACGTCCTGATCGGCGGGGTTGGCGGCAATCCGAGCAACATGGGGCTGGTCGCTCCGAAGGACGGGCTTACGCCGCGGATCGGCGCAGTCTATCGTTTGGACGACAAGACCGTATTGCGCAGCGGCTACGGAGCCACCCTCGACGCCCGGGGGATGTCCGCACAGGAAGCGTTCCGCGGCGATTTCAGCTACCCACTCGTGCTGAATGCGAGCTTCCCGCCTCCCGCGGGGACGTCCACATTCGGGTGGTATGGAACGCTCGATCAGGGCATTCCGCGCCTCGAGGGGCCGGATTTGAGCAGCGGCCGCATACGGTTGCCGAACTCCTACGGCATGCAGACCTCTGTGCCGGAGTCGACGCACCGCGGCCGCACCCATTCGTGGAACGTCGCGGTCGAGCGGCGCCTGCCACTGAACGTGTACGTCGACGTCGCCTACGTCGGCAACAGACTAGTCGGTGGCCTGCCGCCGGGCGAAACTCAGACGATCAACATCAACAACGTGCAGCACATGGGCGGCGGTGACACGGATCGCCCGTATTTCGTCTCGAACGGGCGTCAGCTCGACCTCGAGATCTACTCGCCGTGGCGGAAGACGTCGTACGACGCGCTGCAGGTGGGCGTGACGCGGCCATTTACCCAAGGGCTGCTGCTCAAGGGACATTACACGTTCAGCCGTTCGAAGGCGTTGAGAACCGACTACGAAGTTCCCACGCCCGAGGCTCAGGACCGCAATTGGGCGCTCGCCAACGGCGATCGGCCTCACACGCTCCAGATGGCCTTCGTCTATCAGCTGCCGTGGCGCAGCGGCACAGGCCAGCGCGGCATCGCCAGACCGCTCATCAACGATTGGCAGGTCAACGGTATCTTCGGCGCGTTCAGCGGCTCACCGTTCAGCGTCACCGCCGACGGGACGACGTTGAATACGCCGGGCAACACGCAGACAGCCGACCTCGTGGGCGAGGTGAGGAAGATCGGCGACATCGGCGCGGCCGGTTACTACCTCGACCCGAGCGCGTGGGCGCAGCCCGACGGCGTTCGCTTCGGAACCTCGAGGCTGAATCAGTTCCGGGGCCCTGGCGGCTGGAACCTCGACCTCTCGGTCTTCCGTTCGTTCGGCCTGGGGGGGACACGTCGAATCGAGGCCCGAGTCGAAGCGGCCAATGTCACGGATACGCCGAAGTTCGGCAACCCAACGAGCAACCTGCAGAGCGGCGACTTCATGCGCATCTTCGGCCTGTACAACGCGTATGCCGAACGGCAGATCCGGCTCGCCGTCCGGTACAGCTTCTAACGACGTGTGAACACGGAAATGTCGACCATGAGGGCGGCGACTTCGGTCGCCGCCCCGCCCGCGCAGCCGTCCGCCGCCGCCGACACGAAGACACGAATTGGGTCTATCGATGTTTTTCGCGGCTTCGTGATGTTCCTGATGCTCGCCGAGGTCATGCGGCTGTGGACCCTTCGCAGGGCATTTCCGGCGAGCGGCTTCTGGGCGTTCGTGGCCTACAACACCACGCACGTGCCATGGCAGGGGTGCTCGCTCCACGACCTGATTCAGCCTGCCTTTTCGTTCCTGGTTGGGGCGTCGCTCCCATTCTCGATCGCGAGCCGGAGCAGCAGGGGCGAGAGCTTCAGGCGGATGCTCGGTCATGCCGTCTGGCGCAGCGTCGTCCTGATCCTGCTCGGTATCTTTCTCCGCTCGATGGGGAACTCGCGGACCTACTGGACATTCGAGGACACGCTTACACAGATTGGCCTCGGCTACACTTTTCTCTTCTTACTCGCGTTTGCGTCGCTGCGCGTGCAGGGCATCGCGTTTGCGACGATGCTCGTTGGCTTCTGGGCGGCGTTCGTGGCGTATCCGTTGCCCGGCGCGGACTTCGACTACACACAGGTGGGGGTACCTGTGGACTGGCCGCACCTGTACACGGGCTTCCTCGCCCACTTCAACAAGAACTCGAATCTCTCGTGGGCATTCGACGTGTGGTTCCTGAACCTGTTCCCGCGCGAGGCGCCCTTCCGCTTCAACGGCGGCGGATGGTCCACCCTGAGCTTCATTCCGACGCTTGCGACCATGATGCTGGGGTTGTGGTGCGGCGCATGGTTGAAGACAGCGCGCTCGACAGGCGAGAAGTTGAAGGGGCTCGTCATCGGCGGCGTGGCGCTCACGCTCGCCGGCCTCGTGCTCCAGTGGTTGCACATCTGTCCGATTGTGAAGCGGATCTGGACCTCATCGTACACCTTGTACAGCGGCGGTCTGGTCGTCCTGATGCTGGCTGGTTTCTACGCGCTCATCGAGTGGAAGGGGTGGAGGCGATGGTCGTTCCCGCTGCTGGTAATTGGCGCCAACTCGATCGCGATCTATGTCATGAGCTGGACGATCGAGCGTTTCGTGGCATCCGCCTTGGTGCGGCATCTCGGCGCTTCGCCGTTTGCGGTCCTCGGCCCTCCCTTTGAGCCAGTGTTGAGAGGCATCGGCGTCCTGATGGTTTTCTGGTTGCTCCTGTTCTGGATGTATCGACGTAAGATCTTCCTGAGGATCTAAGCGACCAGGAGTTGCGCCCAGCACCGTGTCGGCTTCCGGGGTGTTCGGGCAGGTTGCCATCCTCAGTCACCCGCGCACGCGCGTCGTGCACAGGCGTGGCACTTCGGCGGCACCAATCACGTCCGGAGTTCCCTGAAGCAGATTCTTAGTGGCTCGTTGACTCACCTGCGCGCCAGCTCTACCGGATGCGATGCGTCACTCTTAGAACTCGCAGCCGGTTGTCTCGTTGGGCGTTGAGGAGATCAGCAGCCGCTTGATTTGCTTGGCTGGGTGTTAGGGACGAGTTTCACAACTGGTTGACCTGAGCCTGCGGCCCGCGAAATGCCATGAAAATCGGCGCGCCGCTCCGACGGCGTCAACGATTCTCGACCCTGGCTCGTTCAGGACCCGGCGTGATTCGGCATTTCAGTGGAGCAACAGCGCTTGTTGACGAGCGAGAGCGATCGCCTGCCCGGACGACATCGCGCGCCCTTCGGTGCTTGCAGTCTCGAATGAGTCACGCCCGAGCGATGTTCTCACGGACTCCATGTAGCGATCTCGAATCCCTTTGACAATCGGATGCAGCGAGCCACCCACGCTTTCCAACAGTCTGTCTGAGGCTCCCCACAACCGGGCGGCCGCGTCCGCGTGTCCTTCGGCGAGCAGGCCTGCGAACACCTCGAGGCTCCACGCAATCCCGCGTGGATCCTCGAGAGCCTCATTCAGCGATATCGCCTCGGATGCCATTTCGCGCGCGGAGGCGAAGTCTTCACGAATGACACGCACGACCGCGGCGATCGACAGGGCAATCCCGAGGCCCCAGATGTCACCGGCGCGCCGATTCACCTCGATCGATTCGTCGTAGAGCTGCAGCGCTCGATCAGGGTCCCCGTTTGACAGGGCGATGGCGGCGAGGTTCATCAGAGGGCCGGCGTGCCGCACCGATTCTCCACTGGAGTTTGCGGCCTCTCGGGCCTCGATTGAGCGCGCGGCAGCCTGCTCGAGGTCGCCCTGGTCGACCGCAACAAGCCCCTGAGCAAACAACGCGAATGATATGACCCATGCATCACCGTCTTCACGGCCCAACGACAGCGCCTCGGCACACAGCTCTCCAGCCTCGGCAACATGTCCCTGGAAGTACAGCATGTGAGACAACCCGATTAACGCCCTGGCGCGCAGGGACCCGGGTGCACGAGCGTTGACGGTGAGCGCCCGTTCGAGCCACTGCCTACCTTCTGCGAATTCTCCGCGCTTCGCCCAGTACCAGAACAACGCTCCCGCAAGTTCGAGAGCGGTCGCGGCGAGGGGCGCCGACGCAATCGGCGACCCGCCGGCGGTCTCAACTGCACGGATGATAGCCCACGAGAGACGGGCGGGTGCGCAGCGATCACCACGATCCGCGTCCATCTCCCGCTGGACGCGAACATCACCAAGATCCGCCTGCGGAGCGCAGGACCGGGTCGCGATCAGATGCACGACAACAATCCAGGGGACAACATCGAGTGGGCGACTTGGCTGCCGCCGACCCAGACCTACCTAGTGTCGCAAGTGTTTCTCGGTGTCGATGGTTGCAAGGAGGGTTGGGTAGTAGCCGAAGCGGGCCAGGACCTCTCAGATCTGCGGTTCTGGCTAGCGACCAGCGCAAAAGACCTCTTCCCGGCGATTGAAGACGCCATGATCTGCGCAATCGATATTCCAATCGGCCTCCCCATCAAGACGAACAGGATCCCCGTGAGGCAGGCGCGATCAGGGACGCGCGGCCGTCCACCCTTCGGTCGCGGCGGTGGAACGGGTAAGAGCGGTTCGATCAGATTCCACAATGCATCGGGCAGCAGCACGGCAGCCATAACCCGCCGACGTTACTGCGGTCAATGAAGGCGTCTGCGATTCGCGGGCTTTGTTACAAGCTCTAAGGGCGTATCGAAATGCACTATAGTCCAGACGCATTCGATTGCGGCTCGGCGATCGTGACTGATGCAACCTCCAGGATCGCCGTTCGGCAGACCTGCGCGCTATTCTGGGGAACAACGAACGTACTCGAAAGCAGGAAGAAGTCCCCGCCCTTCGCAACGGTCACTGGGGACGTCGTGGTTATGGTTCCGGTCGGATCGCTGATCCGCAGACTCAACCGGCCGGCCTCTGCCGAGGCCACAGAGTAGTAGCCTTGCAGCCACATCGTAACAGTAGATCCCGGCCTGAAGTCGCCCTGCTCGGCAGCAGCCCTGATGCGCAATGCATCTTCAGCGGTCACCACGATCCGTGCTGTGGCGTCTCGACCACGATAAGACGCCGTCACAACCGCCTGCCCCGCCGCGCGTCCAGCTATGACCCCCAGGGCATCCACGCCAACGAGGTCCGGGCGTGTCGAAGACCATGTCGCGTCGAAGGACACCACAGGAGTTTGGCCTGAGCGAAGGCGCGCGACCGCAACGCACGGGCCCTTTTCGCCGATGAGCAGCGAGGCCGGGCAGGACAAATCAAGAGCCAGTATCTCCGTTCCACCAGGACTGCCGCTAGGGGACGTGGGAACCGCGCTCGCGCCGCCTCCGCACGCCGCTGCTCCAAGCACTGCTACGGCAGCCAATGAGCGCAGCACAATCCGACCGTTAGGGAACGGCAAGTGTGGTGACCCTCCGAGCAACCGCAAAGCACTCGTCCGAACAAGCTGTCTGGCAAACCAATAGTAGGCCGACCAGCCTACTGCGGCCGGCCCGACGGCGCTCGCAGTATAACGCCAGAACGCCGGCACCCGGGAGATCTGCCAAGCGATTGACTGCTGGAGACTTGTATACGCGGGGGTTCCTCTTGACAGCTACAAGAGAGGGCGATACTTTCCTCTCGATACCTACAGAACAACCCGTCATCCTGGAGTCACCGTGGTCTCACGTCCGCCCATCGACGCACTCCGCGGCGCGCTCGACCTGCTCGTGCTGAAGACGCTCTCGCTCTCTCCCACGCACGGGTGGGGGATCAGCCAACGCGTCCAGCAGATCTCCGGCGGCGAGTTCGAGATGAATCAGGGCTCGCTCTATCCCGCTCTGCAGCGCCTCGAGAAGGAGGGCCTGATCACGAGCGACTGGGGCGTGACCGACAACAACCGGCAGGCGCGCTATTACCGGCTGACCGCTGCCGGACGGCGCGCCCTCGGCAACGAGGTGGAGAGCTGGAAGCGCTTCGCCGCCGCGCTCGACGCCGTGTTGCGCACCTCGTGAGACGTCCCTGAGAACCGGTCCACTTCCGCTGGGAGCACGTCATGAAATGGTTTGACAGCGCCCGCGCGCGCCTGCGCCTGTTGTTCGCGCGTCGCGCCGCCGAGTCACGGATGGACGACGAGATCCGGTTTCACATCGAGATGGAAACCGAACATCTGGTGCGCGCGAAGGGGCGAGCGCCCGACGAGGCGCGACGCCAGGCGCTGGCCGCGTTCGGGGGCGTGGAGAAGCACAAGGAAGCGTTGCGCGACGGCCGTGGCCTGGCGTGGCTGAGCGGCATGTCGCTCGACGTGAAGCTCGGCGGCCGGATGCTCCTCAAGTACCCGGGCCTGACCCTCGCGGGCGGGCTGGCGCTCGCCATTGCGATCGGGATTGGCGCCGGCTGGTACGACCTGGTAGGCAAGATCCTGGCGCCGACGATCCCGCTACCCGAAGGGGACCGCGTCGTCTTGATCGAGACGCAGAATATCCTGACGAACGCGCCCGAGCCGCGCGTCGTGCGCGACTTCCTCGAATGGCGGCGCGAGCTGCGCACGATCGAGGACCTGGGGGCGTACCGCGCCGACACCCGCAATCTCATCCTCGGCAACGCGGCTCCCGAGCCGATCCAGATGGCGGAGCTCACCGCCGCCGCGTTCCGCACGGCCCGTGTGCCTCCCCTGCTCGGTCGTGCCCTGCTCGACTCCGACGAACTGCCGGGAGCACCCAGCGTGGTCGTGCTCGGGTACGACGTGTGGCAGCGCGCTCTCGGCGGTCGGCGCGACGTCGTCGGATCGATCGTGAAACTGGGGAACACGCCAGCCACCGTGATCGGTGTCATGCCGGAGGGCTTCAGGTACCCGTTCAGCCACGACGCCTGGACGCCTCTGTCGCTCCGCGCCTCGTACGGTACGCTCGAGGGCGGTGCGATCAGCGTCATCGGCAGGCTGGCGCCTGGCGTCACGCAGGAGCAAGCGAACGCCGAGCTGCGCGTGCTCGGCGAACGGGCCGCCGCGGCGCTTCCCACGACGCACGAGCATCTCCGGCCGCGCGTGCTGCGACTGGGGGAACATGTCCCGGACATCGCACAGTTCGCGATGACGAACCTGCCTGTGCTGCTGGTGCTGATGATTGCGTGCACGAGCGTCGGCACGCTGGTCTACGCGAGGACGGCGACACGGGAGGGGGAAATCGCCGTGCGTTCCGCGCTCGGCGCGAGCCGCGCGCGCATCATCGGTCAACTCTTCGTGGAGGCCCTCGTGCTCGCGTCGGTCGCGGCCGCGGTCGGCCTCATGGCCGCCGACCGGGCGTTGACGTGGGGGATCGAAAACGCCAACAGGGCCGCTCCGTTCTGGATGACTCCGGGCCTGAAGCTCACGACGATCTTGTATGCCAGTGGCCTCGCGGTCGTCAGCGCCGCCATGTTGTCATTCCTGCCTGCGCTGAAAGTCACGCGAGCGCGCGTGCAACCGCACCTCGCGAACCGGGGCACCGGTGGCGCCACGCTGCGCTTCGGGCGCGTCTGGACAGGCGCGATGATCGTCCAGGTGGCGCTGACGGCCAT
>Ga0184612_10000615_pt1 | contig 16722 bp, 17 predicted proteins | sample PLM3_60_coex_FD_133163 | JGI IMG/M metagenome (GOLD analysis project Ga0184612, IMG submission 133163) | Groundwater sediment microbial communities from an aquifer in East River, Colorado, USA - PLM3_60_coex | ecosystem: Environmental > Terrestrial > Soil > Riparian zone | place: USA: East... | reverse complement strand
CTGCTCAAGCTGCTCGAGCGGGCGGAAGCCAACGACGCCCTGCGGCTGCTGGCCCGGGCGGAAGAAGGCGATGACCGGGATGCTCAGGATGTTGAACGCCTGGGACAGCCCCGGATTGGCGTCGACGTCGACCTTGACAACATCGACCGAGCCTTCGTACTTCTCGGCGAGCTTCTCCATCTCCGGTGCGACCATCTTGCACGGCCCGCACCACGCCGCCCAGAAGTCGACCACGACGGGGCGCTCCGACTTGAGGACGAGCTCCTCGAAATTCGCGTCCGTCGCGATCTTGATCTCCGCCATCGGGAACCGTTCCCCTTTCTGTCTGCGCCTAGCGCGCGATGTCCTGGATGAGTCGATAGGCCTCGAGGACACGCGGATCGGCGAGGCGATAGTAGACGGTGCTCCCGTCGCGACGGGTCGTCACGAGACCCGCGCTGCGCAGGACCGCCAGATGCTGGCTCATGTTGGGCACCTGGCATCCCACGCGTTCGCTGAGGTCGGTCACCGAGAGCTCGCCGATCGCGAGCGATTCGAGGACGCACAGGCGCTTTGGGTCGGCCAGCGCTCGACCTACGGCCGCGTAGCGCAGTCGTTCGGGTTCGGCCGAGACCGGCAGGCGATCCAACATCGGGACGACCATATCATCGTTTGCGCAAACACGCAAGTAAGCCGGCGCCGCCGGCGACGGATCCGTCGACCCGCCGGACGTGCCGCCGGCCTCCCTGCCGGCGGCACGCCGCGACCCCGCGTTCGACCCGACCCTACGGGGCGTCCGCGGAGATGGAGATCTGACCGGACGTGACCGGGTGGGTCCGCGCGTTGTCGGCGGGCCAGGGCCGCCCGGCGCAGTAGGCGGCGGAGCTCGGGAAGAGCGGGATGAACCCCATCGCCGTCGACCGGTCGCCCGACGGCCCGCCGTCGAGGACGCGGAACCAGGCGTCCTCACCTGGCTGTTGGGTCGCGTCCGGGTCGTTCGTCGAGACCCTGGTCAGCACGCCGCCGATCCAGGCTCGGCCGGCGGCCGCGTCGTAGCTCAGGCAGGTGAGACGCCCCCAGTACTTGACATACAACCCATCGACCTCGTAGGCGTGATGGAACGAGCCCGTCGCCCGGCCGTCGGCGTGCAGCACCGCACTGAAGCCGAACTGCATCGGGATGGTCCCCGCGAACAGGAACCATCCACCGCCGGTCACCTGGACCACCTCATCCCCGGCGGCGGTGCCGGCCGGGATGGCGAAGAGAGAGACGGCGAGGACCGCGCTGAGCAGGGATCGTCGAACGCGCATGGAGGTGCACCTCGTACGGGGGTCCGGCCCGGTCGGACCCGGTTCCTCCGAGGGTGAGGGCGACGACCGACGACGTCTTGGATGATCGGGCGTTCTTTGAACGATGCGGACCGTGTGGCACTATCTCGAGCATGGGATCCCCCGTTCCGGTCACGCTGGGCGCCAGTCGGGCGCGGGCCCTCGACGTCATGGGCGGAAGCGCGACCTCGGTCGTCTTCCCGGCGGGTGCGGAGCTGGTCCGCCACGAGCACGCGCGAACGACGGTGGCCATCGTCATGCGGGGCGGCTTCGAACTGATCCATGGATCGCACGAGCGCCTCTGCCCACCGGCCACGGTGCTCATCGAGCCGGCGGGCGAACGGCACGCGAACCGGTTTGGCGCGGCTCCCACGAGCGTCCTCGCGGTCAGCCTCGAGCCCGGCCGTCCGGGGACGGCACTCGAGTCGTTGACGCGTCGGCTGTCGTTCTCACGAGACCCGTTCGCCGTCGCGCTCGCCGGCCAGGTCCGGGCCGAGCTCGAGCACCCCGACGACGTGTCGCCACTCGCGGTCGAGGCCTGGATCCTGGAACTGCTGGCCGACCTGCTCCGTGCGCGCCACGACGCCGGCCGTCCGCGATGGCTCCTCGAGGCTCGCGATCTCGTGACCGACCGCTACGCGGAGGCGCTGCGCGTGACCGACATCGCGGCGGCGGTCGGGGTCGGCCCGGAGCGATTGGCGCGCGCCTTCCGTCGCGAATACCGCGAGCCGATCTCGTCCTACCTGCGACGCCGACGGGTCGCGGTCGCGGCGAGCCTGCTCGAAACGGGGGACGAACCGATCGCCCGGATCGCGTCATCCGTCGGGTTCGCGGACCAGAGCCACCTGACTCGGGCCTTCGTGCGCGACCTTCGGACGACACCCGGACGATACCGAACCGAGCGCCGCAAGCGGCCGATGGACTAGACCGGGGCCATGCCCGAGATCCATGAGCATGTCGTCGGGATCGCCGACATCGAGGGCGCCCGCGAGCGGCTGACCGGGACGGTCCACCGGACGGCGGTCATGACGTCCGCGACGGCGGCACGCTGGACGCCCCTCGCCACCGGAGTCCGGCTGGGCGACGACCGCCTGTACCTCAAGCCCGAGCAACTCCAGAAGACGGGCTCGTTCAAGGCACGGGGGATGACGAACCGGGTCGCCACGCTCCCTGCAGCCGCGAAGGCCAGCGGCGTCATCACGCTGTCCGCCGGCAATGCGGGCCAGGCCTACGCCTGGGCCGGACGCATCGCTGGTGTCGCGGTCACCGTGGTCATGCCGGCCGACGCCGTGCGCTCGAAGGTGGAAGCCTGTCTCGGGTATGGGGCACGCGTCATCCTGCACGGCGCCCATGTCGGCGAGTCCCTCGCGGAGATGGAGCGCGTGCGTGACGCGGAGGGCCTCGAATTCGTGCACCCGTTCGACGACCCCGCGGTCATCGCCGGGCACGGATCGATCGGCCTCGAGCTCCTCGACGACATTCCGGCCCTGGACGTCGCGGTCGTCGGGGTCGGCGGCGGGGGTCTGATCTCCGGAGTGGCCGCCGCACTCAAGGAACGCCGTCCGGGGATCCGCGTGTACGGCGTGGAACCGGAGCGCTCGAATGCCGTGTCGCTCGCGCTGGAGCGCGATGAGGTCGTCCGGATCCAGCCGGACAGTGTCGCGGACGGCCTTGGGGCGCCGTTCGCCGGCGCCTGGACGATGGCGATGTGCCGGCGCTACCTCGACGACATCGTGCTGCTCGACGACGCGACCATCCTGGCGGGGCTGCGCTTCGCGGTCGAGCGACTCAAGCAGGTCGTCGAGCCGGCCGGCGCCGCGGCACTGGCCGCCGTCCTCGCCGGGCGGATCCCGATCCGCGAGGGCGAACGGGTCGCGGTGGTCCTCTCGGGCGGGAACGTCGAGGTCGGCCGGCTGGGCGCGCTGCTCGAGGCGGCCGGGACGTTTCCCGGGGCCCAGGCGTGACCGAGGCCTCCGGTCCGCCGGAGCCCGACGCCGAACCCACCTCCGCGACCCACGCCGACCCTCAGCCGGGGGCGGATCCGCCCGCTCCGGTCGACGCCGCAGCGACCCCCGTGCCCGAATCGAGTCAGACGACCGGCCCGCCGCCCGAAGCCGAACGAGTCCAGGAGCCCGACTCGGCGCCCGAGACGGGTCCGGCGCCGGTGTCGTCTGACGCCTCGATCCCGGTGCCAGCGGTCGAGTCCACGCGCCGGCTGCTCGGCGCGAGCTTCGATCTCCTCAATCGCGCCTCCGACGACATGCGCCGCGCCTCCTTCTACATCGGGATCGTCGTCCTCGGCACCGTCGGTCCGTTCGCCCTCGCGAATCTCGCCCTCGAGATCGTCTCCATCCACAGGACGGCTCGCGAACTCCGGGGCCTGTTCGATGCCGGGTTCGGCGGCTGGTACTGGCTCCTGGGGGTCCTCGCCGGCCTCGGACTCGTCGTCGCCGCCGTCGAGAGCCGGACGATGGCCTCGGCGATCCTCGGCGGTCGCCTCGCCGAACGCCCGATCTCGGTTCGCGAGGCGCTCGCCCGATCGCGGATGGTCTTCTGGCGGGCGATCCTTGCCTCGATCATCCTCGCGATCCCGGTCTCGATCGCCCAGGCGATCGTCCAGGCTGGGCTCGAACGGTTGCTCGGAGGCCAGGCCGACGCGTCACTCGTGAGCTCGACGATCGTTGCCGGGGTCGTCGGGGCGCCGCTCGCGTACCTGCTGACCGGGATCGTCCTCGGCGACGTCGATCCATTCGAGGCGACACGTCGCTCGTTCCGCGTCTTCCGCGCCCGGAAGCTGGCCGCCGCGCTGGTCGCGGTCTTTGAGACGGTCGCAGTCCTCCTCGTCGTCCTGGGCCTCGGGGCGGGGCTTGACATCGCGCTGCGGGTTTTCGATGCCCTCGGTCTGGGCTCTGACTCCGGTCCGGCCGGGCTCATGCTGATCACCCTTGGCGTGGTGGTCGGCGTCTTCGCGCTCGGGACGTTGATCTACACGGCACTGGCGATCTCGGTCGCGCCGCAGGTCGTGATGTTCGTCGGGTTGACGCGCGCCACGATCGGGCTCGACCACGTGAGACCCGGCGGTGACCGCGATCCGGCGCCGGGCCGCGTTCGCGGGGCTCGCTTCCGCTGGTTGACGATCCCGATGCGGATCGGGTTCGTCTCCGGTGTCATCGGCCTGGTCGCTGCCCTGGTGATCCTCGCCGACTGACCGCGGTGTCAGTCGATGCCGAGCTCGTGGAGGCGCTCGTCGTCGATGCCGAGGTGATGGGCGAGCTCGTGGACGACCGTGACCCAGACCTCGTCCGCGAGGTCATCGGGGTCGGCGAAGTCCTCCTCGAGTGGCAGGCGAAAGAGCGTGATCCGGTTGGGGACCGGCGCCCAGTCCGCCCCCCACTCTGTCCGCGGGACGCCCTCGTACAGGCCGTAGAGGGTCTCGTCCGGCGCGATGTCGTTCTCACGGCGCTGGTCGGGCGACGGTTCGTCGGCGATGACCACGGCGACCTCGTCGAGGGCGCCGGCGACCAGCTCGTCGAACGGGCGGTGACGGCGGAGACGATGACGGGCGCTTCGCGCACCGCGGCGGCGCTTGACCATGGCGCCCGTATCCTAGGGGCGATGGAGCCTGTGCCGCCGCCGGATCCGACAGCCGAGCCGGACGGCTTCGTGGTCGTCGTCGAGCCCGGCGACCGGATCCACTTCCTCGACTGGGGTGGGAGCGGCGACCCGAGCCACCAAGGCGACCCGGGTGACGACGGCGTCCCCCGTCTCCCCGGCGTCCTGCTCATCCATGGCTTGTCGAACACGGCCTGGTCGTGGACGCCCGTCGCGCGCCGCCTGCGCCTAGTCCGGCGGGTCGTCGCGATGGACCTGCGCGGCCACGGGCTCTCCGACGCCCCGACCGAGGGCTACGACCCGCCGACGTTCGCGGCCGACGTCCTTGCGGCCGCCGAAGGCTCCGGCCTGCTCACCTCGCCGGACGACCGCGTCATCCTGGCCGGCCATGGATTCGGGGCGATCGTCGCGGCGTGGGCCGCCGTCGATCTCGGCGAGCGGTGCGCGGGGCTGGTCCTGGTCGACGGGGGTTGGGAATCGCTGGAAGCGGCCAGCGGGATGGACGTCGAGGAGTTCCTCCGCGGCCTCGACGAGCCGCCCGAAGTCATGCGCTCGATGGCCGCGTTCCTCGCCGACCGCCAGGCGTTCGACCCGGCGACATGGGACGGGGACCAGGACCGCGCCGCCCGGGCCACGGTCGTCGAGACGCATGCCGGCAAGGTCGTTCCGGCCACGAGGCCGCATGCGGCCGAGGCGTCCGTCCGTGCGATGTTCGACTACGACCCGCTCACGACGCTGCCGGCCGTGGAAGCGCCGATCGTCGCGCTCCCGGCCGCGGACGACGAGTCCGGCTCGCGGGCCCGGTCTCTCGCCGAGGCGTCCCACGCGCGCGCCGCCGCGGGCCGGCCGCCGATCCGCGCCGTGTCGTTCGGCCACGACGGGCACAACCTGATGCGCTACCGTCCTGAGGCGGTCAGCGCGGCGATCCTCTCGGTCGCCGTCGAGCCGCGAGGCTAGGGGACGCCAGGTCGGATGCAGGTCGTCTACTCGCCCGTCCATCTCGGGCACGACATCAGCGTCGAGACGTCCATGGGGATGCCCGTTCCGGCCAACGAGGTGGCCGAGCGGGCCGAACGGATCCGGGCCGCGCTCGAGGCCGACGGCGGTTTTCCCTCCATCGGGCCGACCGAGCACGGCGAGGGGCCGATCACCGCGGTCCACGACCCCGGTCTCGTTCGCTTCCTCGAGGTCGCGTGGTCCGAGCTTCGCGCCCAGGGCATCGCGCGGCCGTTCCTCTCGGCCGACACGTATCCCAACCGTGCGATGTTCGAGGGCATGTCCGAGGCCGCGGTCGCGGCACTCGCCCGTGAGCCGGTCCAGGCCGGTGGTCGGGCGGGCTTCTGGGGGCTCGATTCGGCGGCGCCGCTCGTGGCCGGCACGTACACGGCCGCCCGGGCGGCGGTCGATGTCGCCCTCACCGCAGTCGACCTCGTCCTTGGTGGCGCCCCGGATGCCTATGGGCTCTGCCGGCCCCCGGGTCATCACGCCGCGCGCTCGATGTACGGCGGCTACTGCTTCTTCAACAACGCCGCGATCGCGGCCGAGGCGATCGTCGGGGCGACCGGCGAGCGCGTGGCCATCCTCGACGTCGACTACCACCACGGGAACGGCAGCCAGCAGATCTTCTGGCGCCGTGCCGATGTCCGCTATGTCTCCATCCACGCCGATCCCGACAGCGACTACCCGTATTTCCTGGGGCGTGCCGACGAGACCGGGGAGGGTCCCGGGGCAGGGGAGAACCTCAACATCCCGTTGCGACCGGGAACGACGAACGACAAGTACCTCACGGCCGTCGACCGGGCGCTCGAGGCGATCGCCGACGTCCCGGGCTCGCTGGTCGTCGTGTCACTCGGGTTCGACACGTACGGCCTCGACCCGATCGGGTCCTTCGCCCTCACCACCGACGTCTATCACGAGATCGGGCGGCGCACCGCGGCGCTCGGTCGGCGCCTGGTCATCCTCCAGGAAGGGGGCTACCACCGGCCATCGCTCGGCGAGAACGCGCGGGCATGGCTCCGCGGCGCGGAAGGGCGCCCGTTCGATCCGCTCCCAGCCGGTGGATTCGGGGAGCGCGGCACGGTCGCCGAGCAGGTCCCGCACCCTTGGCCCCGCCGCCTCCGCTGACGTCGTCGAGTCTGGCGTCCGCGATCGGGGAACTCGTCGGGCGGGACGCTGACCTCGCGGGGATCGTCGATCGATTCGGCCCGCCGCCGCTGTGGGATCGCGTGCCGGGGTTCCAGACGCTCCTGCACATCATCCTCGAGCAGCAGGTGTCGCTCGCATCCGCCAGGGCAGCGTTCGACCGCCTGCGCGCCGCCGCCGACCCACTGACGCCGAGTCGCTTCCTCGAGCTGTCCGACGCCGAGCTCCTTGCCATCGGCTTCAGCCGCCAGAAGGCGCGGTATGGCCGGGCGCTGGCGACGGCGGTCGACTCGGGCGCACTCGATCTCGGCTCAATGGATCGGCTCGGCGACGACGACGTGCATCGCGCCCTCCAGGCGGTTCCGGGGATCGGCCAGTGGACCTCGACGATCTACCTGCTCATGGTGCTCGGTCGACCCGACGTCTGGCCGGTCGGCGATATCGCGCTGGCCCAGTCGGTCGGCGAGGTCAAGGGCCTCGGACGGCGGCCAGGCGCGAGCGAGATGGCCGCGCTCGGCGAGGCGTGGCGGCCCTGGCGCTCAGTCGCCGCCCGGTTGTTCTGGCACGACTATCTCGGGCGTCGCCGTCGCGCGGGGTAGCCGCCGTCGCAGGGTGCCGACGTCCGACGTACCATCGCGGCCTGCACCGGGAGTGATGTCGTTGTCCAGCCAGCCCGACCTGCCGAGCCACGTCCAGCGCATCGTCGACGAGATCGAGAATGAGATCGGTGAGGAGCCGTGGCGCCCCGAGTCGCTCATCGAGGGCAATGGCACGGGCGCCCATGACGTCAACGGCCGAGTTGAGGCCGCCGTTCGCGAGATCCTCCTCGAGATCGGCGAGGATCCCGATCGCCAGGGGCTGATCGGGACGCCTGGACGGGTCCACCGGATGTACACGGAGCTGACCGCCGGCTACCACGTCGATCCGGAGCGGCTGATCAATGGCGCGATCTTCGACGTCGCCTACAGCGAGATGGTCGTGGTCAAGGACATCCCGTTCTACTCGCTGTGCGAGCACCACCTCCTGCCGTTCTTCGGCTCGGCCGCCGTTGCGTATATCCCACGCGGCCGCGTCATCGGGCTGTCCAAGATCCCGCGCATCGTCGAGATGTACGGGCGGCGGCTCCAGGTCCAGGAGCGGCTGACGCAGCAGGTCGCCGAGTTCCTGCAGGAGCGCCTCGAGCCGCAGGGTGTCGGCGTCGTCATGGAGGCCACCCACCTGTGCGCGGTCATGCGCGGCGTGCGCAAGCCGGGGACGATCATGACGACTTCATCGGTGCTCGGGCTGTTCCGGAGTCGCGACCGGACTCGCGCGGAGTTCTTCGCGCACCTCGAGCGTCGCGCCCCCGAGGCCTGACCGTGGACCTCGGCCTGCGCGACCGGGTCGTGCTCATCACCGGGGCCGGTGGCGGGGCCGGGCCGACGGTCGCGCGGGCGTTCGCGGTCGAAGGTGCCGCCGTCGCGCTCCACCACCGCGCCGGGTCGGGGAGCGCGGTCCGAGCCGCGGACGCGGCCGCCGAGATCGTCGCCGGCGGCGGGCGAGCGATGGCGGTCGCGGCGGACCTGGGTTCGACCGCCGAGATCGCGGCGATGTTCGACCGCGTGGCCGGCGAGCTGGGGACGGTCGGCGTCCTCGTGACGGCGACCTCGGCGTATCGGTCCGAGCGATTCGCCGAGATCACCGACGGATCGTGGGCCGCGGTCGTCGACGACCTGCTCGGCGCGACATTCAGGACGTGTCGGGCTGCCGTGCCGGGGATGCAGGCCGCAGGCTGGGGGCGGATCGTCAACGTCGCGGCCCGGTCGGGCCTGGTCGGCGTCGCACGCGCGTCGCATTACGCGGCGGCCAAGGCCGGGATCGTGGGCCTGACGGCGTCCCTCGCGAAGGAGCTGGGCCCGGCCGGCATCCTCGTCAACGCAGTGGCCCCGACCCAGATCCTGACGGTCAAGGACGGCGAGCCGTCGATCCCCGAGGAGCGAGCGACGGAGATGGCGAAGTCGATCCCGGTGCGCCGGCTGGCCACGCCAGAGGATCTCGCCTCGCTCGTGGTGTGGCTCGGGTCGGGCGCGAACACCTACGTCAGCGGCGAGACGATCTCGCTCAGCGGCGGAGACCAGCGCTGAGGGCCGCGCGGGGCCGTCCGGGGCTAGCCCCGCGGCCGTCAGTCGCCCGCCTCGACGACCGTGATCCGGTTCGCGCCGCCGGTGACCTCGATCACGAAGCGGTCGGTCGCGTCGGCCGCGCCCGTGGTCTCGAGGAGGGTGTGGCCGCCCGTGCCGCCCAGCTTTTGGCGATCGAACTCGATGCCTGCCGCGCCGCCCGACAGTTTGAGCTGGACATGGACGCCGGTCGGTCGTTCGAACCGGACGTGGTTCGACCCGCCGATGAGGCGGACCGGGACGACCCCGGCCGGCCGACCCAGCGTGAGCCGCAGCTGGTCGACCCCGCCGGTCAGCTCGAATGACCGAAGGTCGACAAACGCGAGCTTGCCCTGGAGCTTGTTGGATCCGCCGATGATCTCGACGTCCCAGGGGATGCTGGCGTTGAGCGCCACGTCGGCGCGGCGCTCGCGCCAGTCCCATTGCAAGCGGCCCTTGTACTGGATCGACACCGTCCCATCCCGAAGCCGGACCTGCGGGACCGGTCCGTCGAACTTGGCGCGGTAGAGGTCGTCGAAGTCGGCCGAGCCACGAACCAGGAGCTCGTTGGCGCCGGATCGGAACAGGAGGCGTGCGCGGCTCAGTCCGCCGATCGGGGCTGCGTACTCCGACGGGCTCCCTGTCTCCCGGTCGGTATCGTCGCGCATCGCGTTGGCCTCGTCGCGCGTGACCTCCGCCATCCGGGTGAGGAAGTCGTTGATCACCGCGAGCTCCGCATCCGAATAGCGCCCGATCTCCGAGGCGCTCTTCGCGCCGAAGCGGGCCATCGTCGCGTCGACCGCGGCCATCTTCTCCGGGACGAGCTCGACGATGACCCGCCGCCGATCGGCCGGATCGGGTACTCGCCGGACGTAGCCCGCCTGTTCGAGTCGATCGATGACGCGCGTGACGGCCCCGGACGAGAGGCCCATCAGCTCCGACAGTCGGCCGGCCGTGGCGGCGCCGGTATCGACCAGCACCTGGAGGGCCTCGACGTCCGACTCGGACAGGCCGAAGCGGATCGCCACGGTCTGCCCGAAGAACGAGCCCTGGAGGTTCACCCGGCGCAGTGACCGGATGACCGAATCGATGGTGTCGCGGTTCATGGTTGACACAGCTCCTCGTTGTGGGTCATTATCTGCCCGGTGCAGATATTGCACGAAGAGGCTGAACGGCGCAACTGCTGCTTTGGCGAAGCATACACAACGAGGAGATGGACATGGCAGTGGCACGTCCAACCAGCGGCCCGATGATCGAGACCCGCGACCTGCGGCGGACGTTCAAGTCGCGCAAGTCGGTGGTCGACGCGGTTCGCGGCGTCGACTTGAGCGTCGGCACCGGCGAGATCTTCGGCTTTCTCGGCCCGAACGGGGCCGGCAAGACGACGACCCTGCGGATGCTCGCGACGCTTCTGACACCCACAGCTGGCGAGGCGACCGTCGCCGGGGCGGACCTGCGTCGCGAGCCGCAGCTGGTCCGCGAGCGGATCGGCTACGTCCCGCAGGGCGGCTCGACCGATCCGGCCGAGACCGGACGCGGCGAGCTCGTCATCCAGGGGCGGCTCTACGGCATGAACAAGGCTGACGCCCAGGCGCGCGCGGCGGAGGTCCTGGTGGCGCTCGACCTCGAGTCGGCCGCCGACCGCACGACGAGCACCTACTCGGGCGGCATGAAGCGCCGGCTCGACGTCGGTCTCGGTATCGTCCACAAGCCGTCGGTGCTGTTCCTCGACGAGCCGACGACCGGCCTCGATCCGCAGGCCCGGGCCCGGATGTGGGACGAGATCCGGCTCCTGCGCGCGGGGGGAACGACCGTCTTCCTGACGACGCACTACCTAGAGGAGGCCGATGCGCTCGCCGACCGGCTGGCGATCATCGACCACGGCGAGATCGTGGCCGAGGGTACAGCTGACGAGCTCAAGCGCCAGGTGGCCGGCGACGTTGTGACGCTGGTCGTCAACGGCTCGACCGAGCGCGTCCTGGAGACCGTCCGCCTGCAGCCGTTCGTCCGGGAGGCGACCAGCGAGGACGGCGTCGTCCGGCTGTACGTCGACCACGGCGAGACGGCGGTGCCGCTGCTGCTCCGCGTCCTCGACGGTGCCGGGCTGGAGGCCGCCTCGATCGCCCTCAACCGCCCCAGCCTCGACGACGTCTTCCTCCGCCAGACCGGGCGCTCGCTGCGCGACGACGCGGCCGCCTGACCCACGACCACGAAAGGACCCACGTCATGAAGCTCATCCGCGACACCTGGCTCATCTTCCGCCGATCGCTCGTCCTGACCATGCGCCAGCCCGTCTGGATCCTGTTCGGGCTGATGGTGCCGGCCCTCTACCTGTTCCTCTTCGGGCCGCTGCTCGAGGGCGCCGTCGCGTCGGCCGGAACCGGCACGAACGCGTTCAACTGGTTCGTGCCGGGGCTGATCGTCCAGATCGCGATCTTCGGTACGGCATTCGGCGGCTTCGGGCTCATCGCCGAGCTGCGCAACGGCGTCGTCGAGCGGATGCGGGTCACCCCGATCAGCCGCGCGGCGATGCTCCTCGGCCGCTCCCTCCGGGACGTCGTCATCCTCATGGTGCAGGCGACGATCATGATCGTGCTCGCGATCCCATTCGGGTTGCAGATCGATCTGCCGAGCCTCATTGCGGTCCTCGGCCTGCTCGGCCTGATCGGGTTGTCGGTGGCACCGCTGTCCTATGCCGGCGCGCTCATCCTCAAGAGCGAGGATGCGTTCGCACCGGTGGTCAACGCCATCGCGCTGCCGCTGCTGCTCCTGTCGGGCATCCTGCTGCCGATGGCCCTCGCGCCGGACTGGCTCCAGTTCCTCAGCAACATCAACCCGCTGACCCACGCCGTCGATGCCGCTCGGTCGCTGTTCAACGCCGACTGGGGCAACCCGAACGTCTCGCTCGGCCTCGTGATCAGCTCGATCTTCGCCGTCTTCGCGGTGTGGGTCGGCGCGCGGGCCTTCAGCCGCTCGGTTGCCTGACCGGCCGCTCGCGCCCCGCGTTCGACCCGAGGCGGTCCGCTCGTCGAGCGGGCCGCCTCCGCGTACCTGCGGCACCTACAATCGCCGCATGACCGAGCGACCGCTCAAGGTGCTGATCGCCAAGCCGGGTCTCGACGGGCACGACCGCGGAGCCAAGGTCCTCGCCCGCGGGCTGCGGGACGAGGGATTCGAGGTCGTCTACACGGGGCTTCGGCAGACGCCCGAGATGATCGCCACGGCCGCCCTCCAGGAAGATGTCGACGTCGTGGGCCTGTCGATCCTGTCGGGGGCGCACATGACGCTCGTGCCCCGCGTCACGAAGCTGCTTGCCGAGCGCGGCATGGGCGACGTGCTCGTGACGGTCGGCGGGATCATCCCCGACGACGACGTGGCCGCGCTGCGAGCGGTCGGTGTGGCCGAGATCTTCGGCCCCGGCACGACCATCGCCCAGGTCGCGGACTTCCTGCGGGCCAACGCGCGACCGCGCGACTAGCCGTGACGGCCGACGCCGCCACGCGGGCGACCACCCTCGCGGACGCCGCCGTCGCGGGCGATCGTCTGGCCCTGGCCCGCCTGTTGACGGCCGTCGAGAACCGGACGGCGGTGGCCGAGGCCGCCCTTCGTCGGCTCTATCCGTTGGCCGGTCGGGCGCATCTGGTCGGGATCACCGGGCCGCCGGGCTCTGGAAAGTCGACCCTCGTGGCGGCCCTCATCGCCGAAGTGCGTAGTGCGGACCGGACGGTCGCGGTCATCGCCGTCGACCCATCGAGCCCGATCACCGGCGGCGCCCTGCTGGGCGACCGGGTCCGGATGCAGGCGTACGCGAGCGACGACGACGTGTTCATCCGCTCGATGGCGTCGCGTGGCCACGCGGGTGGGCTCGCGTCGACCTCGACGGCCGCCGCCGCCGTCATCGATGCCGCCGGGTTCGATCTCATCCTCATCGAGACGGTCGGCACGGGCCAGGCGGAGGTCGAGGTCGCCGCCGCGGCCGACACGACCGTCGTGCTCGAGGCGCCTGAGATGGGCGACGAGGTCCAGGCGATCAAGGCGGGCCTCCTCGAGGTGGCGGACCTTGTGGTCGTGAACAAGGGCGACAAGCCCGGGGCGCAACGGACGGCCGCCCAGCTTCGGGCGATGCTCGTAGCCGCGGCGCCCCGCGCAGACGATCAGCCCGGAGCGCCGGCGAGGCCGCGGCCCAAGCGCCCCGACGTGCTGATCACGACGGCCCTGACGGGGGACGGCGTCCCCGAGCTGCTGGCGGCCCTCGATCGGCACCGAGCGGCGGGTCGCGCGGGACTGTCGGAGGAATCGAGGCTGGCCCGAGCGGAGGCGCAAGTCTGGGCGATCGTCGGCGAGCGGCTGCGCGACCGACTCCATGACGCAGGACATCTGGCGGGTACGGCCGAGGTCCTCGATGGGGTGGCCGAACATCGACTCGATCCGTACGCCGCGGCAGATCGGTTGCTGGACACGCTCCGATCGGACAGGTCTTGAACGCCCCGGCCGAGGCCCGCGACGAGCCCCGGCCCAGCCTCATCACCGGGCCGTTCCTCAGCCTCGCAGCCGCCGCGCTCGCGTTCTACATCGCCGGTGGCGTCCTGCTGCCCATCACGCCGCGCTTCGTCGAAACGAGCCTCGGTGGCGGCACCCTCGAAGTCGGGATCGTGTTCGCGTCGTATGCGATCGCATCGCTGCTGCTCCGACCGGTCGTCGGGCGGGCGTCGGACCGGTTCGGGCGGCGGCCGCTGCTGGTGGGCGGCGCGTTGCTTACCGTGGCCGGGATGCTCCTCCACCTGGTGGCGTTCAACGTTGTCATGCTCGTCGCGGCGCGCTCGCTGCTCGGGGCAGGGGAGGGGTTCTTCCTCGTCGCCGCGCTCGCCGCCGCCAGCGACCTCGCGCCGGCCGCGCGACGGGGCGAGGCGTTGAGCTTCCTGTCGTTGTCGCTCTACCTCGGGATCGCCATCGGGCCGCTGATCGGGGAGGCCATCATCGGCGACGGCGACTTCGCCCTCGTCTGGCTCGTCACCGCCGCGATCGCGGGGATCGCCGTCGTCCTGTCGCTGCTGACACCGGAGACGGCACCGCTGGCAGCGGCGCACGGGGGCCCGCGGCCGCGCTCGCCGCTCATCCATCCAGCCGGCCTCTTTCCCGGTCTCATGATCCTCGCCGGGATGTGGGGGATGGCCGGGTTCTTCGCGTTCCTCCCGAGTTACGCAAAGACCATCGGGATGACCGGAGCCAGCCTCCCGCTGCTGGTGTACGCGCTCATCGTCGTCGGCCTTCGGATCGTCGGCGCGCAGGTCCCCGACCGGTTCGGGTCGGGCCGTGTCGCGAGCGTCGCGCTAGCGCTGGCGGCAGCGGGCCTCGCCATCATCGGCCTCTTGCCGACACCGCCCGGCCTCGTCGCCGGGACCGCCGTGTTCGCGACGGGGATCGCGTTTATCATGCCGGCCCTCGTCTCGCTCGCGGTCTCACGGGCGCCGGCCGAGGAACGCGGAGCGGTCGTGGGGACCGCCGCGGTCTTCCTCGACGTCGCCTTCGGGGTGGCGCCGGTGGTGCTCGGGGTGGTGGCCGCGAGCACCGGCGCCGGCCCGACGTTCATGCTGTCGGCCGTGATCGCGGCGCTGGGGAGCTCGGTCCTCGTGGCGCGCCGTGACTCCCTGCGTCGTCCCGCCGCCGCGTGAGCGCGAGGACCGGTCCTGCGGAGGTCGCCCTCGACTGACGGCGCCGACGATGGCGCGCTACGCTGGCTCGACCATGTCGATCGAGCGGGTCTTCGTCGCCGGGGCCGGGCTGATGGGTCACGGCATCGCCCAGGTCCACGCCGCGATCGGATTGCCCGTGGCCCTCTATGAACCGGATCTCGCCCGCGCCGAGGCCGGTCGCGACCGGATCGCGGGCAACCTGGAGCGTGCCGTTGCGAAGGGCCGGCTCACCGAGGCAGAGCGCGAGGCGACGCTGGCGCGCGTCGAACCGACCGCGGACCTCTCCCGCGTGACCGACGCCGACCTCGTGGTCGAGGCCGTCTTCGAGGACATCGCCGTCAAGTCGGCGCTGTGGCGCGAGCTCGACGCACTCGCGCCAGCGGACGCCATCTTCGCCTCGAACACGTCCTCGATCTCGATCCATCGCTTGGCGGAGGCGGTGGGCGCCCCACGCCGCGAGCACTTCGTCGGGATGCATTTCTTCAGCCCCGTGCCGGTCATGCCGCTGATCGAACTGATCCGCGGCCGAGACACCACCGATGAGACCGTCGCCGCGGTGCGCGTGCTGGCCGCGACGCTCGGGAAGCAGGTCATCGTGTCGGCCGACCGTCCCGGGTTCATCGTCAACCGGATCCTGATGCCGTTCCTGGCCGAAGCGATGCGAGCGTACGAGGAGGGAATCGGCACCGCAGACGACATCGATGCCGGCGCCCGCGTCGGCCTCAACCACCCGATGGGCCCCCTCGAGCTCGCGGACTTCATCGGCCTCGACGTCTGCCTCGGGATCATGCGCGTCCTCAACGACGGCCTCGACGGCGACCATTTCCGGCCGCCGCGAGTCCTGACCGAATTGGTCGCCGCGGGCCACCTGGGACAGAAGACGGGGCAGGGGTTCCACGAGTACCCACGCCCGGGTCGCGCGGCGGGCGCCGGGTGAGCGGCGGGCTCACGGAGGAGGAGCGCCTGCTCCAGGCGACGGCCCGCGACTTCGCCGTCCGTGAGCTGGCCCCGACCGCCATCGACCGCGATGAGGCCGAGCGCTACGACCGCTCCCTGTTCGCGAAGATGGGCGACCTCGGACTGACCGCGGCGCCGTTCCCGGAGTCGGTCGGCGGGGCGGGGTTCTCGTATCTCGGCTGGTCGCTCGTGATGGAGGAGCTCGGTGCGGTCGACATGGCGATGGCCGTCTCGCTGTCGGTCCACATCCTGTCGCAGTACCCAGTCGTCACTTGGGGGACGGCCGAGCAGCACGCCCGCTGGCTGCCCGCCATGCTCAGCGGCGAGGCACTCGGGGCCTTCGCCCTGACCGAACCGCACGCCGGCAGCGACGCCGCGGCGATCAGCATGCGGGCCGAGCGGGTCGGCCCCGCCGATGCGCCGTCCGCGTATCGCCTGACCGGCACGAAGATCTGGATCTCCAACGCCCCGGAGGCCGACCGGTATCTCGTCTTCGCGACACTCGACCAGGACGCGGGCTCCAAAGCCATCACGGCGTTCCTCGTCGAAAAGGGGACATCGGGCTTTCGGTTCGGGGCGCACGAGAAGAAGATGGGGATCCGGGCATGTCCGGCGGCGGAGCTCGTGTTCGATGGCGCGGAGGTGCCCGTCGCGAATCGTCTTGGTGCTGAAGGGGAGGGCTACAAGATCGCCCTGTCTGCGCTCGGCGAGGGCCGGATCTCGATCGCCGCGGCGTGCGTGGGGATCGCTCGGGCGGGGCTGGAGGCCGCGGCGCGCTACCTGCAGCAGCGGCGCGCCTTCGGTGCCCCCCTGACCGAGCAACAGGGGATCCGGTTCATGCTCGCCGAGATGGCCCGCGAGGTCGCGGCGGCG
>Ga0184612_10000614_pt1 | contig 16731 bp, 14 predicted proteins | sample PLM3_60_coex_FD_133163 | JGI IMG/M metagenome (GOLD analysis project Ga0184612, IMG submission 133163) | Groundwater sediment microbial communities from an aquifer in East River, Colorado, USA - PLM3_60_coex | ecosystem: Environmental > Terrestrial > Soil > Riparian zone | place: USA: East... | reverse complement strand
GGGGGTGGACATGGTTCGACGACTTCGTCCAGGACACGCGCTTTGCGCTGCGGACGTTGCGCCACAGTCCCGGGTTCGCGCTCACGGCGGTCGTGACCCTTGCGCTCGGCATCGGCGTCAACAGCGGCATGTTCAGCCTCGTCAACGGCCTGCTGCTGCGGCCGCTGTACGAACGCCCCGACGAAGTTGTGGGGGTGTCCAGCCAAAGCACGACGCCTGAGGGAGCCACTCGGGGCGTCTCCTATCCAAACTACCTCGATCTTCGAGAAGGCACGACCGACATCTTCGCGAACCTGGCGGCCCGTTCCACAATCTTCGTCGGTCTCGACGTTGGCGAGGGCCCGCGGCGCACGCTGGCCTCAGAGGTGACAGCCAACTACTTCCAGACCTTTGGCGCGTCGCTGGCGCTGGGACGCCCGTTCACCACTGAGGAAGAGCGGCCCGGCGCTGATATCCCCGTCGCGATCATCAGTCATTCACTCTGGCAGCAACGTGGCGCCGACCCGAACACGCTCGGCTGGACCGTGCAAGTCAACGGCGCGCTGTTCACTGTCGTCGGCGTGGCTGCGGAGGGATTCACGGGGACGAGTATCCCCGGACCAGAGGTGTGGCTGCCGCTTGGCGCGCACGATCTGTTCAACAGGGAAGCCGCGCCGGCCGGGCACGCGTTCGGCGCGCGTGAAGCGCACGAGTTGAGCGTTGTGGGGCGGCTCCGGGCTGGCACCTCGGTCGAGCGCGTCGCGCCGGCGCTCGCCACGGTGGCTCGTCGTCTCGAGCAGGCGTTTCCGGCGATCAACGCCGGCTACACGTTCGAGATGTCGAAGCCTTCGCGTCTCCTGTTCATGCCAGGTGCCGGAAGCGGCGCGGTCACTGCGACTCTCGCCCTGGCCCTGATGGTCATGCCGGGGATCGTGCTGCTCGTGGCCTGCCTGAACCTCGTCGATCTGCTGCTGGCCCGGGGGCACATACGCCGGCAGGAGATGGCTATCAGATCGTCGCTCGGGGGCGGCCGAGGACGCCTCACTCGGCAGCTCGTCACCGAAGGGCTGCTCCTCGCGTTGGCCGGAGGCGCCGTCGGGCTTCTCCTCTCGATGTGGGCAACCACTGCGGTGATGGCCTCCGTGCGTCCTGTGCTCCCAGTCGCCTTGAGCCTCCCCGAACTCGATCTCGACTGGCGAGTGCTCGTCGGGACGGTGGGGTTCAGTCTGGCGGCCACGCTGATCTTCGGCGCGTGGCCGGCCTGGATGTTGACAGGTCGCGCGGCCGCGACGGACCTCACGCGGCACGTTCGCGAGGACGGACGACGGCAGTCCGGAGGCAGCAAGATCGGCAACGCCCTGGTGATCGGCCAGGTCGCGCTCTCGCTCCTTCTCCTCGCGTCCGGTGGACTCTTCCTGATGAGCGCGCTCTCGGCGGCAACGGCCGATCCCGGGTTTCGCCTCGACGGAGGATTGATCGTGGAGGTGGATCCGAGTCTCGCAGGGTACGACGAGGCGCGAGGGAGAGCGTCGCATCTCGCGCTGGTGGATCGGCTGCGAACAGTTCCGGGCGTGGAAGCCGTCACGATCGGATCGGGGTTTCCTTTCACGGGATTCGGGGACAGCCGCAGCGTGGCTCCGGCTGGCGCCGCCGATGCCCAATCGCGGTCGGTTGGCGCAGTGTTCAGCGTCGTCGGCCGCGACTACGCTCGAGTCCTCGGACTTCCCCTGCTGGGCGGCCGCGATTTCACCGACGCCGAATTGGCACCCGGGTCCTCGGAGCGGGTCGCGATCATCGATGACGCGCTCGCCCAGCGTCTCTGGCCGGGAGAGGGCGCACTCGGGCAGCTGATTCAGTTCCTCGACGCAGAGGGACCGGAAGTCGGGCAGCCCATCCGGGTGGTCGGCATCATCGCGGCTGTGAAGCACTCACTTGGCAATCCCCGGCCGTTCCCCCATGTGTACGTGCCGCTTGGACAGCACTACGAGAGTGCCATGACGCTGCAGCTCCGGATTGCTGACAAGGACGCCGACGCCGAACGGGCGATGCTGACCACGCTCGCCCGTGTCATCCGAAGCGTCGACGAGCGCGTGCCCGTCCTCGGTCTCGAGACATGGCGGGATCATCTCGACGCGAGTTTCGAGCTTGGGCTCTATCGAGCCGGCGCCAGAGTGTTCTCGGCGTTCGCGGGCATCGCGCTGCTGCTGGCGGTCATCGGCGTCTACGGAGTCAAGTCGTACGTCGTGTCGCGCCGGACGCGCGAGTTCGGCATCCGAATCGCCATTGGCGCGCATCCACGTGCAGTGCTGTGGCAGGTGCTGCGAGAGGGCGGCCGTATCACGGCCGTTGGCATTGGGATCGGTGTGCTGTTGGCCCTGGGCGCCGGGCAGCTGCTCCAGGGCTTCCTCTACGGAGTGCACGCCGTCGAACCGGTCGTGCTGGTCACCGCCCCTCTGATCCTGCTCGCCTCGTCGCTCCTGGCCTCGTACATCCCGGCGCTTCGCGCAACGAAAGTCGATCCGACGGTGGCGCTCCGCTCCGAGTAACTAAGCGGTTGGTGGAATCCGGAGCCGCAAAGCCTTGTTGGCGAATGAATCGGACCTGCGATTCGCGCATCGAACGCTCCTCTTCGTGAGTAAGACGATTGTTGATTACTTCAACAGCACGACTATGCCTGTGGCGACCAGCGCGCCGGCCCACACCCAGTCCATGTTGAACCAGGCCTTCCGAAGAAGGCTCAGGCCCAGCTTGCGATACACAACCCATGCGGCAAATGCCATCACCGTGAAATACACCAGCGTGTGGACAACGACGGCCATCGCTTGGGCCGCTGCCAGGTTCGCACTTGCGGAAGCCATGTGCCGCGCGTGTTCATGGCCGGCGGCCGACAGCGTCGCCGGTGCGGGCATCACGAACGGAAGCACCATGAATCCGGCGCCATGCGCCGAGGCCATGAGAAACGACCACGCAGTCAGATCGCGAAAGCCGACCTGCATTCCGCCGAAACGCGGATGCCGATGACGCCGCAGCCGGTAGAGTCCCAGCGTCATCAACATCACCGCGACGAGGAGTTTCAGCGTGCCCAGCGGCACCACGACATGCGCCAATCCGACGGTCACGAGGACCACGCTGACGGCCGCCGCGTGCCCGAGCGCGATCGGCGGCAGCGCACGCCACACACCGCGCGCGCGGCCTTGCTGCATGCCCAACGCCACCGCAAACAGCCATCCCATCCCGGGATTGATGCCGTGGTAGGCGCCGAGAAATGCCATCGCATGCCAATCCATGAGATCCTCCGGTGCAATTCAGGCGTAACAGTACGAGTCGGAGGAAGCGTCCCCACCTTCCAGTCGAACCTGGTGCGGCCGCATGCCGTCTGCCTCCAGGAAGAAGTTCTTGTCCAGCTCCATCCCGCCCCCAGGCTGCACGTTGACCTTCGCCATCCATCCCCGGACACCGTCGGGGTAGAACTGGTTGTCCCAAGGCGTGTAGAGACTGTTCGTGAAGTAGATGCGTCGGCCGTCGCGACTGACTTCGACCATCTGCGGCCCGCCGTTCAGTGGCCGTTCCGGCTTGCTCGGATGAGCGATACGGCCAACGATGCCACCGAGTCTGAGGGAGCTCACTTTTCTCGGTTTGAACGGATCGCTCACGTCGTACTGGATGAACTCGCCAGTGCCCCAACACGAGACGTACAAGTAACGATCGTCAATCGAGAGATTGATGTCGGTGACCAGGGGCGCCACCGCCTTGAAGCCTTGCAGGATCGGCGGCAGTTTCTCCGGATCGGCTGGTTCGGCCGGGATTTCGATCACTTTCTTGACCGCCCATGGGCCGTCCGAGCCGTTTGAGCTCTTCGTGCTGGTATCGCGGTACCACAGCCAGATCGATGAGGATAGATCCTTCAACGACATCACGACGCCGGAGAACCCATACGCGCGCCTCGGGTCATGTGCGGGACGCAGTTCGAGTGCCATCTGTTGCTCGTCACCGAACGTGAGCTCCTGCAGGTGGCGCCGACGGCGCAGGTCCCACACGTGCAGTCTGTTTCCATATTTCCCACCGAGCAGGAGCTCGGGGTTCACGCCATCCTTCACCATGTTGGGCGTGCCCCACGTGCTGGTGATCATCGTGTCCAGCCCCAGATGCCACCAGAGGTCGTACGCCAGTTCCTGCGGTCCACGGTCGAGCTCCCATCGTCCGCGAATGTCGAACGTTTCCGGGTCGATGATGAACGTGCCGCCGGGACCGTTGCCGTCAGGCGCCCCTAATGCGCTCATGAAAATGCCATCCGGTCCGCAGTGCACGGTGTGAGGCCCGGCATAACCCGTGCGCTGAGCCACCGTTTCCGGTTCGATCACTTTCACGATCTGTGGCTGCTGCGGATCGGGCTTGGTGTCGAGAATGTGAATGCGCGATGAGTTGATGCCCGGCACGACCAGATACCGCCGCTCCATGTGCGGATGTGGCGCGTATGGGCAGAGGCAGGAACTGCACGCGTTCCAGCCGAAGTGATGCAGTTCATCCCCCGCGTGAGGCATGTCGGTCTGGCCAACCAGACGGCCGTAGCCCTTCGAGGTGGGATCGACGTCCACGACGCCAATCGCGTCAGCGTGTCCATCCTTCAGCGAGTTGATGAGCGCGACATACGCGAACCTCTCCTGTGGTGACTGCATGGCCATCGTTGGTGATGGGTAGAACGTCGGGTCAGGTCTGAGCAGTGGCATGGTTTCGCTCCTCGTCAATGTGTAATCAGCGCAACAGGCCAATCCTGCATCGACTGATGCCGGAGCCCTATGACCGAGACACTGTGCCTTTTGCCCGAATCACCGGATTTGCTTGACGCGTTGATTCAGGCTCTGAAATCCTTGACTGTTCGTCCGGCGGCTGCGCCGGGTCTCAGGAAGGGCCGAGATGGATGTGCTGTCCGACGTGCTCCGCGTCGTGCGCTTGTCGGGGGCCGTGTTTTTCACGGCGGACTTCTCATCGCCGTGGGCGCTCGAGTCGCCGATTCCCCACATGCTGGCTTCGGCCGTGATGCCCGACGCGGAATGCGTCGTTCTTTTTCACATTCTCGTGGAGGGCGAGTGCGAGGTCGTGTGTCAGAGGCATCCTGTGACGACGATGGAGGGGGGCGATGTCATTGTGTTCCCGCGCGCCGACCAGCACACCATGCGCAGTCACGGTGCGGCGACGACGACGCCTCTCACTTCCGTGTTTTCGCCGGGCAAGTACGACGAGCCCCCGCAGCTGTCGTTCGGCGGGGGTGGAAGAACGTCGCGCTTTGTTTGTGGCTATCTGAACTGCGATCAGCGCTTCAGTCCGTTGGTCGAGGCCCTGCCGACGATGTTGCTCGTGCGAAGCCGCGATGACTATTCGGCGATCGAAGCGATCGACGCGCGCGGCAGCCGGCCCACTGTCGTGCCCGAAGGATCGGGGACCTGGTTGGGCACGACGTTGAAGTTCACGATCAATGAAGCCAGAGCTGCCCGTCCGGGCAGTGCGGCCATGCTCGGACGACTGACCGAGCTGATGTTCGTCGAGATCCTCCGCGAGTACATGCACCGTCTTCCCGCAAGTCAGGGCGGCTGGCTCGCCGGGTTGAACGATGAGTACGTCGGCAAAGCGTTGCGCCTGTTGCACGCGAATCCCGCTCGCCAGTGGACGGTCGATGAGCTCGCGCGAGAGGTCGCGGTGTCGCGCTCCGTCCTGGCGCAACGCTTTACGGATTTAGTGGGTGAAGCGCCCATGCGATACCTCGCCAATTGGCGGATGCAGCTCGCCAAGCAGATGATGCGCGAGGGGGCACGCAACATCCAGGACGTCGCGACACGTGTCGGCTACGACTCGGAAGCCGCCTTCAATCGGGCGTTCAAGCGGGCGACCGGCTCTCCGCCAGCGACTTGGCGCAAAGGCGCACTCCGCGCCTCCGTAACGCTGGTGAGCTAACGGGCAGCGCACGAGTTCGCCGGTCGCCTTCACGCGCACAGTCACGCGAGCCAAGCTGGGCCTGTTACGAGGGCGGGGTTCCCTGACCACCCACGTGGCCAAAACAGGCCAATTGTGGGAGGCACAGGCGAAGATCTGGCAGAATTCGCCCGCGTTGCACGTGGAGAACCCACCACGCCAGCTAGATTACTGAAAACAAACGATCGGTGATTGGCGGAGAGGGTGGGATTCGTTCCCGTGGTTCCCGCTCCCATCAATGATTTAGGCCTTATCCGAAGCCCTCAATCCACCAAATCCACTCAAAACCTGAGTATCAAGTAAAAACAGGTACGGGCAACTCTCGCGACAAAGAGTCGTTGAGCAGCCTCACTCGCCCCTCAACCCCGCGATTGCCGGGACGCGCGTCGCGCGCACCGCGGGCAGCGATGACGCCGCCACGACGACCGTGAAGACCAGCGCCGGCGCGAGAACGTAGGTCAGAGGATCTAGCGAGCTTACGCCAAACAACGTTCCCACAAGTACGCGCGACAGCGCCACCGATGCTGCCAGCCCGATCGTCACGCCTGCGGATGCCAGGAACAGTCCCCGGCCGAGGACCAGCCAGACGATCTCTGATCGCGTGGCACCCAGCACAACACGAATTGCAAGCTCCTGCCTGCGCTGACCGACAAGATATGCGATGACCCCGTAAACGCCAACTAGTCCAAGCACGAGGGCGATCGCCGCGAAGATCCCGATGAGGAGCATCAAGAAGCGCCTGAGCGACAGCGACTCACCGAGCACCTGCTCCATGGTCTGCATGCCGAACAGTGGTTGCATGCGGTCGACGTCGCGGATGGCATCGCGCAATCCGGTCATCACCGCTGACGAGTTCGCCTCGCTTCGAACGATGAGCGAGATCGACGCACGCGGGTACTGGCCGAACGGAATGTAGATGGTCGGCTTCGCGGGCGCTTCGAGGCCGTCATTCCTCACGTCCTGAACGATCCCGACGATTCGTCGCCACGTCCCGTCAGTAATCGCGACTCGGTTGCCCAGGGCATCACCGGTCGGCCAGTACTTGTCGGCAAGCCCCTTCGACACGATGGCCACTGGCTCGGTGCCTCCCGCGTCGGACTCGCTGAACGTCCGTCCGCGGAGCAACTCGATACCCATCGCGCGGAAGTACCCGGGAGTCACCTTTGGCTGTTCCGCATACACGAGATCCTGTCCCGTCGCTGGCTGGACGCCTTCCACGCGGAAGGGGCTGGTCTCGTTCGAGATGAGAGGCACGGCACTGGCTCCCGCAACGGCGCTGACCCCGGGAACCTGCTCGAGACGCGCGAGCGCCCGCTGAAAGAACAGCACCGTGCGTGCCGCATCAGGCGCGTCACTGGGGGGCGCGGCGAGAAATGCCGTGAGGACGTTGTTCGGATTGAAGCCGACCTCCACGCTGCGCACGTTCGCAAAGCTCCGCGCAAAGAGGGCCGCCCCGATGAGGAGCACGAGCGCAAGGGCCACTTCGCCGACGGTCAGCGCGGTTCTCATAGCGGAGAGGCGGGTACCTCCGGCCTGTCGGCCACCTCCCTCCTTGAGAACGTCGTTCGCTTGTACCTTCAATGCTTGCAGCGTCGGCACGACGCCGAAGGTGACTCCCGTCGCGAGCGCCGTGATGATCGTGACTGCCAGGACGCGCGCGTCGAGGCTCGCCTCCTTGACCAGTGGGAGTGCAGGCGCCAGGTCCACCAGTAAACGCAAGCCGGCGTGAGCGACTAACAGCCCCGCCGCGGCTCCGACCAGGGCCAGGACGATGCCGTCAATCAATCCTTGTTGCACTATTCGCCATGGTGCGGCGCCGAGCGCCAGCCTCAGCGCGACCTCGCGCTGCCGGGTCGCGCCTCGGGCGAGCAACAAACCCGCGACGTTCGCGCACGCGATCAGCAGCACGAGACCGATCGCTCCCATCAGCAGGAGGAGGGACGGCCGTACGGCCGTCACCGTGTGCTGCTGGAGACCCTCAACGACGGCGCCACGACCGCGATGGCCCGGATCGACGTCGGCCACGATGCGCATGACGCGCTCCATGTCCGACTGCGCCTGCGCGATCGTGTGACCGGCCTTCAGCCGTCCAACGACACGGTAGTTGTGACTGCCGCGAGCGGCGTCGGGTACGACCGGGATCCATACGTCCGGGGGCTTGGCGGTGGGTTGCAGGTTGGTGGGATAGTCAAAGCCCGGGGGCATCACTCCGACGACGAGATGGTTCCGGCCGTCAAGGGGAACCGAACGGCCGATGATGGTCGGATCCGAACCGAACTGCCGCTGCCACAGGCCGTAGCTCAGAAGGACGACGTGAGTCTGTCCCGGCCGGCCCTCTTCCGCGAGGAACGGACGCCCGAGCATGGGGTCCACACGGAGCACGGAGAACAGGCTTGGAGACGCGCGCACGGCGACCAGCATTTCCGCGTACTCACCATGCGTCATGCGCAGACGTCCATAGCGATAGAGCGCCATTCCCTCGAACGCACGGCTCTCTCGAGACCAATCCTCGAAATCGGGGTATGACGCCCAGTCGCCCCAGCGTTCGGCCTGCGGATTCGTTTCCCACACCTGAACCAGGCGGTCGGCGTCGGGGTACGGCAGCGGTCGAATCAGCGCCGCGTTCACCGCGCTGAAGATCGCCGTATTGGCCCCAATGGCGAGGGCGAGCGTCAGCACGCAGACACCCGCGAGGCTCGGTTCGCGCACGAGACGGCGGACCGCAAACCGTAGATCTCGTGGAACGGTATCCAGAAGCGGAAGCACACGCTGGTCGTGCCAACTCTCGGCAATGGATTCCACGCGGCCGCGCTTCAGGATAGCCGCTCGACGAGCGGACTCAGGGGACATTCCGAGCCGCACGTGGTCTTCGATCAACAGCTCGAGATGGCTCTCGAGCTCTGTGGCGAGCTCTTGCCGATCACGACGTCTCACTGTTCCAGTGAGACGAGACCAGAATCGACGGACACGCTTCACGGCGTCTCTCCCTTGAGCGCGAAGAACCTGGCCATGATCTCGCCTGTCTGCTCCCAGTGGCGGCGTTCCTTAGCGAGCTCCTTCCGACCTGCCTTCGTCAAGCGATAGAACTTCGCGCGCCGATTGTTGTCGGACAGACCCCACTCGCAGGTGATCGAGCCCTCCTGCTCCAGTTTCAACAAGACGGGATACAACGTGCCGTGGTTGACGGCAAGAAGGTCCTCGCTGATCTGCTCGATGCGCTTCGCGATGCCGTAGCCGTGCTGCGGCCCGAGCGCATCGAGCGTCCTCAAGACCATTAGCGCCAGCGTGCCTTGCCAGACTTCGCGCTTCTCACGCATCCAGTCACCTCTGGGAGACCCACAAGAGAATGTCACAGCTCTTGTGGGATTCCAACAAGAAGATCGTCGCCGGTGACTTTGGCCGTTCTCTGCGATGGGGTCGCCACGCGGGTGGAGTCGGAATCTGCGTGGCGGAAATGCGCGCTCGAAAGCCCTGGACTGAGCACGTATTGAGCACGTGGACCTTTGGGCTGCCGATCCCGAAGTATTCAACTCAGTGAGCGTACGTCCGCTCTCGCACGAGTCGCGCCCGCTGCGACAGGATGCGTGCTCGTCTTTGGCCGCTATCGAGACGGGGTCTCGGCGAACGCAGGCGATTCTCGCAGATTGACAAACGCTGACGTCGCGAAGACCCGGTATTCGACGCCGCGCTGCTCTCAGCCTGGATCCTTGCCGCCGGGTTGCCAGAGTTGGATCGGGTTGCCTTCGGGATCGGACAGCCTGGCGAAGCGTCCGTTCGGGTAGACCTCAGAGTCCAGTTCGACCGTGATGCCTCGTTCGCGAAGCTGAGCGACCATCTTGTTGAGGTCGCGGACGCGGAAGTTGATCATCCATTGGAACCGCCGGTCGCCAAAGTACGACGTGTCCTCTTTGAAGGGTGCGAAGACAGTTGTCCCTGCGCTGGTCCGCCACGGCAGGGCATCGTAATTGTCAGGTACGCTGGTGACGCCGAGATTGGCCTCGTACCACCCGGCCAGTTTCTTGGGATCTTTGGCACGGAAGAAGAACCCACCAATTCCCTGCACGCGTTCCATGTCGCCGGCTCCCTGGCCGGGCGAATGCGCCGCGCCGGCCGCGGCCGCCGCCGCGCCGGCGATCGCGACGCGAATCGCTGTTCGACGTGTGACGTCCGACGACTTGCTCATGCTTTTCTCCGGCGCTGCAGTCGAACCGATAGCACTCTCGGGGAGAGAGGGCCAAACGGCTAGGACGTTGAACCCAAGTCGCCGGACAGTCTACTCCCACCTTGTCGCCATATGTCGAGGAATGCGCCGGTCCGGGATGCTCGATAATGGGTGGGTGTCCGTCATGCACCACGCGATGATTGCGCGGGCCGCACTCCGGCCGACGCGCATCCGAGGCCGTCGCGCGCGCCGCTCGGCCTCGCGCCTAGCGCGACGCGTGTTTCTGGCCATGCGGGTCGCCCCGTTGGCCGTCCAGATAATCGTCGGGACGGTCCTGCTGGTGATCGTCTGGGCGGCCGTGAACTGGATAGTACAGGTAGTCCGCAAGCCCACCGAGGTGTTCGTCGCGGTCAGCGGCTCGCTTGCCAAGGTGCCGGCGCAGACGTGGCGGCAATACGGCCCGCTCTTCGACGAGCACTCCACGGCGGTCATCACACCGGAATTGCTGGCCGCTCTGGCCCAGGTGGAGAGCAGCGGCAACCCGGTAGCACGGACCTACTGGCGGTGGCGGTTCAGCTGGAACCCGTTCGAGCTATACGGACCGGCCTCGAGCGCCGTCGGGATGTTTCAGATCACCGATGGAACGTTCGCAGAGGCCCGGCGCTATTGCATCCACGATCACGTCGTAGTCGAGGACGGGCCCTGGCACGACCCGCACTCGTGCTGGTTCAACGCGCTCTACACACGTGTGGTGCCCGCTCATGCTGTGGAGATGACCGCCGCGCTGCTGGATCGCACGGTCGCGCGCATCCTCGCCCGCAACCGCATTACGACCGCCTCGCTGCAGCAGCGGCAAAACCTCGCGGCGATCATCCACTTGTGCGGAGACGGCGCCGGTGACGGATACGCGCGCCGGGGCTTCCGATTCAGAGGCGGCCAGCGATGCGGCGACCACGACCCCCGCCGCTACCTTGCACAGGTCAACGCGCTGAAGCGTCAATTCGCTCGGCTGGCTGCGGCTGACTGACGTTCGCGTTCGCCCGAAGCTGGTAGTGCTGGCCGTTCAGACCGGCCGCGGAGGCAGAGAGTTCGCGAAACAGATTCGTATCTCTAAGACGTTCTTCGAAGTTCGAGATTCTAGTTCGAAGTTAACTTGGGGCTAGGTCCTTCAAGGAGCTGCGATCATGAACCGTAGGAAGGCGTCCGACTTTCGCGAATATCAGCACGGGCACATCGACCGGCGGTCGTTCCTCAACGGCGCGGGCAAGTTCGCCGTGGGTGCGCTGACAGTCGGCGCCATCTTCGAGACGATGCGGCCCAACTATGCCTGGGCTCAGCAGGTCGCGAAGGTGACCCACCCGGCCTCCGCTCGCGTTCTCGATCGGCTCAGAACCCGCTTCACGTTCCAAATTTCGGTCGACGTGGCCACCGTGGAGCAGGGTCTCGGGGTTGCCGGTGCGGCGCTGGCGGGCGGGGTCAGCATCGTCGAAATGGGGACGCCGCTGCTCAAGAACGAAGGCGTCTCGAACGTCGTGCCAGCCTTCCGTCGGAAGTTTCCCGAGGCGCTCCTGCTGGCCGACATGAAGACCATGGATGGCGGGGCCTTCGAGGCGCGCGCCGTCTATGCGGGCGGCGGCAACATCATTGATTTCCTCGCGCTCGCCGGTGTGGATACGGCGAAGGCGATCTGCGCCGTGCGCGACGAGTTCAGGCGCGCCGACCCTGAACTGCCGCGGCTCGTCTTCGCCGATATCATGGTGCCGCACCAGGGCCCGGCCGTGCAGGCCATCGAGGTCGCCCTTCGCATGCTCGAGGCCGGTGTGGACGTGGTCGGCGTTCACCTGCAGGCCGACGCGCGGCGCGCCGACCCGACACTCATCGAGAGAAACTATCTCAGTGACGTGGCCCGCGCCATCTTCGAACGGGTCGGCGGCGCCGCCCCGGTGCAGGTGGTCGGCGGGCTTAGCGTCGCGCAGGCGAAAAGCCTTGCCCAGGCGGGGCTGCGCGCCTTCGTAATCAGCGGCAATCTCGGCCAGCCGGACGCCCGCGCCCGCTACGACCTGCCACGGGACCAGATCGAGCGCTACGTCGCCGTTTTCATCGCCGCGGTCTCGAGGGCCTAAGTAGCATCGCCAGCACCTTATCGTGCCCTTTCGCCGAAGTCGCCTACGCCCACCGGGCGTGTTGAGGGACCAGTCCCGCAACATCGCTTCCAAGTACAACATTCATGTAAACGCGCGCGTGAACTCCGCACTTCATTGATGGTGAGGTTTAACCCCGCGATCGGATGCTCGGAGACGGGTTGGGTGGGAGGGTGGAAATGCGGACCTTCGTCGCCGTCAACATGCGAAATCAGGCCTGATTTCGCATGTTTGCCGTCGAAAATTGACGTCAAAACACCAACGAAGGGCACACGAGGGTGGGCTTCGTCCTCCTTCGCGCTACGCGCTTCGGCGGGACTTCATCGTGTCGGTCAGCCAATCTTCGCGTGGCTTGCCAACCGGAGCTCACGCTCTCCTTGGCAAGCGCGAGCGAAGGTTGGCGAGGAGGGTGGGATTCGAACCACTGCCCGTTGTTGAAAACAAAGAACTTAACGGATTTCGCCTTCCTCACGATCCGCTAGAACCGCACGAAAGCCGTGGTAGAGGCACGTATTGAGCACTCGGATGCTATATACGAGCGTATATGGCATACTGATCCGCGGAGGTGTCTCATGCCCCGTACCGCCAAGGTCTTCATGACCAACCGCAGCCAGGCCGTGCGGCTCCCCAAGGAGTTCCAGTTCAGCACCGACGAAGTGTTCATCCGCAAAGAGGGCGAGGAGGTGATCCTGTCACCCCGGCCAACGGATTGGGGACCGTACCTCGACACTGGTCCGGTGGCGTCCGACGCGTTCATGGAGAACGTCGACGATCTGCCCGTGCAGGAGCGCGAGCCCTGATGGCCCGCTACATGCTCGACACCGACATCTGCTCCTACATCATGAAGCGTTCGAACCAGATGGTGTTGACCCGATTGCAGGCGGTTCCCGTGACGGACGTCTGCGTTTCGGTCATCACCAAGTCGGAACTGCTGTACGGTGTGGAAGTGTCGCCGCGCCGAACGCAGGACACAACAGCCCTGAGGGCCTTCCTTCCCCACGTCGAGGTTCTCGAGTATCCCGACGACGCCGCGACCCACTATGCCCAGATACGTGCAGATCTGAAGAACCGGGGCGAAATGATCGGCGCCAACGATCTCTTCATTGCCGCCCACGCACGCAGTCTCGGGCTCAGGCTAGTCACGAACAACACCGCCGAGTTTGGCCGCGTGAAAGGGCTGAAGGTCGAGAACTGGACGCTTCCCCGTCGTCGTTCTCGTTCGATAATCGACGAGTAGCCGGCGGCCGGCGACCCAGTCTCACGTTATGCGACAGAAGCGAATCGACCGCCAACAGCGAGCCGAGCTGGCAGCCTCCCAACCGGCTGCCGCAATCGAGGGGGTGAAGCCGTTCACGGTCAAGCAGGGGCAGTATCTCGCGTTCCTCTACCACTACAGCAAGATTCACGGCACGCCACCGGCCGAAGCGGACTTTCAACGGTATTTTCGAGTCACACCGCCTGTTGTGCATCAGATGATCAAGACGCTCCACATGCACGGATTCATTGACCGGGGAACCCGGGAAGCCCGCTCGATCAAGCTTCGGCTCACGCGAGCGCAGTTGCCAGACTTGGACTGAGCATCAGCGAATAGGACATCGTACGGCGCGGCCGATTCTGCGAGGATCCTGGGATGGATGAATTCTCGAACATCTGGATTGAACAATGCAAGGCTGCGCGCGACATCCGTGACGCGTGGGGCACGCGGAAGGCCCTGGGGTATCTGGTCGGCGAAAAGCTCTTGAACTACGTTCGCGCGGCCGATTCGGATCCCTCATGGGCGGTGAACGTGCCGCAGTTCGCAGCGGAGATCAGACGGATCTTCACGACCGAGGAACTGCGCGTGTACTTCGCGACCACCACGCGAGTCGGGCCGGCCGCCCATGTCGCTACCGAGGAACAGTATCAGACGATGCGCGACGCCGGTGCGTTCGATGACGACGTGGTCGGCGGCGCAGCTGACGCGATCCTGTTTGAGCGTGCACGGATACTTCTGCTCGGTGGCGAGGCCTCCGGTGAACTTTCGTGAAACGACGCAGTCCACCGAGCCGACCGCGCCCGAAAGCTGGAACCAGCCGACAGAAACTCGATTGTCTGGATCTCCTAACTGGCGACGAGGCATTGGCGGTTCTCCGTGAGCTCCTGTCGTCGCACCCAGACCTTCTTCCGGAGGGCAGGCGAGCGGCCAACGCGCTGCTTGCGAGGGTGTCGTTCACGGATATCGCTAAGGGTGTCTTTGACGCACTCCTGGAGCTCGACCTGGAGGACTTGGACGCGGGCCCGCGTGCAGGTGGATACGTCGAGCCCTCAGAGGCGGCTTGGAAAGCGATCGAACAGTCAGTGACACCGTACTTCCACGATCTGGAGCGCCGCGTGAAGCTCCGACATGAGAACGAGGCGACCGATCTCTGCAAGGGAATTGTCCTCGGCCTCTATCGTGCCGAGCAGCGTGGCTTCGAGCTCCTCGAATATGCCGAAGACTGCCCGTCGGAACTTGCCGGCCACGCGGTAGACATCTGGCAACGGCGGCGCCGCAACTACGTGCTCCCGCGCACCTTCATTGAGAAGTTCACACCAGACTGGGATTGGCTCGTTCGCTGACGGAGTGGTCTGTCACGCATCGATCGTTGGATCGGGACCTCAGCTTCCGGTGGAGTGATGATCCGCAATTTCACCGCGGGGCGCACAACTCCACGATCGCCAAACCGCGCCTCGCGATCCGCCGGTCAGATCATCTCTCTCGTCGTCGAGCACACGATCCACGACCGGCGGCTCCCGGTGCTTCATTCGAGAGAACTCGTCCGCTCACCGCAAGCACGCTGAAGGGATGGGCTCCAATCGCGGGAGGATGGCCTGGTGGTGCGGACCATTGCATATGGAACGAAGGTCCCGCGCGGTCGAGGGCCTCCCGGGTGGGAGGGTGGAACGAGGACCTTCGTCGCGATCGATGTGCGCAATCAGGCCATATTTCGGTGATTCCGAGATCGAAAATGACCGCGAATCGGCAACGAAGGGCACGCGCGGCTAAGCTGATGGATATAAATCACTGATTACTAAAGAGTTATTTGGCGGAGAGGGTGGGATTCGAACCCGACAGGGCTCTTTAGAATCTGCAAGTTACAGATTCTACATTGCCGACGATGCCGCAGGTGCCAGCGATGCCGTAGGCGCCTTGCCCGCTATTGCCCGCGCGGCCGAGGTTCTAGGACTCGACGAGCGCCGAGGTTGCTACTCAGCGAGACGAAACGCTGGAGGCGTTGCTCTATGCCGTGGTCCACGAGAACTCGCGCGATCTCCAGACAGCACTGGCCCCTGTCGACGCATCGTCACCGTCGTTGTGAAGCGAGCAGGTCGCGATCGCTCGGCATCAGGCCCAGCTACATCTGCAGAAGCTCTCGCACGACTGCGCGGTGAGTGAGCTTCTATGAGCGCCCCTCCGGAGGCCAGTAGGCCATAGTTTCTCGGTGGGCGCTCACCAGCCTCTACAATCTCGGTATGTCCGAGAGCCGCGACGGCGATGACCTCCTGAAGATGTACACAACGAAGATGGGCAAGCCCCTCGGCGCATTCTTCCATCATCTCTGGCAGGACCTCGCCCATCTCCACCTCTCGTGGAATGAGTACGTGCCCATATTCGGAAAAAGCAAGGCGCGGATCGACGACCTGAACAAGGCGGCGCCGCACTTCTTCGGCATGGTTCAGGACATGTGGTGGAACGACCTGATACTCATGCTCTGGAAACTGACCGACAAGGACTCGACGCTGTCGATCCTTCGGCTGCCGGACGTCACACCGCTATCGCTACACGCCGAGCTGAAACCGAAGATCAGGAACGCCGTGGCTGCCTGCAAGTTCGCGCACAAGGTCCGGCACAACATGATTGCCCACCGGAATGCCGACATCGCGATGAAGGTCAGGCCGATGCCGCCGTCTAGCCGGGCGGACGTCAAGAAGGCAATCGCCGTGCTCGATGACGTGTTCAATTTCGTCCACGGCTCGTACACACGTGAAGAGCCGATGATGTGGGAACACCTCGACGCCCTGGGAGGATCGGAGTCCGTGCTTTGGATCGTGCGCCGAGGACTGAAGGCCAGAGACGACGATTTCGAGAATCACAAGCCGCCGATGCGCTTTCCTGACTAGGAAAACAGCTCGCCGCTCACAATCCTTTCTGCGATTCGTGCGTTCGAGCGAAGCAGGTCCTCCAACTCACCGAACGGGAGCACGCAAACGTCACAGGCGAGGCCATCGTTCTGCAGCCACACCGGTTGGTCAGTCTCAGCCAGCGCGTGCTTGATCCGGTTGTTGATTTCATTCAACCGCTGCAAAGCGGAACCATCGTTTGCCTTGAAGAAATCTTGCTTTAGGAGGCCGCTGAAAAACCCTTCAGTTTAGGGATCGACAGATCGTCGATCGCGTACTACCATGGGCGGCATGCGAGGAGACGACCGCCAGCCCGATGCGATGTTCAGTTACGTGTCTGCC
>Ga0184612_10000613_pt1 | contig 16732 bp, 39 predicted proteins | sample PLM3_60_coex_FD_133163 | JGI IMG/M metagenome (GOLD analysis project Ga0184612, IMG submission 133163) | Groundwater sediment microbial communities from an aquifer in East River, Colorado, USA - PLM3_60_coex | ecosystem: Environmental > Terrestrial > Soil > Riparian zone | place: USA: East... | reverse complement strand
TCGAGTGGACCGCAGAATTGCTCGACGCTGAGTTCGCCCTCGGTGACGGAACCTCTGTCTCGTGGGGCGACGCGTCCCGTGAACAGCACGAACTTCGCATGGCGATGCATCGACGCAATGCGATCGCCGGGGCAGAGGGTTTCGCGCGCCACTCTCAGGCGATCGAGCTACTCGACAACTCAGGGGCCTCCTCGCTCCGTGAGGCGCTCTCTCTATTGAAGGTAGGAACGAAATGAACGATGCACCCACCCCCGCTGTGCGACCGGCCCGGCCGAACAAGGGCAAGGCGCCGTCCGCGTACGCCGCCTGGAATCTCGCGGACCGCTGGGCCTACGCTGAGGCACTGTCGCGTGCCGCCGATCTCATTCCGCGCGGGCTGTTCGACAAGTCAACAGGTCGACCGTCTCCCGCCAAGATTTTCCTTGTGTTCGAGACGGGCACGATGCTCGGGCTGCATCCGATGGCAGCGTTGCAGGGCATCGATGTCATCGAGGGGCAGGCGGCCGTGACGCCGCGGCTGTTCTCCGGACTCGTCCGCTCGGCCGGTCACAAGCTCGACATCGACCGATTCGGCTCCATCGCCGGCGGGGACTATCGCGCCGTCGTCACGCTGACGCGACCGGACGACCCGGACAATCCGATCGTGGCGGACTGGGACCTGGAGCGCTCGCTGCGCGCCGGTCTCATCGACTCGTACGAGAAGGATGACGATGGCGTTTGGCACGTTCGCGCGCGATCGAAGGAAAAGGGCGAGCCGAAGCCGTGGGAGCAGTACACCGAGGATCTCTGTGTGTGGCGTGCCATGGGTCGCATTGCCCGTTTCGGCGCGGCCGACGTACTCATGGGCATCGGCTACATGCCGGAGGAACTGTTCGGCGAGGTCGATGAGGAAGGCGTCCGGACTGAGCCGGATGTGGACGCTGAGAATGCGCTGATTGAGAAGTTCCAGCAGTACTTCGACAAGGCCGACATGGCCACGCTCTGGCTGGAGCACCACTACGAAGGCGGCGTGCCGGCGGAGACGTGGACCGAGCGCGTGGAGGCAGAGTTCGCCGCACATCTGATGCGATGCACCAAGGATTCGCGCCCGCCGCGGGACGGGTCCGACGCATTGCCTGCCCAGTCAAGCCCTGAGGGGTCTACGGGTGGCGAGCAGGGCAAGGATGGGCAAACACACGCGGATGGGTCTACTGCGCCCACAGAAGCGCCTACGGACGGCGAGACGTTCAGGCTCGAAGTCCCAGAGGGCGAGGTCGGCGCACTAGAACAGGACCTCCTCGAAAAGGACACCTGGATCGAGGAGGGCTGACATGTACCAGCCCATCGCGGGCTACCGCATCACGCCACTCCCGATCAACCCGGACGGGTCGCGAGCCACGCCGAAATACTGGCCTTGCTGGCGCTGCGGACAGACGGTGAAGGGTCATCACCACCTCATCATCGACGCGCCATGTCGGGAGTGTCGGAAAATACTCCGCGACGAGTACGGCGATCTCACCGTGTGGGACCCCCGCCGACCGGTCCACCCGACCACGCCGGCGCGCATCATTCAGCCGGACCACGAGTTTGTCGAGTCGATCACCGTCGGCCGGGTCGGGTTCTGGCTCGACATGGCTGGCGTCGAACTCCACGGTCCCGAGGTGCGGGGGTGCGCCGCATGACTCGCCGCCGCCGCTCCGGCTTCCCCGTTCCCATGATCGAGACGTTCGATCCGTCGCTGTTCCTGCCGGTGCGGCATCGTGCTCGACGTCGCCACTCCGGCTACTACTGGGCCGCGTGGACACTGGTTCTCTGGACGCTTGGCGCGATCGCCGCAATGATCTCCCCCGCCGTGTCGGGGTTTACGTTCGGACCCCTCATGATTGCGGGGCTCGTGCTGTTCCTCGCCGGCATCGCCACGTTCATCATCGGATGGAGGCGTATCCCGTGAGCTTCACCGCCGAGCAGAAGCGGATCATCATCTGGCGTGATGGCGGGATGTGCTGCATGTGCGGCGCCACGGCAACCGATGCGAATCATCGGCTCAACCGCGGTATGGGCGGTCGACCCTCGCTCGACATCATCGAGAACGGGTGCGCGATTTGCTTCGTCTGTAACTCGCTCATCGAGAGCGATGCAGAGGAACGCGCCCGAGCGATCAAGCTTGGTGTGAAGCTGGAGGAGGGCGACGATCCCGGCGAGAAGTCATGGCTGAGCCCGTTCTACGGAGTCCGCGTCTGGTCATATCCGAACGGTGATCTGAGCTTCGAGGCGTTGTCATGACCGCGCCGTACTACCAGGACGATCTTGTGACGCTGTATCACGGCGACTGCCTCGAGATCACGGAATGGCTACAGGCCGATGTGCTCGTGACCGACCCGCCCTACGGCTCACAGATGATCTCAACAGTTGGTGCCCACAAGGGAGGGTACGGCAGACGATACCTCCACGACAAGGGCGACGGGATGGGCGCCTCGATCGCGGGGGACGATTCAAGCGAGACCCGCGACAAGGCACTCGCGATGTGGGGCGACCGACCCGCTTTGGTGTTCGGTTCTCCTCGTCTGCCAGACCCGCCTATCAAGGTTGCCGACCGTCTCGTGTGGGACAAGAGGCGACCGGGCATGAACGGGGGACCCTGGCGGTACCGGCACGAATCCATTTATGTCACTGCCGGGTTCGTTCGTACGTCAGACGCCGCTGTCTCGATTCTCTCGGCGTTCCCCGAGCAGAGCTACCACATCCACGGGAAGCCGCTCGCGCTCATGACAACGCTCGTAGAGGCCGCGCCTCCCGGTGTTATCGCTGACCCATTCGCGGGGAGTTGTACCACTCTCGTTGCCGCACATCACCTCGGACGCAAAGCGGTCGGTGTGGAACTCAATGAGAGATACTGCGGTCTACTCGCGCAACGTCTCGCGCAGCAGACGTTCGACTTTGGGGGCCTAGCATGATCGACGCACGAGATCAGGTGGGTGTCCCGATCATCACAGACTGCCCGAGCTACGTGACCGCCTTCGGCGTGACGTACGAGATCCGGGCCGACGCGTTCGTGTTCAAGGCAGGCCCGATCATCTTTCAGGAAGACTCGCCCAACGATCTGATGAGCAAGCTCCACGAATACGTGCCGTACGTCATGAAGCCTCGCCCGTTCGTGAGGATCACCGATGTCTGACGCAACCCTGCGCCTCATCGAGGCGATCCAGGCCGCAGGCCGACAGGTGAAGGCGACCGGTCAGGACGCGTGGATCGCCCAGTGCCCCGCGCATGAGGACGGCCGACCTTCACTCTCGATCCGGAAGGGGCGCGGTCGAGCGCTCGTCTACTGTTTCGCCGGCTGCGACGCCGACTCCATCGCCGGAGCCGTGGGACTCAAGCTGGAAGATCTGTTCGATGATCCGAAGGGCGTCAAGTACACCTACCGCGCGAATGGGCAGGAGGTACGACGCGTCTACAGGACACCGGACAAGAAATTCCGACAGGAGATCCGACCGAACACCGGCGTCACGCTCTACATCCCGGAGGGCGTTGATCTCCAGGCAGCGATCGACGGCGGTCGAGACATCTACATTCCAGAGGGCGAACAGGACGCCGACACGCTCGCATCGCTGGGGCTCGTCGCGGTGTCGGCACCGATGGGTGCGGCGAACTGGGACAAGGCCGATTACTCGCCGCTCGGAGGGTCGACCGACATCTATGTACTGGCCGATCGGGATGAGCCGGGCATGCTCCGCGCTCAAGGTCTCGCAAAGCACCTGCGCTCTCAGACGACCGCCATCGTCGCGATCCTCGCACCGAAGATCGGCAAGGATGTCACGGACCATATCGTCGCCGGCGAGGGGATCGGAGATCTCGTACCCGTCCCGATGGAGCCGGACGAACCGGAGGAGCCTGACGAGTTCGAGGAAGCGGTCGCCGCCGAGACGTTCCGCGAGCGCGTCCGTCGCTCTGCGCGCCGTGCTGCACAGGCCTCGGAGAATGCGGTTGTCGGCGAACGACTGGCGCCGCGTCTGCTCGGCGATCTGCTCGCGCGAGAGGTGACGTATGACTGGCTCGTGCCGGGTCTACTGGAACGACAGGACCGGTTCATGCTCACGGGCTACGAGGGCCACGGGAAGTCGTATCTGCTCCGGCAGATGGTCATCTGCATGGGGGCCGGCGTGCATCCGTTCAATCTGAATAGGCACATCGAGCCGCGCCGCTCGCTCGTCGTGGACGCAGAGAACACGGAGAACCACTGGACGCGCGAGACTCAGCGGCTCACGGGCCTCGCGGAGGCGTTCGGCACCGCCAGCGCGCGCTCGAATGTGATGGTCGCCGCCGGCGTTCGTATCGATCTCTCGCACGCGGAGGACGTGAATCAGATTCATCGGCTCATCGATCGACACCAACCGGACGTGCTGTACCTGGGTCCGCTGTACAAATTCGTCTCTGGAGCGATCAACAATGACGACGACGCGGCGCCGCTCATCACCGCGCTTGACGGCTTCCGCGAGCGAGGACTGACGCTGCTCATCGAGGCGCACGCCGGACACGCGCTCAATCAGGGCGTCCGGGATCTCCGACCACGCGGCTCATCCGCGCTGCTCGGCTGGCCCGAGTTCGGTATCGGACTGGCACCACTGGACCCTGACGCGGAGGACCCGCAGGTCTACAGACTGGCCCGTTGGCGCCGCGACCGCGAGGGGAACCGGAGTTTCCCATGGAAGATTCGACACGGACAAGACGGCGAACTGCCGTGGGTTCCGGACGATGGGAAGGGGATTGCAGGATGAGCACTCGTGAACTCCGAACGGCCGAACTATTGGTTGCGCTGTTCGAGGAACAGATACAGGCGTACGAGACGCACTGGTCGAAGGGCCGGATGCAGCGCCGGCGCGAACGCAAGGAAGGTCGATACGACGTGACGATCGATGCCCGTATCGACGGACTCCGAGAGGGCCACGCCAAGTGGACCGCTCGGGTCGAACAACTCAAGCAAGAGGAGATAGACAATGCAGACACAAGCCCTGATGAACGATCTGGATGACCTGCTCGCTCGGTACTTTGAGCGCAACGCGGCCGGTCGCATGTCGTCGGACGGTCAGGCGATGCTCACCGAGATCCAGACGTGCGCGCTGGTCGTGATCGCGCGCCAGTTGCAGGTGGCCAACATGCTCGAAGTGACCCATCCGGACCGCGACGGAAAACGCGCGTTCGTCCGGATGGATAACGGATTCTGGCGCTCGATAATGGAAGAGATCGGGTTGTAGCTCGGGAGAGGAGAGAGGAAATGGCCGACTGGGAGCCCCCACCGGTTGCGGTGCTGGACACCGAGACAACGGGGCTCGACGTAGAGAACGACCACATCGTCACCGCATTCCTAGGCGTACTCGACAGCGCCGGGCGTGTCTGCTCGCGGGTGAACTGGCTGGTCAACGTCGGCGTCCATATGCCCGCCGCGGCTCAAGCCGTACACGGGCTGAGCGACGCCGACACGATGCGCGGCAAGCTGCCGACGCAAGCGGTGCGGGAGATCGTTTCGTGCCTGCAAGATCTCGTGGACGCGGAGTATCCCATCGTGGTCTATAACGCGCCGTATGATCTCACGCTGCTCCATCGGGAGGCAGACCGGTATCTGGACATGGGCCGTCATGTTGAGGACATCTACGACGAGGCGATGATCCTCGACCCGCTCGTGATCGATAAGGCGATCGACCCCTTCCGCGCCGGATCTCGGAACCTTGCGACGACAGCCGGGCACTACGGTCTGGAGATCCCGGAGACAGGACTCCACGCCGCTGAGGCGGATGCGGTGCTCGCCGGACGACTCATGCTCGCGCTCTGGCGATGCCCTGAGGTCAGCGGCTTCTCCGCCGGGCATCTGCATGAGCGACAGGTCACGCACGCCCGTCGGCAGGCCGGCTCCTTCCGTGACTACCTGCACTCCGAGACACGACATCAGGAAGCACTCGCAGTGCGCGAGACGTGGCCGTATCACCCGATAGGAGCATGACGATGAGTAGCACCAACGGGACCCAGTTCGACGGCATTGACTTCGCGGTCGGTGTTGTGCGCGGTGTGCGTGCCTGGGATGTCATCGATAAGGGCATCCTGACCGGAGTGGTGTATCACCAAGTGTGGACATCTGGAGAGAATCACGCTCTGTGCCGCAAGAGCTCCGACAGGGTGGTTCCTTACATACCCCCGATCCCGGGCCACGTCGTGCCTGTGCCGCCGCCGCGTCCGGACTCCGACTTCAAGCCGCCTGCGCCGGGGCACATGTTCGAGTGCATGTGCGGATTCTATGCGTACTATGACGGGTCGAACGACTACTTCAAAGGCGACTATTCCAACACCCGACGGGTCACGGGAGTGATCGAGGGATACGGCGAGACGCTGATCGGAACGCGCGGATTCCGCTGCACGAAGGCTCGTATCGTCGCGCTGTACGTGGTCGATCATTTCGTAGGTGATTTCGGTCTCATTCGAGCGAACTACCCTCTCGTGCCCGTGTTCGATACGTTCGAGGCGATGCTCCGTGAGTTCCCGGAGGAGGACGGCGGCGCCCGTGAGAAGTACCTCCGTGATGTCGAGGCGGCGGCGCTTGCCTCGCTGGACGACGACGAGAACCAAGCGACATGACCTCGAAAATTCTTTGTGAAAAGACCTAGACACATGTAACAGCCCGTGTTACTGTTGATACATGACAACGAACAGCCACAAGCACTTCCGGGTCACGCAGGACTCCACCTGCAACGGACATATCGTCCGCGAATACCGTCTGCGCATCATCGCGCGCTTCGCAGCGTGGGTCTACGACGGGCACGCGGTCACCGACGGCGAAGCATTCGTCGTCACCTTCGAGGAGATCTAGGCTGCGCGGGCTCGCGCGCTGATGGGGGGTTCGACTCCCCCCTCGGCCACAACCGACACCAACTAGCAAGGGAGATCTGAGTCATGACGTACAAATGGAAGCTCACCATTGATGCACTCACCGCCGAGTTCGTGACCTTCGGTCGCATCGCATCTGAGACATCCGCCAGGATCGCGCGCTCCGCCTGGGAGAAGGCGGGCGAGCCGCACACCCTCACCCTCACGATCGAGGAGGAGGAGGACGCGTGATGGATATCCAGCGGATCCCCTTGCCTGACTCTGGCCAGGCGATCGAACTGCTCGCAGCGTGCGACGTGGACTGTCTCTGCACAGACGGAGACGACATCCACTACCGCGCGCTCCCGGATCAGGAGACGCCATGACCGAGCGAGACGCGATCCTTGAGGAGCAGGTCGAGAGCTACACCGAGTCGCAATGGTTCTCACCCACCGGCTGGTATGGCCGCGGCGGGCACTACATCGCCCGCGAGCCCTACGATCCCGGCGACATCGAGCAAGCCCGCCGGCAGGTGACGATCACGACCCGCACCATTGTCGGCGCGTACTGGGATCTCGGCGACGTCTACTCTGAGGCAGACAACGCGCTCTATACCCGCTGCATCCCCACCACCGAATACTCACCATGGCGGAGACTCACGTGAACGATCGAGAGGAGATCGAATTCGTCGGCGGTGCGCTCGATGGCGTGTGGCGTGAGGTCGGACCATATTCGTATGAGTATCTGGTCCCAGTGCCGCGCTACGTGGCGGAGTTCACGTATGCCGAAGTCGAGCCCACCGTGACGATGGCCCAGATGAAGGTGCACCGCTACGTGCGGCAGAAGTTCGGCAACTCGATCACCGGTAGACGTATCACGAAGATGGTCTTCGTGGGCGAGGAATGGAGATAACGCGCCAGCATGACGCGACGACAGCCGCCGCCACGGGTGATCCGACCGCGCACGAAGCTACCAACATGGATTCAGCCCAAGCGGCAATACCGCAGACGCGGACGATGAGAGGACAACATCATGGCAGAGAACCCGCTCCGGGACGGCGTTGCGAACGCACTCGAATCTACGTTGCAGGATGCCGCCGCGGTTGTGACGCGGGTTGAGGTGGCACGCGCTGCGCTCGCCGCGGTGGAAGCGGAAGCTCAACCGCTGCTCGTGCAGGCGCGTCGTCTCCGGATGGCGCTCTACGGTCTCGACGGCGAATTCACCAAAAGCGTGTCCCAAGCGAACGCGGAGAACTCCGCGCGCATCGATGCGATCCGACAGCAGACGCCATGAGCGATAACGGCGACTACATGGATCCGTCGCAGTGGCAGCGGATACGCGGGCCCGGTCCCGTCATCCCGCAAGGTCGACCGACGCGTCTACTGGGTCGGCGGCACATGATCCACGGATCGCTCCAACCGGGACCGGTCGCGTGTTTCTGCCCGCTCGCTCGGGACCACGATGAAGACGCGTTCTACGAACAGAGCCGGCACAATAGATAGAGAAGGGAAGGAGGCGAGAATCATGACGATGTACTCTCCTCGCGGCGGCGACGTAGGCGACCCGCTGCGCGAGATCGAACTGGAACCCGCAGAGGTACCCGCTGAGGTACCCGTTCCGGAGAAGGTGTGACATGGCTCCCATGCACTCCTACCCCGACCCGCAGCGCGCGAAGTTCGCTCAGTTCGGGTTCGCCATCGGCACTGTTCGCGGCTACCGAGCTTGGCGGGTCGTGGACGACGACGACGACTCCGGACGACTGCGCGGCATCCATCATCAGCAGATCTGGAAGCCGGGCGAGAACGTTGCGGAGTGCCGTCGTGCCACCTACAACATCAAGACCTACGGCAGCCTCAGATGGCCGCCCCTTGAGATCCTTCGCGACGCGGACGGCGAACCCATCTGGTCGGAAGACGGCAATGCCTTCCCCGGAGAAGGTCATCTTCGGGGCTGCCAGTGCGGATTCTATGCGTACTTCGAGGGCTCGAATGACTACCACGCGCCGGTCTGGCACACGGACGGGTACCACGGACCCGTTGGCGGGATGGTCGAAGGATACGGGCAGACACTCATCGGTAGTCGAGGCTTCCGATGCAGCAAGGCGCGGATCGTAGCGCTACTGTTCGTCCCGGATATCCCGGCGGGGGTCCGGGACGCGATCGAAGAGTTGTACCGGATGCCCGTCTTCGAGTCGTTCGATCGGATGGTCAAAGAGATCGGCTGTGATGATGGCGGCGCGAAGGCGGCCGCCGCTGCTGCTGAGACTGAGCGTGCCGCTGCCGAGGCTGAGCGCTGGATGCAGGAGGCCGCCAGGCGTGCCCAGCGGGATCTCATGGGCGATGCGTAGATGCAGGTCCATACCGCGATTAGGAGCATGTACCCAGACGGCCGACAGCACGTCGCGTGTTGCTGTCCGCTCGGGGTGGATCATCCGGCCGGGCTCATCGTGGTCCCAGTCGATGAATTTGAGGATGGAGAATCATGAGGGGAAGAGTCCAGGCCCCGGCGCTCTGGGATGTCGAGGACATGACGGAGTTTCCGCCGATCCGGGATCTCACGATCGAGGGGGCCGCGCCGAGCGATGTCAATGAGTTCTGCCGGCGCTACCACTACTCGAACAACGGCGGTTCGCACATCTGGAACTGGGGGCTCTGGCACGGCGTCACGCTGCTCGGCATCGTGTCGTACAACCTGCCGACGCGCTCCGTCTGTGATGCGGTCTTCGGCCCGGACCACTATGAGCACGTCTGGCACATGGGACGACTGGCGATCGCGGACCACGTACCGCGCAACGCTGAATCTCGTCTCATCGGCGGCTCGCTCCAGCGCATTCAGCAGCAGTACCCGCATGTCTGGGCGGTCGTGAGCTATGCGGCCGCGGAGGTCGGGCACATCGGCTACGTCTACCAGGCGACGAACGCGCTCTACACCGGCACCGGCGGCGATCCCGTCTACTACATCGACCAGCAGAACCAGCGCCGTGGGACGTTCCTGTCCGGCCATGTGGATGCCGCGCGCGCCGCGTCTATGGGCTGGACCGCACATCGCGGGGAGCCGAAGCATCGCTATCTCTACATTCTCGGGAACAAGACCGAGCGCCGGCAGCGCCGCGCACTGCTCCGCTTCCCTGTACTTCCCTACCCGAAGGGCTAGCGTCACGACTTGTGACCTGCACGCGCTTGCTCGCGCCAGGACGGCATGCACATGAACAGCGCGAGCAGCGGCGGGTAGATCGCCACACAGAGCGCCACGACGGCGCGGTCGCTTGGCACAGTGCTGTGCTGCCACGCCCACCGATACCCCGTCCAGAGGTAGCGGGCATACGTCCTCATGTAATGAGGATAACGCCGGCTGACTAGCAAAGTCAGTATTGGCGGAGGTAACAGCGCATGTTACAATGGCGCTACTAGATCGAACAACTCAGAAAGGGAACCACGATGACTACAGATCTGCACGATATCGAGATCGACGACGCGGCGGGCTCGGGCTACGACATCGTGTCGTATCGGTCCGGAAGCTGGATCGTTCGCAATGAGGACGGTCCACAGGACGATCTCTTCGAGGGACGCACGTTCGGTGAAGCGCTCGCCTGGGTCGAGGAGCATCCGAAGGCCGATGCGGCCGCGACCGTCCACGACCTCCTGCGAGGTCTACGACTCCTGCGCACGCTCGTGCCCGACGCGGAGACTGCGGTCAACGACCCGGGGGCCAGCGTGCTGGCGAAGAGTCTAGGACGAGGCGTCATCGGCGCTCTCGCGATCATCGATGGGAAGGACCGCTGATGCCTGGAATGTCAGTCAAGGAAGTGCACACGCTGGCCCGGCACGTCGAGAAACAAGGCGTTGCCGTCGTCCGGAAGACGGATGGCTACGTGTTCCGACTCCCGAACGGAGACACCTGCAATGTGCATTTCACGAGTAGCGATGTGAACCAACGGAACACGATTCGACTTCTGCTCAAGCGAGGCGGGATCACACTGCCCGAGGCGGAGGAGCCCAGAAAGGCAACGCGTGGTACAAGCAAGCGCTCGCGTAGCGTCGTCCGGCGAGGTCTCGTCGCGATGGGAGACCCCGAGGTCGTGGATGTCACCAAGCTCCGCCAGTTCGTACCCGAGCCGATCCCAGATGACCGCACCATCCGCGGCGCGCTCGTCACGATGGGCTATGAGTCCTCTGGTGAGACGCGCAACCACCGCTATCTCCGACCCAAGGCGCTACTCGGGCACGAGCCCCAGTCTGCGCCGGCGATGTCGACCGCTGGAGTTCCGAAGCCGGGACCGGGCCCCGTGCGGGTCATCGAGACTACCCAAGCCCTCCCGCCTTACTTCGACCTGGCCGAGGCGAAGTCGGAAGGGGTCGAGCGCGTGGTCGTCAAATCGGCCGGCTCCAACGTCCCCACCGAGCATCTGATCGGCACCTGGACGATGGGCCACGAACCGGACCAGATGAGACTGGATGAGGTCATCGGACTCACGAACGTGCCCGACAAGCTCGGACTCCGCGTGGAGGTCCGCGTCTATGCAAGGACCAAGATCGACCGTGGCATCGACTATGGGATCTTGCCAGTTTCAGGGGCCGACCATGGCTGAGACTATCGCCCCCATCGAGCGGCACGTCCGCTACGCCACGAATGTGACCGATCTGCCCGCGGCATGGGCGTTCGTCATGGAGTACATGGACAAGGTGGGTGACTCTCCCTCTATCGAGATCAGCCCCATGTGGGTCTGGACTAACGTGGACGACCCTGCCGAGCGCCAGTATCAGGTCGCCGTCTCCGGGACCGAGGAGGAAGGAAGGGAATCATGAAGGAATCGCAGATCAACGGCGCTCGTCTGATCCGGCCGGAGGGGGTCGAGGCGACCGAAGGTCGTATCCTCATTTGGGAGATCGAGCGTCTACTGGACGAGGCGAAGCGCCTGGCCGCGGAGGAGGGCGCTCGGATCGACTGGGGAACGCTCCGCATCGAGGTAGGACCGGAGACGATGCACGGGTACGGCGGCTACGTCGAGTCGAAGGCAGAGCTTCACGCGCTCATCCGGCGCGAGACGGACGGCGATGTCGCGGAGGCGCTGCATGTCGTCGCGACAATGCTGAAAGACCACGAACGAAGGGGGCGATGACATCCCATGACAGTGAGACTGGCGATCCAGGTCCTGCGTGTCGATGACGGTTACGTCGCGGTCTGCGAATGCGGACATCGCAGCGAGGCTCGGATCTCGACCGAGATCCTGAAACATCACGTCGCGCAGACGTGGGGCGAACACATCCTAGAGCGGCACATCGAACCGGAGGAGGCGGACTGATGATACTTGCGTGGAGGGGTGCATGTCTCATTTCCGCGGCCTTGGCATGGTGCGCCGTGGTGGCGCTGGGGGTACTGGCCGGGATGGCGGTCGCTGCCGGGTCCATCGCTGCCGCTGCGGCGCTCGTGTTCTCGGTCATCATTTTCCCGATGCTGACGGTGCTTGTGTTCATAATCGGGGCATGGGCGCTCGAAGCCTGGATCGAACCGGAGGAGGAGCCTGATGTCTGAGACCCGATGGAACGGCATCCCGGTCGAGGCGAAGCGCGGCACAGCCATCGTGGCGGAAGCGCCCGAGTTCCCCCTGTACTGGGCGCGCGCCATCGTGGGGCGGCGCATCGCGGTCGTGGAGGTCAATCTCGACGGCGCGAACTACGGCGGCGGCATCGACTATCTCGATGACCGCGAGGGGCAAGGCTGGGCGAAGGTGACGGGTGGTGGTAGTCCACGCGCCGGTCATGCGAGCGTGACAATCGAGCCGGGCTCGTTCGAGGAGGAGGATCCCGATGTCTGATCCAAACGTGAGTGCGCCGCCCTCACTTGAGGTTCGGCTCACCACGTACCGCAACTCACTTCGCCGCACCGCGGACGACATCGAGCGCCTTCTCGGATCTATCCGGGATATTCCCGCGAAGAGTCCAGCAGACCACGACGCGCGTATCAGTCTGAAAGCGACCGTCGATCTACATCGGCACATGGCGGACGACCTCACGAAGATCATCGCCGGTCACGAACTCCGGCACTGGGCGATTACTGGGGAGGTCCCTGATGAATGACATACATGTGAACGCGCTGGCCATCGCGCGTCGGCTACCGACGAAGGAATGGCTGGCGCCGCGTGTTGATCCGGTGACCGGTGGCTGGCTATACGTGCGTCGCGACCGGCTCGTGGCGATCATCGTGAGCGCCGGCGAGTCCGCCGAGGCGATGCTCGGTGAGTCCAGCGATCATTCGCTGTGGCTCCATGCGTCCATCGCGCGACGGGATCGGATGCCGGACTACGACGATCTCGTGCTGCTCCATCACGCGGCATTCGGTGATGCGTGGGCGTACCAGTGCTTTGCTCCGCCGGCGGCGCACATCAACATTCATCCGCGCGCGCTGCATCTGTGGGGCCGAGTGGATGGCGAGCCAGCGATGCCGAATTTCGGCGCATTGGGGACGATCTGATGGCCGGGAGCTACGGACACGCGACCACGGAGGATGGCAAGCTGCGGAGCAACGAGACGTTCGTCGGCATGGTCGAGAACCTTGGTGATGCGTATGAGACGGTCGAGGAAATGTACGGGATGATCTGGTTCCTCGCGCAGCGGCTCTCCGAGTTGCAGCTTTCGGGTCTGGAGAGTCCCGAGGATTACGTGCGTCGCGCACGGCAGCGATATCGCGAAGGTCTGGTCCTCTACTCACCGGGCGTCGAGTCATGACGCATATAACGATCTGCGGACCACGCAATCCGATCATCGTCCGCGAGGAGCCGCTCGGAGAGCGTTGGTGTTTCGTGGAGCGGAAGCGCCGCAACTTCACGCTCAGAGTGTGGCGCGACGACATCGAGGAAGACTGGTACGGGCCGTGGGCGTCGATCACCTGCGATTCGTGCGGTCGCGTGGATGCCGACGTTGGGTTCGGCTGGTCGCGTGAGTGGGAGCATGATGAGTGACGCGGACATGGCTGCGGTGGCGCTCGCGTCGGATTCTCCGACGTACGACGAGGTCGGCACCGGCGAGATCGAGGTACAGAGCGTGCGCGTCAAGACGAAACTGGAGACGCCGGATCCGGTGCCCTATGGAGACGTAGCGGATCTCACGTGGCGGATGCCGTCGGTGCTGCCGCGTCGGGGCTGGTCTCCGCTGCTCTGGACGGCGGTGCTCGTCGGTGTCGCGGTGGCGCCGTTGGTCATCGTCGGCATACTGATTGAATGGGCTGGCCTTATCCTGTAAGGTGGCTCTCAGCCCCTTCCCCAGGAGGTAGCTCGACCCCCGCACGTAGACCGGCGGGGGTCGATGCGTTGTCACGGTCGATGCGTATACTGTCGCACCTGGGGAAAGGAAGACACGATGAAACTCCGCACCATTTGGATGCGCGCGAGACTCACGCTCTCCGAGCGATACCAGCGCACGCGCGATCGGGCTGCACAGCGCATCGTCAAGATGCTCCCGCGCCGTGTCCGCTACTGGACGACGATGGCCGATCTGATCGACGCGACATCGGGCTACCGGGGCGAGATCCCGGCGATGCCTCTCGGCGAGGTTCTGCGCGCGCTCCCGGTACCGAAGCGATGAGTACTGACGGCCCCGTCGTGGGCATGGTTGGATCGGTCATTCTCATCATCATCGGCACGCTGGCATCCGCGTGGCCGATCATGGCGCTCGGCGTCGCGGTCCTGCTCGGGTCTGGCGTCGCGTACGGTATCCGCTCCCGCTCCCCAGACTAAGAGCCGTGCCCCCCGAGTACACGAAGCTCGGAGGGCACGTAACGTATTATCAGTCGTGGAAACCAAAACAATACGAAGGTCAGAGTATCACCTAGCGGCGGACTGTTTCAACTGGAACACCCGAAGATACTCCCATCCGAGTGAACGTCTCGGCAGACGGCGAACTGCATCAAACCCCGACTCAGCTAAGCGGTACCAGCTAGCGATCCCGATCATCTGGAGTGTGCCGGTTCAAGGCAGGGCCCGGGCGGCACGACACCTCGATCTCCAGATGAACATCCCGGCCCCTGGCAGCTTCCGCTGCGGCTCAACCGACGTCTGACCGACGGCATACCGGAGAGTTTCCCTCCAACAGGGGGGGGGACTCTGCCCTCCTCCTCCCTCTGGCTCCCGGAGTTAGTCAAGCCGATGTGCGAGTATTGCCGCCGTCAGAATCGGAGAAAAAAACTCATGTCTGCACGGCCGAGTTCAACTCAGCGGGGTTATGACTCCACTCATCAGGCGGAGCGCGCGAGGTGGGTGTCGAAGGTTGCGACTGGCACTGTCGAGTGTGCTCGTGCCGAGCGTGGTGAGTGTTTGGCGGATTCGCCGCTGATTGATCCGAATGAGCCGTGGGATCTGGGCCACACTGCGGATCGCAAGGGTTGGACTGGTCCGGAGCATGTGCGTTGCAATCGGTCGGCGGGTGCGCGTAATGGGATGCGGATTGCTCGGGAGCGGGCGCAGATGGTTGTGAGGGAGTGGCGATGAACGAGTGGTACTCCGAGATCATCCGCTGTGGGCGTGCGCCGTTCGGATGGTGGTGCAGTCGCACGGATATCGAACACGTGGTGCTTGGGCTTGGACCGTGTGCGGCGCGACCGTCATGGTGGAATGTGGCAGGGCGGCTGTGGAGCCGCGGATGAGAAAGGGAAAGATGATGAAGACGATGAACCGGCTGTGGGCGATGCTCTCGGCCGTGCTGTTCGCTGTGGGTCTGTCTGTCGTGGCAGCGCAGCCTGCGAATGCCGTGCAGCCTGCGGCTGTGACTGCCGTGATCGTGCTCGACGCCGACGGCTCTGGTCTGCCGGTAGCGGAGGCCGCAACCGACTGGTCCAAGAACACCGGCATCAGCGTGGTCACCGGGGATTGCACCGGCACCAAGTGCGTCCATTTCAAGGTCGTCAACTTCGCATGCGGATATGGAGCCCCTGTCGGCGGCTGTGCATATCGAGTGGCGGATGGTTCATGCCAGGTCGAGGTGAGCGTGTGGGTCTGGGACAAGTCGTGGTCGCGTCTCGATGAACTCGTGACGAAGCATGAGGCCGGACATTGCATCTGGTCCTACGGCGGGATCTCTCAGAGCTACCACCTGCCGGAGGTACCGCATGCACTGATGTCGGCAACGCATTCGTCGTCTCCGAGCGTGAAGGAATCGACGCTCTATGTCACCGACCGGAAGTTCACGCAGGGTCTGGTGTTCTGAATGCCCGAGTGGACTGAGCCCGAGGACGGCTCCGAGCAGTACGTTCCATTGCGCTCCGAGCCTGAGACCCGCACCAAGATTCAGGACGATGAGATCGAGTCCTACTACGGTTTCGATGATCTCTACCACTCCGCCGTGATTACGGGATTCAGCCACCCAGCGACCGCAACGGATGTCGAGACTGGCGAGACCGTCACGCTTGCGTACTACTGCGGCGAGTGGATCCAGGTGAAGTCATGAGGTGCTATCTGTGCGGTTCGGAGAACCCGGCGCTTGCGACGACAGTGCCGACCTTCACCTGCCGATGCGGGGCAACGATGAGCAATCCCTTCTACGACAGACGTACTACTGCTCTGTCCATTGTGGGGTAGCTGTGTACGTACCTACTGTGCATGCTCTAGCCGTGCTCCCCGATATCATGGGACAGGCCGTGCTACTGCATGTAGGGAGTAGTAGTAGTAGGCAGGAGGGGAGGCGTGTGGCCGTGGACACCAACAACACCATGCGCACTACGTACTACACACCATGTGTACTCATCACGCATGCATGTGAACACGTGATCGTCGTCTCCTCTCTCATGTGCACATACGTCGATGACGTCGATGCTGAATCGACTCGACTCGTAGACAGCCAACCTCGTACACGTTCGTGTTGCGTCGCTCGGAAAATGTGTTCGGGTTTTTTGAACATGCAGGGGGGAAGAC
>Ga0184612_10000612_pt1 | contig 16797 bp, 10 predicted proteins | sample PLM3_60_coex_FD_133163 | JGI IMG/M metagenome (GOLD analysis project Ga0184612, IMG submission 133163) | Groundwater sediment microbial communities from an aquifer in East River, Colorado, USA - PLM3_60_coex | ecosystem: Environmental > Terrestrial > Soil > Riparian zone | place: USA: East... | reverse complement strand
GCCCCGGAGCGTAAGCCCCAGGGCCGTGCCGGTAAAGCGCGGTGTGACCGAATGTCAGCGCTTCGAGTACTGCGGCGCCTTGCGGGCCTTCTTCAGGCCGGCCTTGCGGCGCTCCTTCGCGCGCGCGTCACGGGTCAGGAAGCCTGCCTTCTTCAGTGCCGGACGGTTGTTGTCGGTGTCGGCCGCGTTGAGCGCCCGGGACACCCCGAGGCGCAGCGCGCCGGCTTGACCGGTCACGCCGCCACCGTGGATACGCGCGGCGACGTCGTAGCGGCCCTGCAGCTCGAGCTCGACGAAAGGCGACTCGACCAGCTGCTGGTGGACCTTGTTCGGGAAGTATTCGTCGAGCGTGCGGCCGTTGATGGTCCACTGCCCGGTGCCCGGGACCAGGCGCACCCGCGCAATGGCCTCCTTGCGGCGCCCGGTCGCGTCGGCCGGCTCGATCGCCGAGAACCGCGACGGCGCCGTCTGGGAGGTGAAGGATTCGGTGGTGGCGTCGGCGGCCTCGTCGGCCGGCGCCTCGACAGTGGTCTCGGTCATTTCCTCGCTCACGGGGCTGGTCACTGCACGACCTGGGTGATCTCGTACGGCACCGGCTTCTGCGCCTGGTGCGGATGCTCGGGGCCGGCGTAGACCTTGAGCTTGGTAAGCATGTGCCGGCCGAGCGTGGTGTGCGGAAGCATGCCCTTGACGGCCTTCTCCACGACCCTGCGCGGGTTCTTGGCCAGCAGATCGTCGTACGAGGTGGCTCGCAGGCCGCCGGGGAAGCCGGAGTGCCGGTACTCTACCTTGTCCGCACGCTTGTTGCCGGTCAGCGCAACCTTGTCGGCGTTGATGACGATCACGAAGTCGCCGGTGTCGACATGCGGGGCGTAGATCGGCTTGTGCTTGCCTCGGAGCAGGGTTGCCGCCTGGGTGGCAAGGCGACCGAGGACCACGTCGGTGGCGTCGATGACGTGCCACTGACGCTGGACGTCGCCGGGCTTCGGGCTGAACGTGCGCACGGGCGTGGGCCTTCGCTGGGTCGAGAGGATGATTCGGACTGCGGCTGGCGCGCCTTGGCCGGTCGACAGGCAACCGCGGGCATGCACAACGACTCAACAGGGTACCGGGCGGGCCACCAGGGGGTCAAAACAGGACGACCCCGCCCGTCGGGCACTGCAGCCGGCTTCCTCCGGTCGCAGCGTCCTCTTGGTCTCGCGCAAACGATCTGCGGCGACCATACTGCCGGCACCGGTCGGTGCTGGTCGGTACTGGTCGAGGACGAAGGAGCCGCGTGATGGCCGCACCCACGAAGATCATGCTGGACGAGTCGGAGATCCCACGCCAGTGGTACAACCTGATCCCCGACCTGCCGTCGCCGCCACCGCCCGTCTTGCATCCGGCCACCCACGAGCCGGTCGGGCCCGACGACCTGGCGCCGCTGTTCCCGATGGCGCTCATCGGCCAGGAGGTCACCCAGGACTCCTACGTCGACATCCCCGAGGAGGTGCTCGACGTCTACCGGTTGTGGCGGCCGTCGCCGCTGTACCGGGCGCACCGGTTGGAGAAGGCCCTCGGGACGCCGGCCCACATCTACTACAAGTACGAGGGCGTGAGCCCGGCCGGCTCCCACAAGCCCAACACCGCGGTGCCCCAGGTCTTCTACAACGCCCAGGAGGGGATCCGGCGGCTGACGACCGAGACCGGCGCCGGCCAGTGGGGCAGCGCGCTGGCGTTCGCGTGTGCGCTGTTCGGCGTGGAGTGCGAGGTCTGGCAGGTGCGGGCGTCGTACGACGGCAAGCCCTACCGCAAGTCGATGATGGAGACCTACGGCGCCACCGTCCATCCGAGCCCGTCGGACCTCACCGAGGCAGGCCGCAAGATCCTTGCGGACTCACCGGACTCGCCGGGCAGCCTCGGCATCGCGATCAGTGAGGCGGTCGAGGTCGCCGCCACCCACGACGACACCCGGTACTCGCTCGGCAGCGTGCTCAACCACGTCCTGCTGCACCAGACCGTGATCGGCCAGGAAGCGGTGGCACAACTGGCCAAGGTCGGCGAGACGCCGGACGTCATCTTCGGCTGCACGGGAGGCGGCTCGAACTTCGGCGGCCTCGCATTCCCGTTCCTGCGCGAGAAGCTGGCCGGGCGCATGAACCCCCGCGTCGTCGCGGTCGAGCCCGCCGCGTGCCCGTCCCTGACCCGTGGGCGCTACGCCTACGACTACGGCGACACGGCCGGCATGACCCCGCTGCTGAAGATGCACACGCTCGGGCACGACTTCATCCCCGATCCGATCCACGCGGGCGGCCTGCGCTACCACGGCATGTCTCCGCTGATGTCACACGTCTACGAACTGGGGCTGATCGAGGCCGTCGCCAAGAACCAGAACGAGTGCTTCGCCGCGGGTGTGCAGTTCGCGCGGACCGAGGGAATCGTCCCTGCCCCCGAGCCGACCCACGCCGTCGCCGCCTGCATCGAAGAGGCTCGACGCTGCGCCGAGACCGGCGAGGAGAAGGTAATCCTGACGGCGCTCTGCGGTCACGGCCATTTCGACATGGGTGCCTACGACCGCTACTTCGCCGGCGAGCTCATCGACTACGAATTCCCGGCCGAAGCCGTCGAGCGCGCGCTGACCCGGTTGCCCGACGTCGACCTCTGACGCCAGGCCGCCAGGCCACCGTCCGCGGGTGGTAGGCGCAGTGCTGCGGGTGGTGGGCGCAGTGCTGGTGGTCCCGCGCCGGCCCAGGTCCGCGTGGCACGCTGGACCGTTCCACAAAACCGGTACATAACGGGGCGCGCAGCGACGCCTCAGCGTGCCACCAACGACGGCGCAGCGTGCCACGCCCAGTTCGCCGCGGGCGTCACGCCCAGTTCGCCGCGGGCGTCACGCCCAGTTCGCCGCCGGTGTCACGCCCGGATTGCGGCCGGCCTCACGCGGTCTGCTGGAGGACGGCGACGGTGCGGGCCGGTACCGTCAACGAACCCGGCCCCACGGCGGTTTGCTTGACCACGTCGTCGGAGCCGGCCGCCTGCATCGGATGGAGGGTCAGCGAGCCGGCCCCTTCCACCTCGACGGTCTGGGCGCCCGGCGTCGCGTTCCACACCACGACGAGTCGCTCGCGTGCCGGGTCGAGGTCGGTGCCGGCGACATCATCGATAGTCATGACGATCACACCGGGCGTCTGGTCCGACCCACCCGTCGGGAAGGCGACCCGCTGCTGGATCAACTCCGCCGAGCCGAGCCGGAACAGCGGCGACGAGAACCGGATCCGCAGCAGGTCCAGGGCCGCCTCGTGTGCAGACGCGATGTCCGCCGAGCCGGGTTTCAGCGCCGCGTTGGAGAGCAGCGGCGTCATGTAGACCCACTTCGACGAGTTGTCACCCGCTGGCGGCAGCCCGGAGCCGAACGTGCTCCCCTGGTAACTCCAGTCGACCCGGTTGAACCAGTCCCCGGAGTTGTAGGAGTTCCGGTCCAGCGACTTCGACCGCAGGATGTCGGCTCCGGCGTGCCAGAACGACGGCCCTTGCGCCAGCGCAGTCGTCGACAGCGCCAGCGTGTTCATCCGGACCCGGTCGGCCATCGTCGTGGGAACCGGCAGCTTGAACGTGAGCGCATCGAAGATCGTCTCATTGTCGTGGGCGTCGACGTAGGTGATCACCTCGCCCGGGTCGGCCGCATAGCCTGCCGGCTGGCCGTTGTAGTCGACGTCGGCACCGGTGACCATGGCGCCGGTGCGGTCGACGAACGTGTAGTCGCGCAGGTTTCCGGCCAGCCCGACCTTGATCTGGTCGTGGTAGCGCAGCAGACGCTCCCGCTGCGCGTCCGGGGCTCCATTGGCGGCCGAGAGGTTCGGGTCGGTGTAGAGGCCTGACGCGAAGCCCTGGATCCCCGGGTCGTCGTCGAACGGACCGCCGCCCCGGACGGCATCGCGCAGCCGGTCGCTGAAGGTGCCGATCCCAGCGTCGAACAGCTCGAGCTGGCTGGCCTGCCGGAACCGGGCGTTGTTCGCCACTTCGCCGAAGTTCCAGCCCTCGCCGTAGACGTAGATCGACGACCCGTCGACGCCGTCGTCCGCGACGGTCAGCTCGTCGAGGGCAACACGCACCGCCTCCATGTTTGCCCGGCTGTGGTGGCCCATCAGGTCGAAGCGGAACCCGTCGACCTTGTAGTCACGCGCCCAGGTGACGACCGAGTCGACCATGAGCTTCTCCATCATCGCGTGCTCGCTCGCGGTGTTGGAGCAGCATGTCGACGTCTCGACGGCACCGCTCGCATTGAGCCGCTGGTAGTAGCCCGGCACGATCCGGTCGAGCACGGACTTCGGGTCCTGACCGGCGGCCGTGGTGTGGTTGTAGACGACGTCCATGACGACGCGCAGGCCCGCGCCGTTGACGGCCGCGACCATCTCGCGGAACTCCCGGGTGCGCCCAGGGCCCTCCGGGTCGGTTGCGTACGAGCCCTCGGGCACCGTGTAGTGCCACGGGTCGTAGCCCCAGTTGAAGCCGTCGGTGTCGCGGATGGGCTCGAGGCATGCCTGCTGGTCCTCACCGGCCGGATCGAGCGCCGTCAGAGCCTCCAGGTCGCACGCCGGCGTCGCATGGTCGGCTCGGCGCTCCGGAATGGTCGCGATGTCGAAGACCGGCAGCAAGTGCAGCGAGTTCATGCCCGCGTCGGCCAGCCCGCGGAGGTGTTGCATACCCGCGCTGTCCTCGTGTGTGAAGGCCAGGTACGTCCCGCGCTCGGCAGCGGGAAGAGAGGTGTCACCGATCGAGAAGTCGCGCATGTGCAGCTCGTAGATGGTGGAGTCCTCGGGCTGCGCCAGCGACGGCTTGGCCAGCTCGTCCCAGCCGGCCGGCTCTAGTTGGGTGGCGTCGAGGTTCACCACGACCGAGCGCTGTGAGTTCGTTGTCAATGCCAGGCTGTAGGGGTCGGTGACGAGGTTCTTCTCGACTGCGCCGGTGGACGGGACGAACACGTCGACGTCATAGAGGTAGGACGCGCCGTTCCATTGCGGCCGCCCGGTCACCGACCACACGCCGTCGCCTCCGCGGCGCATCTGCACGGTGGTGTCCGACCCGGCACCGGGCGGCCGCAGCATTAGGTCGACGTCCTTGGCCGTCGGCGCCCACACGGCCAGCGTCGGCACGGCGCCCCGCCAGCTGACGCCGAGGTTGCTGTCGACGGCCCCGGCGAACACGTCGTCGAGGACACCGGGGATCTGCACACCGGTCGCGTCGACCAGCCTGCCCAGGTCGTCGTACGCCGCCACGGCGAGCTGGCCCGTGAGCAAGTCCTCGGCGTTCTTCGCGTCCTTCTCGGAGAGCCGCAGCGCTTCATACGCCGCCAGGTGCGGGTACGCCTCCTGGACCGCCGCAGGCAGTCCGTCCGGGTCCAGCGTGAGCGGCGATGACTGCCCACCGGTGACTGCCTCTGCATCGACGTCGAGCCCACCCTCGGCCGCCCAGTGCAGGCGGAACGTCCAGCCGGCGCGGTCGCTCGGGAGGTTCCACGCAATCAGGTCGCGCTCGAGCCAGTGTGCGAGCTGCTTCGAGAGGTCGGGGGTCGCCCCCGCCTCCTGGGTGCGAACGGTCAGCTGGTGCGTCTCGAGCACATACGTGAAGATGACCTGCTGCCCGCTGGCGCCGACCGTGAACGCGATGTTGGCGCCGTCTCGCACGCCGCCCGCTCCGTAGTTCTCCGCCCAGGACAGCCCGTGCGCGACCTTGACCTCGTACGATCCGGGCTGCAGCTGCGTCGTCGTGAACGTGTACGTGCCATCGCCGTCAGGGTCCTGCAGCCACGAGCGCATGCAGTCGGGTGCCCAGTCGCTCGGGCAGCCGAGCTCGGACTGGAAGCTACCGGGCGCGGTGATGATCGGGTCCAGCACATCGTTGGTGATCCAGTGCGTGCCGTGGTCGTAGTAGAAGGTCACCGGACCACCGGGCGCGTCGAACGGGATGTCCGAGCCGTTGCGGACGCCGCCGGCGCCGTAGTTCTCGTCCCAGGCGCGATTGATCGCCGCCTTGAAGGCGTAGCCGCCCGCGGGCAGGTCGGCAGTCAGCTTCCAGATGTCGTCCTTCAAAACATCGCGGGTCATCTGCGCCTGGTCGCACCAGGGGGCCCAGTCTTCCGGTGCCCCGCTATCGGTGACGCAGCCGAGTTCGCTGTTGTGGCTGCCGGGGACAGAGACGGCCGCCGGCTGCTCGACCGGACCGCCACCGCCTCCGCCACCCCCGGTGGGCGGCGCGGGGACGCCGGCCACCGCCGAGGTGACCGCCACCCCGAGGTCGCCATCGTGCTCGACGACGACGGCGCGGTACTCGATCGGGGTTCCGGGTGCGATGCCGGTGACGTCGTGGAAGACCCGGTACGGCGCGTTGTCGTCGGTGCCGATCGGCTGCCAGTCCTGCGAACCGACCGGGCGCCACAGGAACGTCACCTGATTGAAGCCTCCGCCTGGCACCGAGACGCCGATCTCGGCCCGGTCGTTGACTGGTGCTCCCGCGGCGGGCGTACGGAAGAACGGCGCCGGGGTCTCGGGCGTCTTCGCGAGCGGTGCGGCGGCCTTCCAGACGACGGCCGACAGCGCCGGCACCGTGACGCTGACCCTGCCTTCGTTGTCGCTCTTGACATTCTGCGTCCTGGCCGGCCAGACACCCTTGAACACCATGCGGTCGCTGAACGTCGGCAGCACCACGGTCTTGGCCGTCTCGGCGTTGTTGGTCGCGACGAGGTATTCGACCTGCTCCTCGGCGTCGATGCGGCTCACCGCGTAAACGCCGGCCGCCGCGCTGGAGTAGCGGTGGATCTGCGCGCCGTCGGCCAGCGCAGGATGCGCGTCCCGCAGAGCCGACAGCTCGGCAAGATGCCCGTATACCGGGTGGTCGGGGTTGTAGTTGTCGACTGCGGTCGTGGAGTCGGTGCCGATCAGGTCGTTGTCGTTGTAGCTCGGCACCTGCGAAGCGAACATGTCCTCGCGTGCGCGCTGGTCGCCGACGCCGTTCGGCTCCCCCACCTGTGCCGAGAAGCCTTGCTCGTCGCCGTAGTAGACCACTGGCTGCCCGCGGGTGAGGTACATGAGCGAATGTCCGAGCTCGTCGCGCTGGAGCAGCTCCGCATCGGTGGCGTCCTGGTTGCGGCCTCGGATGAAGCTGCCGATGCGGCCCATGTCGTGATTGCCGAGGAACGTCGGAAGCGAGTACGCGTTGGAGTCGGTGTCGGTGTAGTAGTCGTCGCGAGCGAAGAAATCGCGGAGCTCGGTCGTCGGGTTGCCGTTGGCGAAGTTGGCACCGTTGGCCTGGAAGCCGAAGTCGACAGTGGCCTGCAGCTCGCCCTCGGTCGTGTACCGCGACATGAAGCGTGGGTCGGCGTCGAAGACCTCGCCGAACATGAAGAAGTCGTCGTTGCCGAGCGAGGCCGCGTAGACGTTCAGCGCGGGCCCGAACTGCTGCCAGAACTCGATGTTGACGTGCTTGACCGTGTCGATCCGGAACCCGTCGACTCCGGCGTCACGGACCCAGGTCTGGTAGATGTCGACCATCCCGTCGACGACCTCCGGCCGTTCGGTCCAGAGGTCGTCGAGCGCGGAGTAGGCGCCGGACGGGAAGTCGCCGTATTCGCTGTTCTCACCGGCGAACTCGCTCGTGCCCCGGTTGTGGTACATCGTCGGGTCGTTGAGCCACACCGGTGTCTTCGCCGTCGCGTCGGATGGGCTGCGGAACTGCGGCACGTACGGGAAAGACACCGCCGGGTCGATTATCGGGAAGCCTTGCCCGCCGGCGGCATACGTACGGTCGTCGAACGGCTCCCCGAGGAAGTTCCGGTAGGGGTATTCCGCCTTGTTGCGGTACGGCACCTTGTCGCCGCTGGGCGTATAGGCCTCGAGCGGATAGTCGAGGACGTCCGCGGTGTGGTTGGTGATGATGTCGAAGAACACCTTGATGCCACGGGCGTGTGCCGCGTCGACCAACGTTTCCAGCTCGTCGTTCGTGCCGAGGTGCGGATCGATCTGGGTGAAGTCGGTGATCCAGTAGCCGTGGTAGCCCGCACTCTCCTGCCCTGCGGCCCCCTGCACGGGCCTGTTCTTGAACGAGGGGGTGAGCCAGATCGCGGTCGTGCCGAGGCCCTCGATGTAGTCGAGCTGTTCGAGCAGGCCGTTGAGATCGCCGCCGTGGTAGAACCCCGTGGCAGTGGGATCGAAGCCGCTTTCGAGCCGTCCGCCCGGGATGCCCGCAGTGTCGTTGGTCGGGTCGCCGTTGGCGAACCGGTCGGCCATGACGAAGTAGAAGCGCTCGCGCGTGAGGTCCGTGCGAAGGCTCGTTCCGGCAAGCGCGCGATCGGCCTCAGATGCCGGCGGTTGTTGCTGCGCCGGAAGCACGGTCGTGAAGTGCGTGGCGTGGTCGTAGACGAAGCGCAGCTCCGCGGCATCCTCGAGGACCAGCGGGATGTTTGCCCCGTTGGCGGCCCCCGCGGCGCCGTAGTTCTCGGCCCACGAGCCGTTGAGCCGCACCTTGAACTCGTACGACCCGGCCGGCAGCGTGGCGACGAACTCCCAGACCTGCCCGCCGCCGGTGGCCGCCAGGTCGGTCGCCGCGCACGACTCGCTCCAGTCGGTGTCACAGCCCAGCTCGGACATCAGGCTGCCCATCAGCGTGACGCGGTCCGGCGGCTCGGTGTGGTCCGCCGCCGCCGGCACGGCGACCGCCGTGAGCGACCCCACCACCCCGGCAACGAGAACTGGGACGAGCACGCGGCGGGATTGGCGTCTGGACATGTGTCGCTCCCGTTACGAGGCGAGGTCGCTGGTGTGACCCTAGCCACAGGCCACAACATCGCGCGACCTTCCTGCTCCAGGTAAATCGGGTCGTCATGACGTCGCGGGCAGTGAAGGACGGGTGCTCGGCGGGCCCGAGCGGGTCAGCGCGCCCTGGCCACGCGGCCCTCGTCCCACACCGGCTCGGCCGACTCGTACACCTGGCCGTCGGCCCCGAACACGAGGTACCGGTCGAAGCCGCGCGCGAACCACCGGTCGTGTGTCGCCGCAAGCACGGTCCCGTCGAACCCGGCCAGGCCCTCCTCCAACGCCTCGGCCGAGACCAGGTCGAGGTTGTCCGTGGGCTCGTCGAGAAGCAGCAACGTCGCGCCGGACAGCTCCAGCAGCAGGATCTGGAACCTCGCCTGTTGGCCACCGGAGAGCGAGTCGAAGCTCTGCTCGGCTGCATAGGCCAGCTCATAACGGTCCAGCGCCCTGCTGGCCTGCTCGCGCGGCATGCCGTCGCGGTGACCGTCGCCGCGGTGCAGGACCTCGAGCAGCGTCCTGCCGATCAGCTCGGGATGCTCGTGGGTCTGGGCGAACCAGCCGGGCCGGACCCGTGCTCCGAGCCGAGCGATGCCCGTGTGCGAGACCGGCGCCACCGGGACCTCGTCGACCGGCCGGTGCTCGAGATCGGGGTCGGTCCCGCCGGTAGCGAGCAGCCGCAGGAAGTGCGACTTGCCCGAGCCGTTCGACCCGAGCACGGCGACCCGCTCGCCGTACCACACCTCGAGGTCGAAGCGGCGCATCAGACCCGTCAGCTCCAACGCCTCGCAGATGACGGCCCGTTTGCCGGTACGCCCACCGCGCAGGCGCATCCGAAGGTCCTGCTCACGTGGCTGTGACTCCGGCGGGCCGGCGGCTACGAACCGCTCCAACCGCTTCTCGGCGGCGTGGTACCGGCTGGCCATGTCCGAGTTGTAAGCCGCCTTCTGCTTGTAAAAGAGCACCAGTGCCTTGAGCTTGGCGTGGTCCTCGTCCCAGCGCCGCCGCAGCTCTTCGAGCCGAGCGAACCGCTCACGCCGCGCCTCGTGATAGGTGACGAATCCGGCGGGATGGGTCCAGGCGGTGTTTCCGGCCGCGCCCAGCTCGACGGTGACGACCCGCGTCGCGGTGCGGGCCAGGAGCTCGCGGTCGTGGCTGACGTAGAGAACCGTCTTGGAAGACTCGCCCAGCCGCTTCTCCAGCCACCGCTTGGCGGGCACGTCGAGGAAGTTGTCGGGCTCGTCGAGCAGAAGGACCTCGTCGGGCCCGCGGAGCAGTGCCTCCAGCACGAGCCGCTTCTGCTCCCCGCCAGAAAGTGTCGTCAGCTGCCGCCAGCGGCATCGCTCGTACGGGACGCCGAGGGCGGACGTTGTGCACACGTCCCACAGGACCTCGGCCTCGTAGCCGCCGGCGTCGCTCCATTCGGCCATCGCGTGGGCGTACGCCATCTGGGTCGGCTCGTCGTCGCGGTCCATCATGGCGAGCTCGGCAGCGTCGAGGGCCGCCGCGGCCGTCCGGACGCGCGGCGGCGCCACCGAGCGCAGCAGGTCACGCACGTCCGACGCCTCGCGCGCGATCAACTGGTCGCGCTCCCCAGCTCGCTCGTCCCTCGCTCGCTGGCTCGCCGCTCCGATCAACTGGTCGCGCTCCCCAGCTCGCTCGTCCCTCGCTCGCTGGCTCGCCGCTCCGACGAACTGGCGCATCACGCCGAGCCCGCCACTGCGCGTGACAGCCCCGCCGTGCGGGTCGATGTTGCCCGCGATGATCCGCAGCAGCGTCGTCTTGCCCGAGCCGTTCGCGCCCACCAGCGCGACCTTCGCACCGTCACCGACCCGGAACGAGACGTCGTCGAGCAGCACGCGCCCGTCCGGGAGCGCGTATGAGACGGAGTTCAGGTCGACGTGGCCCACGAGTGTCCAGTGTCGCTCGTCGACGCAGCGCGAAGCGAACGCTTTCCCGGCGATCTTGAGACAACTACGGCGGTCCAACCACTGCACATGCATCGAGATCGGGACGCTTCTGTCCACAGATCGCAGGCGACCCTGCCGCGAACGCGGGCTCCGCCACGACGCTGTCGAGATGCGCACGTGGACGCACGACACCGGCTGGGCGCTGGAGGATGTCCTGCGTCGGCAGGCGGGCGTCGTGCGCCCGCACGATGTGCTGCCCTGGCTCACCACGGCCGACCTCCGAAGGGAGGTCGCGGACGGACGGTGGCAACGGCCACGGCAGGGCGTCTATGTCACACACAACGCGGGGCTCACCGACGAGCAAGAACGTTGGGTCTGCGTTCTGGCCGGGCCGCCGGGATCCGCGCTCGCGGGCCTCACCGCGGCCGAGCTCGACGGACTCGAGGGCTTCGCGGTGCCCGAGGTGCATCTATCGGTGCCGGTCGGCACGCGGCGGCCTCGTCGGGACGGTTTGGTGGTTCATTACTCAAGCCACCTCCAACCAGTCGACATCCATCCGGTCAAGGAGCCGCGTCGGACGCGGATTGCACGAAGCCTGGTCGATGCGGCGAGCTGGGAAGTGATCGAGCGTCGCAGTCGGGCCCTCATCCTGGCCGGCGTCCAGCAGCGCCGGGTCCGTCCCGACGATCTCCGCGACGCGCTCTCCAGGCGCGGCCCATGCAAGCACCATGCGCTCATCACCGAGTCCATCGAGGACGCCGAGGGCGGCATCGCGTCGGTACCGGGACGCGAGTTCGAGCAGATCAGGAGGCAGTTCGGACTACCGGCGCCGGACCGTCAGGCTGTCGTCCGGCGAGCCGGTGGACGCTATTACCTCGACGTCGACTGGGGGCCTACAGCGCCGGGACGGAGGTGCACGGCATCCAGCATCTCCAGATACACAACTGGGACGCCGATCTCAACCGGCACAACGAACTCACCGCACGTGGGCGGCGCATCCTGCAGTTCTCGTCGTACTCGGTCCGGCACCGGCAAGAGCACGTGGGAGCGCTCGTCACCCGGGTCCTACGCCAGGGAGGCTGGCGATCTTGAGACATCTGCGGGCGGTCGGGAGAGGCCCTTTGGACGACGGGTGTTCACCTGAGCATCCCGGCCGGAGTCGGACACCAGCAGATGAGCAGATACTCGACGGCTTCATGGCTGCCGACAACAGTCAGCGGAATGACGGTCACCGGCCCGGCCGGGCCCACTCGGCCAGCAGCGTGGCTTGCCCAAGCCGGCCCGGGAAGGTGATCTCGGGTCAGGGTGCCTGGGTGGAGCAGCGGCGAGGCGGCCGTCACCGAGATGCAGCCAGATATGCCGAAAGGGCGACGCACGGGCCGGTCATGCCTTGCTCCCATGCTCGTTCCTCTCTATGTTCCAGGAACGGACGGGCTTGAGCCCATCGCATGGTCGACAGCGGGAGATCACGTGAAGATCCGTCGAATACATCGCCTCTTGGCGGCCTTGATCGCGGTCGCAGCGGCAGTCTTGCTGTTACCGGCTCCGGCGGCCCAGGCACATCCGGTCACCGCTGGGTCGTTCGACCTTCGCCGCAGCCCCGAGGCCGAGCCCCTCTCGTACGTGGTCGGCGTCAACGCAACGATGCTGGCCCAGACAACTGATGACCGCAATCAGGTCAGGATTGAGATCACGGGAACCAACGGGGACTACTGGTCCCTGGAGCTCGGTGCGCCGTACGGGGAGGAGCTGTCGGTCGGCACCTACGACGGCGCGACGCGGAACTGGTTCCGCGAACCGGGCACGCCGGGCCTAGACTTCTCCGGGAACGGCTGGGGATGCAACACCCTGACCGGGTCGTTCGTCGTCAATGAGATCACGATGGCCAGCCCGCGCTATCTGCAGAGCATCGACGCAACCTTCGAGCAGTACTGCGAAGGCACTGGCGACCCGGCCACCGGGCACATCGTTGTGACAAATCCGCCCCCACCGCCGGCACTCACCATGGCCGTGACCATTGATGGAACCGGCACGGTGACCGCGGACGGGCTGGTCATGCTGCATGGAACGGTCACCTGCACCCGTGCGACGGACATCGAGCTGGTTGGCAGCGTTTCACAGAAGATCAAAGGCGTCACATACCAAGGCAGCTTTGCAACGCAGTTCACCTGCATGCCTGACATTCCGGTGCTCTGGGAGGCGACATCGGTATCGGACGGCCCTTTCCGCAAGGGCACCGTCGCCTTGGTGTCCACCGCGTGGGGTTACGACTCGTTCTACTTCGCGGACGTGCGCGAAACTGTAATGGGCAGCGTCCGGCTCAGCCGTGCCTGAGGGACCCTAGCCGCTGGTAATGCCACTGACGCCCGGCGCAGCCAGCAGCACGGCATCGACGACCCCACGGGCCCATTCGAGCAGCTCGAGGTCGCGGACCGGCGTTCCGCCGACCGGAGCCGTCGTCGGGCGCGGCACCGGAGGCTGGCGATCTTGAGACATCTGCGGCGGTCGGGCCGCCGCAGATGTCTCAAGATCGCGCTAGAAGCCGCGGGGCTGACTGCCGTCGACGACGGCGACCAAGACGTCCGGCGTCAGATCCTCTTTGTTCACGTATGCCCGGGCGCCGCAGGTGTGCGCGTCGTCGGGAAGGTCAGCCGCCTGGTAGGTCGACATCAAGATCACGGCCGTGTCCGGGGCCGCCGAGAGTACCTGGCGGGTCGCCTCGATGCCGGAGATTCCCGGCAGGTTGATGTCCATGAGTACGATCGCCGGCTTGAGCGAGGACGCCATGTCGACGGCTTCCTCCCCCGTTCGGGCCTCGCCCGCTACCCGAAAACCAGGCGTCGCCCCGACCACGAACCTGGCAGCGGCCAGGAACGGCTCCTGGTCGTCGACGACGAGAACGTCGACGAGCGACGCCTCCCGGTCGACGGTTGAACTGCGCTGGGGGCCTCGCATGAATCGAGCATGACGGGGCAAATCGTCACCGACCATCCTGCGGCCACCTCTCGTCGCGTGGTGCTGGCATCACCTCGCGGCGGATCAGTCTCGTAACGCGGCGAGGTAGAGCAGCACGGCGCTGACCCGGCGATGCACGTCGGGCTCGGCCGAGAGGCCGAGCTTGGCGAACATCGTGTTGATGTGCTTCTCGACGGCCCGCTCGGTGAGGAAGAGGGCGGACGCGACGCCGGCGTTGCTCTTACCCTGCGCGATCTGCTCCAACACCTCGCGCTCCCGGCGCGTGAGGCCGGCCAGTGGATCGTCGACCCGCCGCCGCACACCGGCCACCAGCACCTCGACGACGCGCGGGTCGACGACGCTGCCGCCGCGCGCGACCTCCCGGATCGCGTCGACCAGCTGGTCCGGTTCGCTGACCCTCTCCTTGAGCAGGTACGCCCGCCGCTGCGACCCGGCCGAGAGGAGCTCCAGTGCATACGCGGGCTCCACGTACTGGGACAGGACGACGACACCGATGCCGGGTGCGGTCTCACGCAGGCGCGTAGCCGCCTTGATCCCTTCGTCGCTCGACGTGGGCGGCATCCGGATGTCGGTGACGACGACATCGGGCTGGTGCTCCTCGACGGCCGCGAGTAGGCCGTCGAAGTCGCCGACCGCTGACACGAGTTCGAGATCTGGATACATCTCGATCACCCGTTGGACACCCTCACGGACCAGCATGGCGTCGTCGGCGACGACGATCCGGACCGGCGCGGGTGTCGCGGGTACGGCCACAGACGGAGGCTACTGGTAGACGGCGGCAGTCATTGGGACTCCGCCTCCGACAGCGGCAACGAGCCGCGGACGACGGTGCCGCGGCCAGGCGAGCTCGTCACCGAAATCGACCCACCGAAGGCACCGACCCGGTCACGCATGTTGACGAACCCATGGCTGTCAACCACCGATGACGGGTCGAATCCAGCCCCGTCGTCGCGTACCTCGAACACCAGCAGGTTGCCTTCCGCGCCGATCCGAACCGTCATCTCGGCATCATCACCGGCATGCTTACCCGCGTTCTGCATCGCCTCCAGACAGCAGAAGTACATCGCCGCTTCTACCTCCGCACCGAACCGCCGATCCGTGCCCACCCGCACCGTCGTCGGCAATGACGCGCGCGACGCCGCATTGCGCAGTGCCTCGCCCAACCCGTGATCACGCAGCAGTGGCGGGTAGATCCCGTGCGCCAGCTCGCGCACCTGCGTCAACGCCTGCTGCACGTCGTCACGCAGCTGCCCCAACAGCGAATCCACCGCCGCGGGCTCAGTCGTGGCCAGCTTTCGCGCCAGGCCGAGCTTGACGGCCAACGCCACCAGATGCTGCTGCGCACCATCATGCAGATCTCGCTCGATCTGCCGACGCGACGCGTCTGCCGCCGACACGATCCGGGCCCGAGATTCCCGCACCTCGACCAGTTGGAGGGCAACGGCGGCTCGCAGGCCGGCATTGTCGAGCTCGGGCCGAGCCTCGACGACGGCCGCCTCGACGAGCTCGCGTGACGTGCCGGTACCGTCGAACCCGACCCGGGCGATCGGTCTGTCATGCCCTCGCAGCTCGACGTCGGTGGCGCCGGGTTCTGCCGGGCGTCCGTCACCGGTCACCCACTCGCTGCGCCCGTCGACCCAGTACGACACTCGCAGCGTCGGGTCGGACAAGGCCTGGCGCAGGATGTCCTCCGGCGTGACGTCAGGCGAGGGATCCTGCACGTGACGCCGGATGACCTGAACCGCCTCGAAGCGCCGCCGGTTGAACCGACGGTCGACCACGTCCTGAAGCTTGCGGTAGGCAGGCCCGGCAACACTCACGGCCGCCAACGTCGCTACGACGGCTGACAGCTGCGTGCCGCCCGCAGCGGCACCGACGGCGAGGACGACCACGACGTAGATGGCGGCCAGGACGGCGGTCACCAATAGGTACGTGAGTGCGCGGCTGAGGATGCGGTCGATGTCGTAGAGGTGGTAGCGAGTGATGGCGAGCGCCGCCGCCAGCGGCAGCAGCACGACGAACAAGCCAGCCACGACGCTCACGACAGCGTCGTTATCCAGGTACGACGCAACAAAGGAGGCGGCAACGAGGATCGGAACGAAAATTGCCGCCGGTGCCATCCACAGCAACTGTCGCCGCTCGACACCTCTCGCTTGTCGGTATCTGGCAATCAGCGACAATGCACCGACGAGCACTCCGATCGCTGTGGCCAAGTCAGCGATCCCACCGACGTACTCCACCAGGTTGCCGATTCCGGAGATCGCTATCGGATTTCGTATCGACTCGAGCGGCGGTTCGAACGGACCGTCGGACAACAGAGCGGCAAGCACAGCGATAACGCCGCTGACCACCGTCGCCCAGGCCAGGAACGCCCACCGACGAGACAGCGGGCGACCATCAGGCGTCAGGTGAAAGATGAGCGCGATGAGGAGGAACCAGACGAGGAACGCGGAGTCGCCGACAACACCCGCGACCTCGGCCAGGGGCAGGCGTCCCGGCCGGGCGACCGCGCCGTAGGTCGCGTAGCCGACCAGAGCTGTTCCCACGGCCAGAACCGTTCCGAGCGCGAGGAACAGCCACCCGACCGGGTGCCGCGGCCGCCGCAGGGCGAGACCGGCACCAACCGTGGAGGCACTGACCATGGCGAGGATGTACACAACCCCGTCGGTGAACCTCTGCGCGAGCTCGGGACGCCCAGCGTCGGTGACCAGCCGGTTGAACAGCGCGACGGCGGCGAGCGACAGCGGAACCAGCAGCCACGCTGCCACCACGCCCACCCTCAATACGTGTCCCGGTCCGGCCACGTTCGCTGGCACGGTGCTCGCCGCGGCTGCTGCGGTCGACGTGGGGGTCGTCCCGGGGATGGTCCGGCTCATGCGCCACCGGCCCGGACGGGCGATTCCGCGCCCGCGACCGGCAAGGAGCCATGCACCATCGCACCCCGGCCCGGCGAACTCTCGACTGCAAGTGACCCGCCGAACGCACCGAGCCGGTCGCGCATGTTGACGAAGCCGTGGCTCTCGGCGGTGGCCGAGGGATCGAAACCGGCACCATCGTCACTGACCTCGAAGACCAGAGCCCCGTCCTCCTCGGCTATCCGCACCCGCACCTGAGCGGTCGCGCCCGCG
>Ga0184612_10000611_pt1 | contig 16813 bp, 14 predicted proteins | sample PLM3_60_coex_FD_133163 | JGI IMG/M metagenome (GOLD analysis project Ga0184612, IMG submission 133163) | Groundwater sediment microbial communities from an aquifer in East River, Colorado, USA - PLM3_60_coex | ecosystem: Environmental > Terrestrial > Soil > Riparian zone | place: USA: East... | reverse complement strand
TGGTTGTGGACTGCATTGCATCATGTCCACCCAACGCTCGCTGCGGCGTGTAACCTGGGGCACGCTTCTGTCTTTAACGCGAGATCATATCGGAGGCTGCGAATACGGGCAATAACGGTGCCCCAGCCGTGGGACCCGACCCTTGGGCAACTCCATCCCCGCGTTGCAACGAACAGCTTTTCGGATTCATTGTCTGCCTGACACGGATGCCGAATGCCGGGCGACGTCTCGTTTGGGTCAAAGGCGGCCGAGAACATCGATCCGGCAAGAGTCCGCTCGTCGATACACAGCGGAAATGCTTGCGTTAATCGTCAGCCAGACCCTCAGCAGCGGACCTGATCTGGTTGCCCCAGTAGGTCTCAGTTGTGCCATAAGCAGCATACGAAGCATCGCCAAAGGGAGTCCGGTAACACTTTAGGATCGGACCTGGAGCCCGCCCAAGTTGGCGACCTCGCACGCAACGCGCCATAGGTTTGCTACTCACTTGCTGGCCAGTGGCGCGACCCCGTGGGAGATCCAGGAGCTGCTCGGGCATTCGTCGCTATCCACGACCGCGGCGTCCCGCCCATACCGGCGGGGTTTTGCTGGGCGCACCATGGCCACGTCGAGAAGATGAGGGGCCAAGTCCCGCGCGACTTCGCCCGCTTCTATTTCGCTCTTGAAGCGGATGCTGATCTATTCTGGTGGCGCTGGTGTCTGGCTAGGTAGTTCGTCGCTGGCTGCAGCAGGTTTTGTGCCCCGGGCCGCAATGGCCACTGGTGCGGCCGTGAGAGTTGCGGATCGTTACGCGTTGCACTGAGATGTTAACGCATAGTTGTAAAGCGCGAGCGCAGCGTTCGGACTCGGTCGGCGTCCCGTTTGGGAAATCGTCTGATACCCGTTTGCACACTTTTGTAGTGCAACTGTCTCAGCAGCCTGTATCAACGCTGGATAGCCAGCGTCGTAGTTGATTTCCCCCATGTAGCGGGCGAACGTGGCCCTAGAACGGTAGGTTCCTGTAGGCACTTCATTCGAGGTATTCACATACACATCATAGCCATCGATCGATGTGTAATATTCGTTTCGCTTCTGCTCCTCGGTCTTAGGCTGCGCAGTCGTCGAGCTGCCGCTACCATGATTCTTTGATATGGGATACGGCGACCAATTCGTCCAACCATCGGCGCAGGCCGTCAGAAGAAGGCACGCGGCAACTAGTGAGATACGCATGAGCTATCTCCAGTTTCCATCGACGCCAACACCGACTCAATAACCTCCGCATCGTTGTTCTTCGGCGAATTGACCAGAGTGGTTACCTTGAGGTGAGCCTCAGTGGGATGCACTGGCCGCAGCGATCGTGATCGTCGCTACGGACACGGAAAAGCCTCATGTAGTGCGAACAAGATGGATGCCGCGGGAAGCTTGCCCAGGATACTGCTAGAAGCATCGCGCCGTAGTTCGTCAATAACGATCACTGCCGCTTCATCTAAGGTGAGTCCTGATGGCCTACAGCCATAAAGAGTTCGATAGGCGTGATTGTTCATCACGTTGGTCATCGAAGTGTCGCCAGACTGTAGACCCAGCGTTCCCAGTATGCCGACCTGGATGCCGCTGATCGTCCAAGCGACGAATTCAGAGCATCGCGCATAGTCAACTTCACAGAGAACGAGAAGGTCTCGGCCCGTCCTCGCGTTCCAGTCAGCCGCTGTGGCTTCTCCAGTCGCGCAGGAATAGAGCGCGCCGAGCAAATACCCATACAGCGATAACCGATGCCTGCGGTGCACGGTTGAGCCTTAGACAGGCTTCGGAGCGAGATGGCTTAGCGGGATGCTAAGATGATCCGAAGCTGTGGATCACGCTCTACTCACGCAGTACTAGCGGAAATATATATCTCTATCGCTTTTTAAGCGAGTCAAAAAATAAAGGGCTAAGTAATCGGTTCTAAGACATCGACGTCATTATTCTTCGGGGTGTTGACCCGCGTGCCGACCTTGTACGCCGCCATCTTCTCGACCGGATAGGACGGCAGGGCTGAACCAGGCTACGGTGCTGACATTCCTTTGGGGCCAAATTTGCACACCCTCCATTTCGGCGTTAGCTCTGGAGCGCTCAAACAGGCGAACTAACTTGGGGCACAATCCCTCGCCGCGCTAAGCGGCAATTGTGTGTAAACTACTAAACAGCATTGTTTTCTCAGTCTCAATTCTTTGATCATACGGGATGCGCAGGATCGCGGCCGGCCAGCCCAGAAAGCGGCAAATAGCCACTCAGGCGCTGCTTGCTTGGCTTGGTCGCGGGACGGCTGTAGAGTGCTTCAAAATACCAACTAAATAACTCAGGGAGAGCGAATCATGGAAACGAAACGGGACGTTGAAAGGTTCATCGACCAGATCAAGTACGGCCGCGTCAGCCGGCGCGAGATTATGCGCATGATGGCGGCGGCAGGGTTGGCGGTCGCCGTCATGCCGCAGGGACGGCTGGCGCACGCCGATGACGGCCAGCCGACGATCTTCACCTGGACCGGCTACGATGTGCCGGACATGTGGAAGGAATACACCGCGAAATACAACGCCAATCCGAACTCCTCGATCTGGGGCGACGAGGAGGAAGCCGAGTCCAAGATACGAGCGGGCTTCCACCCGGACATGGTCATGCCCTGCTCGTACAAGGTTGTGAAGTGGAATGACTCCGGCTTCCTGAAGCCGATCGACGTGACGAGGCTCGCGCACTGGGGCGAGATCATCCCGACGCTCTACAATGTGCCGGACACGGTGATCGACGGCAAACGCATGTGGATCCCCATGTGGTGGGGACTCACGGCGCCGACCTTCCGCACCGACCTGGCGCCGGAATACGTGCCGGCGGAGAAGCACAGCTGGGGCATCCTGTGGGACGAGAAATACACCGGCAAGCTGTCGATGATCGACAGCCTGATCGACGGCGTGATGGCTGCAGCGATCTATTCGGGCGCCAAGGATCCGTTCAACATGACAGACGACGAGGTCGCCAAGTGCAAGGAACTGATGGTGAAGCAGCGGCCGCTGCTGCGCTTCTACACCAATGACAATACCGGCTGGCAGCAGGCTCTGGCGAGCGGCGAACTCGTCGCCGCCGATTCCTGGAACGACACCATCCTCAACCTGCAGAAGCAGGGCATCCCCTCGATGTTCATGATCCCGAAGGAGGGCCCGATGACCTGGACCTGCGGCATCGCCATGACCACCTGGGTGAAGCCGGAGATGGAGGACCGCGTCTACGACCTCATCAACGCCTACCTGAGTGTTGAAACTGGGGTTTACTGGGTCGAGAACTTCGGCATGGGCCACTCCAACAAGGGCGTCTACGCGAAGATCTCGCCGGAAGAGCTCATCAAGCGCGGCCTCACGCCCGACAACATCGACGCCTACATCGCGGCCGGCCACTTCCAGGCCACGATTAAGAACGAGCCCGCGCTGCAGTCGATGTATGAAGAGGTCAAGGCCGGCATCTAGCAGCGGAAAGTCGAGGTCCAGCTGTTTCGGCGGGCTGAGAAACAGCCGGATGGAGACGCCGCGTGGCCGCCGCATTTGACCACTCCAGCGCCGGGACGGCCGCGCCATTGTTCTCGGCGCGGCGCCTGAAAGGCTGGCTACTCCGCAACGAGTCGTTGCGCGGCTATTCCCTGCTGTCGCCGACCCTGCTGGTCGTCTTCGTGCTGATGGTGGCGCCGCTGGTGGCGATAGGCATCCTCAGCTTCGCCACGCAGAACTATGTCACCATCGACTACGGCTTCTCTCTCAAGAACTACGGGATCATCTTCGAACCGTCGGCCAAGCCGGCCTACTTCCTCGGCATACCGTTCTATCTGCAGAAGCCGATCTATTTCATCCTGCTGTTCAAATCGATCCTGATCTCGCTGGCCGCCACTATCGTCGTCGTCCTGCTCGCCTACCCGATGGCCTACTTCCTCGCCTTCCGGGTGACAAAGCACAAGATCACCTGGCTCATCCTCATCACCGTGCCGTTCTTCACCAGCTACCTGCTGCGCGTCTTCGCATGGAAAGTCATCCTCGGCTACAATGGGGTGATCAATTCCGGTTTGACGAGCCTGGGCCTGCTCGACAAGCCGCTCGAGTTCCTGCTCTACAGCCAGACCTCCGTCATCATCACGCTCGCCCACGCCTGGGCCGCCGTTGCCATCCTGCCGATCTACGTGTCGCTGGAGAAGATCGACCGCTCGCTCCTGGAGGCCGGCAGCGACCTCGGCGACACCCGCCTGCGACGCTTCTTCCGCATCACGCTCCCGCTGTCGATGCCCGGGACGATTGCCGCCAGCCTGCTCGTGTTCATCCCGACGGTGGGCGACTACATCACTCCCACGCTCGTCGGCGGCACCAACGGCATCATGATCGGCAATGTCGTGCAGTCGCTGTTCGGTAAGGGCGGCAATTGGCCGATGGGCGCGGCGGTCTCGATCGTCGCGATGGCGGTCATCACCGTCCTGGTCTGCCTGTTCCTGTGGGGCGTCGGGCGGCGGCCGACGTCGTGGGCGGAAGGCGCCAACCACCGGGGCGCGCCGGCGCGCTTCGACCTGATTGCTCTCTACGCCGTCGGCTATCTCGTTTTCCTCTATGCTCCGGTGCTGCTACTGCCCCTGTTCTCGTTCAACGACAGCATCTACGTCGCCTTTCCGCTCAAAGGCTTCACGCTCCAGTGGTACGCGCAGATGGCCGAGAACGGCCCCCTCCAGGCAGCGCTGGTGAGCAGCCTCAAGGTCGGCATTGCAGTTTCCGTCATCAGCACAATCCTCGGCATCTTCGCCGCCAAGGCGGTGACCCGCTACCACCTGCCCTATCGCGGGCCTGTCATGGGCCTGATCATGCTGCCGCTGGTGGTGCCCAGCATCATCCTGGGCATAGCGTTGCTCACGCTGGTCATCAAGGTGCTGGGCATCGAGCCCTCGCTTTACACGATCGGGGCCGCGCACGTCCTGATCTGCGTCCCCTTCGCCATGCTGGTGATGATTTCGCGCCTGGACGGCTTCGACAAGAACCTGGAGGAAGTGTCGCTCGATCTCGGCGAAGGCGCCTGGATGACGTTCTGGCGCGTCACTCTGCCGCTGGCCGTGCCGGGCATCGTCGCGAGCATGCTGCTTTGCTTCACCACCTCGTTCGATGAGTTCCTGCTGGCCTTCTTCCTGTCCGGCAACGAGGCCACCCTGCCGATCTACATCTGGGGCCAATTGCGGCTCCCCACCCAGCTGCCGAACGTGCTGGCGCTCAGCTCCTGCATCTTGGCGGCGTCGTTCGTCCTGGTCTTCCTTTCAGAGCGGCTGCGCCGCCGCGGCTTGGCGACGCCATGATACCGGTCCGTCTCGCCGCCGCCCTGCTGCTGGTGCTGACAGCGCTATCGTCAGCAAGCGCAGATGCGCCAGCACTCAGAATCGCAGCTCTGACGACCCTGCCCACGCGTGCCGGCGATCTCGCGGGCTTCGAGGCCGAGCTAGCGACGGCGATCTGCCAGCGCGTCGCGGTGAAGTGCGAGGTGGTAGCCGCCGCCGACGGTGATCCGTTGGCACAGCTCCTGCAGGGACAGGCCGACGCGGTCATCGCCGGCCTCTCGGTCAGCCCGGAAAACCTACGCCGGATCGACTTCAGCCGTGCCTACGCCAGCGTGAGCCACGGCTTCGCCGTCATCAAATCGGGCCGCCTTTCCGATCTGCCGGGCGCAGGCGAAACCCTTTCGGTCAGCCTAGGCCCCGTCGACGCAGCGGCGATGATCGCGGCCCTGCGCAGCGCATTCGTGGGCAAGATCATCGCCGCCGTGCCGGGCACGCCGGACCGCGCCTTCCTAGCCGCGCATTTCGGCGACGTCGCTACCGTCCCCGACTATGCGACAACCGCCGCATTCGAGAGCGATCTCGCCGCCGGCCGCATCGACGCCATCATGGCACCCGTCATCGGCCTGCCGACCCATCCCGGGGTGATGACCGCCGGCCCACGCTTCTACGCCGATGGGATTCTCGGCTTCGAACTCGCGGTCGGCCTGCGCAAGGCGGACCGCCTACCGCACGACCTGGTCGACCGCGCCATCGACGACATGATCCGCGACGGCAGCCTGATGCAGCTGTCACTCAAATGGTTCGAACAGGACATCACGCCCCACCGCTGCGCCTGCAAGCCGTTCTAAGAAGGAATTCTGCCATGAACGGCATGAACCGCCCGAACGAGAATGACATCAAGGGCTGGAACGCCGAGTATCAGTGGCACCCCTTCGCCGATCCCAATGCCACCGCCGAGGACAAGCCGCTGATCATCGAATCCGGCAAGGACGTTCTCGTCTACGACATCGACGGCAAGGAATATATCGACGGCCAGCGCGGGCTATGGAACGTCAATGTCGGCCACTGCCGCATCGAAGTGGCCCGCCCATTCGCTTGAACCGGATAGTGCGTCAATCAATCTCGTATCAATTCGCAGATGATTGGCATCTCCACTCATGCTGCCTTCCAGGACAAAGCGACCGCCAAATTCCTCGGCGACTTTCGCGGGTGTGACGGCTTGCCCCTTGAAGGAAAATGTCGAGTTACGATGCACCCCGCCCCATAGTCTATCGGACCGAATGGCCGCTTTGGGTCAAACTGGGACGAACTGGCGACCTCGGCGAACGTCAGCTAGCCCCCAAGCAGCGGACATTGTTCGACGGCGTCAGTTGGTTCTCAGATGTGCCAGGAGCGGACGCCGATTCCATTTGGAATGTTCTCAAATCAAGAACTGAGCGATCGCCAGAGCGACGCTGGCGATGGCGGCTAGCGGCGGAACAAACCGGGGCGTGCGAAAGCCGGCGACGCGCGGCTGGCGGCGCTGAAGCTGCCAGAGGGCCAGGTTAACCGCTGCGAACACGACGAGCGTAATCGTGCTTGTGACCGCCACGAGAGACCCAAATGGCAGGGCAACAGTGAGCACGAATACGGCGCCACCAGCGGTTAGCGTTGCCGGAATGGGCGTGCGCCAGCGACGGCTGACATTGCCAAGTCCGCGAGGCAGCCAGCCGCGACGGGCCATCCCGTAGAGCAGCCGAGCCAGCATCACCAGTTCGATCAGCACGCCATTTGCCACCGCGATGAGCGCAACTGCGGCAAACAGGTCGGGGGAGAACCACTGGGCGCGAGCAGCCACGAGCAGCAGCGGCGCCGGCGAAGCCACGAGCTCGTCAAGGGGTAGCGCCAGAATCGTCACGGCGGCGACGGCCACATAGAGCAGTGTACTGAGGCCGAGGCTGATCAGAATGGAGCGCGGCAGGCTCCGCTCCGGAGCCGCCGCTTCCTCCGCCATGTTGGCCAGGTTCTCGAATCCGATGAAGGCGAAGAAGGCCAGAAATGCCCCGGCCGCCACGCCGGCGAAGGCGGCCGGATCGGCGGCAGGCATCAGCTCTCCGATCCGTTCCGGCAGCGATTGCAACGCCGGCCAGCCCGCGACGATGACCAGTAACAGGCCGCCGATCTCGATCAGCGTCATTGCTGCGGCAAGGCCCACGCTCTCGCGGACACCCAGGCAGGCGATAGCGGTGAACAGCAGGACGAGGCCACCGGCAATGAATGCATCCGGCCACGACGCAAAGACCTGGAAATAGCCGACGCTGCCGCGCGCAATCGACGCCGTGCTCACAATGACCACGGCGGCAACCGCGAGCCCAACGAGCTGCGAAAGGCGGTCGGAGCCGAAAGCTTCCTTGACGTAAGCGGCGGCGCCGGCTGCCTCCGGAAAGCGCACCGCAAGCTCTGCGTAGCTTAACCCGGTCAGCCCCGCCAGAACACCCGCGAGAATGAACGACCACGGCGCGGCGGCTCCAGCTGCACCGACAACGCTGCCGACGAGCACATAGATGCCGGCCCCAATGATGACGCCGAGTCCATAGAAGACCAAGAGCGGCGTGCCCAGAACCCGGCGAAGCAGCGGCGTTGCCTCCGTTGGCACCGAGGGGTCCCGGCCCGGCTCACTGATTGACATAAGAATACGCCGATCCAGTATGGCTGCGGCGCCGGCAGCCCGGCGCACCGCTCGTGCCGTTCATTCTCCACCCCTCGCCGCCGCAGGTCCTTGCATGACTATCCGCAATCTCGATCGCATGTTCAAACCACGCTCTGTTGCCGTCATCGGTGCGAGTCCGCAGCCGGCAACCGTCGGCTCGGTTGTCGTTGCCAATCTGCGAAGCGGTGGCTACCAAGGAACCCTCTCCCTGGTCAACCCGAAGTACACCATGATCGATGGATTGCCGGTGTATGCGAGCGTCGGCATGCTGCCGGAGACGCCCGACCTTGCAGTCATCGCTACGCCGCGATCGGCTGTGCCGGGGTTGATCGCCGAGCTTGGCGCGCGCGGCACCAGGGCAGCCGTCGTTATCACCGCCGGCTTCAGCGGCGAGGACGGCGTGCGGCTGCGCCAGGCAATGCTCGATGCCTCGCGCCCGCACCTGCTGCGCATCCTTGGTCCCAATTGCCTCGGGTTGCTCTCGCCGCCGCTCGGTCTCAACGCCAGCTTCGCGCATATCCAGCCGCTGCGTGGCCGGCTCGCCTTTCTGGCTCAGTCCGGTGCGATCATCACGTCGGTCGTCGATTGGACGCGTCCGCGTGGCATCGGCTTTTCGCATCTCGTCTCGCTCGGCGACATGGCCGACGTCGATTTTGGCGATCTGCTCGATTATCTCGCGACAGACCCTGCGACAGACGCGATCCTGCTCTATGTCGAGATGGTCACCCACGCGCGCAAATTCATGTCGGCGGCACGGATCGCCGCGCGGACCAAGCCGGTGGTCGTCATCAAGGCCGGGCGCCATGCCGAATCGGCTCGCGCGGTCGTCTCGCATACGGGGGCCATGGCCGGGTCGGACCTGGTCTACGACGCCGCGTTCCGCCGGGCCGGCATGCTGCGCGTTCTCGATATGGAAGAGTTGTTTGCGGCGGTCGAGACGCTCGCCGTCGCCAACGCCCCGGCCGGCGACCGTCTGACCATCCTGACCAACGGCGGCGGTGTCGGCATTCTTGCCACCGACGCCCTGGTGGAGGCAGGCGGCCGGATGGCCACGCTGTCCGAGGCGATGCGCGTGCGGCTCGACCGAGTTCTTCCACCAACCTGGTCACGCGCCAACCCCATCGACATCATTGGCGATGCGCCGCCGAAACGTTATGCAGATGCGTTGGCGGCACTGCTCGAAGACGAGGGCAGCGATGCAATTCTGATCCTTAACTGTCCGACGGCCATCGCCGCCGGCGCCGACTCCGCCCGGGCCGTCATCGATACGCTCGGCGAGCGGCGGCGATCGGTGTTTACCTGCTGGCTCGGCAGCGAGACCGCCGCTGCGGCGCGCCACCTGTTCGCCGATGCCCATTTGCCCACCTACGACACACCGGAACAGGCGGTGCGCGCCTTCATGCATATGGTGAACTACCGGCGCAATCAGGAGCAGTTGATGGAAACGCCGCCGTCCCTTGGCGGCGAAGTGGGCGGCGATGCGTCAACAGCGCGGACGATCGTCGAGCGTGCGCTTGCGGAGAGCCGCGAATTGCTGACGGCACCCGAAGCCCTTGCCGTGATGGGCGCCTACGGACTGCAGGTCAATCCGGTCGCCACCGCAGCCACGCCTCAGGCCGCCGGCGCCGCCGCGGCTCAATTCAAGGGCTCCGTGGCGCTGAAAATCCTCTCGCCGGATATCACCCACAAGTCGGACGTTGGCGGCGTCGCTTTGGATCTCCTGGGCAATGCGGCAGTAACGGCTGCGGCGATGGCGATGCTGGAGCACGTGCGCGCTCTCCGGCCGGGCGCCCGCATCACTGGATTCACCATCGAGCCGATGGTGCGACGGAAGCATGCCTACGAGCTCATCGTCGGCATGATGGAGGATGACCAGTTCGGACCGGTCATCCTGTTCGGCCAGGGCGGCGTGGCGACCGAGCTGCTCGGCGATCGAGCGCTGTCCCTGCCGCCGCTCAACATGAAGCTGGCGCGTGAGCTGATCGAGCGGACGCAGGTCTATAAGCTGCTGCGCGGATTCCGCGACCGTCCGCCGGCGGCGCTCGACGACATCGCAATGGCGCTCATCCGCATCTCGCAGATGGTCATTGACCTGCCGGAGGTCGTCGAACTCGATATCAATCCGCTGCTGGCCGATCAGGATGGCATCCTGGCCGTCGATGCGCGCATCCGCGTACGCCATGCGATGCAGTCTGGTTCGGCACGGCTGGCAATCCGGCCTTATCCGCGTGAGCTCGAAGAGACAGTGCAACTGAGTGAACGCGAGTTCCTGCTGCGCCCAGTGCGGCCCGAGGACGAGCCGCGCTTTCGCGAGGCGTTCAAGAAACTCTCGCCGCAAACCGTGCGCCTTCGCTTCTTCGCGCCGATGCACGAGTTGCCGCAGGCGCTCGCCGCCCGCCTCACCCAGATCGACTACGAGCGCGAAATGGCGCTTGTCCTGACCGAGCCGAAGCCGGCGGGAACCGCCGATGTTTTCGCGGTTGTCCGGCTCGTCGCCGATCCCGACAATGCCCGCGCCGAATTCGCCATCGTCGTTCGCGATGACTTGGCCGGGCAAGGCCTCGGTCGGATGCTGATGCGCCGAATCATCGACTACGCCCGCGCTCGCGGCATCGGCGAACTTTTCGGCGATATCTTGACGGAGAATGCGACGATGCTCGATCTCGCAAGCCGCCTCGGCTTTAGACTGAACAGGGACGAAGCGGGGGCCGGCGTCGTGCGGGCAACTCTTCGACTCGACGAATCCCAGATAGAAGACAGCGCTACCTCGGCCGAGTCGCCATCGACGTCAAGTTAGCGCCTGCCGTCTATCGCAGCATGCCGCGACCCTTGCGCGATTAACCAGTCACGGTGTAGCCGCGTGGCTCGCTCGTGCGCCATCCGTATGTGAGCTATTGCTGTACGGGCCACATCATCCCTGTCCGACGATCAACATCGAACTTCTGCACAAGAGAGTTGTCCAACGTCACGATTTCGGCGGTGATCGTGGCCTGATCCTTCTCCGATACGCTACCAATCTTCAAGCGGGCATTCCCTTGCCAGGCAAGCCACCGCTCTAGATTGCCTTTCACATCGTCAACAGTGAGATTGGCAGTCTGCTGCCCCGTCGCCGTCGTGGGACTCATCATCATCCCCGGTCCCATCATCCCACCGCCGGGACCCATACCCTGTCCCATCATGCCGTAACCCATCATTCCCGAGCCCATCATGCCTTGACCATGGCCCATCATGCCGGGTCCCATCATCATCCCGCCGGGACCCATCATCGGCATCTGAGCCATCATGCCCCAGCAGGGCATGTTCCACACCATGCCGGGTCCCATTGTGGGCACTTGACCCGGTTGCTGGCCCTGCGCGCGAGCACCGCTGTGGCTGACCGCGAATAGCCCAAATGCCACGGCCACCGCTGACACGACACGAGTTAGGTTTCTCATCGGGGCCTCCCTTTGCTTAGTGGACCGAGAACTGAGGCGAGCAACAACCGTCTCGGTAGCTGTACACGTGAAATGGCAACTCGGAATTTACATAGGTCACCCGGTACAGAGAGATCAATAAGGGGAGATACTGATGACGGAGAACCGACGGTATGCATTGCGTCAGAGGTTGCGCCGGGCGGGTGCCTCGATGGCTGAAGCATCAGAAGCGATGCGGGACTGATCGAGAGCAACGAGAGAGCGACCAGTTTGGTCGCACAAATGCTCAGCACAGCGCGTCGATCAGCGCCCGGAAGTCGGACTCGGCATCGGTGGCGATATAGATCAGCGCTCCATTGGCCAGCAGCGTGATCACGAAGGCGGTCAACAGGATCGCCAATACATGCCAGCCGGAGAGTGGCTTTCCATCGGTTGGCGCGGCGGTGTCGCTATTTCTGGGGGCCATGGAAGTACGTCCCGTAGCTGCTGGTTTCACTGGAGGAAGAATCCGATACCACAAAACTGACGGCTACCGAGTTCGGCCGCTGCGCATCCGCCGCGGCGCGCACGAGGACGCGGAAGCTGCCGACGCTGTCGCCCTTCACCGACAAACGCGCCGCGGGACCTTCGGCGCCATGACCGACCACATTGAGATTGGCGCCGGGAATGCCATCGAGGCTGAGGGCGAAGTTGCGGTCCTCCCGCATCTTGTTGATGATCTTGAGGGTGTAGCCGTTCTGAATGCCGCCATCGCTGAGCTGCACGAACAGCGGTGCGCGGTCCGGCTGCACCGTGAGCTCGAGTCCGCCGCGCAGCCCGAGGGACAGCAGCATCGCGCTCACGCCGATCAGCAGCACCGCCGCGTAGATGAAGCTGCGCGGCCGCAGCAGATTCAGGCTGGCCGGTTCGCCGCGGGTGCGCGCGGCCTGGTTCGACAGCGAGTCATAGGTGATGAGTTCCCTCGGCCAGTTCATCTTCTCCATGACGCTGTTGCAGGCGTCGATGCAGAGTCCGCAACCGATACAGTCGAGCTGCTGGCCGGATCGGATATCGATGCCGGTGGGGCAGACGCGCACGCAAAGGCCGCAATCGATGCAGTGCCCGCGGCCTTCCGGCGAGGAGCCGGCCTTGGCCTTGCCGCGCGGCTCGCCGCGCCAGGCTTCGTAGGTCACCAGCATGGTGTGCTCGTCGAACATCGCCGCCTGGAAGCGCGGCCAGGGGCACATATAGATGCAAACCTGCTCCCGCGCCCAGCCGGCGAGAACATAGGTCGTGGCGGTGAACAGCGCCGTGAAGCCATACACCGTCGACCCGGCGGCGCCGGTAAAGATGTCGCGCACCACCGTTGGCGCATCGTTGAAATACATGATCCAGGCGCCGCCGGTAACGAAGGCGATCAGCAGCCAAGTGCCATGCTTGGCGACCTTCTTGACTATCTTTTCGGAGCTGAGCTTGGATTGATCGAGCTTGATACGCTTGTTACGGTCGCCCTCGATAATCCGCTCGATCCACATGAACAGATCGGTCCATACGGTCTGCGGGCAGCTGAAGCCGCACCAGACGCGGCCGAACAGCGACGTCACCAAAAACAGCGCAATCGCCGCCAGGATCATCACTCCCGCAAGGTAGTAAATCTCCTGCGGCCAGATCTCGATCCAAAAGAAGTAGATTCGGCGGCCGGGCATGTCGACCAGCACCGCCTGGTCGGGCGCGCCGGGGCCGCGATCCCAGCGCAGCCATGGCGTCACATAGTAGATCGTCAGGAGAACGCACAGCACTGTCCACTTGAACCGCCGGAAGAGGCCGCGGATGCGCTGGGGATAGACTTTCACCCGGTCCGCATACAGCGGCCCTTCGACATGGGTGTAGACCTCTTCCAGCGTACCCGCTTGGCCATTGTTCAGGATCGCGCTCACTCCCGGCCTGCTTTGTTACCGGCCGCCGCCGAGGGAATGCACATAGACGGCCACCATTTTCACGGTGTTGTCATCCAGCTTGCCTTCCCAGTTGGGCATCACGCCCTGCCGCGGCCTGGCGATCTGCGCGACGATCTGCTCGCGGCTGCCGCCATAGAGCCAGATCTGGTCGGTCAGGTTGGGCGCGCCCAGCTCGAGCATGCCTTTGCCCTGCTCGCCATGGCAGACGGCGCATTGCTCGGCGAACAGGGTCTTGCCCTGTTCCGCCACCGCAGCGTCGGACTGGCCGCCCGACAGCGCCACCACATAGTCGGCAACATCGGCGATTTGCTCGCCCGTCAGCATGGCATCGGCGCCGAATCGCGGCATCTCCGATATCCGCGTCGATTCGTGGGGGCTGCGGACGCCATAGCGGATGGTCTGCTCGATGCTCGCGAGGTCGCCGCCCCAGATCCACTCGTCATCGGCCAGCACCGGATAGCCCGGCGCGCCTTGGCCGCCGGCACCATGGCAGGGCTGACAATTGACGGCGAACACGGCGCGCCCGCCGGCCATGGAGTAGTTCAGGAGATCGGAGTTCTGCGCGATCTGACCGACCGATTGGCCCTGCAGCTGGTCGGTCCATACCTTGCGCACCGCCTCGGTTTCCTGCATCTGCTCGTTCAGTTCCGCCCGCGAGGAATAGCCGAGCAGACCGGCCGCGTAGCTGCTCAAAGTGGGCCAGGAGGGATAGACGATCCAATAGCCGATGGCCCAGACGATTGTGGCATACAGCACATAGAGCCACCAGCTCGGCAGCGGCGTGTTCAACTCCCGGATGCCGTCCCATTCATGGCCGGTGGTCGGTGTCCCCGTGACCTGATCCCGTTCTTGGGAAGCGCTCATGATCCGGCCTCGTATCTCGTGTCGATCTCATCGTCGTCGCGCAGCGGAATGTAACCGTAGGATTCGAAACGCCGGCGGTGGCTCGGCCACAGCGCCCACACCATGATGGCGATGAAGGCGATGACCGACAGCACCATCCAGATGACGAACAGATTGGAATGCAATTCGGGACTGATCATCGCGGCCTCCTCAGCGCAGTGCCTTGGTTTCGTCGAAGGTGGAGAAATCCGCCAGCGTGCCCAGCACCTGCAGATAGGCCACCAGCGCGTCCATTTCGGTTAGGGTCGCAGCGTCGCCATCGAAATTGGCGACCACCGCTTTCGGATAGCGGGCCAGCAGTGCGGCGTTGTCGGCGTCCGGATCGGACTGGCTCCTCAGGTCCGCCGCCGCGGCCGCCATCATACCCTCGTCATAGGGCACGCCGACGACGCGCAATGTCCGCAGGTGATCGGCGACGTCGTCGAAACTCAGCGGACGCCCTGCGAGAAACGGATAGCGCGGCATTACCGAGCCTGGCACCACGCCCTGCGGATAGATCAGATGCTCCACCTGCCATTCATTGGAGTACTTGCCGCCTACCCGCGCCAGGTCGGGGCCGGTACGTTTCGAGCCCCATTGAAACGGATGGTCGTAACGGCTTTCGGCGGCGAGGCTGTAGTGGCCATAGCGGTCCGCCTCGTCGCGGAACGGGCGTACCTGCTGGCTGTGGCAATTGTAGCAGCCCTCGCGCACATAGATGTTGCGGCCGGCCAGCTCCAGCGGGGAGTAAGGCCTCACGCCATCGACCTCTTCGATGGTGCTGTCCATCGTCGCCAGCGGCACCATCTGCACGATGCCGCCGATGGACACGACGATGAGGATACCTACCAGCAACAGCAGTGAGTTCTTCTCGAAGACTTCGTGACGGAATGCCATCTCCCTTCTCCTTACTCGGCTGCCGCGCGAATGGCGGGGCGGGGCATGGCGGCGCGGGCCGGCTCATCCGCCAGATCGCCGCGCACGGTGCGCCAGAGGTTGTAGACCATGATCAAAGCGCCGGTAAGGAACAGCAGGCCGCCGAGCGCGCGAATCACGTAGTAGGGGAACATCCGCTCGACCGTCTCGATGAACGAGTATTGGAGGAAGCCCAGCTCGTCATAGGTGCGCCACATCAGGCCTTGCATGATGCCGGACACCCACATGGCTGTGATGTAGAGCACGATGCCGATGGTGGCGATCCAGAAGTGATAGTTCACCAGGCGCAGGCTGTAGAGCCGCTCGCGCTTCCACAGCCTCGGCACCAGGTCATAGAGCGCGCCGAAGGAGACGAAGGCGACCCAGCCAAGCGCGCCGGAATGCACATGCCCGACCGTCCAGTCGGTGTAGTGGCTCAGCGAGTTCACCGCCTTGATGGACATGACCGGCCCTTCGAAGGTGGACATGCCGTAGAAAGCAACGGATGTAACGAGCATGCGCAGCACGGGATCGGTGCGCAGTTTGTCCCAGGCGCCCGACAGGGTCATGATGCCGTTGATCATGCCGCCCCAGGACGGCATCCACAGGATGACCGAGAAGGTCATGCCCAGCGTCTGCGCCCAATCCGGCAGCGAGGTGTAGTGCAGATGGTGCGGGCCGGCCCAGATATAGAGGAAGATCAGCGACCAGAAGTGGACGATGGACAGCCGGTAGGAATAGACCGGCCTCTCTGCCCGCTTGGGGATGAAATAGTACATGATGCCGAGGAATCCCGCCGTCAGGAAAAAGCCGACGGCGTTATGCCCGTACCACCATTGCAGCATGGCATCCTGCACGCCTGCGAGCATCGAATAGCTCTTCGCGCCGAAGATCGAGACCGGCAGCGACAGGCCGTTGCCGACATGCAGCATCGCGATGGTGAGGATGAAAGCCAGATAGAACCAGTTGGCGACATAAATGTGCGGTTCCTTGCGGCGCATCAGCGTGCCCAGGAACACGACGAGATAGACGACCCAGACGATGGTGAGCCAGAGATCCACATACCATTCGGGCTCCGCATATTCCTTGCTCTGCGTGATGCCCAGGACGTAGCCGGAGGCCGCGAGAACGATGAATAGCTGATAGCCCCAAAACAGAAAATCGGCGACCGCCGGCCCGCCGAACAGCGAGGCACGGCAAGTGCGCTGCACGACATAGAGCGACGTCATGAGCAGCGCATTGCCACCGAAGGCAAAGATCGCCGCCGAGGTGTGCAATGGACGTAACCGCCCGAAGGTCGTCCATTCCAATCCGAGATTCAGCACGGGGAATGCGAGCTGCAGGGCGATGTAGACGCCCGCCAGAAACGCGACAACGCCCCAAAATGTGGTGGCGATGGCGAACTTGCGGATGACGGCGTCGTTGTAGTTCTCGATGGCCGCGGCCTGGCCGCGGATTGTTGCTGTCACCATCACCGTGACCCCTCTTTACTTGAAATTGCTCTTGGTCATGCCGCTTCCGGCGGATGTGACGTCGCGGTGTTGCGGTGCGCGGCGCTGTCGAACGCATTCTTGATCGCCGTAAACACGTAAAACACCGCGAAAGCGGCGACGGCCAATCCGAATAGATAGATGCCGTCGTCCCTGGCGTTGGCGGCGAGGAAAAGCCCGACGACTCCCAG
>Ga0184612_10000610_pt1 | contig 16819 bp, 8 predicted proteins | sample PLM3_60_coex_FD_133163 | JGI IMG/M metagenome (GOLD analysis project Ga0184612, IMG submission 133163) | Groundwater sediment microbial communities from an aquifer in East River, Colorado, USA - PLM3_60_coex | ecosystem: Environmental > Terrestrial > Soil > Riparian zone | place: USA: East... | reverse complement strand
GTCGTATTGGCCGTAACGGAGTACCCCGCGGTCGTGCGGATGTTGGAGCGCCAGCGGCCCACCCCGGCCGGCGGCCGGAATGAGAAGGTCAACGACCCATTCTGTCCGTCGCGTTCCGTCCGGAACAGGCTGCCGGCGGCGAGCCGGTCACCGCGACTGTGCGACACGTCCGTCGTGATGATCACGCCCCGAAACAGCGTCAGTGACACCGATGGGTTGACGGTTCGATCGACCGTACGGGTGACCACACTCGTCGCGGAGCCGAAGGTCGGCTGTTCGGACAGCGCTTCCGATCTGCGGAATGTCACCTGCGCCGTCAGGCGTGGGATGATGCGCGAGATGCTGCGGCCGGACGGCGTCACCGACCAACTGATCGTTCCGTTCGGCCAGTCGCGCGATCGGGAGCGGAGCGGCACCTGTTCGCCCGCGCGCAACGTCCACGCCACGTTCTCCGTGCGTCGGTAGGTCCCGTTCGCTCGCAAACCGAAGCCGATCGCCACTCCGCCGGCGGCGGTGATCGTGTTGTTCTCGACCGCCGACGTGGCGAGCAAACCATCCAGACGGCGAAAGCCGTCCAGGCCGCCGAGGGCAAGCTGGTACCCAAGCGCGGGGATGTCGCCGGCCCGATTGAAGCTCGATGAGCGCAGCCGTCCGTACGACAGGTCAACTGGCGCGAACCGCGCCAACCAGGCCGCGAATCGCGCGGAATCGCCGAGTACGGCCTGCGCCAGACGCCGCAGGTCGAGCTGCGTTCCCGCCTCGAAGCGACGGCGGTTGCTGAACGCGACGGGAACCCGGAACGCGCCCGCACTATCGCCATCGGCGCGAACCGGCTGCCTGGCGTTGGCATCGCGCGTGAAGGAGAAGTCGGAGATCAGTGAGGCGCGCGGGCGAATCCACACGGCGACACGCGGTGTCACGTTGAAGAACGTCGTCAGCGATCGCTGTGTCTCGGTGCCGATATCCTGGCCCAGCAATGACCCCCGCCCTTGCCGCATCAAACGGGCAATCGTCGACGAATCCCCGTAGTCGCGCAGATCGCGGGTCGATGCCGCTTCGAGGCTGAGCTGCACGCCGCTCAGCGGCAGGAGATCCACGCGTCCCGAGTTGCGCCACAGCCGGTTTTTAGAAAGCGACGGCGGCAAGGTGTCGTCGAGGCGGGCGATGGGCACGGTGAACGTGAATCGCTCCGCGTCGGAACCCGTCAGCCCGGACCGCAGCGTCACGGCCGACGGATTGACCCGCAGATTCGCCCCGGCGATCCGCACGGACCGCGCGCCGGGAATGAGCGCATACTGCAGGTTGACGCCGTAGCTCGACCCGCTGGCGCGCGACAGCTCCGAACGAGAGCCCCCACTGTTGTACGCGGCGCTGAGTGACAACGGATCGAGCAGCCAGCGCCCCAGCCCGCCCGCGGCGGGCCGGACCCGCCGGGCCGAGAACGAGTAGGACGATGTCGTCGCCCGCGGGCGACGCAGACCCGAGAGCGCGTCCGCGCGAATGTCGGTGCGGGTGAGATAGAACGGATCGCTGGCGGTCACGGTATGGCTCACCGTCACTGGGAGGGACAAGCCCCAGCTCTGCGGCAGGAATCGATCGGCGCGAACGGTGCTCGACACGCTGGCCGCATTGTCGGTCGTATACGAGGGATCCTCCCCCAACTGCCGGAACTGGCCGTCGCGCCGTGAAAAGCTGACCGCCAGATCGGCCACGTCGGCCGCCGTGAGCGATAGGTCCACGGCGCCCGCTACGCCCGCCTCCTGGACGACGTCGGCCAGCCGAATGTCGTCAACCCACAATTCGGCTTGGTCGATGAAGACGCTGCTCTTCACGCGCCAGATCCCCGCGGCGATCTCCTGCACGGCGGCCAGGTTGGGTGGCGCGGTACCGGGGTCTCGCACGTGCACGATGTAGGGCCCGTCGCACATCACGAACGCCGTGTCGAACGGAACCAGCGTGGAGTCGGGGCAGCCGGCGTAGACCTGCGGCGCATCGCCCGAGAGCCAGGCCTGTTCGATGCGGGCGCGCAGCGCGAGCCAGCGCTCGAACGCCACGTTCACTTCGGGCTCCCAGACGATGGTGCGCGCGGGCGCGTGATAGAAATAGAAGTTGTCCTGATCCTTCCCGGCCTTGATGAAGAACTCGAGATCGCCCTCTTCCCATCCGGGCCCGCGCCCGCGCGCCCACGCGCGCAGCGACTTGTACTTGAGAAAGTTCTTGTCCCCTTCGGCGGTAAAGCGCAGATACGTTTCCGCCCGTTCGCCACCGCCGAGCCCCCGCGCCAGAACCCGCATCGAGCGCTCATTGATCTGCTCGGCGCCGAGCTGGAACCCCGCGTTCCGCCGTCCTGCTTCGTCAGCCACACCGGGCGGCGGCGTATAGCCAAGATCGCTGTTCTCCGTGCTCACGACGGACGCCACGACTTCCCCGATCCCCGTCCCGTGCTGCCCACCAATCCCGACGATCGGCGTTTCGCTGCGCTTGACCCAGGTGCTTCCCACCAGCCGCACGCGAGCAAGCGCGAAGGAGACTTGCGGCGCCGGGCCCCCCCCCGGCGCGGACGGGGCGGGCGTGATGATGGTCAGGCGCAGCGCCTGCACCTGGCGCAGGTTGGGATTGCCGACCTGGAGCGTGTCGGTGCGAAACGGGATGCGATACAATCGCCAGCCCTCGGTTCCGCCCGCAGGATCGGGTCGCAGCACGCCGTCACGCACGTAGTACCGATCGTCGCCGATCGGAAACACGTAGCGCGCGAAGCTCTCGCCCGATTTCACGCCGCTCAGCGAGTCGAGCGCAAAGTCGCCATCCTGGTCCTCGGTATCGACCGCGCCGTTGTGGCGGCCGCAGCGCGATCGCACGTCACCCAAGCCGAACGCGATGAGCTGCCCATTCTCGGTCGCGCTGCACAGCGGCAGCGTATCGACGAGGGTCGCGCTGGTCGAATCGAAGATGCCGCCCTCGTCCACCACGCGGTCGGACAGAATGCCTTGATCGTTGATCGTCGCGCTCCAGGTTTGCGTGCGCGGATCGCGTTCGCTATCCAACCGCCCGGCACCGGCCTGCCGGATCCCCGAGTACGTCGTGTCACCCGCGGCGCTCACGGCAAACGCTGTGGGCAGGAACGCCAGCGCGTCCTCGAACACCGACCCGAAATCGAGCAACAGCAGGGTCTGATTCGCCCGCGCGGCGCGGGATCCGTCTTCCCAAACCCAGAACTCGAGGAACTCCGTGCGCGAGAGATCGATCCCCGTCGGCGACAGCGTTTGCGTCAGCGAGCGCCAGCGCGGCGCATTCGTGGGCGGGCGGACCCAGTTCGGGACGCCGACATCGGGCGACGCCGCCCGGTTGTTCGCGAGCCCCAGGACCGTGTCCGGCTGCAGCGTCAACCACAGCACGGGCTCCGCTACCTGCGCTTGGCCGACGATCCGGATCGTGGGATCGATTTGCTGGGGCAGATACTGCCTCGGCTCCGCCCGTCCGCTGCGGAAGTCGTATGGCAGGCTCTGCCAGGTGAGGAACGCGGCGTCCGCCGGATCGAAGCTGCCCACGATGCCGTAGGTCTCCGCCCCGCGCGTCGAGGTCGGAATGCTGCCCCAGTGCCACGCGTTATCGGTCAGCGCGACGAACCGCGCCGCCGCCCCCTCGAACTCTTCCAGGTAGGCCTGGCCGAAGCGGTTCGGGCTTGGTTTGGACACGGCGACTTCCCCGGAAATCGCCAGCGACGAGGGAGCGTCGGTGCGGACGCCCGGCAGAAAATCCGCGAACCGCGTCAACCAGTCCGGCTGAAATCGCAGCTGCGTGGACACGCCGCCGATGAAGCTGGACGAGGGCTCGAAGCCGAGTGGCGGCCGGTTGAACGCGCTTTGCTCCTTCTGAAACATGCCGGTGAAGTTCACCTGCCCCACCGCGCCGAGGTCGTAGCGCGCGGCGAGCCCGTAGATCGAGGTCGGGGCGATACTGAAGGCGGAGCGCTCCTCGAACTGCGCCCGCACGTCCGAGGCGCCTCCCTGAAACAGCGAATCGGGACGCGTGAATTGCACCTGCCCGGTGGTGTAATCGATCGAGTAATCAACGCCCTGGGTCAGCAGCACGTTGCGCACGTAAATGCGCTCGCTTCCTTCACGGATCTGGAAGCTGTTGAGCGAGAGCACCGAGCGGTCCCCCGATGCCGAGGCCTCGAGGTGCAGGCGCAACGCGAACACGGAGGGCGGCGCCTGGGTCGTGAGATACGCGCGCGGCGTCCGGTACAGCGAGTCGTTGCGCTCCGTGGGCGCGAGCCGCGTGGAGTCGGCGAACGGCGTCAAATGAGGAAAGATGACGAACAGGTCCCGCACCGGATCGCCCTGGTTGGGATCGCGCGCCCGCGGGAACAGCCGATTGTACTGGTCGAACTGGTTGAGATCGTTCTCGAGCGCGATGCCGAGCACGCCGAGGTACGGCTCGCCGGCGGGCGAGCGCTCGCGCTGGTTCACCATCAGCGTGAGACCGAGCGATTCGCGATTCACTTCCCGCCCGCCGACGCGGTACGCATTGCGAATCTCGAAGCGGAACGACGGCGCGGCGGCGGTGATTCCCGGCTTGGGATCGTAGACGAGCCGCAACGTGTCCACGACCGTGGTGTCGGGATTCACCTCGAGCGGGAACGTGCCGACGGTGTCGGCCCGCGTGCTCGTCACGTAGGAAATGGCGAGATGGTCGTTCTGATCGAGGCGATTGGCCAGCGCGAACCACGCGCCGCTCGGGTCGACGTAGTAATCCGCCCGTTCTTGCAGGATCTCCCATTCAAACGGGCCGGCACGTTGCGTGCTGCAGTCGATGCGCTCTCCCAGTGGGCCTGTACCGCACGCCACGGCCCGCACGCCGCCGGCGTTTTGATTCCCCGTCGAGCCGGGCGCGACCGCCCGGCGTCGGTAAACCCGCAGTGCCCCCACGGTCAGCGATTCGGGACGCGCGGCCTGATCGAGCGCGAGAATGTCGATCGCGGGATAGCCGGGGAGCGCGGCGGGGTCGATCACGAAGAAGAACCGCCCGGGCTCGTAGTCGAGGTCGCGCGCGTCACGGTCGATCGGCTGGCTGGTCGTTTCACCCACGCGATAGACGCGATCCTTCACCATGTTGCCTTTTTGCTGCGCGAAAATGCCGCGGAACTCCATCGGCCCAACCTGCGCGATCGCCTGGACCCCGAAGTTGTTGGCCGGAATCGCGGCACTGATGAAGCGCGACGCGGGAACCTGAAACGTCACGTTGCCGGCTTCCACGCGCCGCAGGATTTCGTCTTCCAAACCTTCGTACCAGATCCGCAGGTTGTTGTTGGCATCGAACTCACGCTGGCTGTCGAAATCGACGTCCAGGTGCAGCCGCTGCGCGACGACGCCGCCCGTGCGGATGGCGTATTGCGGATTCGGCGTGATCGTGGGAAAGCCGGCCTCGCATCCCGAGAGCGCGAGCTGCCGTTCGCTCGCCGTGCAACGGAGATTGCGGAACTGATCGGCTTTCAGCTCGAAGCGGAGATTGAGCTGCATGCCGATGTCGGCGTACGGACCGAGCAGACCGGCGGGTGAAACGGGCGGCGCAGTGGCGGCGGGGGGCGGTGTCACTGCTGCCGCGGACGGTGCCGGTACGGAGAACCAGGGACGGCGCCGGGCAAGCAATGCGTCGGCCCACGCGGCGGCAACAAGTGCTGGTGGCACGCGCGAGCCGAGCCGTCCGCCGGGCGCCAGAGCGGGATGGCGCGGCGCAAGCAACGGCGGCACGCCGAACGTGGGACCCGCATCCTGCGCGTGAAGCCGGGGTACGACGAGCGTGAAGGCGAGGACCGCTAGCTGGGCGAGACGCTGCATCCCTTGTAAGGACTTGGGGTTCCGAATATAATGGCGCGACCAACCGTGCGCATCCTCAGCCGGTACATCCTGCGGCAACATCTTCCTCCGCTCGTATACGCGCTCGCAGCGCTCACGTTCGCGATGCTCGTCAATCAAGTCGCGAAGCAGTTTGGCAACTTCGTGGGCAAGGGTCTGCCGGCGACGGTCATCTTCGAGGTGTTCGCGCTGTCGATTCCGTTCATCGTCGCGATGACGTTGCCGATGGCGGTGCTCGTCGCGGTGCTGTACACGTTCAGTCATCTCGCCGCCGACAACGAGGTCACGGCGATGAAGGCGAGCGGGATCAGCATCGGCCGGCTGCTCGCGCCCGTCATGGGCGGCGCGCTGCTCATGACGCTGATCTCGCTGTTCTGGAATGACCAAGTCCTGCCGCGCTCCAATCACGAGCTGCGGACGCTCCTCGTCGACATCCAACGCAAGAAGCCGACGTTCCAGTTGAAGGAACAGGTGATCAACGAGGTCGTGCCCGGGCAATTCTTCCTGCGAGCCGCCCGCATCGACCCCGCCGTGAACACACTGAATGATGTGACGATTTACGACCTGGAGGACCCCGAACGGCGCCGGATCATCACGGCCGATTCAGGTCGAATGGCGTATACCCCCGGCGGCACTGATTTATACCTCACCCTGCGCGACGGCGAGGTGCACGAGGTGAAGCGCACCGCACCCGATCAGTTCAACCGCACCTTCTACGTCACCAACCGGATCAAGGTCGCCGGCGTCGCCAACACGTTCGAGCAGACCCTGAACGACGACTACCGCGGCGATCGTGAGATGACGATCTGCGCGATGGACCAGGTCGTGGCGCGGGCCCGTCAGGACATGGAACGCGTGCGCCGTGAAGCGCTGGCCACCGTCACCGCGGAGTTACGGCGCCTGAGCAAGCTGGGACCGCTGCCGCCGGCGGCCGTCGATACGACGACGACGCCGCGGGCCGGCTATTGCGCCGTCGTCGGCTGGATCAAGCGGCTGATTTCCCCGGATAGCGCGCGTGCCGCGCAGGCGCCGGTGCGACGCCAGCCCTTCACCGCGCAACAGACGAGCATGGCGGCGACGGCGTACCAGCAGCGGCTGCGCGCCTCCCGCCAGCGCGCGGCGATTTACGACGTGGAGATCGAAAAGAAGCTGGCGATCTCCGCCGCGTGCGTGATCTTCGCCATGCTCGGCGTGCCGCTCGCGATTCGCTTTCCGCGAGGCGGCGTCGGGCTCGTCATCGGGACCAGCCTGGCGGTATTCTCGGTCTACTACGTGGGGTTGATCGGCGGCGAGGAGCTGGGCGATCGCCTCATTGTGCCGCCGTTCTTCGCGATGTGGACGCCGAATCTCATCTTCCTCGCTGTTTCCCTGCCGCTCTTGTGGAACGTGCGGCGCGCCGGCAGTACGACACACGGCGGCGACTGGGATGAGGTGAAGCACTGGCTGTTCGGCTGGGTTGGTAAGATCCGGATTCTGCAGTTCGGAATGCGGAAGTGAAAGCGTTAGGGAGCACCCTCGACCGCTATCTCGCGCGCGAATGGCTGCGCGTTTTCCTGGTCACGCTGGTCGGCTTTCCGATTCTCGTCATTGTCATCGATCTGACCGACAAGCTCGATACCTACTTGAGTCGCGGCATCGGTCGCGGGGCCGTGGCGCTGTCGTACGTCTTCGATCTGCCCGAAAAGATGTTTCTCGTCCTGCCCGTCGCCGTGCTGTTCGCGACGGTCTTCACCGTGGGCTCGCTGGGGCGCCACTCCGAGCTCACCGCGGCGAAGGCATCGGGGATTTCCTTTCACCGGCTGGTGCGGCCGCTGTTCGCCGCGGCGGGCCTCGCGTTCATGGCGGGGCTGTTGCTCGGCGAGATCGCCCCGGTCGCCACATCGCGCCGCCTCGAGCTGCTGGGCGACAAGGCGATTCGCTCCACCACCTCGCGCTACAACTTCGTCTACCGGGCGGACCGCGGCTGGGTGTACGCCATCCGCGCGCTCGAGCTGCGCAACCGCGAGATGTCCGATCTGCTGCTCGAGCGGGAAGGCACAGGCTCCGGCTACCCCACGATCGTGTTGGCCGCGCAGCGGGCCGTCTACACCGACACCGGGAACGTGCGGCCGCCCCGCTGGACCCTGCATCAGGGCACACTGCGCTACCTCGCGGGCAACCAGCCGGGCGGCGAGTTGGCGTTCGAGTTCGATTCGCTGCAGTCGCGCACGCTGCGCGAGCGCCCCGTCGATCTCCTGGCTGAGCCCAAGTCGCCGGACGAGATGCGCTACGGTGAGCTGCGGCGCTACATCGAGGCGCTGACGCGCAGCGGCTCGAACGCCAAGAAGCTGCAGGTCGAGCTCGCCCTGAAAATTGCGATTCCGTTTATCTGCCTGCTGATCGCGCTGTTCGGCGCGCCGCTCGCGATTTCGACGCCGAAGAGCGGGGCGGCCTGGGGCGTAGCGGCGAGTCTCGCCACCACCTTCATCGTGCTGCTGATGTTTCAGCTGGCCAAGGCGGTCGGGTCGGGAGGCGTTCTGCCGCCGATGCTCGCCGCATGGACGCCGAACATCCTCGTTGCTGTCGCGGCCGTGTATCTGTTGCGTAAAGCGCCTACCTAGCGTCCTTGACGAGGGTACGCCCGCGGACCACTTTCTTCGGGTCTCGATGGGCACCACACCCTGCGTTCCGTCCCCTCGAAGGAGAGGTCCATCCATGCGCTGGATCGTTAGCTCGGGCCGCGCCCTCGTGGCGACGGCGGTGTTCTCGGTTTTCTTGGCTGGCGCCGCGTTCGCCCAGGGCGTCACCACCGGCGCGATTGCGGGAGCGGTCACGGATCCGCAGGGCCAGCCGGTCGCCCAGGCCGCCGTGCAGGTGACGCATCGCGGCACCGGCTTCACGACGTCGGGCCGCACGCGCGCCAACGGCCAATACCTCGTGCAGGGGCTGGAAGTCGGCGGTCCTTACACGGTCGCGGTGCGGGCGATCGGGTTCCAGCCGTTCAGCCAAGACAACGTGGACGTCAATCTGTCCGAGGCGACGCGCGTGAACGCGCAGCTCGTCGCGCAGGCGGTCGAGCTCTCCGCGGTCACGGTGACCGGATCCGTGACGGCCGACTTCTCCAGCACGCGGCAGGGCGTCGCCACCCAGATCTCCGACACGCTGGTGCAGCGGATCCCCACCTTCAGCCGCGACTTCATTGATCAGTTGAAGCTTGCGCCGCAGGTGACCTACTCGGCCGCCGGGGGCGCAGCAAGTGGCGCCGGCGCGTACAACCGCTTTAACACGATCACGATCGACGGCGCGAACCAGAGCGAACGCTTCAATCTCGGCGCAACGGGTGGCGTGCCCGGCGGCAGCGCGGGCGGCAAGATCGTTTCCCTCGATGCGGTGAAAGAATTCCGCGTCATGTTCACGCCGAGCGATGTTCGCCAAGGCAACTTCGCGGGCATGCTGGTCAACGCGGTGACGAAGAGCGGGACGAACCAGTTCCAGGGCGGCGGCACCTTCACCTACCGCAGCAATGCCGACGTCCTGGGCGTGCAGCTCGTGGGCGAAACACTGCGCCCGTCGCCGTTCAACGTGAAGCAATACGGCTTCTTCCTTGGTGGACCCATTATCCGCGATAGGCTGCATTTCTTCGTGGCACCAGAATTTCAGCAGCGCACGCGGCCGGCAACCGGGCCGTATTATCTGAGTGGCGCTCCGTCGGCCGCGCCGGATGCGCCCTCCGTTCCGCTCGACAGCTTGAATCGCATCGCGAACTTCATGCAATCGACGTACGGCTTCGACGTGGGCGGCGTTGGACCGATCGACAACGCCAACCCGCTCACGAATCTATTCGGCCGGCTGGATTTCCAGATTTCCTCGGTTCATCGCTTCGTCGTCCGCCAGATCATCAACGACTCGGAAGACGACTCGTTCTCCCGCAACAGCGCCAACTACAACAACTCCGCGCTGAACCAGAACACCGGTTTCCGCCTGGGTTCGAACGAGTTCACCCGCGTGGCCAAGAACCGCTCGACGACCGCGCAACTGTACTCCAACTTCGCGAGCGGGATGTCGAACGAGCTGATCGTCGGGTATAGCACGATCAACGATGTGCGCAACGTCCCGTTGAGGGCGCCGGAGGTGGGCGTCGGGGTCAATGTGGGCGGCACGGTGCGCGCGGTGACGTTCGGGACGGAGCAGTTCTCGCCGAACAACATTCTCGACCAGAAGATCTTCGAGGTCGTGGACAACTTCACGATTCCGATGGGCGCGCACACGCTGACGTTTGGGACCCGTCTCGATCAGACGCACATCTTCAACAATTTCGCCCAAGGGTCCTACGGCGTATACACGTTTCCCACGATCGCGGCGCTCGAAGCGGGGACGGCCAGCAGCTACGCCGTGGGCTTTGCGAACAGCGGCGACAGCACGGACATTCCGGCCGACTTCCGCGTCCGGGTCCTCAGCTTCTACGGCCAGGACCAATGGCTCATCAACGATCGGCTGACGATCACGGCCGGCCTGCGCGCCGACATCCCGAGTCTGCTCGATCGGCCGCCGCAGAACGACTCGCTCACCGCGAACCTCGCGGCGGCGGGACTGCCGGGTGTGCGCACGGACATCATCCCGAAGACGCGCGCCCTCTGGTCGCCGCGCCTCGGCATCAACTACGATCCGGCGGGCAACCGGCAAACCCAGATTCGCGGCGCCCTCGGGATCTACACCGGCCCGCCACCCTACATCCTGCTCGGCAACGCGTACGCGAACACCGGACTCGGGCTGGTACGCCTGTTCTGTCCCGGTGCGCAGGCCCCCGCGTTCACGGTCGACGTCGACAATCTGCCCCAAGCGTGTACGGGACAGCCGACCCCGGCGGCGGGGCAGTTCGGTACCATCGGGGTGAATACCACCGATCCTGATTTCAAATACCCGCAGTATCTCGGCCTCTCCGCGGGATTCGATCGCCAGCTGGCGTACAACACCGTCCTCACGGTCGAGGGGCTGTACCGCAAGGCGATCAACGGCGTACTGATCCGCGACGCGAACATCAAGGGTCCGCGCTTGGTGGGGGGTGTTCCCTACCAGGATCGCAACGGCCGGGTGCTCTACGCCGACACGATCGTCGCCAACGGCACCGTGCCGTTTTCGCGGACGTTCAGGGATCAGCGCTGGCTCGACTCCCTGCAGCACGTCAGCTTCAACGAGGGAATCATCGAGGTCACAAATCAGTCCAAGGACTTCAATTACTCCGTGTCCGCGCAGCTCAACCGCCGCTTCTCCGACCGGTTCGAGGCGACCGTCGCGTACACGTACATGAAGTCGGAGGATGTACAGAGCCTCACGTCGGATCGCGCCATCTCTAACTGGCGCAACGGCCGTCAGCTCTCGAACGCGCACGAGGATCTGCAGACGACGACGTCGGTCTTCTCGCGGCCGCACCGCTTCATTGCCTATGGCACGTACTCCGCCCCGTGGGGGTTGACCGACCTCACCGTGTATTTTGAGCGGACGTCAGGGGTGCCCTTCACGTACGTGGCGCAAGGCGACCTGAATGGCGATCTCTATAATGGAAACGACCCGATTTACATTCCCCGCAACACCACGGACCCAGAGGAGATCGTCTTTAGTGGAACGGCGGCGGCCGCTGCGACGCAGGCCGCGGCCTTCGAGCGGTTCATCAGCTCGCAGAGCTGCCTGGATCGCCAACGCGGGCAGATCATGGAGCGGAACAGCTGCCGCACGCCCGGCCAGAGCCGCATGGATGTCTCGATCCGGCAATCGATTCCGAGGCTCGCGCACCAGCAACTGACATTGCAGCTCGACGTGTTCAACTTCTTGAACCTGATCAACCAGGATTGGGGGCAGATCAAGCTGCCGACCCTGAGCCCGACCTTCAACGATCAGCGCGCGCTGGTTGTGACGGCCCGCAGCGCGGGCCCCTTGAGCCAGTCGCAGTCGACATTCACGTTCGACAACCGGCTCTACCAGTCGGACGTGACAAAAGGCAACTTCGGCGGCCCCCGGCCGTTCGAAGGCCGAAGTGGCAGCGTCTATCAGGTTCAACTGATGCTGCGGTATTCATTCTAACGGACGGTCAGACCGGTGAGGTAAGCGGAGGGGGCGCGGGAAACCGCGCCCCTTCTTCTTATTAACGGGTGCGCTGCCACAACAGATATGCGGGAATGCCCGTCAATATGATGCCGATATCGATCGCGAACGCCGCCGTCTCGGACACGAGGTAATTCCCGAGCAGCAGCAACGCACCCGCCAGAAACACGAGCGGCACGACCGGATATCCCCACGTCCGGTACGGGCGCTCCAGCTGCGGCTGGGTCCGTCGCAACACGAACACCCCCGCGACCGCCAGCGCGTAGAAGGGCCAGATCCCGATGATGAACTGATCCGCGAGTGCGGTGAAGGTGCGGATGAGAATGAAGATCATGCCCATGACGGTCATCAGCACGATCGCGCCCGTGGGCGCGTGATTCTTGGGATCGACGCGCGCGATGGCCTGGGGAAACAGGCGATCCTCCGCCGCCGCGAAGAAGATGCGCGGCGCCGTCATCATCGAGCCGTTCAGCGTGCCGAACGTGCTCACCGCGATCGCGCCCGACACGATCACGACGCCGGCGGGGCCGATCACCAGCCGCGCGACGTCGGCCGCGACCAGCTCCGCGCCCTTCATCTGTTGAATGGGAATGAGATACAGGTACACGAGGTTCGCGGCGATATACAGCACCACGACGATGGCGGTGCCGATCAGCAGCGCGCGCGGCAGCGTCTTCTGCGGGTTTTGCACCTCGCCGCCGACGAAGGCGAGATCGGCCCAGCCGTCGTACGCCCAGAGAATCGCCACCATCGCGAGCAGGAACGGCGACAGCCCTACGGCGGCGCGCTGCGCGAAAATGCCTCCCGCCGGGATGTCGGCGGAGGGGGTGCCGAGCGCGAAGCCCACCAGCACGAGCAGCGCCAGCGCGCCGACCTTGAACGCGGTGCTCAGGTTCTGCAGCACGGCGCCGCGGTGGATGCCGAAAAAGTTGACCGTGCCGACGAGGAGGATGTAGCCGGCGCCGAGCAGCTGCTCCGCGCGGACATCGAGCGGTCCGGCCGAGACGATGACGGCCGCAGGATCGGAACCGAGCGTGCGCAGGGTGTATGCCGATGCCGTGATGCCGATCGCGCCGAACGCGCCCGGCCGGATGATCCACAGCTCGGCCCACGCGAACAGAAACGCCGGCAGCTTCCCGAACGACTCGCGCAGGAAGACATAGACGCCGCCCGAGCGGGGGAACGCGGCCGCGAGCTCCGAGTAGGTGAGCGCACCGCACAGCACGACGACGCCGCCCACCACCCACGCGAGCAGGAAGAGCGGCACGTCGTCGATCTTCTGCGCGACGCCAGCCGGCGTGCGAAAGATGCCGCTGCCGATCGTGGAGCCCACCAACACGGCCACCGCGCTCCACAGACCGAGTCGCCGGATCAGGCGCTCGCCCCAGCGGTCGGCGGGTATCAGCGGTGCAGACATGAGGTTCGAGAATATACATTTCGGCGCCCATGACGCGACGCTTCACGACACTCGCCTGGTCCGCAGCGGCCTGCACCTATCTCCTCATCGTCCTCGGCGCCATCGTCCGCATCACGGGATCGGGAATGGGCTGCGGCGACCACTGGCCGTTGTGCAACGGCCATCTGTTTCCGCCGCTCAACGACATCGGCACCGTGATCGAGTGGAGTCACCGGCTCGTCGCGGCGCTCGTCTCTGCACTTGTTGTCGGGCTCGCGGCATATGACTGGTGGCTCCCGTCACCCCGTCAGCCCGTCCGCCCGTCCTACGTCGCGCTTGGTCTGCTTGTCGTGCAGGTGCTGCTTGGTGCGATCACCGTGAAGCTCGAGCTGCCGCCATGGAGCGTCGTATTGCATCTCGGCACGGCCATGTTGCTGCTTGCGACGCTGATCGTTGCCGCGACTGGTTCGTTCCCGAGCTACCGCCCGTGGTTAGCCGCGTTCCTTGCTCTCTCCTTTGTGACGGTCCTCTTCGGCGCGCTCACGGCGAATCTCGGGGCGGCCGCGGCCTGCGGCGGATTCCCGCTCTGCAACGGTCAGGTGTGGGTCACCGCGGGGCCGCTCGCGCTCATTCAGTGGATCCATCGGCTGCTCGCCTATGCGTTGGCGATTGTCGCCGTGGTGTGGGCGCTGCGGGCGCCCAGTCGAGCGTCGTTCGTCGTGCTCGCACTCATTGTCGTGCAAATCGGCATTGGCGCGGCGACGGTGCTGCTGGGCTTGCCGAGTGGACTGCAGGCGGGGCATGTGGCGGTCGGGACGGCGGTGTGGGCGGGTGTCACGCTCCTCAGAACCGAACCACGTCCTCGACCGCTTCCGGTCCCAGCAGCAACCGCCAGTCCGGCCGACTAATCTCGGAACGATCGTCCGTCCAGATGAGCGAGTAGTTGCCGAAGCGGGTGAGATCGCTAAACACGAACTTCAGCTTGCGACGCCGCTCATAGCGCCACACCTCATACGGGTTGGTGGATGATGGTTGCGGGCGGCTCAGCACCGTATCCGGCGCCCCATAGCGCAGATAGATCCGGCCGCGGTCGGTACGCCAGCCGGGGATCTCGGCGGCACCACCCTCGCGGAATATCCGGTTGGCCGTCGCGACACGCCCGTAGAAGTTGACCATCGCTTCATTGCCCGGCGTCTCCGGCGTCGGATCACGCCGTCGCCAGAACTGCCGCAAGTACGACCGTTTCGCTTCGACACCCAGGCGGCCGTAGCGGCCCCGCTCATCGGCTCGCATGAGATGGATCAGCGGGCCGTACAGGCTGTCGAGCCGTGATTCGGATGCACGGGCGAACATGTCGGGAGCCACGGCACCAGGTTGTTGCGCCCGGGGGAGGGCCACAGCGACCGTGATCAGCAGGAGGCGCGGCACGAGCCGCTGACTTGACACACTTCGTCCCGGCCGCATACTCCTCAGACTCGTCCGGCTCACCTCGAGGTTGTCATGCCGCATGCACGGTCGGTTCTGCGCTTTCTCGCACTGAGTATGCTCGCCATCGCTTGCAAAAGTTCCCAGTCCTTCGATCGATCCACCGAGCCCGGTGGTAGGCGTTTATCGCCAACCACGTCGGGGAGCATCATCTTGACTGCCCGCGACCTATCGGGCGACGCCGGTCGCACGGTGCTGGACGCGATCAGACGGGCGATGCCGCAGCTACGCATCGCCGGTTGGACGGAGTACACCCGCTGCCCCAACGTGGAGCTGCGCGGTAAGGACAGTATGCGGGGGAGCTCCAATCCCGAAGTCTACGTCGATGGGACGCGAACGGCTGACACCTGCCCCCTCGTCACGCTCCAGGCGATGCAGGCGGACCGCATCGAGGTCTATCCGATGGGAGTGACGTCGCGGGCCGGCTACCCCAGCAGCGGGCATGGCCTGATCCTCATCTTTCTCGAGCGCGCCGGCACCGACAGCCTATGAACAGAAGCCCCGGGGAGGAACTCCCCGGGGCTCTGCACTCCGCCAGCGACGGAACGTTGGGCTACCGTCCCGTGAACCACAATGGCGTGGTCAGATTATTGCCGGCGCCGAGACCCTGCGCCGCAACGGCGGCATCGAGGTTCACCTTGTTGAGCACGGCCTCGTTGTCGTCATACGGCAGACGCTCCGGAATGTTGCTGAGCACCGCGCGCGGGCCCGGCACGAGCGCAGGCACCAGCGTGCGCCGCCACTCGGTCCACGCTTCCATCCCCTGCATGAACATCGATACCCATTTCTGATACGCGATCTGTTGCAGTCCGGTCGCCCCGGGAACGTAGGTCACGCGGGAATCGGCCAGGTAGGTGGTGATTGCCGCAGCGGCGACACCGTACTGCTCCATGGATGCACGAATGGCGTCGGCGTAGAACGTGGCCGCGGAGCCGACGATCCAGCCGCGTTCGGCAGCCTCGGCTTGGAGGAACAGCACCTCGGAGTACGTCGACAAGTGCATCGGGGCATTCGGCGTCTCACGCCAATAAGCGCCAATGCGCGAAATGTTCACGATCGGGGTGCCCTCGCCGTCGTTGAGACCATTCGGAAGACCCTGGTAACCGGTGCCGGCGGGGTTGATCTGCGCAAAGATCGGCAGCCGCGGGTCGTTCCAACTCGTCAACGAATCCACATACGTCTTGCTCAGCCCGTAGTCATCACGGCCGCGCGCGTCATTGTAGATCGGGTTCCGGTTGGGCGACGTCGCCAGGTACATCAGCTGCGCGTTGTCGGCGTTGCTCGTGAACACGCCGGCGGCGACGGCCGCTGCCGCCTCGTTCGCCGCCTTGGTCGCGTCCACGTTCGACAAACGGATCGCCAGCCGCAGCCGGAGTGAGTTGGCAAACTTCCGCCACCGGCCCATGTTGCCGTCGTACATGAGATCACCCGTCGCAAAGCCCACGCCGGCGAGATCGATCTCCGAGCTGGCCTGCGCCAGGTCCGCGAGCAGACCGTTGTAGATGGCCTGCTGCGTGTCGTACGCCGGGGCCAGCACAGTGTCGCCCTTCAGCGCCTGGGAATACGGAAGGTCGCCCATGGCGTCGGTCATCACGCCGAACGTATAGGACTTGAGGATCCGGCCCACGGCGGACCAGTTCGGGATACTGGATGCCTCACCCTTCTGGATCATCCGCTGGGCATCTTGCAGCACGTTCGTGTAGAAGCCCCAGCCGCCGCTCGTGCCGGAGCGGACGATGTATTTGTCTTCGTCGCGGTACTGAATCTCCGAGTAGTACTGCACCCAGAGACCACCGCCTCGGACATTCAGACTGTTCACACCGTTGACTCCGCCCACCAGCGTCTGAATGACGCTGGGGAGGATCGATGGCGGCGGCACGTCCACCGGACCATTCGGGTTCTGATTGATCGACGTCAAGTCGCCGCACGCCGTCACAATGAATCCGACGGCGAGGGCGCTCAGGAATTTGTGTCGCATAGTTCTCTCTCCCAAGCGGCTACG
>Ga0184612_10000609_pt1 | contig 16837 bp, 11 predicted proteins | sample PLM3_60_coex_FD_133163 | JGI IMG/M metagenome (GOLD analysis project Ga0184612, IMG submission 133163) | Groundwater sediment microbial communities from an aquifer in East River, Colorado, USA - PLM3_60_coex | ecosystem: Environmental > Terrestrial > Soil > Riparian zone | place: USA: East... | reverse complement strand
TGGGAGATGCGCCTCAACGATATGGCGGCCATCGCCAAGCCGGTGACGCCGCGCCCGCAATTGTGGCAGGCGATCGAGCGCGCGCTGGGTCCGGTGCCGCGGCCGCAGCATGAGCGGCCAGGATTGCTGACCTGGTTGTGGGAGAGCCTGGGCTTCTGGCGCGCCTCTACATTCGGTGCGGCGGCCGTGGCGGCGGCGCTGATCCTGTTCATCGCCGTCGGCCGGCCGCCGGTCGCGCCGGAGACTCGCTACATCGCAGTGCTCATCGACGAGAAAGCCACGCCGGTGCTGGTGGCGAGCCTGGAGGCGATAGACGGGAAGCTGTCGATCAAGTCGGTCAAGCCGACCAAGGTGGCCGCCAACCAGGACCTGGAGTTGTGGCTGCTGCCGCCGCAGCAGGGGGCTGCGCCACGCTCCCTGGGAGTGCTGAAGGGCATGCAGGCCCTGGTGAAGCTCACTCAAGGGGATGCGAATGACCTGACCCAGGGCGCCCTTGCCGTCAGCCTGGAACCCAGCGGCGGTTCACCCACCGGTGCTCCCACAGGCCCGGTGCTGTTCTCCGGCGCCATTGTGCCAGCGGACTTCCAGGAACCGTAAACAAACTTCGCCTGTTTTGCCTGAGTCGCCGGCATGCTGCCACGCGGCGGTGACGGTTGTATTGTTCACTATCTGTTCTGGACTTCCGAAGCACTTTCAGTCCGACCCGAGGAGAAACGCGATGAACGACGGGCAAAAAGTTACGCTCTACTACGCGCCGCAGACGCGGTCGACAGCCACCCTGACCCTCTTGGAGGAACTGGGTGCGCCGTATGATCTGCGTGTCCTGAACATGCGAGCCGGAGAACAGCGCCAGCCCGCTTATCTCGCGATCAACCCGATGGGGAAGGTGCCGGCAATCATGCACCAGGGACAGCTTGTGACCGAACAGGTCGCGATCTTCCTCTATCTCGCCGACTTGTTTCCCGAAGCCGGGCTGGCGCCGGCGATCGGCGATCCCCTGCGCGGTCCCTATCTGCGCTGGATGGCCTTCTATGCCGCCTGCCTGGAGCCCGCAGTCAGCGACCGCGCCATGAAGCGCGATCCGTTGCCCCCATCGCAATCGGGATATGGCGACTACGACACCGTCATCAACACCCTGGGCAAGCAGTTGGCCAAGGGGCCGTATCTGCTGGGCGAGCGCATTACCGCCGCCGATATCCTCTGGGGCACGGCGCTGGCCTGGCTGACGGCGTGGCAACTCGTTCCGGCGCTGCCGGAGTTCACCAAGTATGTCGAGCGGATCAGTGCCCGGCCAGCGGTCGCGCGGATCAAGGAGCAGGATGCGGCGCTGGCGGCCGAACACGAGAAGGCGGCCGCGGCGGGGCGGAGTGCGGCGCAATAATCCGTCACAGATCGTGACTTGTCTTGCGGCGCGAGGCGATTAAACAGACGCCCCATGACGAAACCCATTCCCATCGCCAGGAAATCCTGGCTGCCGGAAGACTGCGCCCGGCGCATCGCCGACATCGAGAAGCTGCTGGCGCCAAACGATCTGGACGCGGTCGAGGCACGGCTGATGCGACTCGTCGACGATCACGAGCGCCATATGGACCGCGAATCCATCGGCCTCAACGCCGGCACCAACGTGATGAACCCGCGCGCGGCAGCGCTGCTGTCGCGCTCCCTCGGCAACCGGCCCAGCCTCGGCTATCCCGGGGACAAGTATGAAATGGGCATGGAGTATGCCGAGGAAATCGAGGTCATCGCCGAAGATCTGGTGAAGCAGCTGTTCGGCGCGCCCTTTGCCGAATTGCGGGTCGCGTCCGGCGCGCTGGCCAATCTCTACTGCTTCATGGCGACGGCGAAACCCGGCGACCGCATCATGGCCTTCAGCGGCGAGATGGGCGGCCATGTCACCCATCACAAAGCAGGTGCCGCGGGACTCTATGGCATCGAGACTCATCCGGTGCCCTATGACGGCGCGCGCATGACCATCGATCTCGAGCGGTTGCGCAGCGGCGCGAAGCGATTGCAGCCGAAGCTGATCACCGTGGCCGGCAGCCTCTGCCTGTTCCCCTATCCGCTGCGGGAGATCCGGCAGATCGCCGACGAGATCGGCGCCTATGTGCTGTACGACGCCGCCCATATGTCCGGCATGATCGCCGGCGGCAGATTCCAGGCGCCGCTGGCCGAGGGCGCCCATATGATGACGATGTCCACCTACAAGGCCTTTGGCGGGCCGCCGGCCGGCATCATCGTAACCACCGAAGCAGAGCTGGCGGCGCGGCTGGACAAGATCGCCTATCCCGGCATGACCGCGAATTTCGATCTGGGCAAGACAGCGGCGCTGGCCGTCTCGGTGATGGATCTGCTCGCCCATGGCGCCGACTATGCCGATCAGTGCATCCGCAACGCCCAGGCGTTGGGCCGCGCATTAGCGGCCGAAGGCCTGCCGGTGCATGAAGTCGAAGGCCGCGGTCATACGGAGAGTCATCACCTCGCCCTGCGGGCGGCGCGGTTCGGCGGCGGCCAGTCGACAGCAAAGCGGCTGGCGGCGGCCAACATCCTGCTCTGCGGCATCGGCCTGCCCCTGCCGCCGGTCGAGGGCGACCTGAACGGCATCCGCATGGGCAGCCAGGAGATGACGCGGTTCGGCATGAAGGAAGACGCCATGGCCGAGATCGCGCATTTCATCTCCCGCTTCCTGCTGAAGGGAGACGCGGCCGAATCATTGCGCCGCGATGTCATCGCTTTCCGCCGCGGCTATCAGCAGCTGCATTTCGTTCGTTAACGCCCGGCATCGGCCGGCGAAGAAATCTCTCCCCGCTCTGCATCCGTTTGCCCGCCCCGCCGGTAAGAACGGCGACAGGATGTGGACGCGCCAAGAGGAGAATGGCTGGCTGAAAACAAGCGATCTCTGAGACGTTCGCGCAACTCGCGAACCGCTGCCGGCGGCAGAGGCCTCGAGCGTTCGGGGCCGCTTCCCCTCCCCCCGGAGCCGCCGGCAGCATTTCTCCGGGACGACAGATAGACCGACAGGTCCGACCCCTCTTTCACGAGAGGGGGAAGACGGATCCGCCGGCGGCAGCTGCGAGGTTTCCGCGACGTCCTCGCCTCCATCCGCCGGCGGATCTCGGTCAGCTAGGCCCGCTTCGCGGCCGGCTTGTCGCTGAGCAGCCGGGACAGATGGCCGATCATTTCCTTCGGCACCACCTGCCAGAACCGGCCTCGCTCCAGCGCCCAGTCGTTCAGCAGGCGCGCCGCAAATTTCGACTGGGTCTCGTCGGCATGTTCGGCGATCAGATCCTTCAGCAGCTGCTCCCAATGGGCGGAGTCGAGTCGCTGCCAGATCACGGAGTCGCCGTTCACATACATCGGGAATGCGCCGGTCTCGTCATAGACGAAGGCCATGCCGCCGGTCATGCCGGCGGCGAAATTGTCGCCGACGGCGCCCAGGATGACGGCAGTGCCGCCGGTCATGTATTCGCAGCCATTGGAGCCGCAGCCTTCCACCACCGTGATAGCGCCGGAATTGCGCACGGCGAAACGCTCGCCCGCCTGGCCGGCGGCGAACAGCTTGCCGGCGGTGGCGCCATACAACACGGTGTTGCCGACGATGACGTTCTCGTTGGTGACCAGCGGGCTCGAGGGCAGCGGACGCACGACGATGCTGCCGCCTGATAGACCTTTGCCCACATAGTCGTTGGCATCGCCGAACACTTCGAGCTTCAAGCCCTGCACGGCGAAGGCGCCGAGCGACTGCCCCGCCGAGCCGCGCAGACGCACGGTGATGTGGCCGGGCTTCAGGCCGCTCATGCCGAATTTGCGGGTGATCTTCGAGCTCAGCTTGGTGCCGATGGCGCGGTGCGTGTTGCGGATGTTGTATTGCAACTGCATTTTTTCCCCGTCATCGAACAGTTGCCGCGCATCCTGGATCATCTGGGCGTCCAGCGTTTCCGGCACTTCGTTGCGCCCTTCCAGAGTGCAATAGCGCGCATGCTGGCCGGGATCGGCCTGGGCCAGCAGCGGATTGAGATCCAGATCGTCCAGATGGGCGGCGCCGCGGCTGACCTGACGCAACAGATCCGAGCGGCCGATCACCTCATTCAGATTACGGAAGCCGAGGGCGGCCAGGGTCTCGCGCACTTCCTCGGCGATGAAGCTGAACAGGTTGACCACCTTCTCCGGCGAACCGGTGAACTTCTCCCGCAGCTTCGGGTCCTGGGTGCAGACGCCGACCGGGCACGTGTTGGAGTGGCATTGCCGCACCATGATGCAGCCCATGGCGACAAGCGACGCCGTGCCGATGCCGAATTCCTCGGCGCCCAGCATGGCGGCGATCACCACGTCGCGGCCGGTCTTGATGCCGCCATCGGTGCGCAGGCGCACCCGGTGGCGCAGGCGGTTGAGGGTCAGCACCTGCTGGGTTTCCGATAGGCCCATTTCCCAGGGCACGCCGGCATATTTGATGCTGGTCTGCGGGCTGGCGCCGGTGCCGCCCACATGGCCGGAGATCAGGATGACGTCGGCCTTCGCCTTGGCAACGCCGGCGGCGATGGTGCCGATGCCCGAGCGCGCCACCAGCTTCACGCAGACTTTGGCGTCGGGATTGATCTGCTTCAGGTCATAGATCAGCTGTGCCAGATCCTCGATCGAGTAAACGTCGTGGTGCGGCGGCGGCGAGATCAGCATGACGCCCGGCTGCGCGTGCCGCAGCTTGGCGATCATCTCCGTCACCTTGAAGCCGGGCAGCTGCCCGCCTTCGCCGGGCTTGGCGCCCTGGGCGACCTTGATCTCGATTTCGCGGCAGCGGTTGAGATACTCGGCCGTGACGCCGAAGCGGCCTGAGGCGATCTGTTTGATGGCAGAATTCGCGTTGTCGCCATTGGGCCGCGGGCGATAGCGCTCCGGATCCTCGCCGCCTTCGCCGGAGTCCGACTTGGCGCCCATGCGGTTCATGGCGATGTTCAGGGTGCCATGGGCCTCCGGCGACAGCGCGCCCAATGACATTCCCGGCGTCACGAAGCGCTTGCGGATTTCGGTGATCGACTCCACCTCGTCCATGGAGACCGGTGGGCGACCCGGGCGGAAATCCAACAGGTCGCGCAGCGTCACCGGCGGCAGCTTGGCGATGCCATCGCTGTATTTCTTGAAGGTCTGATAGGCCTCGCTGGTGACCGCGCTCTGCAGCATGTGGATAAGTGTCGCTTCCCAGGCATGGGACTCGCCGCCCCGGCGGTAGCGGTAGAATCCGCCGATGGGTAGCGCGGCGAAGTCTTCCGACCAGGCGCGCGCATGCTGCTGCAGCATCTTCTGCTGGATGCCGGCCAGGCCAATGCCGGAGATGCGCGAGGGCATGTTGGGGAAGTACTCGGCCACCAGCGTGCGCGACAGGCCGACGGATTCGAAGTTGGCGCCGCCGCGGTAGGAGCTGACGACCGAGATGCCCATCTTCGACATGATCTTCAGCAGCCCTTCATCGACTGCCTTGGTGAAGCGCTTCAGGCAATCGTCGAGCGAGAGATCGCCGAACAGCCCGCGGCGGTGGCGGTCGGCGATGGAGGCCTCCGCCAGATAGGCATTCACCGTGGTGGCGCCGACACCGATCAGCACGGCGGCGTGATGCACATCCAGGCATTCGCCGGACCGCACATTCAGTGAGGTGAATGTCCGCAGCTGCTGGCGCAGCAAATGGGTATGCACGGCGCCGGTGGCGAGGATCATGGGAATCGCCGCCCGCGCCGGGCCGCTCTTCTCGTCGGTCAGCACCACATGCACGGCGCCGCCGCGCACCGCATCCTCCGCTTCGCGGCGGACGCGGGCGAGGGCGTCGCGCAGCGCGTTGTCGCCGGCCTTCGTGCCGGCTTTGGGAATCTCGAAGGTGCAGTCGATCTCGGTGGCCGAGGCGCCCATATAGGCGCGCATGGCCTGGAACTGCGCCGTCAGCAGCACCGGCGATTCCAACTGCAGCAGGCGGCACTGACTTTCATCCTGATCCAGGATGTTGCCGAGATTGCCGAGGCGCGTCTTCAGGGTCATCACCCGGCGCTCGCGCAGGGAATCGATCGGCGGATTGGTGATCTGACTGAAGTTCTGCCGGAAATAGTGGTGCAGGCCGCGATACTGCTCCGACAGCACGGCCAGCGGCGCGTCGTCGCCCATGGAGCCGACGGCTTCCTTCGCCTCTTCCACCATGGGATGGAGAATGAGTTCCAGATCCTCCTGGGAGAACCCGGCATTGAGCTGGCGACGGCGCAGCTCTTCCTTCTCGAAGGCGGCGAGCTGGCCCGGCTTGGCGCGCACCAGCGTATCGATCACCGTGATGTTCTTGACCCAATCGCTGAACGCAGCGCCAGCGGAGAGATTGTCCATGATCTCCCGGTGCTTGTAGAGTTGGCCGGCCGCCAGATCGACGGCGATCATCTGTCCGGGGCCGACCCGGCCCTTTGCAACCACGGACTGCTCCGGCAGGCGCACCATGCCGGTTTCAGATCCCGCGACCAGCAGGCCGTCTTCGGTGATCGTGTAGCGCATCGGCCTGAGGCCGTTGCGGTCCATGCCGGCGAGCACCCAATTGCCGCCGAAGGCGCAAATGGCGGCGGGGCCGTCCCACGGTTCCATGACCGAGTTGCAATAGCTGTAGAGATCCCGATGGGCGCGCGGCATGGTCTCGCGCTCCGCCCAGACATCGGGGATCAGCATCGACTTCACCATCGGCAGCGTGCGGCCGACGCCCACCATGGCCTCGAACACATTGTCCAGGATGGCGGAGTCGGAACCGCCGGGCTGCACCACCGGCTTGATGTCGGCCATGTAGTCGCCATAGACCGGCGTCGCCATGCGGGTTTCGTGAGCCTGCATCCAGTTGATGTTGCCCTTAAGCGTGTTGATTTCGCCATTATGGGCGATGACGCGGAAGGGCTGCGCCAGATGCCAGGTGGGGAACGTATTGGTCGAATAGCGCTGGTGATAGATGGCGAAGTTGGAGACGAAGCGCTCATCCAGCAGGTCGGGATAGAAGGCGGTGAGCTGCTCGGCCAGGAACATGCCCTTGTAGATCACCGAGCGGCAGGACATGGAGCAGAGATAGATGTCCTTGATCGATTCCTCGAGCGCCGCTTTCTCAATGCGGCGGCGGATGACATAGAGATCGGTTTCGAACTGCTCCTCTGACGTGCCGAGGGAGTTCGCGATCATGATCTGCTCGATCTCCGGCCGGGTGGCGTTCGCCTTTTCGCCGATCACCTCCACATTCACCGGCACCTGGCGCCAGCCATAGATCGTATAGCCGTAGGCGAGGATCTCGCGCTCGACGATGACGCGGCAGCGCTCCTGCGCGGCGAGATCGGTGCGAGGCAGGAACACCATGCCGACGCCCAGCTTGGCGCGGCCGATTTTCTGCCCCGTGCCCCGCACATACTCGCGGAAGAAGTCGTGGGGAATCTGCACATGGATGCCCGCACCGTCGCCGGTCTTGCCGTCGGCGTCCACGGCGCCCCGGTGCCACACCGATTTCAGCGCGGCGATGCCGTACTCGACGACCTGGCGGCGCGGCTTGCCGTCGATGGCCGCGATCAGCCCGACGCCGCAAGCATCATGCTCGTCGGCGGGATCGTACAGGCCGTGTGCCGTCAGGTGAGCGGCGTTGCGAAGCCATTGAGAGATGTGGTCGTCAGCCATGGTGCGCCCCGTTCCTACTCCGCCGCCGCCGCGACCGCAGTAGCAGATTTCGCCTTGATAAACGCATCGATGCTGTCGGCGGCGTCGCGGCCGTCGCGGATCGCCCAGACCACCAGCGAGGCGCCGCGCACGATATCGCCGGCGGCGAAGATGCCGTCGAGATTCGACATCTTTGTGCGGTGATTGATCTTGATCGTGCCCCAGCGGGTGACCTCCAAATCCGGCGCGCCGAAATGGCCGGGCAATTCCTCCGGATCGAAGCCCAGCGCCTTGATTGCGAGATCGGCCTCGACATTGAAATGCGAGCCGTCGATGACCCGCGGCGTCTGCCGGCCCGTGGCATCGGGCACACCCAGATGGATGCGCGCGGCGCGCACCGCCGTCACCGTATTCTTCTTGTCGCCGATGAAACCTTCCGGCTGCGCCAGCCAGACGAACTCGACGCCTTCTTCCTCCGCATGGGCGACTTCACGCTGGGAGCCCGGCATGTTCGCCCGGTCGCGGCGATAGAGGCATTTCACGGATGTGGCGCCCTGGCGCACCGCGGTGCGCACGCAATCCATCGCCGTGTCGCCGCCGCCAATGACGACGACGTTCTTGTCCTTCGCATCGAGCGCGCCGGAGTCGAAATCCGGCACGGCGTCGCCCAGGCCGCTGCGGTTGCTGGCGGTCAGATAGTCCAGCGCAGGCACGATATTGGCGAGGCCGACGCCCGGCGCCTGAATCTCGCGCGCGCGATAGACGCCGCAGGCGATAAGGATCGCTTCATGCTTCTGCCGCAGCTCCGGCATCGTCGCGTCCTTGCCCACTTCGAAGTTCAAATGGAAATGAATGCCGCTGTCGCCCAGCAGCTTGGCGCGCCGCGCCACGACTTCCTTCTCGAGCTTGAAATTGGGAATGCCATAGATCATCAGCCCGCCGATCCGGTCGTAGCGATCATAGACATGGACCTGATAGCCCTTGCGGCGGAGCTGCTCGGCGGCGGCGAGTCCGCCCGGGCCGGCGCCGATGATGCCGACGGAAGTGCCGAGCTCGCGCATCGGCTTGACCGGCTTGACCCAGCCCTTCTGCCAAGCCGTATCGGTAATGAATTTCTCTACCGACCCAATTGTCACGGTGCCGTGGCCCGACTGCTCGATCACGCAATTGCCTTCGCAAAGCCTGTCCTGCGGACAGATGCGGCCGCAAATTTCCGGGAAGTTGTTGGTGGCGGAGGAGAGTTCGTAGGCCTCTTCCAGGCGGCCCTCGGCCGTCAGCTGCAGCCAATCGGGAATGTTGTTATGGACCGGGCAATGCACCTGGCAGAAAGGCACGCCGCATTGGGAGCAGCGGCTGGACTGGGCGGCGGCTTCCGCGGGCTTGTACTCGTTGAAAATCTCCCGGAAATCGCTGCGGCGCGCGGCGGCCTCCCGCTTGCGCGGCATGGCGCGGCCCAGCTTGACGAATTGCAGCATCTTCCCAGCCATAACGCGCGCCCCATTCCCTTCCCAATCAAAGCGTTACCGGCAGTTCTCCACGTCGAACGCCGGCCGATTTTCGCAACACTACAAGACCGAAGCATCCAAAGGCGATGAGAATCGCGAATATGAGACATATATACTGCCATAATACTTTCGTGTCACCAAAGATTACTGTTCGCGCCGCTCCGAGGCGCATCGAAAGTCGATAATTAGTTCCGATTCGGGACTAATAGCTACTTGGGCCGGAATTGATACCGGTGCTATAAGGGCGCGCCGAGTTGGGGGATCATCAGTTTGTCGTTCCTGCAGATTGTCGTCCTGGCCATCGTCCAGGGCCTGACCGAGTTCTTGCCGGTCAGTTCATCCGGGCATCTAATTCTGGTGCCGCTGCTGACGGGCTGGCCCGACCAGGGTCTGGCCCTCGATGTCGCCGCCCATGTCGGTACTCTGCTCGCAGTACTGATCTACTTCTGGCGCGACATCGTTCGCATGGCCCTTGGCCTGGTGCAGTTCTTCGGCGGCAAGCGCGACCCCTGGTCGATGATGGCCTTTTATCTGCTGATCGGCACGATCCCGGCGCTGATCGTCGGCTATCTGATTGACCGCTATGCCGGAACCCGACTCCGCAGCATGGAACTGGTCGGCTGGACGTTCATCATTTTCGGCATCGTCTTGTACATCTCAGACAAGATCGGCCTCACGGTGCGCCGCCTCGAACATATCCGGTTCGGCCATGCACTCGCGATCGGGTTGGCGCAGGCCGTCGCTTTTATTCCCGGCGTCAGCCGATCGGGCATCACCATGGTCGCGGCGCGGCTAATGGGTTTCGAACGCGCAGAAGCGGCGCGGTTCTCCTTCCTGCTGTCGATTCCGGCCATCTCTGCCGGTGGCATCTGGAAAGGCCGGCAATTGCTGGAAACCGGGTCGACCGAAGCCCTGCATAACGCAGCCTGGGTTTGCGGCCTGTCGGCGGTGGCGGGATTCCTCGCTATCGCCTTCCTGATGTCCTGGCTGAAGCGCAGCAGCTTCACGCCGTTCGTGATCTACCGCCTGCTGTTCGGCGGGTTCCTGCTCTATCTCGTCTATATCGGCCTGTAGAATGTTCCCTAAGCTCGGGCCCGGCGGCCGAAACGGCCGCCGGGGCGATATCTTGCGAGATAGGTTGGCAGGATGGCATCCAGGCCCTGGGGCTGAATGCCGAGATCGGCGAGCGTCAGGGCACCCGGCGACACCACATTGTCCTGCTGCAGCAGCTTTATCTGATCGCGGGTCAATGGCGGCACCGGCAGCCACTCCATGAAAGCGGCCTGAATGCGGGCGATTCCGAACGGCAATGGCAGCAGCAACCGGCGGCGGCCGATTTCCCGCAGCAATCGCCGCATGAGCTCGGCGAAGCTGAAGATACCGGGACCGCCGAGCTCGTAGGTCTTGCCGGCGGTGTTGTTGTTCTCCACGCAGCGCAGGATCGCTTCGGCAACATCGTCCACATAGACCGGCTGGAATTTCATCCCACCGCCGCCGATCAGCGGCAGCGCCGGCGCAAAACGCGCCATGGCCGCGAATTTATTGAAGAAGCCATCCTCCGGCCCGAACACGATGCTCGGCCTGATGATGCGGGCATCGGGGAAGTGGCCGCGCACCGCCGCCTCTCCTGCGGCCTTGGTGCGGGCGTAGGCAGCTTCCGCATTCTGGGCGGCGCCCAATGACGACATCTGCACGAAGGTCTTGACGCCCGCGGCCTTGGCCAGGCGCGCCACCCGTTCCGCGCCCTCCACATGGATGGATTGGAAATTGCGGCCGCCCTTTTCATAGAGGATACCCACGAGATTGATCACGGCATCGGCGCCAGCAACGGCTGCGGCGACCGAACGCTCGCTGCGGACATCAGCGGCGACAGGCGTGACCTGCCCGACCGCGCCCATGGTTTTCAGGAACAGCGCCCGGTCGGGCCGGCGCACCGCAACGCGCACCGTCCAGCCCTGCTGGGCCAATCGCCGCACGACATAGCGGCCAATGAAACCGGAACCGCCGAACACGGTGACGACGCCCGCTGCCATTTTGTCCTCCGAAATCCCGCGCCAACGCCCTGGGCGGGGCGATTTCCGGCACTGGCCCGGATGGCGGAAATGCCGGTCCGCAGTGCCGCATAATCCGCAGATATAAAGCGCTTCCCTGCGTTCGCAATAGCGAAAAGCCGGTTGACTTTGAGCGGTCCCTGGAGACAATCGCCGCCTCCGATGCCCAGGTGGCGGAATTGGTAGACGCGCAGGTTTCAGGTACCTGTGGCAGAAATGTCGTGGAAGTTCGAGTCTTCTCCTGGGCACCATCCAAACCGGCCCGCTGCATCCCCGCTAGATCCGCATCCGCAGATTTGCCGCGGCAGCCGGCCATGACGATCCGGTCATGAGCAGTCAGGCAACGAGCATCAAGCTGCATCAGGGCGACCTGCCCGCCGGTCTGGATCTGGGCCCGATTGTGGCCGTGGATACCGAGACCATGGGCCTCAGCCCCCATCGCGACCGGCTCTGCCTGGTGCAGCTTTCGGCCGGCGACGGCATTTGCCATCTGGTGAAAATGGGCCTGCCTGCCGGCGGGCGGCTGTCAGCGCCCAATCTGGCGGCCATGCTCGGCGATCCGCGCACGCTAAAGCTCTTCCATTTCGCGCGTTTCGACGTGGCGGTGCTGAAGCAGTATCTCGGCGTGGTCACGCAGCCGGTCTATTGCACCAAGATCGCCTCCAAGCTGGTGCGCACCTTCACCGATCGACATGGGCTGAAAGACCTGTGCAAGGAGATGCTGGGCATCGAGCTGAAGAAAGAGCAGCAATCTTCCGATTGGGGTGCCGCCGAACTGAACCAGGAGCAGCTCCGCTATGCCGCCTCCGATGTTCTGCATCTTCATGCCCTGAAACACCATTTGGACGGTATGCTGGCCCGCGAAGGCCGCACCGCCCTGGCGGACGCCTGTTTTCGCTTTATTCCCAGCCGGGCCGAACTCGACCTCGCGGGCTGGGCGGAACTGGATATCTTCGCCCACTAACGATTTCCGGTGTGGCAGATTCGATACTGGGCCGGGCTTGGCCAGATCGTTGTAGAGTCAGCGATTTATTGACTGACGACGCGCCGCCGACATACCTTCCGGACGGGTGGGCGCATGACGACAACGGATTTGAAAATCCGGGGATGCGGTGGCTGTGGGTACGGACACGGCGATCCCATATGAGCAGAGAACAGTCCGGCCGCTAACCGGGAGATATGGCGAATGACGGCCCAATCGAAGCCTACGCCGAAACGCGGGCGCAACGACGCTCAACCGGACTCGCGGCGCGATCTGGCGGCCGCCTTGCGCGTGCTTGGCGTGGAGGCCGACGGCCTCAAGGCGCTGGCGGCGAGCCTGGACGAATCGTTCATCGCCGCACTGGATCTGCTTGCCGTCGTCAAGGGCCGCATCGTCGTCACCGGCATGGGCAAGAGCGGCCATATCGCCAACAAGATCGCGGCCACCCTGGCCTCCACGGGATCTCCGGCGATGTATGTGCATCCCGGCGAGGCGAGCCATGGCGATCTCGGCATGATCACCGAGGGCGACGCCGTGCTGGCGCTGTCGAATTCCGGCGATACGCCGGAGCTCGCCGACATCATCGCCTATACCCGGCGCTTCCGGATTTCCCTGATCGCGATCACCGGCGGCAGGAACAGCGCGCTGGCAGAGGCCGCCGACGCGGCGTTGATCCTGCCGGCGGTCGATGAAGCCTGCTCGATCGTCCAGGCGCCGACCACATCTACCACCATGTCGCTCGCCTTGGGCGACGCCATCGCCGTGGCTCTGCTGGAGCGCCGCGGCTTTACGCCGACCGATTTCCATCTGCTGCATCCCGGCGGCAAGCTCGGCCGCCAGCTGATCAAAGTAGTCGATCTGATGCATGGCGGCGACCAACTGCCGCTGACCGGCGAGGCCACGCGAGTTTCCGACGCGGTGCTGATCATCTCGGAAAAGGGATTCGGCTGCATCGGCATCGTCGATCGCGAAGGCCGGCTGATCGGCATCATCACCGATGGCGATTTGCGGCGCCATATGTCGGCAAGCCTGTGGTCGCAGCCGGCTAGCGAGGTCATGACCCGCAAGCCCAAAACGATCGCGAAGGATGCCCTGGCCGGGGAAGCATTGGCCGTCATGAACATGGGCGCGCGCCCGATCACCACGCTGTTCGTGGTCGAGAGCGACAAGCCGGTCGGCATCATCCATATGCACGATCTGCTGCGCGCCGGCGTGGCCTAGGATCCGGGACCGGATGACGATGATTCAGCCAGCGATCGCACGAGTTCCCGCGCATCATCGATCCGCCATGCAAAGCCGCCTGGTGCGGTGGGGGAAGTTTTCGCTGCCGGTCGTGGCAATCGGATTGGGGGTCGCGATCTTCTATCTGGCGCAGGTCGAGGTTGGAAAGAATTTGTTGTTGATCGGCCCCGATACCGAGGTAACGCCGGAGACGATCGACAGCATCAGCATGGAGAATGCGCGCTTCTCCGGCCGCGACGACCGCAACCGCAGTTTCACCGTGACCGCTAAGACGGCGCGACAGAAATCCGCCGACTCCCCGATCATTCATCTGATCCAGCCGAAGGCCGATCTGGATCTGACCGGCGGACGGCAGGTGGCGATCCAGGCCGAGTCCGGCATCCTTGTGCGCAGCGACCAGATGCTGAATCTCGCGGGCGACGTCACTGTCTCCGACAACCGCGGATTCGAGTTTCACACCACCTCCGCCAGCATCGACCTGGGCCGGCATACCGCCGCCGGCGACGCGCCGGTGACGGGGAGCGGTCCGTCGGGCGACATCACCTCCGAGGGGTTTCGCGTGCTTGACGACGGCGACCGGGTTTTCTTTACCGGCAAGACAAACCTGACCTTGACGGTTGCGGACGAGACCGCCGGCGCTCAGGAAGACGGTTCGGCGACGCCATGAAAATCGCCGGCCGCACATCCGGAATTTTCGCTGCGGTCTTGTTCGCCGCCGGCATCGGCGCGCTTTGCCTGCTGGCGAGCGCAGGACCCACTTTCGCGGAAACCGGCGCAGTCGATCCGCTGAGCCAGGGTCAGGCAGGCACGCCGGTGCAGATCGAGGCGACGCAGGGCATCGAGTGGCGCCGCAATGACAAGGCCTACATCGCCCGCGGCGACGCCACCGCGACGCGCGGCGACCTGAAGGTGCGCGCTGACGCATTGACCGCCCGTTATCGTGACAAGACCGATGGCGGCACCGAGATCTACCAGATCGAGGCCGATGGCGGCGTGGTCCTCACTCAGCCCGGCCGCACCATCTATGGCGCCCATGCCATCTACAATCTGGACACGCGCACGCTCACCATGACCGGCGGCAATCTGCGCGTGGTCACGGCCAAGGAGACCGTCACGGCGCGGGATCAGCTTGAATATCGCGAACGGGAACGGATCGTTATCGCCCAGGGCGATGTCGTCGTCGAGAGCGGCCTGCGCCGCATCGGCGCCGACCACATGACCGGCCATTTCGACCGCCTCGCCGATGGCTCGCTGAACCTGGCGCGGATCGAGGCCGAGGGCAACATCACCGTCAAGACCAAGAACACGTTCGCCCGCAGCCAGAAAGGCGATTACGACCTGGTTAAGGACATCATGACGCTGACCGGCGATGTGCGCATCACCAACGGACAGAATCAGTTTAATGGCGAGCGCGCCGAGGTCAATGTCGCCACCGGCGTCAGCACCCTGACGGGCGGTGGCGACGGCAAGGTGAAGAGCCTGATCATGCCTTCCTCCAGCGGTTCCAGCAGCACGCCGTGACGCGATGAATCGCCCCTATCGCTCATCGGAGATCGACGCCGCACCGGCAGCGGAAGACACCGCGGTGAAGCCGCAGGAAAATGGTGGCCTGTTTGCCCGCGGCATCGGCAAGCAGTTTCGCAAGCGACCCGTTCTGCGCGATGTCTCCTTGAGCCTGCAGCGCGGCGAAGTGGTCGGGCTGCTCGGCCCCAACGGCGCCGGCAAGACCACCTGTTTTTATATCATCAGCGGGCTGATCAAGGCGGACCAGGGCGAGATCCTGCTGGACGGCACCGATGTCACGGCGATGCCGATGTATCGCCGCGCGCGGCGCGGCATCGGCTATCTGCCCCAGGAAGCGTCGATCTTTCGCGGCCTCAGCGTCGGCGACAACATCCGGGCTGCGCTGGAAATCGTCGATCCCGATCCGGATCGGCGCGCCGACCGCTTGAGCGAACTGCTGAACGAATTCTCGGTGGCGCATCTCAAGGACTCGCCGGCGGTTGCGCTGTCGGGCGGTGAACGGCGGCGTGTCGAGATCGCCCGCGCGCTGGCTTCCGATCCCAGCTTCATCCTGCTGGACGAGCCGTTCGCCGGCATCGACCCCATCGCCGTCGCCGAAATCCGCTCCGTCGTCGCGCATCTCAAGGATCGCGGCATCGGCGTTCTCATCACCGATCACAATGTCCGAGAGACGCTGGATATCGTCGATCGGGCCTACATCCTGCACGAGGGCCGCGTTCTGAAGGAAGGACAGCCGGCCGACATTGTCGCAGACGAAGATGTGCGCCGGGTCTATCTCGGCGACCGCTTCAGCATGTAGCGCGGCCGGAAGGCTGGATTTCCATGGCGATGAAGCCACGGCTTGATCTGAGGCAGGCGCAGACGCTGACGCTGACGCCGCAACTGCAGCAGGCGATCAAGCTGCTTGCCCTTTCGAGCCAGGAACTCACCGCTTACATCGAGACCGAGTTGGAGCAGAATCCCCTGCTGGAGCGGGACGAAACCTCCGACGATGATCCGCGCGGGCCCGATACCGACGGCGTGGGAGCGGGCAGCGCCGCCGCGGAGGCGGCGCCGGACGATCTTTTGCGTGGGCTCGATTCCGGCAAGTTCAGCGAGGAAGGCGAGGCCGCCGGCGACGAAGAAAGCGAGCTTTGGCCGGTCGAACCGGCCGATAGCGACATGACCTTGCGCCTGGATATGCGCATGTCCGGCGAGGATGGCGGCGCCGGCGGCGCGCTCGACAGCGATCTCAGGGACATCGCCAATCTGCGCGATCACCTGCTGGCGCAGTTGAGCGTCGACCTGGCGGACCCGATGGATCGCCTGATCGGCCTGCATCTGATCGGGTCGCTGGATGACGCCGGCTATGTCACCACCGACCTCCAGACCATCGCGGATCAACTCGGCTGCGATCTGCTGCGCATCGAGGCGACGCTGACGCGGCTGCAGGCCTTCGATCCGCCGGGGGTTTTTGCCCGCGACCTGGCCGAATGCCTGGCGCTGCAGCTGCGGGACCGGGACCGCCTCGATCCCGCCATGGCCTGCCTGCTGCAGCATCTGGATCTGCTGGCGCGGGGCGAGCAGGCCAAGCTGATGAAGCTATGCGGCGTCGACAGCGAGGATCTGCGGGACATGGTAGCGGAGATCAGGTCCCTCAGTCCGAAACCCGGCGAATCCTTTTCCGACAATGCGGCGCCGCCGGTGACGCCGGATGTGATCGTGCGGCGCGCCGCCGACGGTGGCTGGCATGTGGAGCTCAATCCCGGCAGCCTGCCGCGTGTCCTCGTCAACAACACCTATGCGGCGACGCTGAAAGCCAATACCCGCGACCGCGAAGCGCGGCGCTATATCAGCGACCGCATCGATGCCGCCAACTGGCTGGTGCGCGCGCTGCAGCAGCGCGCGACGACCAT
>Ga0184612_10000608_pt1 | contig 16856 bp, 16 predicted proteins | sample PLM3_60_coex_FD_133163 | JGI IMG/M metagenome (GOLD analysis project Ga0184612, IMG submission 133163) | Groundwater sediment microbial communities from an aquifer in East River, Colorado, USA - PLM3_60_coex | ecosystem: Environmental > Terrestrial > Soil > Riparian zone | place: USA: East... | reverse complement strand
GCCGCCGACAGCTTTCGCGTCAGGTTGTTGTCGATGCCCCAGGCGAGACAGGCGCCGGCGATCGCGATCGCGCCCCAGCCGATTCCTCCGGCCGGACCGCTTTCCCAGGACAGAAGAACCGCGCCGCCGAGAATCGCGAGGGCCCCTATCATGACCCGGCGATCGACGTTCTCCCGGAAAACCAGCCAGGCGATGGCCATCGTGGCCAAACCTTCGAGATTGAGCAGCAGGGATGCCGCCGATGCGTTTGTCTCGGCGAGGCCGAGCATCAGCAGCACCGGACCAACGACGCCGCCGGTCAGAATGACGAGCCCGAGCCACGGCAGGTCGGACCGATGCAGCGGCGTCTCCGTCGGCGCGCGGCCGGATATCAGCCGAACGAGATACGACGCGGCGAGACCCAATCCCGAACCGAGATACAGCAGACCGGCGAGCAGCCAAGGATCGACTCCGCCGCCGAGCAACAGCTTGGCAAACGGCGTGCTGGCGCCGAAAAGGGCGGCCGATCCGATGGCGAGGGCCGCACCGGGCCAAAGAAGCGAGTACCGCTGGCTCATACACCGTGACCCTGTAACGGAATGCCGATCAGCATCCCGCCTTACCGGCAATTTATCAACGCGCTCATTTCGAACTAGCTGCTGTCGCCTTGCCGGCATTTCCGGGAGTAGTCACTGAACTCAGAGCCGCCTAGGTTTTCTTCGATCGCTGACCGGCGCCGCGCCGGCGGGATGGGAAAGCGACACCAGCGACAGCAGCTGCGCGCCTACGCGGGCAATGAGATCGCTACTTGGCCACTCGCGGTGATCAGCTTTAGCACCGCGCCTCTTGGATAGGAGGACAGGGCACCGATCCATAGGAGCAGAAGACGCAACAGTCGCCCGATTTCGGTTTCAGCGTCATGCCGCAGCCAGGGCAATCATAGAAGAACAGGCAGTAGTCCGTCGGCATCCGCTCGGTCGCCTGATGTCCGCAATTCGGACAGGTAATGACGGAGTGCTCGATCACGGGATCACCCTGGAAGGATAGCCGGCTTCCGTCGTCGCCGACGTCAATGCGTCGAGCATTGTTTTCTCGTCATCATAGGTAACTGTCGCGCTCTTCTGCTCGAACGACACGGCCACGTTCTTGACGCCGGGCACCTTGGTCAGGCTCTCCTTCACGATGTAGGGGCAGGCATCGCAGTACATGTTGTCGACGGCAAGTATCACCGTCCGATCGGCGGCCGATGCGACGGCGCCGGCGAGAACCACCGCAGCGACACTCATCGGGGCAAGGATGCGCGTCATCGGCTTCTTCATCGCACTCGATCACGTCCCCAGCAGCGCTGGGGTGATGTAAGGAAACGCCAGGGCGGACGCCACGAGCGCGGTGGCTGCCCAGAGCGCCATCTTCACGCCCCGCCTCGGCAGGGGGCGCGCGCAGGCTTCGCCCTCAGCACACGCAACACGCGGCTTCCGATAGACCAGGTAGTATCCGGTCGCAAGGAAGCCTAACGTGACGCCGATGAAGATCGGTTGGTACGGCGCTAGGGCCGTCAGATTGCCGATCCAGGCCCCGCTGATGCCGAGCGCGAAGAACACGAGCGGCATGATGCAGCAAGACATCGCCGCGACGGCGCCGAGCACGCCGCCGGCGGCGGCCAGCTCCGCCTTGCGGCCGTCGGATCGTTCAACGGCGCTGTCGGCGGCTTGGCCCTGCTGGCCCATCGCGTCCTTCCTTTTACTCGGAAATTCCAGTGGTAAGATGGGACCTGTAGCGGCTACAGGTTCAAGAGGTTCCTTCATGCCTGCCATCACGGATTCGCGAGGTCCGGCCCTGACCATCGGCGCGCTTTCGAAGCACACCAGGGTCAACATCGAAACGATCCGATTCTACGAACGCGTCGGCATCCTACCGAAGCCGCCGCGCAGTGCCGGCGGTCATCGCATCTACAGTCAGGACCAATTGGCGCGTCTGAGTTTCGTCCGCCGCAGCCGGGAGCTCGGGTTTTCGCTCGACGAGATACGCGGTTTGCTTCAGCTCGTCGATGGCGGCCGCTACACCTGTGCCGAAGTCAAGGCGATCACGCTCGACCATCTCGCGGACGTTCGTCGCAAGATCACCGACCTGCGGCGCCTGGAGCAGACCCTGGCGAGTGTCGCCGGCAAATGCCGGGGCGGCAAGGTTCCCGACTGCCCGGTGATCGAAGCGCTGTTCGAATCGCGACCGTGACCCGGCAGCGGCGCGTCAATCCCGACCCATCATCGCTCGGTCGATGAACAACGCCTTGCCGACCTGGAACGCCTCTTCGGGCGACAGACGATGTCCATCGCCCCGGTCCTTGCGCCATCGCGAGAGATGGTTGTCGCCGCAGAAAAAGAGCAGCTCTGTGCAGAGCGTCTCCGCAGCGCAGCCGCCCGACTCTCGGAGACCCACCCACACAACCGCGGTCGCGGGCGCGACACGCTTCAGGGTCATACCGTGGTCGCTTGTGCATGCGACAACAGGGATACCGCATGCAGTACAAGCCGAGCGGATCGTCACATCGTCTCGGCACATGGCGCCGGCTCCCAGCGCGTCTATGGCGCACATTGTGGCGAGCGTGCGGCCCGTTCCTTCGAAGGTTACGCTGTGCCCGGTCGCCGCCTCCGTAAACGGATAGGCGCCGAGAATTGTCTCTCCTGATGGATCGAGTAGCACGAGATCGCGTGCGCGAAGCTGGGTCAGATGCTCCCTCACGTTCTGCATTGGCACGGTTGTGTCTGCTGCGACCTCGCCTATGCCCGGACTGTGGCCCAGGCGCGCGTAGAGTCGCAGAACATATGAGAGGATACCGGCCGCCTCGGGATCAATCCCACCGAAGCGGCTGTCGTAGTGTCGAGCCGCGAGTATTCCCGCAACGGCTCGCCGCGCCGCGGGTGCGTTTACGACCGACCAGTCTGGGACGATGGGAGTTGATGGTGATTGTTTCCCCTTCACGTTGACCTCCGCAAAGTTCCGACAGGGGTGTTCGCGGCAACGGGTCTAGCATCTGTAGCGACTACAGAAGCAATCCCACTTACGGGATTCAGAAGGCGCGTCGTTCGCCTGGATGATCCGGGTGCTGCAAGCGGCCGATTCTCTCACGCATTCTCATCATCTCTGCCGTGAAGATCTGGCGCCATTCGTAGGGGCCTCGCTGCAAACTTTGTTGCAAAATACGCTGATTTGATGTAATATACGTATTTCATTCCACTCACAGCGAGCATCGGCAATGTCCGCCATCGAAGCCCTTCCGCGAATCTACTGGACACATGCGAAAATGGCGCAGCCCTGTGCACAGCTATGCGTGTATCGCATAATGCGTATGGTTGAACGTCATGATTCAGATTTTTCGGGAAACCGCAAAACGGGCATCAAGCCGCTGGCCAGTATGGGTTTTTCCTGTGCGGAAATTGCACGGAAATGCCCCCTTCCGGCTCGCTGGGCTCGCCACATCCAGGTCGAGGCCGGGGCTGTTTTGCGGTCGTTCCTCGCTGGACATGGGGTTCATCGCTCGGATTCGGGTTTCCGCTGGGCGTCCAGCGGAGTTGCGCCCTCCCCAACCCCCGGATCGAGTCCGGGGCAGGCTCTCCCCCGCTTCGCGGGAGAGGGGCTGGAACGCGCCCCTTGTCATGGACTCTCCCACCCCCACCCCCATATAACCCCTTGCCATGAGCGGACTTCCTTTCATCAAAATGCACGGCCTCGGCAACGATTTCGTCGTGCTGGACGCGCGGCGGCGGCCGATCGCGCTGACCGATGCGGCCACCAAGGCGATCGCCGACCGCAAGACCGGCGTCGGCTGCGACCAGCTGATCGTGCTGGAGCCGCCGGTGCTGGCCGGGGCGGACGCCGTCATGCGCATCCGCAATGCCGATGGCGGCGAGGTGGAGGCCTGCGGCAATGCCGCCCGCTGCATCGCCCATCTGCTGATGGCGGACAAGAAGAACGGCCCCGTGGTGCTCGACACCACCGGCGGCCGCATCGCCGCCACGGATGCGGGCGACGGCCGTGTCACCGTCGATATGGGGCCGGCCCATACCGGCTGGCGCGAGATCCCGCTGGCCCGCGAGATGGACACGCTGCATCTGGACTACGCCCAGGGCTCGCTGAAGGACCCGGCGGCGGTCAATGTGGGCAATCCCCATGCGGTGTTCTTCGTCGAGGATGCCGAGGCGATCGACCTGGAGCACCTCGGCGCGCTGATCGAGCATGACCCCCTGTTCCCCGAGCGTATCAACGTGGAAGTCGTGCAGGTGAAATCGCCCGACATGCTGCGCATGCGCGTCTGGGAGCGCGGCGTCGGCATCACCCGCGCCTGCGGCACCGGCGCCTGTGCCAGCGTCGTGGCGGCGGCGCGCCGCGGCCTCACCGGCCGCCGCGCCCATGTCTTCCTCGATGGCGGCGCTCTGGAGATCGAGTGGCTGGAGAACAACCATGTGCTGATGACCGGCCCGGTGGCGCAGAGCTTCACCGGCACGCTGGATGAGTCATTGTTCAAGTCATGACTGCGCCCGAGATCATCACCTTTGGCTGCCGCCTCAACGCCTGGGAATCCGAGGTGATGCGCGGCCACGCCGCAGCGGCCGGCCTGACCGGCGCGATCATCGTCAATACCTGCGCCGTGACGGCGGAGGCTGAGCGCCAGGCGCGCCAGGCGATCCGCCGGGCGCGGCGCAAGAATCCGTCGGCGCGCATCATCGTCACCGGCTGCGGCGCGCAAATTGATTCCAACAGCTACGCCGCCATGCCCGAGGTCGACCATGTCATCGGCAATGAGGAGAAGCTGAAGGCCGAGAGCTATATCAGCTTCCTCGACGGCGATGCGCCGCGCGTGCAAGTGAACGACATCATGACGGCGCGGGAGACGGCGCATCATCTGCTCGCCGGTTTCGCCGAACGCAGCCGCGCCTTCGTCCAGGTGCAGCAAGGCTGCGATCATCGCTGCACCTTCTGCATCATTCCGTTTGGCCGCGGCCCGAATCGCAGCGTGCCCATCGGCGATATCGTGCGCCAAGTGCGGTCGTTGATCGAAGGCGGTGTGGCGGAGATCGTGCTCACCGGCGTCGACATCACCGCCTATGGCGCCGATCTTCCCGGCCGCCCTGTCCTTGGACAAATGATCCGCCGTCTGCTGGCGCTCGTGCCGGAATTGCGCCGGCTGCGATTGTCATCGCTCGATCCCGTGGAAATCGACGCGGACCTGCTGCGCTTGATCAAAGAAGAGCCGCGGCTGATGCCCCATCTGCATCTCAGCTTGCAGGCCGGCGACGACATGATCCTGAAGCGCATGAAGCGCCGTCACAACCGCGCCGATGCGCTGCGGGTCTGCGACGATATCCGCCGCCGCCGCGCCGATGTGGCGTTTGGCGCTGACCTGATCGCCGGCTTCCCCACGGAAACAGACGCTATGGCGGAGAACAGCTTGCGGCTGGTGGAAGACTGCGGCCTCACCTTCCTCCATGTCTTCCCCTATTCCGCCCGCGCCGGCACGCCGGCCGCGCGCATGCCGCAACTGCCGATGGCCGAACGCAAAGCGCGTGCGGCGCGCCTGCGCATGGCCGGCGACCAAGCGAAGCAGCGCTTCTTCGCCACCCAGCGCGGCGCGCAGGCCCAGGTGCTGATCGAACGCGCCGACGACACCGGCGCCTTCGGCCACAGCGAACATTTCGCGCCCGTGCGCATCGCCGGCGCTTCGCCTTCGATTTCACCGGGCACCATCGTCACCGTCGTCATCAACGGCGCTACGATCAACGAGATGACCGCAGGGGGCTGCATGATCAGCTCTCTTGCAACAACAAACCATTGTCATCCCCGCGAAAGCGGGGACCCAGGAGAAGCGGGGCGCACTGCAGCCCTGGGTCCTCGCTTGCGCGAGGATGACAAGGTTGAAGATATCGCGAGCGCTGTGGCATGACCGACCACTCCACATTCACGGCAGAACCGCCAAAGCGCGGCTGGTTTCAGCGCATGCGCGAGGGGCTCAGCCGCTCCTCCTCGAAACTCGCCACCGGCATCGGCGATATCTTCACCAAGCGCAAGCTCGACGAAGCGGCGCTGCATGAACTGGAAGAGCTGCTGATCTCCGCCGATCTCGGCCCGGCGACCGCGGCGCGCCTTACCGCCAATCTGGCGAAGACGCGATTCAATCAGGAAGTTTCCGCCGAGGAGATTCGCGCCGCGCTCGCCAAGGACATCGCGGAGATTCTGAAGCCCGTCGCCAAACCGCTCGCGCCCAACGCGCAGCATACGCCCCACGTCATCCTGGTCGTCGGCGTCAATGGCAGCGGCAAGACCACCACCATCGGCAAGCTGGCCGCGCGGCTGCGCGAGGACGGCAAGCGGGTGATGATGGCCGCCGGCGACACCTTCCGCGCCGCTGCGATCGATCAGCTCAAAATCTGGGGCGCGCGCACCGGTGCCACGGTGATCACGCGTGCGCCCGGCAGCGATCCCGCCGGCCTCGCCTTCGACGCCTATGCCCAGGCCAAGGCCGAAGGCTACGACGTGCTGCTGATCGACACCGCCGGTCGCCTGCACAACAAGGCCAACCTGATGGCCGAGCTGCAGAAGGTTTTGCGCGTGCTGCGCAAGCAGGATCCGGCCCTGCCACACGACTGCCTCCTGGTATTGGATGCCACCACGGGCCAGAATGCCCATGCCCAGGTGGAAACCTTCAAGCAGATGACCGAGGTCACCGGCCTGGTGGTGACCAAGCTGGACGGTACGGCGCGGGGCGGGGTGCTGGTGGCGTTGGCGGAACGCTTCAAGCTGCCGGTTCATGCCATCGGCGTGGGGGAAACCGCGGAGGATTTGCGGCCGTTCGAGGCCGAGGCTTTTGCCCGCTCCCTCATGGGCTTGGCGGGATAGGCCTTGATGACCGCTTATTTTTCCGCTGGACAGCGGGTGTAATATATCTGTATGTGCCAATGAGTTATCGGCGGGATTTCATGCCAACTGGCGGCACCTTCAAGCGAACCCCTGATTTGACCGGCGGCAAGGCTCCGGCCGGGGACTCGCACGGCCCGCTTTACAAGGCCCTGCGCCGCATCGGCCTCGGCGGCCATGACGAGCCGGCCGCCGACACCAATGGCACGCCCCCACCGAAGACCGCCATCAAGACTCTGCCCAGCACCCAGGCGGCCCGCGCCGCCGCCCATGCCGGCCCCAACAATGCCGACCGGCACAACTTCGCTTTCATGGAACGCTATCTGCACACCGGCGACGCTGTGCTGGATATCGGCGCCAATGCCGGCGCCTACGCCATCGCCGCCGCCAACGTGGTGGGCATTGCCGGCCGGGTCGACGCCATCGAGCCCAGCCCCACCATGCGCGCCAGGCTGACCGAGGCGGTCAACGCCGCCGGCGTCAAAGCCACCGTCGTCATCCATGCCGTGATGGTCGGCAACAAGGACGGCCTCGGCCGCTATGCCGACGGCACGACGAAATCCGGCCGCCGCCGCTCGCCCGCGGCTGGCGAGCTGGCAATGCGGGTGGTCGGCATCGAGAGCGTGCGGCTGGATCAGCTTCTGGCCAAGCGCCCCTATGCGATGATCCACATGGATATCGCCGGCTGCGAATTGACCGCGCTGCAGGGCGGCCGGGAGCATCTGGCCAAATGCCATCCGCCGGTCATGCTGCTGGCGATGGACGATGCCCTCAAGGATTTCGGCAGTTCGCCGGCGGCGCTGATCGACTGGCTCGACGAGCTGGGCTACGAGATCGCCTTCTACGACGCCGACCGCAACGTCATCGAATATCCGGATATCCCCTGGCAGCGGCGGCGCAAGCTGCTGGCCATAGCCCGGAAGGAACGCAACACCGTGCTGCGGCGCCTTGCCGATCATCCGGCCGCTCCCGGCCGCACCAACGGCGCCGGCCATACCGCCTGACCCGCCGCCGCCCACTTCTTCGCCCTGATCCTGCGCTGCTCCCGTGACCCTCACCGTCACCCTGCTCGTGCTGTCCGCGGCCGTGATGCACGCGACCTGGAACGCGTTCGTCAAAGCCGGCAACGACAAAGCCGCAATGCAATGCCTGGTGATCTTCCTCGGCGGCATTCCCGGCCTGTTCATCCTGCCGTTCGTGCCGCTGCCCGACCCGGCCTGCTGGCCTTACCTGATCGGCTCCATCGTCGTCCATTCCATCTACTACTTCACGCTGGTCGAGACCTACCGCCATGGCTCGCTGTCTCAGGCCTATCCGATCGCCCGCGGCTCGGCGCCTCTGCTGGTCGCCCTCTTCTCCATGGCCGCGGTCGGGGAATATCTCAGCGGCGGCGAGTGGCTCGGCCTGATCATCGCCTGCGCCGGCCTGATCAGCCTTGCCCATGTCCCCCATGTGGTCGGCGTCGGCACCGCGCAGCGCTCCGCCGAGATCCGCTCCATCCCGTTTGCGCTGGCGACCTCGCTCGGCATCGCCTGCTACTCGATCCTGGACGGGCTCGGCGTGCGTTCCACCGCGAACGGGCTGAGCTACATCAGCTGGCTTCTCGTGCTGGAGATGATCCCGGTGGGGCTGGCGTTCCTGTGGCTACGGCGCGGCCGGATCGCCGCAACGCTCAAGGAGAATTTTTCCCGTGGCCTGTTCGGCGGCATCATCGCCGGCATCGGCTATGGCATCGTCATTTGGGCCATGGCCAGCGCGCCGCTCGCCCATGTCTCGGCGCTACGCGAGACCAGCGTCATCCTCGCCGCCATCATCGGCACGCTGGCGCTGCATGAGAAATTCGGCCCGCGTCGCATCGCGGCGGCGGCGCTGGTGGCCGCCGGCAACGCGATGTTGCATCTCGCCGGCTGACGATGCGCCGGGCCTCAGTAATCGCCGAACTCGCCGGGCGGATTGCCGCGGGTATGAAAGCTGCCGGAATCCACGGCCTCGCGGTAGTGATTCAGCGCCCAATGCACCGACGGAAACGCGATCTCCGACCAAGGGATCTCGTCCCAGCGGAACAGGCCGACCTTGGCGCTCTCCGGACCCGCCGACACATCCGCCGACAGCAGCCGCGCCCGGTAGATCACCTGCACCTGGCTGAGGCGCGGGATCGAATAGACCGCCAGCACCCCTTCGATCTCGATGCGGGCGCGCGCTTCCTCCCAGGCTTCCCGCAGCGCACCGTCGCCCGTCGCTTCGTTCAGCTCCAGATACCCCGCCGGCAATGTCCAGAAGCCGAGGCGCGGATGGATGGCGCGGCGGCAGAGCAGGATGCGGTCGTCCCAACGGCATACCGATCCGACCACCACTTTCGGATTCTCATAAGCGACGAAGCCGCAGGAGTCGCAGACCAGGCGGTGGTGGGTATCGCCCGCCGGCACCTTGCGCGAGAAACCGTCGAACGGCTTGGTACGGGTTTCGGCCATGGGCCGATATTCGGCCCGATGCGCGCCGCCGCACAAGTGACCATTTTGCCGGAATCCCCGTGGCTTGGACAGGCGCCGGACCATCCTCTATCTTCGCCCGCGTTGTCCATGATCTGCGACGGAGCGGCCGCATGAGCGGTTTGTTCGACCTGTTCAAGAAGCCCGTGGAGCGCCGCCGCGTCGTCGAGGTCGGTTGGATGATCGACGCCGAGAAGGCCGGGTTCATCTATGAGGCGCCGCGGCTCTATCAGCGCAATGCGCCGAAGAGCGTCTCCACCAAGGGAGTCGGGCTTTGCCCCGCCGTGCTCGATTACGAGGCGCGCATCGTCGAAGTACTCTGTCCCTTCGATGTGCATCTGCGCCTGGGCCGCGACGACAAGGGCAACGTGCAGCTGCAATACCCGCGGCCCCATGAGAGCGAGTCGAATCCGCAATACATCGCCCGCCTGATCACCACCAGCAATCCCAGCGAATGGCGCGAGCAGAGCAAGCCGGTGCTGCAGCTTCACACGCCCTATCGCTTCATCTCCGACGAGACCGTCTACATCAACCAGCTGCCGCCCTTCTATCACTACCGGCCGTCGCCGCTGCCGGGGGTGATGGTCGGCGGCCGCTATCCGATCGATGTCTGGCCGCGCCTGCTGATGTGGGCCTTCGAATGGCACGACGTGAGCCAGGACCTGATCCTGAAGCGTGGCGAGCCCTGGTTCTGCGCCCGCTTCGAATTCGAAGACCCGTCGCGCAAGTTCACCCTGGTGGAAGCGCAGATGACGCCGGAGCTGGAGCAATACCTCAAGGGAATGGACACGGTGACCCAGTATGTCGCCCGCACATTCTCGCTATTTCCCACCGCCCGCAGCCGCCGGCCCAAGCAATTGCTAGTCAAGGCAAAACGCTAGGCCGTTAACGCTTTCTTAACCATCTCTCCCGCAGCCTCACGTAACTGAACGTTAAGCCCGCCCGTGTCATGATTCACCAAGATCGTGAAGCATTTGGCGGCTCGAGCTCAGGCGGCGCACCGGCGCCGGCCCGTCGGGGCTCAAGGCTGCGGGCCGCCAGCCCGAAGCAAAGCTTGCCGTCGGGAACGGAGTCTGATCTCAGCACCATGTCGACGAATGAGGACATCCGCTTCCTGGTCGGGCTCGCCCGCGACAAGTCGGTCGAGGGCCGCAAGCGCCTTGTCGCAGTCGTCAACGACATCTTTTTTGCCGACCATAGCGCGCTCACCGACTATGAGCGCGCACTGATCACCGACATCCTGCATGGCCTGATCGGCAACCTGATCGAGCCGGTGCGAGAGAGCCTGGCCGACCATCTGGGCAAGGCCGGGCGGGCCAACCAGCGGCTGATCGATGCGCTGTTGCGGGACGATATCGAAATGGCGGCGCCGGTGCTGCGCACCAACGAGCCCTGGCTCGATATGGAGCTGGTGGAAGTGATCCGCCACCGAGCGCTGGAGCATCAGCTCATGCAGTCGATGCGCCGCACCAAGGGCGATGCCGCCAGCGAATGGGGCGCCGGTGCCGGTGCCGGCGACAGCGATTTCGTGAAGGATCTTCTCGACCATGACGACCGCCGGGTGGCGGATGCGACCATGGCCTTCCTGGTCGAACAGGCGGCCACGGTCGATGGCTTCCAGGAGCCGGTCCTGCGCCGCGCCGATCTGAGCGACCGGCTGGTGAAGCGCATCCTGCTGTGGATCCTGGCGGCGCTGCGCCAGCATCTGCTGGAGCGATTCGATTGCGACATGACGCAGCTGGACGACGCAGTCGAAGCCGCCGCGGCGGATCTGATGGGCAAGATTGCCGAGGAGCGCGACTCCACCGACAGCGCCGCCACCAGCCGCCTGGCCAAGCTGCTGCGGGATATCGGCATGATACCGCTGCCGTCGTTGGTGCAGTTGCTGCGCCAGGGCGAGGTCGGACTGTTCATCGCCGCGCTCGGCGAGATGACGGGCCTGCGGCTGACTCTGGTGCGGCGCCTGCTGTTCGAACCCGGCGGCGAGGGCCTGATGACCGCCTGCCGCGCGATCGGTCTCGACAAACCCAATGCCGCGGCGATATTCCTGTTAACACGCCGGGCGCGGCCCGGCGATTGGGCAGTGGATCCCCGAGAATTGGCACGCGCCATGTCTATCTTCGATCGGGTGGAGCCGGCGGCGGCGCAGGGCGTGGTCGCGCGCTGGCGCCGCGATCCGGATTTCCTTTGCGCCATCCGCACCGTGGAGGAGGCGCGCGCCGATGCTGCCGCGTTTTGACCAGCCCTCACCCGAATTGTCCGGCCCGCGGTCGCCGGACGCGGCCCGAACTGCCGTGACAAACCTTCCGCCCGAGTTCTTGAATCAGATCTTCCAGCAGGAACTGCTGGATCACGGCCCGGCAATGTATGTGGCCGACCTGGAAGGCCGCATCGTCTGGTCCAACGCCGGCTTCAAGCGCATGGCCGCCGCCGCAGGCGGTTCGTTCCTGCCGCTGTCAGAGATCGCCGGCGAGATCGCGCTGTTGGGCAGCATGGTGTTCCGCGAAGATCTGATGCGCCTGGGCGATACCATGCAGCGCCTGCGCTCGCGCCATGTGGCCCTGAAAGAGGCCGATGGCAAGACCGGCGCCATCGCCGGCATCATCCATGCCGCACCTGAGGATCCCAACCGGCTGGAGACCATCGCCGATCTGCGGGACCGCATCGACGATCTGCTGCGCCTGGTGTCCGACTGGGTATGGGAAACCGACGCCCAGCTCAACCTCCTGTATATGTCCAACCGCGTCGTGGAACTGCTGGGCTTTCACCCCCGCGAACTGGTGGGACAAAACCTGTTGCAGCTGGCCGGCGGCAGCGCCGATGTCGCTGCCCTGGAGCAGTGCTTCCAGCGGCATTCACCTTTCCGCCATCAGCGCTGCGAACTCGTTACGAAGAACGGCGAGTCCAAGACAGTGTTGATCAGCGCCGTGCCGGTGTTCAATTTCCACAGCGGCGCTCTCACCGGCTTCCGCGGTACCGCCACTGACGTGACAGAGTTGCGCCGCCGCGAGATCGGTCTGCAGGCGGCGAAGGAGGTGGCGGAGACCGCCAACCGGGCGAAGACCGAGTTCCTGGCCAGCATGAGCCACGAATTGCGCACACCGCTGAACGCCATCATCGGTTTCGCCGAAGTCATGCATATGGAGCTGCTGGGGCCGATCGGCAACCGCCAGTACTACGGCTATGTCGGCGACATACATGAAAGCGCGCGGCATCTGCTGAATCTCATCAACGACATTCTCGACGTGGCGAAGATCGAAGCCGGCCGCACGGAGCTGCACGAGACGCCGATCGACATTCGCAATCTGTTGGACTCGGCGACGCGCCTGATCCGCGAGCGCAGCCTGCGCGCCCAGGTGCAGTTGGAAATCGCGGTCGATCAGGGCGTGCCCGCTTTCAACGCCGACGAGCGCAAGCTGAAGCAGGTGCTGATCAACCTGCTGTCCAATGCGGTGAAATACACGCCGGTTGGCGGCCGTATCCGCATGCAGGCACGGCGCGACGAGATCGGCGACCTTATCCTGACCGTCGCCGACACCGGCATCGGCATTCCGCCGGGGGCGCTGGTGAATGTGATGGAGCCGTTCGGCCAGGTGGACAATTCCATCAACCGCAAATATAGCGGCACCGGCCTCGGCCTGCCGCTGACCCGCGGCCTGGTGGAACTCCATGGCGGCAGCATGACCCTGAACAGCGAGCAGCGGGTAGGCACCACCGTCACCATCCGCCTGCCCGGCAGCCGCTTCGTTCAGCCCAGTCGGTAGTACGCCAGCCGAGTTTCCCCGAGTCAGTTCGTGCAACGCTAGCGCTTCAGCGCGGCAACGCCCGGCAGATCCTTGCCTTCCAGCCATTCCAGGAATGCACCGCCAGCCGTTGAGATATAGGAGAATTTCTCCATCACGCCGGCCTGCGCCAGCGCCGCGACCGTGTCGCCGCCGCCGGCGACAGTGAGCAGCTTGCCGTCGGCCGTAAGCTGCGCGGCCGTTCGCGCGACGGCGACAGTACTGGCTTCGAACGGCGGCGTTTCGAAGGCACCCAGCGGCCCATTCCACACGAGCGTGCGGCAACCGGCAAGACGGTCGGAAATCGCCTTGGCCGTTGCCGGGCCGACATCGAAGATCTTGTCCCCCGCGCCGACCGCGCCGACGGCGACGGTTTTCGTCGGCAGATTCGGCTTCAAATCTCCGGCGACCACCACATCGCTCGGCAAAAGGATATCGCATTTTTGCCCGCGCGCCGTCAGCAGGATGCCGCGTGCCGTCTCCGCCATGTCGCGCTCGGCGAGCGAGGCACCGATCTCCACCCCCTGGGCGGCGAGAAAGGTGTTCGCCATGGCGCCGCCGATGACGAGGAGATCGACCTTCTTCACAAGGTTGCCCAGCAGGTCCAGCTTGGTGGAAATCTTGGCGCCGCCGACGATGGCCGCCAGCGGCCGGGCCGGATTCTCCAGCGCCTTGGCCAGGTGATCCAGCTCCGCCTCCATCAGCCGGCCGGCGGCGCTGGGCAGCAGGCGCGCGATCGCCTCGGTCGAGGCATGGGCGCGATGAGCGCAGGAGAACGCGTCGTTCACATAGAGGTCGCCGAGCGAGGCAAGCTCGCGCGCAAAGCCCGGATCGTTCTTCTCCTCTGCGGCGTGAAAACGCAGATTCTCCAGCAGCGCGATTTCACCGTCCTTGAGGGCCGCGACGACACGCCGCGCCGGGCCGCCGATGCAATCCTCCGCGAACGCGACCGGCCTGCCGTCGAGCGCCTTTGACAAGGGCTCCAGTACCGGGCGCAGGGACATCTCGGGAACGCGCTTGCCATCGGGACGGCCGAAATGAGCGAGAACAACCACGCGCGCACCCTGGTCCAGCAACTCTTTCAGCGTGATCGCCGTGCGATCGATGCGGGTCGTGTCGGTGACGCGGCTGTTCTTCACGGGCACGTTGAGGTCGGCGCGCACCAGCACCCGTTTGCCCCCGACATCGAGATCGTCGATGGATCTGAATCCGCTGGTCACCCTGGCCCGCTTCCCGTTTGTCGCAGGGCCGCATCATTTATAACCCAGTCACGAAATGCAACCGCAATGCGCAGCATGATGTCGCACCGGCGAAGCCCACCCATTGACATCGCTGGCTGGCGTTTCCAGTCTTGTCCTGAGGTAAGCGATGCCCGAGGCAACAGCCGGGAGCCGCCAATGCCCATAACGACGACTGCCGACGAAGGCCCCGGCGAACGCGATCTGCTCTCGCCGTTCGAGCGCTCCGCCCTGAGCGCCGCACACCGGCTGCGGACGGGCTGGTTTACGGCGCAGTATCTGCTGAGCCGCAGGCTCAGCCCACCTTCGGGCGTGCCCGACGAGATCCGTGCCGCCATGCCCTCCGCCGCCATGCTGACCGCCGACCGGGACGCGCTGATGCGGCGGGACATCGACAACATCGCCGCCGGGTACTACCGGGCGCCTCATGATCTGCTGAACAATCCGCTGCGGATCCTGCAGCGCAGCCTCGCCTATTTCGCCGATCTGCCGAGCGTGAACCGCCGGCGGCGCGGCGAGGAGCAACCGGAACTGGCCGCCGAGGTCGCTGCCGATTTTCCCGCCTATTACCGCCGGGCCTATCATCATCAGACGGACGGCTATCTCAGCGAGAAATCGGCGCGGCTCTACGATCATCAGGTGGAGGTACTGTTCGGCGGCGCGGCCGATGCCATGCGCCGGCAGGCGCTGGTGCCGATCCATCATTTCCTGCGGGGCCGCAATGGCGCCGAGTGCCGGCTGATCGATGTCGCCTGCGGTACGGGGCATTTTCTCACTTTTGTGAAGGACAACTATCCGCGGCTGCGCTGCACGGCGCTGGATATCAGTCCCTACTATGTCGCAGAGGCGCGGCGGAACCTGGCGTCCTGGTCGCGCTGCGACTTCGTCCAGGCGGCGATCGAAAGCAACGACCTGCCCGCTGCGAGCTTCGATATCGCTACCTGCATCTATTTGTTCCACGAGTTGCCAGCGGCGATGCATGGCAAAGCGGCCGCGGCAATTGCCCGCCTGGTGAAGCGAGGGGGGTTGTTCGTGTTCATCGACTCCCTGCAGTATGGCGACCGAGCGGAGTACGACGCGCTGTTGGAGTCCTTCCCCTTCGCGTTCCATGAGCCGTACTACGCCGACTATCTGCGTCAGGACTTGAAGACGGTGTTCGAGAGCGCCGGGTTTGTTTTGGAGAACGTGGAGTTGGCCTATCTATCGCGGGTAATGACGTTCCGCCGCAGCGGCGGCTGACCGCGATGGACGCCACCACATCGCGCCGGCCGAAGCGGCCGCTCTGGGCCGAAATCGATCCGGCGGCACTGGCGCACAATCTTGAATATGTGCGGCGCCTCGCCGGCAAGCGGCAGCTGATCGCCTCGGTGAAGGCGAATGCCTACGGTCACGGCGCGGTGGAGTTTGCCCGGTTGCTGGAGGCGCATGGCGTCCAGACGCTCTGGACCGGCGGCATCGGCGAAGCGATTGCTATCCGCGAAGCGGGCGCAAGGGCGCGCATTCTGCTGTTCGCCGGCTATCTGCCGGCGGACATCCCGGCCCTACTGGATCGGGGTTTCGTTCCCACAATTTATGATCGCGATGGCGCCGCGGCCGTGAGCCGCGCGGCGCGGGCGCCGACACCCATCTACATCAAGGTGGATAGCGGCCTGGGCCGCTTAGGCGTGCCGCTGCCCGAGGCCGAAGCGTTCATCCACGAGACGGCGGCGCGGCCGAACATCGTCATCGAGGGCATCTACAGCCACCTACCCCTTGGCGACGCTTCTGGGCGCGATTGGGCGCTGGCGCACTATCGAGAATTCACGGCGCTGCTGGGGCGGCTCGCTTCCCAGGGTATCCGTCCGCCGATGACGCAAATCTGGGCCAGCTCCGGCCTGCTGGCGAAGATGCCGGATGTCTGCAACGCCGTCTGTGTCGGGCATTTGCTTTACGGACTGTCGCCGGTGAGCGAGCAGATTGCGCCGGCAACGGATTTGCGCCCGGCGCTCAGCGCCATCAAGACCCGCCTGATCCATGTCGCTCATCACGCCGCCGGCGAAGACCTGGCCATCGGCGGCAGCTATGGCGGCAAGAACGCCCGCATCATCGGCGTGGCGCCGCTCGGCCTTGGTGATGGCATGCGCAATCTCGCCCCCGACCAGCATCTGACGCTCTCGCTGCGCGGCCAGCGCGTTCCGGTGCTGGGTGTATCGCTAGAGCACACGACATTGGACCTAACAGAGATCGGTTTCGCTGAAGTGGGCGACGAGGTGACGGTCGTGGGTCACAACGGCAACAGCTTCAAGGATCTCGCCTGTGCCTTCGGCTGCAGCGAACTCGAGGCGGTGATGAGTTTCGGCGGGCGGCTGGCCATTCGCGACCGCGCTCAGCGGATCATATAGATCTTGCGCACGGTGTCGTGGATGCGGCAGGTGCCTTTCCAGTCCTTGGGGAAGAAGGCCAGGGTATCCGGGCGGATT
>Ga0184612_10000607_pt1 | contig 16865 bp, 10 predicted proteins | sample PLM3_60_coex_FD_133163 | JGI IMG/M metagenome (GOLD analysis project Ga0184612, IMG submission 133163) | Groundwater sediment microbial communities from an aquifer in East River, Colorado, USA - PLM3_60_coex | ecosystem: Environmental > Terrestrial > Soil > Riparian zone | place: USA: East... | reverse complement strand
GGAAAGGCGTTCTCTACCGCTTGGCCGGCGCCAAGCGGCCCGATACCCGAGCGAGGTACCTTCAGGACATCATTGAGAACATGGCCCGCAATATGTCCCGAGCTGAACGCATGGAGAGGGCCGGCTTTCGACCGAAGCCGAAGCCCTCACGACCGGCGAAGCATTAACGAGCCCCCGCTCGGACCGAAGCACAACAGGCGCGCAATACTAACGGTACGCGTTACTCTTTACAGACGCAGGAAAGACATACTCGCGCACGTTGAGATCCTACGTGTCAGCCTTGGGCGCTCACGGCCGTCTTGTGGTCGAACATGGTTACGGGTGAGCGCCATGCTCGTCATTCCTGTCGCAGGGCGACAATCGGGTCGACTCGGGATGCACGGAGCGCCGGCAGCATGCTGCACAGCGTACCAACTCCCAGGAGGGTGACCGTCGCCGCGAGGAGCGTGGCCCAGTCGTGCGGACTGACGCCGAAGAAGAGCGACGAGACGAGGTCCCCGCCCAAGAGCACGAAGGGAACACCCATCAGAAAGCCGTACAGCACCAGCCACAGTGCATCGCGCACCACCGTCCAGACGACGTGCGATCGTGAGGCGCCGAGCGCCATTCGAATGCCAAACTCCGACGTGCGTCGTGCCACAGCGTATGACAGGACACCGAACAATCCGAAGCCTGCCAGGCCAAGCGCAAGCGCGCCGAACGCAGAGGTGAGAAACATGATGAGTCGCTCCTGGCTGAGGCTGACGCGGACACGCTCCTCCATCGTGGTGATCCCCTCAATAGGCAGGGTAGGGGCGGCCTCCACGATCGCGCGTCGCACGGCTGCGGCCAGCGGCGCCGGATCCCCCTTCGTGCGGACGTCGAGGCTCCGCGCGCTGACCTGTCGTTGGGCCAACGAAAAGAAGACGCTTGGTACCGCAGGTTCCTTGACATTGAGGAGCCGCGCATCGTCCACGATGCCGACAATTTCGACGTTCCTTGCCGTCTGACCGAAGCGCCGTCCGATCGCCTGCCCGTCTGCGAAATACTTCGTAGCGAGTGTCTTGTTGACCACCGCGACCGTCGGTGTGTTCGCCAGGTCTCCATCGTTCAGCGCACGCCCGGCGACAAGGCGCAGTCCGACGGTCGAGAAGTACCCTGGACTGACGACGTTGACCGTAAAAGCAACCTGTTCGTCCGGTCTCGCCTGGTAGCCCTCGATGTTCAGTCCGGTCTCTCGCGAGCGGCATCCGCCCTGGATTCCGCACATCGCGAGGGACGCCGAGCTGACGCCAGGCACGGCCGTCGCGGCATCGAGCAGTCGCTGGTGCAACCCGGGCATGTCCTTGGCCGCAGCGCCGGAGAGACGCGGATCGATGCTGACCGACAGCAGATGTCCGCGTTCGAAACCCAGCTCGATGTCGAGGAGGTTCTGGAAGCTCCGAACGAGCAGTCCCGTGCCCGTCACGAGGACGAGGGACAACGCCACTTGCAACATCACGAGGAATCGCGCCGGCCTGGTCCTCGAGCTGCCCGAGGCGCCTCGCGCCCCGGCCTTGAGCGCCCCGACGAGATCGAGCCGCGTCTGGCGCCATGCCGGCACCAGACCGAAGAGCACGACCGACGCGAAGGCGACGGCGGCCGTGAAGCCCAGGACGCGCATGTCGACAGCCGCGGCGAACGGGGCCGGGCCGGTGGCGGACGCCGTCGCCGTACGCACGAGCAGATCCCCGGCCCAGCGCGCGAAGAGGAGCGCCGCGGCGCCGGCCATCAGGACGAGCAGCGCACTCTCCGCCAGCAACTGCTGGAGTAGCCGTCCGCGCCCGGCCCCGAGCGCCATCCGCACCGCGATGTCGCGCTCGCGCCCTGCCGCCCGCGCCAGAAGCAGATTCGCGACGTTCGCGCAGGCGATGAGCAGCACGAGCGCCGCCATGGCAATGAGCGCATACAACGGTGCTTCGAACCGCTGCCGAAACAAGGAGAATCCCTGCGCGAACGGCTCAAGCGTGAGGCGTGCGTCGTTGGCAACGCCCTGCACGCTGGCGTTGAGCGCAGCCGTGGTCTCCGCCGTCTGTTCGGGCCGCGAACGCGCGATGACCTCGAGCCACCAGATCCGCTCTTGTGACACCCAGCCGCGGCTGAAGTCCGCGCCGTCTGCACTGTAGTTCTGAGAGTATTTCACCGCCCCCTGCATGGTGAGCGGAACCCAGGCATCGACCGGCGACTCCAACCAGACGCCGGAGAAGCCTTGTGGACCCACGCCGACGATCGTGAAGCCGGTCCCGTTGATCACCAGCGTTCGGCCCACGACGTCGGGGGCCCCGGCAAAGCGCCGCCGCCAGTAGGCGTGGCTGACAACTGCCACCGGGGAAGCCGCGAGCGCGCCGTCCTCGTCGCCCGGCAAGGCTCGACCGCGCACTGGCGTGACACCGAGAACCCGGAAGTAGTCCGGCGACACGAGTTGCAGGGCCGCCGGCTCGATCTCGCGCCCGTCGGCGTTCCGTGCATACACGCGCGCGACGCGACTCATCGCGGCAATTCCGACACCGTCGGGCGCGCCCTGGCGGAGCCGCTCCAGCATGGGACCGGAGAAGCGGTTGCCCGACGCCAGGGGGAACCCGGCGCGAACCACAAAGAGGTGATCGGCGTCGGGGACGGGCAGGGTGCGAAGCACGACGGCGTTCAGCAGGGAGAACATCGCGGTGTTCGCGCCGATGCCCAGCCCGAGCGTGACGACGATCGTCGTAGTCATGAGCGCGTGCTGGCGCAGTGCGCGCCACGCGTAGCGGAGATCCTGGAGAATCATGCGGTAATGCTCCTTCGGGGCTTCGGCGAGGATTCCAACAAGGGCGTCGAGGAAGAGTCGGGCGCGATCCCACGGACTCGCGGCATCGCGGTAACGATCGATGAACACGAGGGTCAGTTCGCGGCGATACTCGTCGCGGAAAGCAGCCGGGTAGAGCGCGAGGAGCGCCCGAAACACCCGGGCACTTCGCTCCTCATGTGTGACCGGCCGGCGGACTGACGGGCACATCCGATCACGTCCTGCATGACGATCGCATGTGCGCACTGTAGCATAAACGGCTATAGCTGTATGCTAACTAGTGTGCCCCGCTCGGCTGATGATACTGGGTCAGCGCGCGACCGATGACGCGCGAGTGTGCCAGGTGGCTGCGCTTCTGCACCAGCTCTGCAGCAGGTCGGTCACGGTGTTCGCTGACCGCAGGACACCGTTGATGGTCCCATCGAACAGATAGTCGCCCACCAGAAACAGGCCCGCATGCTCGGCCGCCTCAGGCTGATGGCATGACGGCCGAAGGACGAGCGACGCTCGAGCGCTGCCTGCCGGTCTATGGCGCCTGGGGTCAAGCCGACCGTGACGTCGTCGAGTCGCTCGAGCGCGTGCTCGCGGATTCCGCGCGTCGTTCCCGATGACTCCTGGTCTAAGTCGTCGCGCGTTACAGACGAGCCAATGGGATTCTTCAGCTTGCCCGTCGCGTCGACGTCACAACACAATGTAAGTCTCGTTGAGTCTCGTTGGGTTCGAGACGAAGGAGGTCGAGATGTCGAAAGCGAAGAAGGCAGTTCCCGAAGGGTACCAGACGGTCACGCCGCAGCTCACCCTCGAAGCTGGTCCGCAGCGCGATCGTATACGAGTCTGGTGAACTGCTCTGGAGGACACGGGAGACAATCATGCTGAACACCGCACCGATTCGCGCTTACATCCCCGCTTCCGACATTTCGCGGGCCAGGAAATTCTATGAGGGGATCCTTGGACTTCGGCCCAAAGAGGAATACGCCGGCGGCGTGATCTACGAGTGCGGGGGCACCGAAGTCTTCATGTACCCGACGAGCAACGCGGGCACGTCCAAGGCAAGCCAGGCATTCTGGCGGGTCGACGACGTGGAAGCCGAAGTGGCCGAGCTCAAGGCGCGGGGCGTGAAATTCGAAGAGTACAACATGCCAGGTCTGACGATGAAGAACAGCATCGCGACGGGCGGCGGCGCCAAAACCGCGTGGTTCAAGGACACCGAGGGAAATATTCTGGCGGTGAGCCAACGCTTGTAGGCAGACGTATGATTCGCCTGCTCGCTTGGGCGCAGCCATGGGCGCTGCGGGCCGCCTCACGGTTACTCGTATCGGAGCGTGGTCATTGGGTCAACCTTCAGCGCTTCGCGTGTGGGCACAAGACTCGCCGCACCCGCTACACCCAGCAGAAACAGCGGCGTGACGATGAACGCGATCGGATCGAACGGGCTGATGCCAAAGAGCACACTCTCGAGCGTCCGTGAGGCGGCCGCTGCGCCGGCGATACCGATCGTCATGCCGATCGCGACCGGGCGCAGTGTCTGGCGGAGGATCAGGCGCTGCACGTCACGGGCGCTGGCGCCCAACGTTATCCGGATGGCGACCTCACGACGCCGGCGGCTCACCACGTAGGAGACAACGCCGTAGACGCCGACTGAAGCCATCAGGAGCGCCAGCAGGCCGAGCGATCCGGACAGGCTTGCGATCAGACGCGAACGTTTCCGCCATAAATCCAGATTCTTTTCGAGTCGGTTCACTCGCACGACGAGGCCGGGGTCGAGCTCCCTCGTCATCTTGCCGACACTGGTCGCAAGCGCTGCAAAATCGGCCTGGCTTCGCACGAGGAGGCCGAGTCGGCGTTCGGTCGACGGGCCCGCGGGCAGATACATGTAGCTCGACTCCGCCTCCGCGACGTGCGACACGTGCGCGTCCTTCGCGACTCCGACGATTTCGAGCGGAGCTTCCCTCCCCATGACAATCGTACGACCAACGGGATCCTGCCCGGGCCAATACCGTCGGGCCGTCGCCTCCGTGACAATGGCGGCGCGGGACACATCGTCAGCCGTGAACGTGCGGCCGCGCACGATGGGCATCCCGATCAGAGAAAAAAACTCTGGCGACACGGTATTCACGTCGACCTGCTGCGATTCTTCCTGACCCGGCAGGCGAAACGTCGTCTGGGTGCGGCCGGGGCTCAACGGGACCCTGCTCACCCGCGCGAGCGCATCGACGCCGGGGAGCGAACCGATCCGCTCCATCACCTGCTGCTGAAAAGCTACGACTTTCGCGTCGTCATAGGTAGGCCCGCGCAGGTCGAAGAACACTACTGCGATGTTGCGCGAGTTGAAGCCGGGATCGATCGTCTGTGCAGTGTACAGCGCGCGCAACAACAAGCTGGCCGAGATGAGGAGAACCATACACACGCCGACCTGGATGCTGATCAGCGTGCCTCGGAGCCAGCCTCCAGTTCCGCCTCCCGAGCTGGCGCCGTCCTGCTTCATGACCGTGTTCACATCCTGCTTCGACGCCTGAAGCGCCGGTACCAACCCGAACGCCAGGGCCGTTGCAACCGTCAGCCCCAGAGCAAACCACAGCACGGTTAGATTCGGCTGGACGTCGATCCTCGGCAGAGGAAACGTTCCGCGTAGAGACGACGAGAGTAACCACGCGAGAAGTGCCTGGAATGACCACCACGCCAAGAGCGAGCCCGCCACTCCTCCGGCGAGCGCGATGATCATGCTTTCCGTGAGCAGCTGCTGGATCAGTCGTCCACGTCTGGCGCCGACCGACAGGCGAACCGCGATTTCTTTCGTTCGCCCCGCGGCCCTCGCCAGCAGCACGTTCGCGACGTTGGCACAGGCGATGAGCAGCACCAACCCAAAGGCCGCCAGCACCACGGCCGCGATACTCAGGAAGTCCTGGCGAGCCACGGGCAGCGACAACGACATGGCTGGCGCCACAATCAACGACGTCGTTCGACCAGGCTGCTGCCGATCGATTTGGCCGGCGATGACCGCAAGCTCGGCGCGAACCTGGTCAATCCCGGCGCCTGGATGCCGGCGCCCGATGAGCGTCAGCCAACTGGTGTTCGCGTCGTCGTGGAAGTCGCGTTCTGCGTGCAACATGGGTTGCAGCGAGGTCGGCGCGAAGAACGCAGCCCTCGTGATGTCGATCCCATCGAAGTCTTCGGGTGCCACGCCGACCACGCCGACGTCCCGCCCGTTCAGCGCGATGGTCTTCCGGACGATGTCGGGATCCGCCGCGAACGCGCGCTTCCACAGTGCGTGGCTCAAAATCATCGCGGGCGGCGCACCCGCTGTGTCGCAATTGGCAGCGGTGAAACCGGTACCAATCAAGGGCCGCAGCTGCAGTACGTCGAAATAGTTGCAGCTGACCAGCACCCCTTCAATCTCTTGAGGAGACTCGCTTGCGTCGCCGAAGCGGCCAACCAGTGCAGCCCGCGAAGGCGGGCCTCCAAGTGTCGCCGTCCAGGACTTCGAGTACGCCATCACGCCCGAGAGCGTCTGCGTGCCATCTCTGTACGCGCGGTACTCCGGCAGCGAGAACATGCTCCGCGCGCCGTGAACGCGGCGTCCCTTGGTGCCTCGAAAGTCCTGGTAGACACTGACCATTTCGGTCGGCTTCGGCGTGGGCAGCGGCCGAAAGGCGACGTTGCTGAGGATCGAAAACACTCCGGTGTTGATGCCGATGCCAAGGGCGATAGGCACAATGGCGGCGGCGGCAAACCCAGGATTGCGCCGGAACGTCCGCAGCGCGTAACGAATGTCGCTCCACACGTTGGACAGCATCTCGGCCCTTCTTTCTTCAATCGTGGCGTGGGACCTGGGTCGTCGGGACGTGCTGAGGATCTGCCGGGCCAACCAGAAAGCGCTTCGTGTGCCGCCGGCGTACTCTTCGATCATGTCGCCGAGCTCTGCCTCGGAGGCGCGGAACGCACCAACACGAAACAACAAACGAATCCAGAGGGACTGCTCAGGAGCCACGTGTCGCCACCGGCTCCAGGCCTTCCCACATCGCGGCCAGGGCATCGCGGCTCGCTCGTAACGTCCGAAGCCCGACGGGTCGCACGCTGAAATAGCGTTTGGAGCGACCACCCCGCTCCGGAGTCGGGTCGCTGAACCAGGAGGTCACGTAGCCTTTGGCTTCGAGGCGATCGAGGGTGCGGTACAAGGCGCCCACCGTCTGCGAGCGTCCGGTCCGTCGTTCGATCTCGAGCCGGATGGGCACGCCGTAGGCGTCCTCACCAAGCCGCAGGACAGCTAGCAAAACGATCTGTTCAAGCTCACCAAGGTGCTCGCGGCGGGCCATATGCTCTGCATAGTAGAACTATACGAAGCCTCGGCGCAAAGAGTTTCGGTGGACTTATCCTTGACCCCTGAGTCGCGCCGCCGCATTGACGATGCCCTGCGCGGCGGTGGCGACGGCGCGCTGGACGGCCTCGCTTAGCTGTGCATCTCTCGACTCGGTGGACTCGTTCGCGAACCCGCCGCCGCCTCCCCGCGAGAAGAGTCCCAGCGCTCCGATCTTCAGCCGCCGGCGGTCCGACATCCCCTGCGAGGTCGCGGTCGTGGCGACTTCTCCCGACCGTACGTCCACGACACGCACGGTGATGCCGACAATCAGCTCGACCTTCTGACGCCGCACGCCGGCGAGGAGCGGGACCACGAAACCGCCGCCGTACGTGCGCCCGCGGTTCTCTGCGGAAAACTGCGTCATCGATCCGAGCACCAGGTAGTCGACACCGGCGGACTCCGCGTACTCCCTCACGGCATCCAGATTCATGCGGCCGTCTGCTCCGCGGCCGATCTTCACCCATCGTCCGTCGAGCACGCGGTACTGGCCGGACGCCACGAGCCGATCGAGCATCAGGCCGGCGAGCGCGGATCCCAGATGCGGTGGCGGGAGAATCGAGCCTGCGGGTGTCGTCTCGAAGTCGACGATAGCGAGCGTCGGACGGAGCTGGGGAACCGTGGCGGCGCCCAGCCCGCTTCCCAGGGTCATGACCATGAACGCTGTGCCGATCAGCCTCGACGACATCCTCATGACGCCCTCCGTTTCATCTTGCGTCTCTTGACGGGATGTTACGAAGCCGCCGGGATGCGCGTCGTGAGGCGGCGATGAAGAAACACTGAAGTTACGCTGATCCGCTTGCCAAGCCCTCCCGCGGGCTGAAATGATAGCGGCCATGGCGACTGCGTTCCCCAACCTCATCGACGGCCGTTCCGTCGATTCCACCGAACGGACCCCTGACATCAATCCTTCGAACGTCCACGACATCGTGGGCGAGTTCGCGCGTGGGACGCCCGCCGACGTGGAGCACGCCGTGGCGTCGGCCAGGCAGGCATTTGCGAAGTGGTCCCTGACGACGCCACAGGAACGGTTCGACATCCTGGACCGCGCTGGCACGGAGATCCTGGCGCGCAAGGAAGAGTTGGGGCGGCTGCTCTCGCGGGAACAGGGGAAGCCGCTTGCCGACGGGATGGGCGAGGCGGGACGTGCCGGAGCCATCTTCAAGTACTTCGCTGGCGAAGCGGTGCGGATCCGCGGCGACAAGCTCGACTCGGTGCGGCCGGGAGTCGAGGTCGAGGTGACGCGCGAGCCCGTGGGCGTCGTGGCAATCATCACGCCCTGGAACTTCCCGCTGGCGATCCCGGCCTGGAAGATTGCGCCCGCGCTGGCGTTCGGCAACTGCGTCGTGTTCAAGCCGGCGGAGCTGGCGCCGGCCTCGCCCTGGACGCTCGTCGACATCCTTCAGCGCGCCGGGCTGCCGGCAGGCGTCCTGAACCTGGTGATGGGGCCGGGTTCGAAGATCGGGCCGGCGTTGACATCGTCGCCCGACATCGACGCGGTGAGCTTTACGGGATCGCAGGACATCGGCGTGGGCATCGGCGTCGCGGCTGTGAAGAACGGGACGCGCGTGCAGCTCGAGATGGGCGGCAAGAACCCCCTCATCGTCCTCGACGACGCGGACCTCGGGACGGCGGTTTCGGTTGCAGTCAACGGCGCGTACTTCCAGACGGGTCAGCGCTGCACGGCTTCGAGCCGCCTCGTGGTCACCGAAGGCATTCACGACCGCTTCATCGCAGCCATGATCGATCGGATGAAGAAGCTGGTCGTCGACGATGCGTTGAAGCCCGGGACCGAGATTGGCCCGGTGGTCGACGAGCGGCAGCTCGGCAAGAACCTCGAGTACGTCGAGATTGGGCAGAAGGAAGGCGCGCGGCTCGCGTATGGAGGAGAGCGTCTGACGCGGGAGACGGACGGCTACTACATGGCGCCGGCGATCTTCACCGAGACTGCCGCGTCGATGCGGATCAATCGCGAAGAAATCTTCGGACCCGTCGCGTCGGTCATCAAGGTGCGGAACTACGAGGAAGCGCTGGCGGTCGCAAACGAAACACCGTACGGTCTGTCAGCCGGCATCGTGACGACCTCGCTCAAGCACGCGAGCCACTTCAAGCGACATTCACAGAGCGGGCTTGTCATGGTCAATCTCCCGACGGCCGGTCTCGACTACCACGTCCCGTTCGGCGGGCGGAAGAAGTCCAGCTACGGACCACGAGAGCAGGGCGCTTACGCGAAAGAGTTCTACACGATCGTCAAGACCGCCTACGTGGCGCCATAACACCCGACAGGTTCGTGCGCTGTGGATTCGGACACACTACTGTTTAGGAGTGGTTTGGACGACCCCTAGATAGCGGTCGAGCCAATCGAGGATTGCTTTGATCATCGGTTGGATCGGGATGATGGCGTGCCCGGCTTCGAAAATCTTGTGATCCTTGTGTTCGGCCGGAGTGCCCAGGAACCTGAACATTGGCTTCTGCGAGGTTTCGACGGGATACTCGAAATCCAGGCGACCGTTGAGCATCAAGAGGGGGAGCGTGACCCGAGGCATGAAATTGATCAGATCGAGCTCCGGAAGCTCCCGGGTGACGGGGAACCCGCCGGCAAGCAGCACGGCCGTCTTGAGGCGCTGCTGCTCGCCGACGAGTATCATCGGCGCAATATCAGAGCCCGAGCTGATGCCATAGTACGCCAATCGAGACCTGTCGATATCCGGTCGCGTGATCAGGTAGTCGACCGACCGGCCGAAATCCTTGACTTCCTCGATTCTCAGATCGCGCCAGGCGCGCTCGCCTTTCACCTCGACCCACCGATCGTAGGTGCCGCGATAAATCGGGAACAGCACCGCCCGTCCACTCTGCACGAGAAACTGCAGCGAGCGAGTGTCCAGATGCGCGCTCGATCGGGCAGAGAAGGCACCGCCGCCAGGAAAGAACACGACGGTCTGAAACGGCGGCGCTGCGTTGCGCGGGAGGAAGAGGAACGCCGAGACGCGTTCGGTGCCGTAGGCAGCATCGAACGTAATTTTCTCCCGTCGCCAGTGCGGTGAATCTTCCGGCAGCGACTCGACCTTATCGTTCAAAGGTGTGCGATCGTACGCGTACAGGCTCTGATAGATGCGAAATTCTTTGTCGGTCGCGGGGCGCTCCTTCGTGTAGTCGCGCGGCGCGAGCTCGACGGGCGAGGTCAGCGCCTCCGGCAACGGCTTCGGATATTTCGCACAGCGGAAACCGTAGTTCGCTTGGCGCGCGAAGGGCGACTGCGCGTCGCGATTGGCATACATGTAGCTCGGTTCGTTCCACGCGGCGCCGAGAATGTACCTCCGCGGCCCGGTGCTGTTCAGGCACCACTCCTTGGCATTCCCGGCCATGTCGTAGGTGCCGAAAGTTCCAAGCCCCTGGTATTCGCCGACTTTCGCCAGCCCATTGCCTGCAAAGTTGCTGAGCAGCAGGATGTCCGAGAAGATGCCTCGGCCCGCCGCGTAGTTCCAGTGATAGTAGGTCGGCAGGCTCTTGCCTGCGTATTCCGCGTACGCCGCGGCTTCGTACCAGCTCACGCCGGTCACCGGCAAATCCGCCTGGCCTTCTGGATAGGTGCCGAGCTCCCACGTCGCAGGTCCCGGACGGCCCGTTGCGTCACGAAACTGCCGAACCGCCTCCGTCCAGGGTATCGCGCGACCGTCATTCACGAATGGATGGGTCCAGCGGGTGGCGTCGGTGTACCCACCGGCATCGACGAACGCCTTGAACTGACGGTTCGTGACCTCGAGGCGGTCGAGCCAGAAGTCCTCGAGTGGCACCGGCGGTGGTGGTCTCACGGGCAACCGCCAGCCTGCCTGGACGTACACCATTCCTTCTGGTGCTTCACCCGTGCGGCGCAATGTTACCGTGGGAACAAACCGCGCGCCCGAGGCCAGTTCGCGCGAGTCGTACCCCGCTTTCGTCAAGCGCCAACGCCGATATCCGAACGGGACTGGGATGTTCTCTCGCGGAGTCGTACCGAGCGGGATCCAGTCGCCGTCGGAATCGAGATACGAGCGCGTGAACACCTCGGCTCCGGGCGGGTCGGTGCGGATCGTGGCGTTGTCGGTCACATCGTCCAGAACCCGCGCGGTCTCGAGATCGTCAGGCATGACCCGCTTGACCTGCTGCCACAGGCGGAACGCGCGATCCGAATGGCCAGCACTGATCAGCGCAGCAATTTGAGGAATGGTTACACTGCGCGCCCGTTGCACGCGCGAGCTCCGTATGAGGAACCAGCCCATTGCGGCAGCGGAGGCCACAACGACGGCGACGAGCGCGAGGACCATTGGCGTCGTAACCGTGCGCGAGCGAACCGCAGGCGGAACCGCGAGTGCCGCGCGACACGCCTCGAGCTCCGCGCTCAGATGCCGAGCCGACTGGTACCGGTTCTCCGGATTCTTTTCGAGGCACCGCGACACGATGCGCTCGAGGTCGGGTGGCACCTGCGCGCGCACTTCGTGCAGCGGCGCAGGCTGCTCGTGCAGCACCGCGGCCATCGTGGAGATTGGCGACCGGCCTTGAAACGCGCGTTGCCCCGCAAGCATCTCGTACAGCGTCGCACCGAAGGAGAAGATGTCCGTTCGCGCGTCAACCGGCTGTCCCTCGGTTTGCTCCGGCGACATATACGACGCCGTCCCGAGGATGACGCCTGAGGCCGTCGGAGGCGTGCCCGTGCGGGTCGCGGCCTGCGCCTCGGTAGGCTCCGGCTGCGTCAGCTTCGCGAGACCGAAATCCAGCACCTTGATGTGACCGGTTCGCGAGACCAGGATGTTCGCGGGCTTGATGTCGCGATGGATGATGCCGGCGTCGTGCGCGGCGGCGAGCGCGCCCCCAATCTGGATCGCGTAGTCCAGACATTGCGCCACCGAGATCGACTCCGCTGCGATCGCGCGGTCCAGCGACTGTCCATCGACGTACTCCATCGCTATGAAGTCCACCGCGCCGTCGCTGTCGATGCTGTAGATGCTGACGATGTTGGGGTGATTGAGCGCGGAAGCTGATTGCGCCTCCTGAACGAAGCGGCGCTTGCGTTCGGCGTCCGTGGTCGCATCCGCTGGCAGGACTTTGATCGCGACGACGCGGTTCAGGCGCGAGTCGATCGCTCGATAGACAACACCCATGCCGCCTTCGCCGATCTTCTCGGCGATCGTGTAGTGCAGCAGTTGTTGGATGGCCACGTGCCGTCGGCATTATACGCTCGCGCCCTCCTCCGACACCGGCTCAGCCATACCGGTGTTGTGTCTGCAGCAGAGGACGCAATGAACATTCAGCAGGGTGACTCGTAGGATCCGATAGCATCTGGCACTCTCAAACGGTGCCCCTGCTACCAAAGGAACGGGGCCATGCATGCAGCGAGCAGTTGGCTGCTGACGCTAATCGGGATGCTCCTTCTGGTTCTGCCCTGCGCAGGGCCGCCGCTTCATGCGGCCACCCAATCTCGAAACATTCCCGAAACACGTCGACCTGCGCAGGCGCCTCCCGCGCAACGACCGCCGTCACGAACCGTCGAGCCGTTGAGGCGGTTCCCTCAGCAGCCACCACCCCCCGCTGTTGGAATCCATCAGCCGCCTTGCGTCGTTCCGTATCTAGAAGACTTCGCTGATGCGCGCACAGTTCTCGGTGGGCGGAATCTGAGGCTCGGCGATGTGAAGTATGTGGAATCGGACCGTCGCCCGGGAACGGTGCTCGATCAATCGCCGAAGCCGCGGGCACAAGTGAGGTGTGGGTCGGAAGTTAACGTGGTGGTGGCGACTCGCCCACGACAGCCGCCTCCGCCGCCTCCGTGCAGAGTGCCGGACCTCCTCGAAGATCATGAAAAAACACTCGAGCCGCAACTCGCGCGAGAGAAGCTGCGCCTGGGAAGCGTCCAGGGCATCGAGTCGGATCAGCGTGCGGGAACGGTTGTCCGACAGGCACCCTCTCGGGGAGCCGATGTGAGGTGTGGATCGGCAGTTGATGTCTGGATCGCCATCCCCGTTCGATATCCTGATCCGCCGCCTCCGTGCAGCGTGCCAGACCTGCTCAACGATCCGGAAGCGACGGTCGAACCGCAACTCGCGCGAGAGAAGCTGCGCCCGGGGAGGATCAACACCATCGAGTCGGACCAGCGTGCAGGTACCGTTGTCCGGCAGGCACCCGCTCGAGGAGTAGAGGTCAAGTGTGGGTCGCAGGTCGATGTCTGGATAGCAGTGCCTTTTCCGCCGAAGCCTGATCCACCGATCGTGGATTGTCGTGTGCCGGACCTGATCGAAGATTCTGAGCCGTCGATCGAGCCGCAACTCGCGCGAGCCAAACTGTACCTTGGAAATGTCACAGGCCAGGAGTCGAATCAGCGTCCCGGCACCGTGGTCCGGCAGTTACCCCCTCGGGGAACAACGGTCAAATGCGAGTCGCGCGTCGACGTGTGGATAGCCGTTCCACCGAAGCCGAAGCCGGATCCGCCGAAGCCGGATCCACCGAGGCCTGATCCACCGAAGCCCGATCCGCCGAAACCGGATCCGCCCAAACCCGATCCGCCGAAGCATGATCCGCCGCCGCCCGCGCCAGTCAGGATCGTGGTACCGCGACTGGAAGGCCGAGATCAGATGGCAGCCACTCGTATGCTCGAGGCGGTCGGGTTGCACGTGGGCGAGGTTGGGCGGCAGCCGTCCGACGGTCCGCGCGATACGGTTGTGCAGCAATCCCCGGTCGCCGGCACACCGGTGCAGCCCGGTGCGCCTGTGCAGATCTGGCTCGCAGCGCCGCGGCCGGCGACTGTTCCAGAGTTGCGCGGACGCGATCGCGCGGGCGCCGCCGAGGCGCTCACGAGCGCGCGACTGGTTCTGGGTGAGATCGGCGAGCGGCCCTCCGATGATCCTTCGGGCACGGTCGTCGGGCAGTCTCCATCTGCTGGCACCGTGGTGAGGCCCGGTCTGCCGGTTCAAGTCTGGTTCGCGGTGCCGATACCCATCGAGGTGCCAGTCCTCGTTGGACGACGTGAAGCTGACGCGGCGGCGCTCTTGCGCGACAGCCGTTTGCGAGCGGGCGAGATACGGTTTCGCGAATCGATCGAGCCGCGAGGCGTCGTTGTCGATCAGGCGCCGCAGGCGGGACGGCGCGTCAATGCTGATTCAACGGTCGACCTGTGGGTGGCCATGCCGCGAAGGACGTTGGTTCCGGATGTTCGTGGGCGCAGCCAGCGTGCGGCTGCTGACGCACTGCGCCAAGCGGGCCTCGTCGTGGGAGACGTGCGCGAGCGAGAGAGCCAGGCGTCGCGCGGCACAGTGACCGATCAGCAGCCCGTGCCAGGAGTGCAGGTTGAGGCTGGCACCGCGGTATCGCTGTCGATCGCGTCCCCTGTGGTCGCGGCGGCGCCGCCACCCCCACCTCCATCTCCACCTCCAGCTCCGCCAGTCCAGCCGTCGCGTCCCGCGCTCGTCCGCGTGCCTGCCGTCGTCGATATGCCGTTAACACGGGCGTTTGTTGTGCTGCAGGATGCTGGCCTCCGGCCCGGCCGCATCAGTGAAATACGCGCCACGACGACGGCTGGGACGGTCACGACGCAGTTCCCGGCGGCGGGGACCGACGCGTCGCCTGGCGCGCAAGTCGATCTGATTGTGGCCGTATCCATGGGTGTCGCTCCGTGGTTCATGTCTCAGTGGATTCTGGGAGGGCTGGGACTCGGTCTGATGGTCGCCGTCGCGGGCTCATTAATGAGAACGAAGACGAAGACCGGCCGCGAGTCCACGCCGCCCTCGGTGTCCTTCGCGCCGCACGCCGACGCAGGCGTGCAGTCGACCGTGTCGGAGGATGGCGTGCTGACTCGATCGGAGTTTCGTCTGGAGAGTCGCCCGGACAAGGGAATTCAGGCGCTCCATGGCCCTGATCGTCTGGTGGCTGGTGAAACATAGGAAGCGAGGCCACGTCATGGTTACGTTGAGTCAGTTTTTTCTCCCGGCGCCAGACCTCGCGACTCGCGTGGCCGATGCGCTCGCCGATGAGGGGGTCGCCGTGCAGGCCGGTGGCGTTGGCCGGCCACCCATCCCCGGGTGGCGCATGCTCTCGGGTGCGGCGGCTCGCCACATGGCCGACCTGTTGGACATCGGCCTTCTCGACATCCTGGTGGGCGCATGGAACAAGTCGTTCGCGCTCGGGCAGCAGCTCGAGAAGAGCCTGAAGTCGCCGGGCAAGGACATCTTCCTGCAGTTGGCGGAACACAAGATCACGTCAAAACATGAACCCTACCTGGCGTTGCTGAAAGACGGGCAGGAGATCGGCCGTCTTCCATTCTCGGTATCCGTCGAGCTCGTGCTGCAGGGAGCCGTCCTTCGCATCCGCGACGGAGAGATCAAGGAGATCGAGACGGGACGGATCAAAGGCAAAGGCAGCGTGAAATGCGGCGGTGCGACGCTCATCGACAAAGAACTGCAGCCGATTTCTGTTCCAGGCGCGTTGCCGGTGGGGTGGAAGCCGGAGTCGATGCAGCCAGCGCCGAATCGTCTCGCGCGCGTGTCGTGAAGTCGGCTCAGGAGCGTGACGCGGCTGTCGCTGCCCTGGTCGACGGTTGCAGCTCGCCGAACTTCCGCCGGTAGTAGCGCACCCAGATTGCCGTCGCGGGAAGCCCGACGATGGTCGGCAGAACCCAGAGGATGGCGGCATTCGCGCCCTGCAGCTGCAACCCGAACAGCCGTCCCGCTCCGAGCACCAGAAACGCGGTGTGAAACGCGATGCCGCCGCCGATCATCGAGCCCATGTGCTCGTACCACCACGCCATGGGCGTGGGAGACGGCTTGCGCGCGAACTGGAGGTTTCCCCAGCCCACGAGCAGGCCGATGGGACTGAGCGCGGCGAACACCGGTTCTCGGAGCGCGATGCCGAGCCCGATCATTGCGACCGACGCCGCAATCGCCGCCGCGTTGAGCACGGTGTGCACAGGCGTCCGGAGCTCCTTCGGCGCGCGCCGCGTGGCCAGCACGCGGACGCCGTGATACACGGGGACGAAGGTAATCAGGAGCAGGTAGACCAGAAACGGCACCGTGAGCCTGATTCTCGTGGTGATCGCCGCTTCAACCGCCGACGACACCGGCGAGCGCGGTGGATGGATCGCCAGCGGGGCGGCGAGCAGCAGGGCGGCAATCACGACACCAGTGCAGGCCACACCGCACGTGGCGAGGTAGAAGACGCGTCCGGCGCGCTTGTGCAGCGTGCCGCCCTTACGTACGAGCGCAGGCGTCCAGAACGCGGCGAGACCAACGAAGCCGGCTATGATGTGCAACACAAGCGCCGCACGATAGATCGTGGACATGTTCAAGTACTCCTGCGTGAGTCCGTGTTTTCCGTGTTGTCCGTGGCTACAGGTGTCCCAGACGATTCGTCAGGTCAGGGAATCGTCGGCGGCTGACATCGAGCCGTACGCCATTCGACAGGATGACCAGACCTTGCCCACCCGGGCCCGGCACGACCTCGCGCACGGCGTCGAGGTTGACGATTGCGGCACGCGAGATCCGAAAGAACTGCTGCGGGTTCAGGCGCACCTCGAGGTCGTTCAGCGTGGGCTGCATCCAGCAATGCTGGTCGCTCGTCAGCAGCTTGGTCAGCCCGTCCTCCGAGACGAAGCACAGGGCGTCGGCCGCCGGCACGACTCTGAACGTGGCGCCTCGCCGGGCGAGGAACCGCGTCGGTGCGCCGCCGGCCAGCGCTGCGATGTCGAGT
>Ga0184612_10000606_pt1 | contig 16865 bp, 14 predicted proteins | sample PLM3_60_coex_FD_133163 | JGI IMG/M metagenome (GOLD analysis project Ga0184612, IMG submission 133163) | Groundwater sediment microbial communities from an aquifer in East River, Colorado, USA - PLM3_60_coex | ecosystem: Environmental > Terrestrial > Soil > Riparian zone | place: USA: East... | reverse complement strand
GCTCGACGTCGTCCCGTCGATGAGGTCGCCGACGATGTCCCAACTGTCCGACGGGGGCTACGCTATCGAGACCGTGGTCGACAAGGCCACGGTCAACACCCTGATCCCACTGCTGAAGTCGAAGGGCGCCACCGACATCCTTGAGATCCCCATCTCCAAGATCGTGCCGTAGATCGACTTGACATGGGGGTCGGCGCTCCCGCAGACTGCCCCATCGATGTCTGAACGGCGGTTCAACTATCTAACGAATCCGCCGGTCGGCGTGCCGGTAGCGTAGGCGCGTCCGGGCCGGCCCTCGTCGGCCTGCCGCCCCGACCCGAACTCCCGTCGCGACTCAGCGTCGTTCGACGTCCCACCAGCCCTGATGATCGGAGGACCGTCATGCGCGATCTCTCCTACGAGGACCGCCTCCGAAGGGAGGCCGCCTGCCTGAAGAGCCACTGGGAAACGAGTCCCAGATGGCGTGGCGTCGAACGAACCTACACGGCCGAAGACGTGATCGGGTTGCGCGGCACGATCACGATCGAGCACACGCTGGCTCGCCTGGGCGCCGACCGGTTGTGGACGCTCATGCGGCGGACGCCCTTCGTCGCCGCGCTCGGCGCGATGACCGGCGGGCAGGCGCTCCAGATGGTGAAGGCCGGCCTCGGCGCCGTCTACGTGTCCGGGTGGCAGGTCGCCGCGGACGCCAACCTGGCCCTCCACACCTATCCCGACCAGAGCCTCTACCCATCCAACAGCGTGCCCGCGCTCGTCCGGCGGATCAACAACGCGCTGCAGCGAGCCGACCAGATCGCCTGCGCCAACGGCGAGACCGGCACCAGGTGGATCGTGCCGATCATGGCCGACGCCGAGGCCGGGTTCGGCGGCGCCCTGAACGCCTTCGAGACGATGAAAGCCATGATCGAGGCCGGTGCGGCGGCCGTGCACTTCGAGGATCAGCTCGCCGGTGAGAAGAAGTGCGGCCACCTCGGCGGCAAGGTCCTCGTCCCGACGGCCCAATTCATCCGGACGCTCACGGCCGCGCGGCTCGCCGCGGACGTGCTCGACGTCCCAACACTACTGGTTGCCCGGACCGACGCCGGGGCCGCGACCCTCGTCACGAGCGACGTTGACGAGCGGGACCGTCCGTTCCTCACCGGCCAGCGCACGCCCGAAGGGTACTTCCTCGCCTCGGATGGGCTGGAGGCCGCCATCGCCCGAGGTCTGTCCTACGCGCCATACGCCGATGTCCTGTGGTGCGAGACCTCCACCCCGGACCTGGAAGAGGCGGAGGGCTTCGCCAACGCCATCCATGAGCGGTTCCCGGGCAAGCTGCTCGCATACAACTGCTCGCCCTCCTTCAACTGGGAGCGGCATCTGGACGCGCCGGCGATCCGGCGGTTCCAGGACGACCTGGGCATGATGGGTTATGGGTTCCAGTTCGTGACGCTGGCCGGATTCCATGCGCTGAACGCTTCCATGTTCGAACTGGCCCGGGACTACCGGCAGACCGGGATGTCTGGGTACGTCCGGCTCCAGGACCGGGAGTTCGAACTCGAAACGGAGGGCTACACGGCCACCCGCCACCAGGCCGAGGTGGGGACGGGCTACTTCGACCGCGTGTCGCGAGCCATCGGTGGGGACTCGCCGACCCTCGCGCTTCCCGGTTCGACCGAAGCGGCCCAGTTCGAAGCGGAGGCGGCGACGGCGACGCGCTCCCTCGGGTGAGCGGGACGCCGCGGCCGATTCCGTTCCGCTTCGACGCGTCCGAGCGGTAGGCTCGGATGGCGGAGGTGAGGCATCATGGCGGACGGAACGCGGTTGTCGGGTCGCAAGGTCGCGGTGTTCCTGGCGGAGGGGTTCGAGGATCTCGAGTTCTGGGTGACGCTCATGCGACTCCGCGAGGAGGCCGCGGACGTCACCGTGGTCGGCATCGCCGGCGGCGAGACGGTTCGGGGGAAACACGCCCTCGAGGCCACGAGCGACGTCGCGGCGAAGGACGTCTCCGCCGACGACTTCGACGCGGTTGTCGTTCCCGGTGGGTGGGCCCCGGACAAGCTCCGTCGATACGAGGAAGTCACCAGCCTGGTGGCCAAGGCCTACGGCCAGGAAAAGGTCGTCGGGCTGATCTGCCACGCCGGGCTGGTCGGCATCTCCGCCGGCATCGTCGGCGGGCATCGGGCCACCGGGAGCCTCGGCATCAAGGACGACTTGGTGAACGCCGGGGCCACGTGGGTCGATGAGCCGGCCTTCCGCGACGGCGCCATCGTGTGGGGGCGTGTGGTGGAGGACATCCCGGCGTTCTGCCGCGAACTCATCAACGCCATCGAAGAACGGACTTCGTGAAGTATCTGACCGAGCCGCCGGCATCGGCGGAGCTCGTCGTCATCGGCGGCGGGGTGATCGGCGCGGCCACAGCGTTCCACGCCGCTCAGGCCGGCCTCAAGCCGCTCATCGTCGAGGCGCGGCCAGCGCTGTGCACGCTCACCACGCCGGTCGCGGCTGGTGCCTTCCGCCTTCAGTTCGACGATCTGGAGGAGCTGACGCTCGTCCGCGAGTCGGCAGAGCTGTTCCTGAACTTCCGGGAAGTCACCGAGCAGGACCGATACGACCTCCGCGTCCGCCAGCAGGGGTATCTCTGGCTCACCACCGACGAGGGCAACGCCGAACGTCAGCGCGCGCTGGTGGCCAGGCTGCACGAATGGGGGCAGGGCGACGTCGAACTGCTCACGGGCGACGAGGTGCTCCACCGGTTTCCGTACGTGGACGAGAACGTCGTCCAGGCGAGATGGCGCGGCGGGGACGGGTTCCTCGACACGACGCAGCTGACGTTCGGCCTGGTCCATGGTTCGGAAGCCGAGGTGATGGTGGACTGCGCGGCGACGGGCTTCGTCGCATCGGGTGGCAGGCTCACCGGCGTCCGAACGACCAAGGGGGTCGTCCCCACCGATGTCGCGGTGATCGCCGCGGGGCCCCTGTCGGGACTCCTTGCCGGGGCCGAAGGGATCGACCTCCCGATCGTCACGGTCCGGCGTCAGAAACTGATCCTGCCCGAGGTCCCCGAGGTCCCGCCGCAGGCCCCGATGACGATCGACGAGGACACCGGGGTCCACTGGCGCCCCGCGCTCGCCGGCGCGTGGCTCCTGTTCACCGACCCGGCCACTCCGGAGAGCCCGCCCGCCGACAACGTCCCGGTCGACCCAGCCTTCGCCTTCCAGCTGCTCGATCCGACCAGCCCGTTCTCCGTAGCGAGGGTGGCGCCGTTCTGGCGGGCGGTGTGGGATCGAGGAGTTGCCCCGTGGCTCCTCCAGGCGGGGCAGTACACGATGACGCCCGACCACCGGCCGCTGATCGGGCCGTTGTGGATCGAAGGACTCTGGGTGAACACCGGATACAGCGGCCACGGCATCATGCTCGGTCCGGCCGGGAGCCGGCTCCTCGTCGATCTGCTCACCGGCAAGGCCGAGTCGAACCCGTTCGCGCCGGGCAGGGCCTTCGAGCGGCGAGAACCGCCCACGCTCTAGTCGCGTGCCCCGACGTCCTCACGATCGCCCTGATGCCTCGGGAGGTAGCTCACGCCGCCCACATCACCCGATAGAGTCGAGGCCATGCTGCACGGAGCCATCGCCGCCTCCGTGACGCCGCTCACCTCGGATGGCGCATCGCCGGACGAGGACGCTTTCGGCCCCATCGTGGGATTCCTGGCCGCCGGAGGGATCGACGGCCTCCTGGCCTGCGGCACCACCGGCGAGGGGATCCTCTTGTCGCTCGAGGAGCGCAAGCTCGCCACTGAACTGTTCCTCGCCGCTCGACCGCCGGGCTTCGCCGTGGCCGCCCACTGCGGGGCGCAGACCACCGCCGACACGGTCGCGCTGGCACGCCACGCGGCCGCAGCCGGAGTCGACGCCGTTGCGGTCATCGCCCCGCCCTACTTCGTGCTCGACGAGCCGAGCCTGGTTGAGCACTTCCGCTCTGCCGCGGACGCATGCGCGCCGCTTCCGTTCTACGTCTACGAGTTCGCCGCGCGCAGCGGGTACGCGATCCCGGTCACGGCGGTCGAGCAGCTCCGCGACGCCGCTCCGAACCTGGCCGGACTCAAGGTGTCCGACGCGCCGTTCGAGCGAGTGGAGCCGTACCTGCTCGACGGCCTCGACGTGTTCATCGGATCCGAGCCGTTGGTCATGGAGGGCCTGGAGCGCGGCGCGGCCGGTGCGGTCTCCGGCCTGGCCGTGGCCTTCCCGGAGCTGATCGCAGCGCTGGTGCACGAGCGGCGCCGGGAGGCGCACCGCGCGGTGATCCGGATCCGCGAGGTCCTTGACAGACTCCCGTTCCATGCGGCGCTCAAGGCCATCCTGGCCGAACGGGGCCTCCCGGTACGCGCCGACGTGCGGGCTCCCCTCCGCCCGCTGACCCGGGAGGAGCGCAGCGAGGCCGTCGGCCTGTTGGCAGCGGGCACGGATCCCTCCGCTGCCGGGCAGGTCCCGCATCTCCTCCCTTGACACCCCGACCTGCCCGTCCTGGCCGTGGCCGCCTCGATCGGTCCCCCGGCCACGCTCGTCGTCGGCGCGGTCGCCGGGCTCGAGATCGCTGTGCCGTCCCCGGCCGAGGCGGCGGAGGTCGGTCTCGGGTGATAATCCCGTGACGCTCGCGCCGAGGAGGTCGTCATGGCCGAACCGAACTGGGAGCGGTACGGGGCCGGAGCCGGGTTGGGGGCGGCCGTGCTCCTGGCGATCCAGGCGTTCTTCGCACCGCTCTACCCCAGCTTCGAGGATTCCCCCCTCGCCGTGGCCCAGTACTACCGGGAGAACGCCTCCGCCATCCGCGTGCAGATCCTGTTCACCGGGCTGGCCGGGGTGCTGTTCCTGTGGTTCCTGGGGAGCTTGCGAGCCCATCTCCGCCGCTCCGAGGGTGAAACCGGGCGGATCTCAGCGGTGGCCTTCGGCTCGGGGATCGCGGCCGTGGGGCCCATCGCCGTGGGGGTACTGGCCACGGCCACGGCGGCGCGCATCGCGGACAGCGTGCTCGGCGAAGGATGGTTCGCCTACGCTCCTCTCCAGAAGTCGGTCCAGGTCCCGGGCCTCGCCGCAGTCGTGCCGCTTCACGACATGCGTCTGCTCTCGTACGCCCTCACGTGGTTCGCCGTGGCGCCCCTCCTCGCGGCGACTGCGGTCGTCGCGGCTCGCCACGGGACGTTCCCGTCCTGGTACGTGAATGCGAGCTACGCGCTGTTCGTGCTCTCGCTCGGCACCGGGCTGTCCGTCCTCATCGACACCGGGCTGTTCGCGCCGGGCGGCGTGTACAACCTCATCCTGTTCGGCCTGTTCATCGTATGGCTGGGGATCACCAGCTGGCTGATCATGCAGGCATACGCGCCCACTCCCGCCGAATCGGCGCCGATCCCCGCCGAACCGGCGACCACGCCGGAGCTTCCGGAGACCCCACCCGCGTCCTGAGCGATGGGGCCCGTCAGGTGGACTGCCGGGCCGCGGCCTCCTGCTTCTGACGCTCCTCTTCCTGGAGGACGCGGCGAAGGACCTTTCCTATCAGGGTCTCGGGGAGCGAGTCGCGGAACTCGATCTGCTTGGGCACCCGGTACCCGGTCAGGCCCTGTGAGGGGTCCCGGGCCCACTGGATGATCTCCTCCGCTGTGGCCCGGTCGCCGGGGCGAAGGACCACGAAGGCCTTGACCGCCTCACCCGTCTCGGGGTCGGGGACCCCCACCACGCTGACCTTGAGGATCTTGGGGTGATGGTAGAGCACCTCCTCCACTTCGGTGGGATACACGTTGAACCCGGAGACGATGATCATCTCCTTGATCCGATCAACGATCCGGAAGTACCCGTCCGGATCCATGATCGCGACGTCGCCGGTGTGCAGCCACCCGTTGCGGATGGTGAGGGCGGTCTCCTCCGGCCGGTTCCAGTACCCCAACATGACCTGCGGTCCGCGGACGCAGAGCTCTCCACGCTCTCCGGACCCGACCTCCCGATCCGGGTCGTCCAGGTTCACGATCTTGCAGTCGGTGTCGGGGATAGGGAGCCCGATCGTTCCGGGGCGCGCCTCGCCGACGACCGGGTTCCCGTGCGTCACCGGCGATGCCTCCGTCAGGCCGTAGCCCTCGACCAGGTTCGCGCCGCCCGTCACCTCGTGGAACTTCTCCGCCACTGCCTGTGGCAGCGGCGCCGCGCCGGACACGCACGCCTTGATCGACCGAAGGTCGTACTTGCTCGTCTCCGGCGCATCGTTCAGCTGCATGTACAGCCGAGGAACCCCGGGGAACAGCGACGGCTTCTCCTTGGCCAGCTGCTTGAGCACCAAGTGCAGCTCGAACCTGGGGACCAGGACGAGCTTCGCCCCGTTCAGCACGCCGAGGTTCAGCTCCGCGGTCATCCCGTATGAATGGAAGAACGGAAGGACGCACATGACCGCGTCCTCACCCTGGACGATCGTGGGGAACCACGCGGCGGACTGCGTCGCGTTCGCCACCAGGTTGAAGTGCGAGAGCATCGCCCCCTTGGACAGTCCGGTGGTCCCGCCCGTGTAGATGAAGCCCGCGGGGTCGCGCTTGGGATCGATGGTCGCCACCGGCGGGATCGGCCCGGCCTGCTTCATCAGCGCGGCCCACCATTTCACCCTGGCGTCCTTCCCTACCGGCGGCCACGGCTTGCCCTCGTGCCTAGCCTCACGGCGGAACTTGAGCGGCGCGAGCTGCTTCAGCGGGAATGGCATATAGTCGGTGACCTTGGTGACGATCACGTCGCCGATGCCGAGGGACGTGAACACGGGGGCGAAGTTCGGGTACAGCTGGTCCAGGACCACGACGACCTGGATCCCCGCATCCTTCAGCTGGTGTTCCATCTCCCGCCGTGTGTACAGGGGGTTGTTGCCCACGACGACGGCCCCGATCCGGGAGATGGCGTAGTAGGCGATCACATACTGCGGCGAGTTCGGCAGGATCAATCCGATGCGATCACCTCTTCGAACACCGAGGCTCGCCAGGACTCCTGAGAACCGTTCCACCTCTTGCAACAGGAACCGGTAGGTCATGTGCCTTCCGAACCAGGCCATCGAGGGCCGTTCGGGGAACCTCCCGGCCGAGCCCTCGAGCATGGAGAACACGGATACCTCGGGGTAGGGCTCGAGCGTGTGGGGAACGGCGGTCGGGTAGCTCTTGAACCACGGACGGTGATCGGTCACCGCCGCATCATTCCAGAACCCACCCCCCTAGCTCAACGCGAGAGACCAGGTGGCCCAACGTTCGATACGCTCGCCGCCGTGGCGGGCTGGGTGGATGAGGTTCGGGAAGCGGCCGAGCGCGCGCAGCCGCAGATCGAGGGGGAGATCCGGGTACCCGGCCTCCGCGACCCGGTCGAGGTGATCCGGGACCGGTGGGGGGTCCCGCACATCTACGCCGCGACGCTCGACGACCTATTCGTAGCCCAGGGGTTCGTCGTCGCATCCGAACGACTGTTCCAGATCGACTCGGCGCTTCGGCTGGCGAACGGGCGCCTGGCCACGATGTTCGGCGAGTTGGTGGTGTCAACCGACCGATTCGCCCGGACGGTGGGGTGGAACCGTGCCGGGGCGAAGATCGCCGAGCACCACGACGAACCGTCGCGGCGCATCACGTCGGCGTATCGGGCCGGCGTGCGGGCATGGGTCGAGGCGATGCCGGCGAAACCGGTCGAGTACGTCGTGCTCGACTTGGATCCCCACCTCCCCGACGACGAGGGGTACTGGACGTCCGGAGCAGTCCTCATGGCCTGGGGCCTCTCGGGGAACTGGGACAACGAGCTGCTTCGAGCGGAGATCGCGGATCGCCTGGGATGGGACGCTATGCTGGACCTGTTCCCGGACCTGCCCACCGAGGCGCCCTCCGTGATCGCTGGCACTCGTCCGCACCCCTCCGCTCTCGACCTGCTGAGGAGCTCACCTCGGCGGCCGCCGGCCCAAGGTTCGAACAACTGGGTCGTGGCCGGATCGCGGACGACCACGGATAAGCCGCTGCTGGCTAACGACCCGCACCTGGCCACGCAGATGCCCTCGATCTGGTTCGAGGTGCATCTGTCCGCGCCCGGCTACGAGGCATCGGGCGTGGCCCTGCCGTTCTCACCGGGCGTCCTTATCGGGCGGACCGCCCACCACGCTTGGGGGTTCACCAACGTGGGCGGGGACACCCAGGACCTCTACATCGAGCGGCTCTCCGAGGACGGCCGCGCCGCCCGGTACGGGAGGGAATGGGAGCCACTGACCGTCCATCGCGAGGAGATCCTTGTCCGCGGCCGCGACGAACCTGAGGTGCTCGAGGTTCGCGAGACCCGCCACGGCCCCCTCCTCGACTCGTACCTGGTGGGGAGAACGAACCCGGAGGTCATCGAGGGTAGGATCCACGAGACCTACGCGCTCCGATGGACGGGCCACGAGCACGCCGTCATGCCGTCAGCCGTGCTCGGCATGGCCGCGGCTGGGAGCTTCGAGGAGTTCCGGGAGGCCGTGCGGTCCTGGGAATGTCCAGGCCAGAACGTCGTCTACGGCGACGTGGAGGGGACGATCGGTTACCAGTGCACCGGCCTGTACCCCGTGCGGCGTTCGGGCGACGGGGCGCTTCCCGTTCCCGGATGGACCGCCGAGTACGAGTGGGAGGGGTTCGTGGAATTCGAGGAGCTCCCGTGGAACGTGGATCCCGAGGAGGGCTTCCTGGCCACGGCCAACAACAAGGTTCACGGCGACGCTTACCCCCATCTCATCGGCCATGACTTCCTCCCCCCGTTTCGGGCCAGGCGGATCGTGGAGCTCCTGACATCGAGGGAGCGGCACACCCAAGAGACCTTCTCGGCCATCCAGCTCGACACGGTGTCCATCCCGGCTCGGGAGAACGCGCGGCGACTCGTCGAGGTGGAACCGGCGACCGACCGGCAAAAGGAGGCCATCGCTCATCTACAGGACTGGGACGGCGACTTGGCCGCCGGATCGGTGGCCGCTTGCATCTACCAGGCGTGGTTGAAGCACGTCGCCCGGCAGGTGCTCCTTCCCAGGCTGGGTCGGGAGCTGTACACCCACTACTACGCTCGGCGCGACGGGTCCAATGGCTTCCAGTTCCAGGCGCTCCCCAACATGCTGGCCAACCCAACGGCCAGATGGCTCGGGGCGAACGGGCGCGGGGCCCTCCACGACGTTCTCCGCCGAGCGTTGGACGACGCGATCGATGAGCTCGAGGGGCCACTGGGCCGCGACATGGACGCCTGGCGGTGGGGAGCGGTGCACCGAGTCGTGTTGGCCGGCCCGCTCGCCCTGATCCCCGACCTCGCCGAGCTCTTCACCGGCGGTGTGGTCGAGGCGGGCGGCGACGAACAAACCATCTGCCAGGGCGGGTTCGAGCCCGACCACTCCTACGATGTCGCTGTGCTCTCCTCCTGGCGCCAGATCATCGATCTGTCGGACGCGGACGCCGCCGTGGGGATCCATCCGACCGGTCAGTCCGGGCATCCGGCGTCGGAGCACTGGAACGACCTCCTTCCGCTCTGGGCCAAGGGCGAGCATCACCCCCTGGCGTTCACGAGGCGTGCGGTGGAAGCCCACGCGGAGGCAACTCTGACCCTGGTGCCCGCGGTAACCTAGCCGGACGATGCCGGAGTCCCGAGGTCGACAGAAGCAGCGGCGCCGGCCGTACGTGCCGCCGCCCCCGAAGAAGAAGCGCAAGCCCAGCCCTCGGTGGTTCGGTGTCTTGATCCTCGGCCTGATGGGCGTGGGTGTGGCCATGATCGTCCTGAACTACATGGGGTTGCTGCCGGGCACCGAGTTCGGGGCCCGGAACCTCTACCTGTGGCTCGGGCTCGGCCTGATCGCCCTGGGCTTCGGCGGCGCCACCCAGTGGCGCTGATCTCGGCGCCGCCCCGGCGCCCGAATCACATCTGTGTGATCTTTCACAGCATTTTCCACAGCTGTGGGAAACCTCAGCCGGGAGTCAGGTCTCCGGCGGCGGGCCGCTGAACCACCTCCATCGGCTCACCACAGTGCCTGGGGATCTGGAGCTCCCCCAGCCGGGTCACGCGGAACTCGGTGCCGCATTCCCGGCACACCAGGAAGACATCGAGCTCCTCGACGTCCTCGACCTCCGGGCTCTCCCTAGGCCCGGGACCGGAGGCGGCACGGAGCGCGATCATGCCGACCCAGGCGATAGCCAGCGCCATCAGGACCGCCGTGAGCACCACCCACCAACTCACGGGATTCGCTCCAGGACCATCGCGTTGGCCATCCCCCCGCCCTCGCACATGACCTGGAGCCCGTACCGGCCCCGGCGTCGCTCCAGCTCAGCTACCAGGTCGGCCGTGAGCCTTGCACCGCTTGCCCCCACCGGATGACCCATGGCGATTGCCCCGCCGTTCGGGTTCACGTGCTCATCGAACCAGGCGTCCGGGATCTCGAGCTCCCGCTTCCATGCCAGCACGACCGAGGCGAAGGCCTCGTTGATCTCCACTACGTCGACGTCCTCGAGCGCAAGGCCGGCCCGGTCGAGCACCATGTGAGTGGCCGGGATCGGGGCGGTCAGCATGAGCACCGGATCGTCGCCGACCACGGCGAAGGACGCCAGCCGGGCACGTGCTCGAAGCCCGAGCTCCTCGGCCCACTCCGCTGAGGCCACCAGCACCGCTGCGGCCCCGTCGGAGATCTGCGAGGAATTCCCGGCCGTGACGGTCCACCCGAGCCGGCCGGGGAACATCTCCTCGAAGGCCGGGGATCGAAACGCCGGTTCCAGGGCCCGCATCCGATCCCGGTCGGGCTCCATCCGAACGCCCTCGTCGCGGTCAAGCAATTCCCCCCCGCCGTCGGGTTTCACCAGGACGATGTGCTCCCGGAACCACCCCTGCCCGATGGACCGGGCGGCCCGCTCGTGCGAGCGGTAGCCGAAGTCGTCCTGCTCCTCCCGCGAGATCCCCCATCTCGAGGCGATCAGCTCGGCGGAGATGCCCTGGGGGACGAGCTCACCCTCGTACCGAACCGACAGGGAGGGCGGGAACGGGTTGCCGCCCGCCATCGTTGACCCGAGCGGCACCCGGGTCATGTGCTCCAGGCCCGAGGCTACGACGAGGTCGTAGGCCCCGGCCATGACCCCCTGCGCGGCGAAGTGGATCGCCTGTTGCGAGGACCCGCACTGCCGGTCGACCGTGGTGGAGGGGACGCCCTCCGGCAGCCCAGCTGCGAGCCAGGCGTTCCGGGCCACGTTGAGGGATTGGTCGCCGACCTGCGACACGCATCCGGCGATGTGGTCGTCCACCAGCGCGGCGTCGAGGCCCGTCCGGTCAACCAAGTCCCGGAGGACGACGGACAGGAGGTCTACCGGATGGACGTCCGCGTAGGCACCGCCTCGCCTGCCCATGGGAGTTCGGATGGCCTCGACGATGACCGCCTCGCGCACGGTGCCTCCTCAGGGTCGCGCCCCTCCGAGTCTACGCACGGCGGGTCGATTCCAATCGCCGGTTCCGTGCCACAATCTGGCCCAGGGCGGACGACGGGAGGGTTATGGGCGCGTACGAGGCGGTACGAGGGTTCTTCGAGGCAGCCGCAGACCGACTGGCGCTCGACGGTTCGATGCGCGCCCTGCTCGACACCCATCGACGGTCGACCGCCGTGCAGGTGCGGGTCCCCATGGACGACGGCGCGCTGGCCACGTTCGAGGGGTACCGGATCCAGCACAACAACGCACGGGGCCCGTACAAGGGTGGCCTTCGCTACCACCAGACCGTGGCCATGGACGAGATCAAGTGCTTCTCCGCCCTCATGACGTGGAAGTGCTCGCTCCTCGACATCCCGTTCGGCGGCGGCAAGGGGGGTGTGGCCGTCGACCCCAAGAAGCTGTCGGAAGGAGAGCTCGAACGGCTCTCGCGGTCGTTCATCCGAGAGATCGCCCCGGTGATCGGGCCGTACACGGACATCCCCGCTCCGGACGTGAATACCGGGGCTCGCGAGATGGGGTGGATGTACGACGAGTACAGCCGGATGTACGGGGACACGCCGGCCATCCTGACCGGCAAGCCCATCGCACTGGGGGGCTCGCTGGGGCGGGAGCAGGCTACCGGACGCGGCGGCTTCCTGTGCCTGGATCGCATCGCTCACCACCGGGGGTGGACCCGGGAGAGGATCGGCATCGCGGTGGAGGGCTACGGCAACGCGGCTTCCTGGTTCTCCATCTTCGCAAGCGCCGCGGGCTATCGGATCGTCGCCGTGTCCGACAGCAAGGGTGCCATCCACAATGCCGAGGGTCTTGATCCAAAGGCCGTGCTGGAGCACAAGCTGGCCACGTCGAGCGTCATCGACTACAAGCACGCCGACACCATCGCCGGCGAAGACCTACTCGCGTTGGACTGCGAGGTCCTCGTGCCCGCGGCCATGGAGGAGCACATCCGCGGCGAGAACGCCGATGCCGTCAAGGCGAACCTGATCCTCGAAGTCGCGAACTATCCCACAACGCCGAAGGCGGACGAGATCCTGAAGGCGAAGGGCGCGACGGTGATCCCCGACATCCTGGCCAGCGCCGGAGGTGTGGTGGTCTCCTACATCGAGTGGGTCCAGAACCTGGAGCGAGAGCGGTGGAGCGAGGACCGGGTCAACGGACGGTTGGCCGAGCTCATGTACGGGGCCACCGACACCGTGCTCGGACGGGCCCACGAGAAAGGCGTCACCCACCGCGAGGCTGCCTACGAGATCGCGGTCGATCGCGTCGTGGAGGCCGAGCGCCTCCGCGGCGACTGGTGAGTCCGGAACGGCGCCAGCACCTCGCGACGTACCATGCGAGCCGTGGCAACACGCACCGAACACCACCGGCATCGGCACGCGCTCCGGGGGTTCGGGTACTTCCGGCGGCTGGGTCCCGGGCTGGTGACGGGTGCCTCCGACGACGACCCATCCGGGATCGGCACCTACTCGCAGGCCGGGGCGGCCTTCGGCTTCGGACTGCTGTGGACGGCGTGGATCACGCTCCCGCTCGCCGCCGCGGTCCAGGAGACCGCCGCCCGCCTGGGCCTGGTGACGGGGCATGGGCTGGCGACGCTCATCAAGCTCCGGTTTCCCCGGTGGGTGCTCATCGGGGCGGTCACGCTGGTGGCCGTGGCCAACGGCTTCAACATCGGGGCGGACCTCGGCTCGATGGCGGCCTCGGTCCGTCTGCTGGTCCCGCTCCCCCAGGCGCTGCTCCTCGTCGCGATGGCCGGCCTGATGGTCGGCCTGGAGATCCTCCTCCCGTACGAGCAGTACGCGAAAGTGCTCCGATGGCTCACGCTGTCGCTCGCGGCATACATCGCGGTGCTCTTCGTCATCGACGTGAACTGGGGGAGCGTCCTGCGCCAGACCCTCATCCCAAGGGTCTCCTGGAACCGGTCACAGATCGCCATGCTCATCGCCATCCTGGGAACGACCATCTCTCCCTACCTGTTCTTCTGGCAGACGAGTGAGGAGGTCGAGGAGAAGCAGTTGGAGAAGACTCACGCGGTCGATCGCGAGCACCTCGCGCTCATGCGCACCGACGTGCTGGCCGGGATGGCCTCGGCAGTCCTGGTGATGTGGGCCATCATGGTGGCCTCGGCCGCGACCCTGGGGAGCAAGGGGGTGACCACCGTCCAGACCGCTCAGCAGGCGGCGGAGGCACTCAGGCCCATCGCGGGGGATCTGGCCAGCCTACTGTTCACCTTGGGGATCGTGGGGACCGGTCTGCTGGCCGTCCCGGTGCTGGCGGGCTCGACGGCCTTCGCCCTGTCCGAGGCCTTCGGGTGGCAGGAGGGCTTGGGCAAGAAATTCAGTGGGGCCCGCAAGTTCTACGCGGTGATCGCGGTCGCGATGCTCGTCGGCCTGGTCATGAACTTCGCCGGCGTGGACCCCATCCGGGCCTTGTACTTCGCCGCCATCCTCAATGGCCTGGCCGCTCCCCCGCTCATCCTGCTCATGTTGATCCTGTCGAACCACAAACCGACCTGCGGCAAGTGGACCGGGAGGCGATGGTCCAACACCCTCGTCGTGCTGGCGTTGGTGTTGATGACCGCCCTGCCGATCGCCTACCTGGTCGCCTAGGCCACCAGGGTGATCGGGATGTCCACGACGTTGATGGGTTTGCCGTCCTCGGCGCTCGACTCATACACCCGGATCGTGCCGGGCTGGGTGGTGTCGACCGTGAACCGGACGGCCTTGGAGAAGGTCCCTCGGCACCCCGTTCCGCAGCTCGCGGTGGTGAACGTCCGGACGATCGGCTTCCCCGCCGAGTCCAGGATGTCGATGCTGACTGTGGCCTCGAACACGTCGGCGTTCCCATCGATGCTGACGGGGCTGGAGACCTCGTCGCCGGACCGAGGGCTCGTGACCACGATGGCGGGCTTCGGGGTCGGTGAGCTCGAGATCGTGGGCGAGGGCGAGCTGGTCGCCGAGGGATCAGCGCCGGACTGGGACCCAGACGAGCACGCCGCCATTGCGACCGCGACGACGAGGAGAGCGACGAGCGGGGAAGGGTGCCTCATGTGCTCATTCCGACGCCGGGTTGACCCGGAAAGGTTCCAGTCGGTATCAGTGACGGGCCATCTGGCACTGGAGGCCCGGTGATCGGGGATCGCGCGACCATCCTGTTCTTTCCTGAGGGGGCGTATGGACCAACCAACAACTGTATCGGCATCGGCAACATCCTGAAGGCCCGGGGCCATCAGGTGGTGTTCGTGGTCGAGGAGTCCTTCGCCGGGACCCTGGAGGCACGGGGATTCGAGGAGGCCCACATGCGGTTGCAACCTCCCCATGAGGTGGAAGAGGTCCCGGGGCAGTTCTGGAAGGACTTCATCCGTGACACCGCGCCCGAGTTCCGAAAGCCGACCATCGAACAGATCGAGACGTTCCTCAAACCGACCTGGCAGGCCCTGATCGACGGGGCGATGTTCGTCGATGACCGCCTGGCCGAGATCTTCGACGAGCTCGGACCCGACGCCATCGTGGAGGACAACGTCGTAGCGTTCGCCGCCATCCCCACCTCAGGTTGGCCGTGGGTCCGTATCACCTCGTGCAACCCCCTCGAGTTGAAGGATCCAGGGGTCCCGCCCGTGTTCTCCGGCCAGCCGGCCGAGGATTCGAGCGGCTGGGACCCGTTCTGGTCGGAGTACGACCGGGTCCTCGGGCCACAGGTGGCCGAGTTCGACGGGTGGCTCCAGGGCCGTGGCGCTCCCGAGCTCCCCGGCCATCGCGATTACCTGTGGGAGTCCCCATACCTCAACCTGTACGTCTACCCGGAGGAGGCCGACTACCCCAGGGTCCGGCCGCTCCCCTCGACCGTCCATCGCCTCGACGCCTCGGTGCGGACGAGCGACGAGACGTACCGGGAGCACGAGCAGCTGGGCGGTCGGGGGGGCCTGGTCTACCTGTCGCTCGGATCGCTCGGCTCCGCGGACGTCGACCTGATGCAGCGCCTGGTGGACGTGCTGGCCAAGACGCCCCATCGGTACATCGTGAGCAAGGGGCCGCAACATGAGCTGATCACGCTGGCGGACAACATGGTCGGGGCCGAGTTCCTCCCCCAGCCGGCCATCCTGCCGCAGGTCGACCTGGTCATCACCCACGGAGGGAACAACACGGTCACCGAGTGCTGGTACTTCGGGAAGCCGATGGTCGTCCTTCCTCTGTTCTGGGATCAATACGACAACGCCCAGCGGGCCGACGAGCTCGGACTGGGCGTGCGGCTGTCGACCTACGATTTCGAGGACGAGGAGCTGACTGGCGCCATCGACCGGCTGCTCGCGAACGAGTGGCTGACCTCGGAGCTGTCTCGCTTCTCTGCCAGGCTGCAGAGGAGCCCCGGAACGATCCGGGCGGCCGATCTGATCGAACGCCTGGCCCGGACCGGCGAGCCGGTCACGCAGGGCTAGATCGCGTCCTCAGCCGTTGTTGCCCTTCCCGTCAAACTGACCCTTGGCCTTGCCGTTGTTGTCCTTCCCGCCGGTCGTGGAGCCGGAACCGTCGGCCCCGGTGGAGCCCGATCCTCCGGAGCCGCCTCCGCCGCCCGACCCCCCCGAGCTTGTTGAGCCCGATCCGCCTGACCCCCCGGAGCCAGATCCGCCGGTTCCACCGGTTCCGCCCGTTCCTCCTGTTCCGGCCGAGGCTGTTCCCCCCGACCCACCTCCCCCCGCGGCCGCATCGGTTCCGGACGGGTCGCCGCCACCAGTCTCGGCGTTCCCAGGTCGATTGAGCAGCGCGTTCACCAGCGCGGGGGCCTGCGGGTTCTCCTTGCACTTCGTCAGTACCCCAGCGATGGCCTGCGTGAGGCTGTGATCCCGGTGAGCCAGGGCTTCGATGGATTGGGCACACGCATGAGGTTTGGCGGCGCGAGGTGATCCCGCTGCCTCATCTGTTACGGTAGGTGGGGAGCCAACCGAGAGCACGGCGGCCGGCTGTGAAGGGCTGGCCATCGCCAGGCTGGCGCCGATGACGACCCCAAGCACGAGCATGGCCGGGAGGGCTCCGCGATTGGAGTGCTTGGACATCTGAAATGGTTTTCGGCTGAAAGCACCCGACTTCTGGAGTGGCGGTCTAGACAAAGATGGCTAGCCGGCCCGGCCGGATGCCCCCCAGATGGCCCTCCACACCCGCTCTGGCGAACAGGGCATGTCGATGTGACGCACGCCGAGATGTGACAGGGCGTCCACCACCGCGTTCTGGACGGCGGGGGCCGAGCCGACCGTCGCCGCCTCGCCAATGCCCTTGGCCCCCAGCGGGTTGAGGGGGGTCGGGGTCTCGGTCTGGGAGCAGGCGAACCCTGGAAGCTCCGCGGCGCTGGGGATCAGGTACGAAGCGAGGTTGGAGGTGAGCGGGGTCCCGAGCTCGTCGAACTCCACGGACTCATACAGGGCTTGGGCGATCCCCTG
>Ga0184612_10000605_pt1 | contig 16877 bp, 12 predicted proteins | sample PLM3_60_coex_FD_133163 | JGI IMG/M metagenome (GOLD analysis project Ga0184612, IMG submission 133163) | Groundwater sediment microbial communities from an aquifer in East River, Colorado, USA - PLM3_60_coex | ecosystem: Environmental > Terrestrial > Soil > Riparian zone | place: USA: East... | reverse complement strand
TGCCGCGGATGACCGGACCGTTCCCCCGGTGATCCTGAGCCGGGTCGATCACCTCGCCAGGAATGACGGGACCGATTCCGTCCGGCGAGGCTTGACGTCTCGGGCCGGCCAGCCGGGCCCGTGCGAGCAGTCGGCGGGCCAGCGGCCTGGTCGGCGGCAGGACGGCGAGCAACCCGGCGATGTCGGTCAGAAAACCAGGCAGCACCAGCAGCAGGCCACCGGTCAGCACGACGCCGGTGTCGGCGACCTCGCGGCCTGGGGCGCGCCCGGCCTGGACAGCCTCGTTGACGGCACCGAAGGCACGCAGTCCCTCGTTCCGGATCAGCCATCCGCCGAGCACGCTGGTGGAGAGCACGAGCAGGAGCGTGACCCAGCCACCCAGCCAGCGCACGGCCAGGACGAACAGGGCGACCTCGGCGATGACATACGCAACGAACGCGAGCCGGACCACGAATGGAGCCCTCATCGTCGCGACACCACCGAGCGCATCTGGTCGAGCCGCCGCGCGACACCCCATTGCGTCACCCGCCACAGGGCCTCCCGCACGATCGTGCCGCTCATCTTCGACGTCCCTTCGACCCGCTCGACGAACGTGATCGGGACCTCGACCACACGCAGGCCGGCGCGCACGGCTCGCCATGCGAGGTCCACCTGGAAGCAATAGCCCTGCGAAGCCACGTCGTCGAGGCCGAGGCGGCGAAGTGTGCCGGCACGGAAGGCGCGGTAGCCGCCGGTGGCGTCGCGCAGCGGAATGCCGAGAGCCAGCCGCGTGTAGAGGTTCCCGCCCCGAGACAGCAGCTCTCGGCGGCGGGGCCAGTTCACGACGCTGCCGCCGGGCACGTAGCGCGATCCGAGCACCAGGTCGGCGTGCTCGAGGGCGTCGAGCAGCCGCGGCAGCTCCTCAGGCTGGTGCGAGCCGTCGGCGTCCATCTCGACGAGTACTCCGTAGCCACGCTCGAGCCCCCACCGGAATCCCGCGACGTAGGCGGCGCCGAGCCCCTCCTTCCGGGTGCGGTGCACGACGTGTACCTGACCGTCCAACTCGGCGATCCGGTCGACGATCTGTCCGGTGCCGTCCGGAGATCCGTCGTCGACGACGAGCACGTCGGCGTTCAGGACCGCTGTGCGTACTCGCTCGACCGCCTTCCGGATCGTCTGCGCCTCGTTGTAGGTCGGGACGACGACGAGCACGCGCCCGGTCACGACGCGCTCCCTCGCTGAGCGTCCACGGCCACGGGTTCACCCGTCACCGCAGCCGTCTCGACCGACCCGCGGCGTCGAAACCGAAGCCCGGCCAGCCCGAGTGCGCCGAGGCCAGCGATGACGAGGGCGAGCTCGGGCCATTCACCCAACGAGGTCGCCACGGTCCGACGGTGGGAGAGGGTGACGTCCGCCACGAGCACGTCCTGGGTGTAGAGCTCGGCCCGCTCGCGGACCTCGCCGTCGGTACCGATGATGGCGCTGACACCGGCCAGTGCCGAGACGAGCACCGTTCGACCGTGCTCGACGGCTCGCATCCGTGCCATCGCGAGTTGCTGCTCGGTCATGGGCGTGAAACCGAAGGTCGCGTTGTTGGTCTGGACCGCGAGGATGTTGCCACCGGCCCGCACGGCGTCGCGGACCAGGTTGTCGAAGGCGACCTCGAAACAGATCACCGACCCGACGCGTGCGGGCCCAATGCTGAGCACTCCGATCTCCTGGCCGGCGACGAAGTCGCGCGGCTGCCGGTCGACGGCGGGGGTGATCAACCGGGCGATGCGCCGGAACGGGATGTACTCGCCGAATGGCATCGGGTGCCGCTTGACGTACGTCGCCGTCGGACCGCCACCGGGCTCCCACACGATCGACGTGTTCTCGACGTTCCTCTCGTCGGGGGTTGGCACGACTGCGCCGATGAGCGTCGGTGCACCGATCGCATCGACGGCCTCACTGATGTCGGCGTATGTCTCCGTGTCGGCGAAGGGGTTGATGTCAGCGGAGTTCTCGGGCCAGATGACGACGTCCGGCTGTTCAGCCTCACCAGCGGCCACCTGGTCGGCGAGACGGCTGGTGACCTCGGCGTTGTTGCGGGTGATCACACGCCGCTCGGCGTTGAAGCGCAGGCCCAGCTCGGGCACGTTGCCCTGGACCACGGCGACGGTGACGGCTGGCCCGTCCGGTGGCGGTGTCGACACCACGAGGCCTGCGGCTACGGCCGCGACCGCAGCACCGAGCACAGCGAGCCGGGATCGAGGGGACCGTGGAAGCATCGCCCACGCCAACAGACCGCCGACCAGTGCGACCGCGAACGTGACCAGCGGGGACCCTCCGAGCGCGACCAGCCCGAGCATCGGCCCGTCGGCCTGTGAGAAGGCGAGCTTGCCCCAGGTGAAACCCCCGTACGGGACCCGGCCACGCAGTGACTCCTCGGCGACCCACAGGGCGGCGGTCCACACGGGCCATCCGGGCACCCGCTGCACGAGCATGAGCCCGATGCCGAGCGGCACGAAGAACAGTGCCTGGAGCAGGGCCAGCACCAGCCACGGGATCGGCCCGACCTCTTGCCCGACCCATGGCAGGAACGGCAGGAAGAAGCCCAGTCCGGCGAGGAGTCCCCACAGCCCCGCCCGGAGCGGTGACTGTCCGCGAACCAGCAAGACGAGCGCTGCCGGTGCGAGCGGGGCAACGAACCACAGGTCGTACGGCGGAAAGGCCAGCACGAGCACGGCGCCGGCAGCGACGGACCCGGCGGCGCGTGCGAGAGGCGTCACGGGCAGCGCGCTCCGTCCAGGTACCGGTCAAGGCGCACGCGCGCGAGGCGCATGCTTTCGCGTGACGGTACAACGTCCGGTGCGCTCGTCCCGTGCCCGCCCGGATCTGCGCCGGACGCGGCCCGGCCGCACCCTTCGGACCGATGCGCGCACCGCAGGCTGCGGCTCGCGGACCGTTGTCTACTGGGCGGGCCGGGCCCGACCTCGTCGCACCCCGTGCCACTCGGGACGCGACCCGGCGCGCCGCGCAATCATGAGCCTGGCTCGCGGATTCTCCGGCCGTACGCCGGTGGCTCCCTCGACCCCGGTCACGCGGCGCGCTCGGACGCCGGCCCGAGCAGTGTCCGCTGGTGGACAGCACGCGACTTTGCTCCCCCGGCCCCGACCTGTCAATCCGAGCTTGACCTGCACGGACGCCGTGTCCTCGCAGGTCAGCTGGGCCCCTCAATGATCACGCTGATCATGCAAGAAATCAGCGAGCATCGGCGTGTCGTGCGCGACACGCCGAGCACCATCGGCCAAACGGCCGACCGTCCCGCGATCGCGTCGACCATCCCGCGATTCGCGTCGACCGTACGCGGCAGCTGGCAGCCGACGTCGGCGACATCACGGCGCGAACCGGTCGTAGATCGTCCGGCCGCGGACCACGGTCCGCAGGCAGATGGGCAGGTCGGCGCCGGGAGTGAGGTCGGGAAGTCCGGGCACGTCCCAGACGGCGTAGCTGGCCAGCATGCCCGGCGCGATGGTTCCCGCGTCGTCGACCCGAGCGGCACGCCAGCCGCCGCGCGTCGCGGCCGCGAACGCGGCTCGCACGGTCATCCGGTGCTCAGGCGTTCGGTGGTACGCCGCGGCGCGCACCGCCTCCCAGCCACCGAACGGCGTGACCGGCGAGTCGGACCCGAACGCCAGGGTCACGCCGGCCCGGTCCAACGCCGCGAGCGGGTTCAGCGCACCGGCACGTTCGGAGCCGAGCCGGGTCGCGTACATGCCGTCGCTCCCTCCCCAGAACTCGTCGAAGCGCGGCTGGACGCTGGCCACCACGCCCAGCCGGGCCATCTCGTCGATGAGATCATTGGTGATCATCTCCACGTGCTCGAGCCGATGCCTCGCCGCGACCACCTCGGCGAGGCCGCAACGTTCGGCCGCCCTGGCGATCGCGGTGACGGCGGTCCACACGGCCTCGTCGCCGATGCAGTGGAACCCGGCCTGGATCCCGGCCTGGGTGCAGGCGACCACATGCTCGATCGCATCCTCGAGCGAGAGGTACAGATACCCCCGCTCCCCCGGTGCGTCGGCGTAGGGCGAGCTGAGCCGCGCGGTGCGCGAGCCGAGACTGCCGTCGAGGTTGAGATCACCGGCCGCTCCGGCGCAGCCGAGTTCGACGGCGATGGTGACCCCGTCGCCGGCCGAGCCCCAGTAGGCCACGACGTCCGGGAGCGGCTCGTCGGCAGCGAGAGCGATCGCCGCGCGTACGTCTTCCGGACCGGCGATATGGGGTGCTCCGATCTCATGGACCGCGCCGATGCCGAGAGCTGCAACTCGGCGCAGCGTGTCGCGCTGGAGCGCCAGCCGCCGGGCGGCCGTGATCTCGTCCCGGGTCGCCCGCCGGGCAAGATGGTGGGCCTCGCGGCGGACCAGACCGTCGGCGTACCCGTCCGCAGCCGCGATCGCCGGAACCGCGGCGAGCAGGGCCGTCGACACGACGGCCGAGTGGACGTCGACCCGAGCCAGGTAGGCGACCGCTCCCCCGGCCGCCCGGGTGACCTCGTCGAGCGTCGGAGGACGTGCCTCGGGCCAGTCGCGCTCGTCCCAGCCGTGGCCGAGCACCGGCCCGCCGCGCCGCGAGCGCGCGTGCGCTGCGACCCGGTCCAGGCACTCGCTGAGCGAAGCGCAGTCGGCGAGTTCGACTCCCTCGTCCGCCAGGCCGGTCTCGGTGAGGTGGACGTGGGCATCGACGAAGGCCGGCGTCACGAGCGCACCGTCGAGCTCGACGACGGAACCGACGGCAGCGACATGAGCCTCCGCCACATCCTCGCCGCCAACCCAGGCGATGCGGTCGTCGACGACGAGCATCGCGGTGGCGGACGGATCCGCCGGGCTGTGGACGGTGCCACCCCGGAGCAGGACCGACTCGGGCATGGCCCCAGTCTTGCCCACGGGTGGCGAATCGTGCGTGCGCCGCCGTTCTTCCGGAGCGCGGCGAGTCTCCCGTAAGAGTTCCGTCAAGGTAAGCTCTCTACCGAAGAACCTCTATTACACTGTGCCCGGCCACGCCGCGGTGCCGAACGATCCCCGGAAAGGCAGGCGACGTGACCTCTCTCACGGCCGAACGCGCCAAGGTGGCGCCTGGCGACGTCCACGACAGCCTCGCGAGACACCTGCTCACCGACGGGTTCAAGCTCGTCCTCGACACCCGGGCCAGCCAGGGGTCCTGGCTGGTCGACGCGCGCGACGGCCAGCGCTACCTGGACATGTACACGTTCTTCGCATCGGCACCGCTCGGGTGCAACCACCCGGGGATCGTCCGCAACCCGGAGTTCCTGGCCGTCCTCACCGAGGTCGCGGCCAACAAGCCGGCGAACTCGGACATCTACAGCACGCATCTGGCCGAGTTCGTCGAGACCTTCGTCCGCGTTCTCGGCGACCAGCGGCTGCCGCACCTGTTCTTCGTCGAAGGCGGGGCGCTCGCCGTCGAGAACGCCCTCAAGGTCGCGTTCGACTGGAAGAGCCGGCACAACGAGGCCAGCGGCCGCCCGGCAGAGCTCGGCACCCGGGTCATGCATCTCACCCGCGCCTTCCACGGCCGCAGCGGATACACGATGTCCATGACGAACACGGAGCCCGCCAAGACCGCCCGGTACCCGCAGTTCGACTGGCCGCGTATCGACGTGCCCGCGATCCGGTTCCCGATGGATCTCGACGAGGTCCGGGCTGCCGAGGAGCGCGCGCTGGTGCAGGCGGAGGAGGCCTTCGCCCGCCATCCGCACGACATCGCGGCCTTCCTTGCCGAGCCGATCCAGGGTGAGGGCGGCGACAACCACATGCGCGGCGAGTTCCTGCAGGCCATGCAGGAGCTCGTGCACCGCCACGACGCATTGTTCATCCTCGACGAGGTCCAGACCGGTGCGGGCACGACTGGAACTCCGTGGGCGTACCAGCAGCTCGGCCTGGCCCCTGACATCGTCGCCTTCTCGAAGAAGGTGCAGCTCGGCGGCATCATGGCCGGTGGCCGGGTCGACGAGGTGCCGGACAACGTGTTCGCGGTCTCCGGGCGGATCAACTCCACCTGGGGAGGCGGACTCGCCGACATGGTGCGGTCCCGGCGCATCCTCGAGATCATCGAGAGCGAAGGTCTGATTGAACAGGCCGGACCGAAGGGCGACCGGTTCGTGGCCGACCTGCGCACCCTCGGCGAGGCCCACCCCAACCTCGTCACCAACGTGCGGGGCCGCGGACTGATCGTGGCCATCGACCTGCCCGACACGCGGACCCGCAACGACGTCCTGGTAAGGCTGCGCGACGATGAGCACGTCCTCGCGTTGGGCTGCGGGGACCGGGCGGTGCGGTTCCGGCCGGCTCTGTCCGTCACCGATGACGAGCTCGCCCGTGCCGTGGCTGCGGTCGGGCGGGTGCTCGACCGTTTCGAGGAGCAGCAGTGAGCACAACTGTCACATCCGTCATCGACGGCAAGCCCGTCGGCGAGGGCAGGACTGTCGCGAGCACCAACCCGGCCCACCTCGACGACGTCGCCGCCGAGGTGGTGTTCGCTGACGCGGCGACCTTTGCCGCCGGCGCCGCCTCGGCCAAGCGGGCTCAGCCCGCCTGGGCCGACATCCCCGCCCCGGTGCGCGGTCGCGCCATCGCCCACATCGGCCGCGCGGTGGAGAACAACGCCGACGCACTGGCCAGGCTCGTGACCCGCGAGATCGGCAAGCCGTATGCCGAGGCGCTCGGCGAGGTCCGCGAGATCGTCGACACCTGTGACTTCTTCCTCGGCGAGGGCCGGCGCCTGTACGGGCAGACCGTCCCGAGCGAGATGCCGGACAAGCAGCTGTTCACGTTCCGCAACCCGGTCGGAGCGGTGGCGGTCATCACGGCCGGCAACTTCCCGGTCGCGGTGCCGTCCTGGTACATCGTCCCGGCGCTGCTCACCGGCAACACCGTGGTCTGGAAGCCGGCCGAGTACTCGGCTGCGGTCTCCAACGCGTTCCACGAGCTGTTCGTCCGCGGTGGCGGACTGCCCGACGGCGTCTTCAACCTCGTGCACGCCGACGGTGAGCAGACCTACGCAGGCCTCGAGGCGGCGCTCGAGGCCGGCACCGTCGACAAGGTCGGGTTCACCGGGTCGTCGGCAGTCGGCCGAAGGATCGGTGAGCTCACCGGCCGGCACCTGCAGACCGCCTGTCTCGAACTCGGCGGCAAGAACCCGCTGGTCGTCACGCCGAGCGCCGACCTCGACCTCGCCGTCGAAGGCGCGCTGTTCTCCGGATTCGGCACGGCCGGGCAGCGGTGCACGTCGCTCGGCACGGTCATCGTGCACGAGTCGCGCCACGACGATTTCGTCGCGCGGTTCACCAAGGCGGTCGGCCAGGCCGTGGTCGGCGACCCGTCCGGTGAGGTCCTGATGGGACCGCTGCTCGACGAGAAGTTCGCGGGCCGGTACGAGGAGTACCTCACCTGGATCCAGCCCCACCACACGGTGCATGGGCGGACGGGCCGGATCGGCGGCGACAACCCACGCGAAGGCTTCGTCGGCGACCCAGCCAGCGGGCTCTACTACCACCCGGTGGTCGTCGACGGTGTACGGTCCGGCGACGCGATCTTCGACGAGGAGACGTTCGGGCCGATCGTCGGCATCGCGACGTACGGCACGCTCGGCGAGGCGATCGAGCTGGCCAACGCGCCCGGCTACGGTCTCTCCTCGTCGATCTACACGACCGACCCCAAGGAGGCGTACGCCTTCCGGCGGGGCATCGGCGCCGGCATGGTCAGTGTGAACAACTCCACGTCGGGCGCCGAGGCACACCTGCCGTTCGGCGGCAACGGCAAGTCGGGCAACGGCTCGCGGCAGTCCGGGATGTGGGTGCTCGACCAGTTCACCCGTTGGCAGGCCATGAACTGGGACTACTCCGGCAAACTTCAGAAAGCCCAAATGGACGTCATCGAGCTCACGCCGGACCGCGACATCCGGTTGGTCGAGCAGTGAGGCGACCAGCGCGGAACGAGCGGGAGGCCGAACGCGACCGATGGCTGGAGTGACCAACCCTCTCGAGGAGGCGTTCCGGTCGGCCGTCGGAGGGCTGCGGCTGACCACGGATGCCCCCGTTCCACCAAACGGGCCCATCCGTCCCGGCAGCGGCCTGTCGGCCGCCGCGGCGCTCAAGATCTTCGACGCCCAAGCGGCCAGCCGGCATCTGGACTTCGCCGCGCGGTCGTTGCAGTCGCAGGGTCGCGGCTTCTACACGATCGGCTCGGCCGGCCACGAGAGCAACGCGGCGGTCGCGGCGGCGCTCCGGCCGACCGACCCGGCGCTGCTTCACTACCGGGCCGGCGCCTTCTACCAGGCCAGGGCCGCGCAGGTGCCCGGGTCCGCGCCGGTGCGAGACGTGCTGCAGGGCGTCTTGTGCGCCGCCGACGAGCCCATCGCCGGCGGACGTCACAAGGTGTTCGGGAACGCAGCGCTCTCGGTGATCCCGCAGACGTCGACCATCGCGTCACACCTGCCCCGGGCCGTCGGCCTCGCCGTCGCGCTGCACCGGGCGGTCAAGCTCGGCGTCACTCCCCCGTGGCCGCGCGACGCCGTCGTCGTCTGCTCGCTGGGCGACGCCTCGGCCAACCACTCGACCGCCACCGGTGCGGTCAACACGGCGATCAACACGGCCTACCAGAACCTCCCGGTGCCGGTCTTGTTCCTCTGCGAGGACAACGGCCTCGGCATCTCGGTACGGACTCCGGCGGGCTGGATCGAACGCGCGTACGGCACCCGGCCCGGTCTGGCCTACTACGCCGCCGACGGCTTCGACGTTGCCGCGACGTACGACGCCGCGTGCGCAGCCGCCGAGCATGTGCGCACGACACGCAGACCCGCGTTCCTGCACGTTCGCACCGTGCGCTACCTGGGGCACGCGGGCAGCGACGCCGAGATCGGCTACCGCACGCCGAGCGAGATGGCTGCCGACTACGCGCGTGACCCCGTCCTCGGCACGGCGACGGCGCTGGTGCACGCCGGCCACGCCACGCCTGCAGAGCTGCTCGAGCGCTACGACGCGGCGGCGTCGCTGGTCGCCCGGACGGTCGGCGAGCTCACCGACGGGCCGCAGCTCGCGTCCGCCGGACACGTCATGGCGCCTCTTGCGCCGCGCCGGCCCGACGCCGTGGCCGCGGCGGTCGCGACGGCGGCGAAGCGCGTCAAGTCGAACGACGGCGAGCCGCTGACCCTGGCTGCGTCGATCACGGCGGCGCTGGCCGATGGGATGACCGCGGACCCCCGGGTCGTGGTGTTCGGTGAGGACGTCGGACGCAAGGGTGGCGTCTACGGCGCGACCCGCGGACTTGCCCGCCGGTTCGGGGCCGGCCGGGTCTTCGACACACTGCTGGACGAGCAGTCGATCCTCGGACTTGCCCTGGGCGCGGGCCTCGCCGGGCTGATCCCCGTTCCCGAGATCCAGTACTTGGCCTATCTGCACAACGCCGAGGACCAGCTGCGCGGTGAGGCCGCCACGCTCTCGTTCTTCTCGCAGGAGCAGTACCGCAACCCGATGGTGGTCCGGATCGCCGGACTCGCCTACCAGAAGGGCTTCGGCGGGCACTTCCACAACGACAACGCGCTCGCGGTGCTGCGGGACATCCCTGGTCTGGTCGTCGCATGCCCGGCTCGCGGCTCCGATGCCGCAGCGATGTTGCGCACGTGCCTGGCCGCCGCCGCGGTCGACGGCAGTGTCTGCGTCTTCCTGGAGCCGATCGCGCTCTACCACACCCGTGACCTGCACGACCCCGACGACGGCGCTTGGCTGGATGTGTACGCCCCCCCGGAGCAGTGGGAGGAGCGTCATGTGCCGATCGGCCGTGGCCGCACGTACGGTGAGGGACGTGACCTCATGCTGGTCAGCTTCGCGAACGGGCTGCGGATGAGCCTGCGGGTCGCTCGCCGGCTCGAGGAGCGCGGCATCGCTGCGCGTGCGCTGGACCTGCGCTGGCTGGCTCCGCTCCCGGTCGACGACCTCCTGCGCGAGGCCTCCGCGACCGGCCGGGTACTGGTGGTCGACGAGACGCGCCGCAGCGGCGGCGTCTCGGAAGGCGTGCTCGCGGCCCTCGTCGACGCGGGCTTCTCCGGGCGTTCGGCCCGGGTGACCAGCGAGGACAGCTTCATCCCCCTGGGTCCGGCGGCCGCCCACGTCCTGCTGGGCGAGGCCGAGATCGAGGCGGCGGCGATACGGCTCTGCGAAGGAGTACACCGATGACCCCGCCCGGCGCACTCGAGTTGCTGGCCGTCGACCATCTGCTGAGCGACGACGAGAAGGCCATCCAGGAGACCGTGCGTCGGTTCTGTGCCGAGAAGGTCCGCCCCGACATCGCCGACTGGTACGAGGCCGGCGAGATCCCGTTGTCGCTCGCCGTCGACGCCGGCAAGCTGGGCCTGCTCGGCATGCATCTGACCGGCTACGGCTGCGCGGGCACGAACGCCGTCTCCTACGGCCTCGCCTGCATGGAGCTCGAGGCCGCCGACTCCGGGGTGCGGAGCCTGGTGTCGGTGCAGGGTTCGCTGGCGATGTTCGCGATCTGGAAGTTCGGCTCCGAGGAGCAGAAGCAGCGCTGGCTGCCCGGCATGGCCGCGGGCGAGATCATCGGGTGTTTCGGGCTCACCGAGGCGGACTTCGGCTCGAACCCCGCGGGCATGCGCACGCGTGCCCGCCGTGACGGCGAGGACTGGGTGCTCGACGGCACCAAGATGTGGATCACCAACGGGTCGGTGGCCGACGTCGCCGTCGTCTGGGCCAGAGCCGACGACGGCATCCGCGGCTTCCTCGTCCCGACCGACACGGCCGGCTTCTCCGCACCCAAGATCTCGAAGAAGCTGTCCCTGCGGGCGTCGGTGACCAGCGAGCTCGTGCTCGAGGGCGTACGGCTGCCCGCGAGCGCTGTGCTGCCCGAGGTCTCGGGCCTGCGCGGACCGCTGTCCTGCCTGAACGAGGCCCGGTTCGGCATCGTCTTCGGGGCGCTCGGTGCGGCCCGGGACTGTCTCGAGGCGGCCATCTCGTACGCCGTCGACCGCGAGGTGTTCGACCGGCCGTTGGCGTCATTCCAGCTCACCCAGGCCAAGCTCGCCGACATGGCGCTGGAGCTGCAGAAGGGCTTCCTGCTCGCGCTGCACCTCGGGCGGCTCAAGGACGACGGCAAGCTCCGCCCCGATCAGGTCAGCCTCGGCAAGCTCAACAACGTCCGGGAGGCCCTCTCGATCGCCCGCACCTGCCGGACGATCCTCGGCGCCAACGGCATCACACTCGAGTACCCGGTGCTCCGGCATGCCAACAACCTCGAGTCGGTGCTCACCTATGAGGGCACGTCCGAGGTGCACCAGCTCGTCATCGGCCAGGCCCTTACCGGACTATCGGCCTTCGGCGCCTGAGCCGCGCCCCCAGCATGATCCACGGGGCATCGTGGCGCTACAGCCCTCACAACATTCCGTGGATCACCGCTTCAGGCTCACGGAGCTGCCGTCGGTGGGCGGCCGCGACTCGTAGGGCGTCGAGAGCACGATGGTGGTGCGGGTCGAGACGTTGGCGGCCGCCCTGATCCGGGCCAGCAGGTCCTCCAGGTCCCCGGGCCGTGCCACTCGGACCTTGAGGATGTGGCTCTCCTCGCCGGCGACCGAATGGCAGGCCTCGATCTCGGCGACCGCAGCCAGTCGATCGGGCGCATCGTCGGGCTGGCTGGGGTCGATCGGCTTGATCGAGATGAAGGCCGTCAAGGGCAGGCCCATGGCCTCGTAGTCGACGACGGCCGCATAACCGCGGATGACACCACGCTGCTCGAGGCGGCGCACCCGCTGGTGCACTGCGGACGTGGACAGGCTGGTGGCCTTGCCAAGGTCGGTGAAGCTCATCCGGCCGTCGCGGGCGAGCAGGTCGACGATCTGCCGGTCGATCTCCTCCACGGCGCAACCCTAGTGGCAGCATGTCGGCGTGGAGATCGCGAAGGCGCAGTCGCTGTTCGACCCCGTCCCGGGTTGGCTCAACACCGCGAGCTACGGCCTGCCTCCGTGGCCGGCGTGGGACGCGCTCCAGCAGGCGCTCGCCGACTGGCGGGTGGGCCGCGTTTCCTGGGAGGAATGGGGCGAGGCGACGAACCGTGCCAGGGAGGCGTTCGGCCGCCTGGTCGGAGCATCCGCGTCGGACGTCACGACCGGCGCGCAGGTGTCGCAGCTGCTGTCACTGGTGGCCGGATCCCTGCCGGATCGCTCGAGACTGCTGGTTCCGGACGAGGAGTTCACGTCGAACCTCTTCCCCTGGCTGGTCCAGTCGCGTCGCGGTGTCGACGTGCGGGCGGTGCCGGCTTCGGAGCTGCCGGCACGGATAGACGCGGACACCGACGTGGTCGCCTTCAGCCTGGTCCAGTCCGCGACCGGGGAGGTGGCCGACGTCGCGGCGATCACGGCAGCCGCGGACGCCGTCGGCGCCCTGACTGTCGTCGATGCCACACAGGCGTGTGGTCGGTTCCCGGTCGACGCCAGCCGCGTGGATGCGCTGGTGTGCGGTGCGTACAAGTGGCTGCTGGCGCCGCGTGGGACCGCGTTCCTCGTCACGACGCCGCCGCTGCGGGAGCGCCTCGTGCCCGCGCAGGCGGGCTGGTGGGCCGGCGACGACCCGCACACGTCGTACTACGGCCCGCCGCTCCGCCTGGCGTCGGACGCACGGCGGCTGGACATCTCGCCGGCATGGTTCAGCTGGGTCGGCACGGCTCCCGCGCTTGAGTTGCTCGAGCAGGTCGGCGTCGACGAGATCGGGGAACACGACGTCGGCCTCGCTAACCGGTTCCGCGCCGGGCTCGGACTGCCGCCGGGCGACTCGGCGATTGTGTCCGTCGACATCCCGGACGCGGAGGTGCGGCTCGAGGCCGCCGGCGTGCGGGCGGCCGTGCGGGGCGGCCGGCTCCGCGCCTCGTTCCATCTCTATACGACCGACGCCGACGTCGACCTGGCACTGGACGCCCTGACCTGACTCCCCCGTTGATCATGCAACTTCTGTGCGACACGCCGGTCGCGCCAGGAGACGCCTGAGTGCGTCGCTGTCCGACACGCCGGACGGCGCGCACAAGTTGCATGATCAACCCGGGTCGGGATCGAGGATGGCGAGCTCGTGGGGGCGAAGGTTGAGTCGCTCGACGCCGTCGTCGGTCGTCACCACGATGTCCTCGATGCGCGCGCCGTATCGCTTCGGCATGTAGAAGCCGGGCTCGACCGAGAACACCATGCCCGGTTCGAGCACCCTGGCGTTGCCGGCGACGATGTAGGGCTCCTCGTGGGTCTCGAGGCCGATGCCGTGGCCGGTGCGGTGGACGAAGTACTCCCCCAACCCGGCCTGGGCCAAGACGTCACGCGCCGCCGCGTCGACGGACTCCGCACTGACACCCGGGCGGACCTGTTCCACGCCGGCCGCCTGCGCCCGCCGCAGCACCCCATACGCCTCGACGAATGCGTCGGATGGTGTGCCGACGACATAGGTCCGCGTCTCGTCGGAGCAGTAGCCCCGGTCAGTGGTGCCGCCGATGTCGACGACGACCGGGTCGCCAGGCACGATCACGCGGTCGCCGTTCTCGTGATGAGGACTGGCGCTGTTCGGCCCTGAAGCAACGATGACGAAGTCGACCCGGGCGTGACCCTCCGCGATGATCGCGTCGGCGACGTCGCGCCCGATCGCTCGCTCGGTGCGCCCGCTCCGCAGCCACTCCCCGACTCGTGCGTGGACGCGGTCGATCGCGGCACCGGCCTCACGCAGCGCCTCGACCTCATCGGGCCTCTTGCGCATGCGCAGCTCGTGCAGGATCGGTCCGGCCAGCACCTGCTGGGTATCGGGCATCGCAGTTCGAAACCGGAGCACCTTCTCGGCCCACATGTGGTCGTCGACGCCGACCCGACGTGCCGAGGGCAGCATCTTCGCTACCAGCTCGACCGGGTCGTCGGTCTCGTTCCAGTCGACGATCTCCATCCCGAGTGACCCCGCAGGCGACGCCTCCGCCGCCGGACGCTCCAGTGCGGGGACCACCAGGGCGGGTTCCCCCCCGGACCGCAGGACCAGGCAGGTCAGCCGCTCGAGCGGGATCGCGTCGTAGCCGGTGAGGTATCTCAGGTCGGGTCCGGGCGTCACGAGCAGTGCGTCGAGGCCGGCGTCGACGGCAGCGGTCCGGGCCCGAAGGAGTCGGTCGGCGTCCACCTGCCCGAGCCTAGCGATGGAATATCCCCTTGAACGTCGACACTCGACGATATATCGTCAACGTATCTACGTACGCTCGATGGAATAGGAGGAACGATGACAGCAGACGCGACGCCCAGTGCCGGCGACTTCGGATGGCAGCCCGATCGGGATCAGGCGAAGGCGATCGGTGCGTGGCTGCGCATGTCGCGGCAGGCTCGGCGGGACGCCTTACGGGCTCAGATGGGCGGCGACGAGGCCGGCCGTGAGCGTCGCGGGCACCGGCGTGGTCGCGGACGTGGCCGCGGTTCGCGGCCTCCGGGCGGCTTCCCGTTCGGCGAGTTCGGCCCGCGTGACCTCGGCGCGGCAGGCTTTCCTGCGGTGCGATTCCCCTTCGGTGAGTCCCCGCACGGCCGCCGTGGACCCCGACGTGGCCGCGGTGACGTACGCGCGGCGATCCTCGCCCTGCTCGCCGAGGAGCCGATGCACGGCTACCAGATCATCCAAGAGATCAGCGAGCGCAGCGTAGGGATGTGGACGCCGAGCCCTGGTTCGGTCTACCCCGCGCTCCAACTCCTGGAAGACGAGGGGCTCATCCGGTTCGAGACCGGCGAGGGACGCCGCGTCGTCCACCTCACCGACGAGGGCAGGCGGTACGTCGAGGAGAACGGCGACGAGCTGGAGCGGGTCTGGCAGCCGTTCTCCGGATCCCACACCGAGGGCGTGGTCGACCTGCGCTCTGCGTTGACGGGAATCGGCATGGCCGCGATGCAGGTTTACCGGGCCGGTTCGCCCAGCCAGATCGGCCGGGCCCGTGAGATTCTCGCCACGGCCACCCGGAATCTCTACGCGGTGCTGGCAGAGGCGGACCTCGCCGACGACGCCGACGAGCCGTCCGACGAACGGCCAGACCCGGACAACTCCTGACGGACTCGAGCACCGCCTCCGCGGTATCAACAGGAACGACTGCGGCGCGGCCGCGGGGCGCACGAGCGTCGGCCCGACATGGCAGGCTCGGCCCTCGTGAGCCGCCTCATGCTGCTCGACAGCGCCTCCCTGTACTTCCGGGCGTTCTTCGGGGTTCCGGAGTCGATGACTGCCCCGGACGGCACGCCGGTCAACGCGGTGCGGGGCCTGCTCGACTTCATCGCCCGGTTGGTCACGGTCCGTTCCCCGGATCGCCTCGTCGCCTGTCTCGACGCGGACTGGCGACCGGCGTTCCGGGTCGCCGCCGTGCCTTCCTACAAGGCGCACCGACTGCTCGACCCGGTGCGCAACATCGAGCAGGTTCCCGCGGCCCTGGAGGCACAGGTGCCGGTGATCCTCGACGTCCTCGATGCGCTGGGCATCGCCCATGTCGGTGTCTCTGGCTTCGAGGCGGACGACGTCATCGGCACGTTGGCTGCCCGCGACAAGGGTCCGGTCGACGTCGTGACGGGCGACCGCGACCTGTTCCAGGTCGTCGACGACGAGCGTCAGGTACGGGTCCTCTACACGGCCCGTGGTGTCGGCCGGCACGAGGTCGTCGACGAGGCCGCCGTGACGGCGAAGTACGGCATACCCGGGCGCTCGTACGCCGCGTTCGCGACGCTGCGCGGCGACCCGAGTGACGGCCTCCCGGGGGTGCCCGGCGTGGGCGACAAGACCGCGGCCACGCTGATCACCAGGTTCGGCGACGTCGACGGACTGTTGGCCGCGGTGGAGGACCCGTCCTCCAACCTTTCGCCGACGATGCGCCGCAAGCTCGCCGATGCACGTGAGTACCTGGCCGTCGCCCCGGCCGTCGTCGCCGTCCGCGCCGACGTACCACTCCCGGCGTACGACGACACGCTCCCCCGAGATCCGCGCGACCCGGCGGCACTTGTCGAGCTCGCTGAGCGATGGGGCCTCGACTCCTCCCTGAACCGCGTCCTGACTGCGCTGACGAAATCGTCGGCATCATGATGCTGGCAGTGTGCATCCCTGACCCGCGTGGGGCAGCAGCTCCCCGCTAGGTCAGCGACGCGTAGTCGACCACGCCTCGGCGCAGCAAGCCGGCAGCGGCACGGGCCGTCTCCCGCAGCGGGGTGTCGCCCGCGGCATCGGCCACCTGGTCGAGGAGGTCCAGCAGCTGCCGCATCGCCCGGACGAAGTCGCCGGCGGTGAGTTCGGCCTCGGTCAGCACCGACTCGAGCCGGTGCCCGCTTGCCCATCGCCACGCCGCGTGCGCGAAGCCGAGGTCTGGCTCTCGCAGGAAGTCCAGCCGGTGCTCCTTCTCCAGCGCGTCGAGGTCGCCCCACAGCCGAACCATCTCGCCGAGCACCTCCCGCACCCGCCCCGGCGGCATCCGCGGCGGCACGGCGTCGTCGGGCTGGCGCGACTCGTAGGACAGCGACGACAGGCACGCGGCCAGCTCTGCTGGGTCGAGCGTGTCCCAGAGGCCTTCGCGCAGGGACTCGGCGGCCAGCAGGTCCAACTCGGTGTAGAGCCGGGACAGCCGACGGCCCGCAGGCGTCACCTCGTCACCGTGCAGGTATCCCAGCTCCGACAGGACGGAGCAGACGCGGTCGAACTGGCGTGCCACGGTGTTCGTCCGCGACTCGACCCGCCGCTGGAGTTGCCCGGTCTCGCGCCGCAGCCGCAGCCACCGTTCGGCCCAGCGGGCGTGGTCCTCGCGGTCGGCACATCCGTGGCACGGGTGCGCGCGCAGCCGCCGGCGCAGCCGCACCAGCTCATCGTC
>Ga0184612_10000604_pt1 | contig 16878 bp, 11 predicted proteins | sample PLM3_60_coex_FD_133163 | JGI IMG/M metagenome (GOLD analysis project Ga0184612, IMG submission 133163) | Groundwater sediment microbial communities from an aquifer in East River, Colorado, USA - PLM3_60_coex | ecosystem: Environmental > Terrestrial > Soil > Riparian zone | place: USA: East... | reverse complement strand
CGCCGGGCCTTGCCGGCGGTTTCCCGCCGGTGCGTATATTGCTCTTCGCACCGGCCGATGCCACATAATCACGGTCGGATGCCGCGAAGTCGGAGCGCGGGCTTCGTCCGTCGTTGCGGCGTGCGTTGAAAGGAATCTTTCCATGTCGGTTGCGAGCAAGGCAAGAACGGCAAACGGTAGCGAACGCAAGGTGCTGCGGCTGGTCCGCGGCCAGGAAACCAGCGACGGCGCGGGCGTCAGCCTGAAGCGGATTATCGGCGGCCAGGCCCTGCCGCAGCTCGATCCGTTCCTGCTGTTCGACGAGTTTGGCTCCGACGATCCCAGCGCCTACATCGCCGGCTTTCCCGATCATCCCCACCGAGGATTCGAGACCGTCACCTACATGCTGGACGGGCTGATGCGCCACCGCGACAACAAGGGCAATGAGGGCGTGATCGGCCCGGGTGCGGTGCAGTGGATGACCGCCGGCAGCGGCCTGATTCATTCGGAAATGCCGCAGCAGGAAGAAGGCCTCATGCGCGGCTTCCAGCTCTGGGTCAATCTGCCGGCGAAGGACAAGATGTCCAAGCCGCGCTATCAGGAAATTCCGGCCGAGCGCTTCATCGAGGCGAAGCCCGCGCCTGGAGTGACGCTCAAGGTCATCGCCGGCACGGCCGGCGGCGTCAGCGGCCCCGTCACCGATATCGCCGTCGATCCCGTCTATCTGGATTTGCGGCTGGATCCCGGTGCCGCGCACGCCATCGATCTGCCGGCGGAACATCACGCCTTTGCGTATGTCTTCGACGGCGCCGCGCAGATTGCCGGCACGGAAGTGAAGAAGGGCCATCTCGCCCTGCTCGACCGCGGCGATCATGTTTCCGTCACGGCCGGGCCGGCCGGTGCGGCGCTTGTCATCATCGCGGGACGGCCGATCGGCGAATCCATCGCGCGCTACGGTCCGTTCGTCATGAACACGCGTGAGGAAATCGAGCAGGCGTTCCGCGATTATCAGGCGGGACGGTTCTGACGCATTCTGTCGCGGGGTCCGGCATCCGTTAGCCGGGGCCGGGACGATATGGTAAGACCCCCTGCCCGCCGCCGCTGAACGGACCCTGCGCCGATGACAGAAACGCCCACGCCGAGTTTTCTCTTTGACCTCGATGGCACGCTGGTGGACAGCGTCTATCAACATGTACTCGCCTGGCATGAAGCGCTGGAGACCTGCGGCATCGGCCTGCCGGTCTGGCGCATCCACCGGCGCATCGGCATGAGCGGCGGGTTGTTCACCAACGCGCTGCTGCGGGAGACCGGATATGAAGTCTCGCCGGAAGAGCGGGAGAAGCTCTATCGCCTCCATGCCGAGGGCTATGCGCGGCGCGCGGCGCAGATTCGCCCCCTGCCCGGCGCCAAGGATCTGCTGGATCATCTGACGGCGACCGATGTGCCCTGGGCGATCGCCACCAGCGGCCGCAGCGTGAGCGCGCGGCCGACGCTGGCGGTGCTGGGCATCGACATCGACAAGGCGCCGGTGGTGACCCGCGACCAAGTGCGCTACGCCAAGCCCGATCCCGACCTGTTCCTGGCGGCGGCGAAGAAGATCAACATGCCGATCGGCCAGGCGCTGGTCGTCGGCGACAGCGTCTGGGATCTGCTGGCCGCTCGGCGGGCGGGCGCTCTCGGCATCGGGCTCCTGTCCGGCGGCTATGGCCGGGACGAGCTGGAGCGCGCCGGTGCGTTCCGCGTCTATGAGGATCCGGGCGATCTCCTCCGCCATCTCTATGAGGTCGGCGTCAGGCGCGAGTAGCAGCGGCGGCATATCCCGATGACAAGCAGCCAGCGCGCCACGGGCGCCGGAATGTATCGCGCCATCGGCATATTGCTGGCGGTGGGTTCGATCCTCGCCTTCTCCGTCCGGCCGATCTTCATCAAGCTGGCCTATGCCTACGTCACCGATCCCGTGACGCTGCTGGCGCTGCGCATGCTGTTCTCCATGCCGTTCCTGCTGGCGGCGGCGCTGTGGATGACGCGCGGCAGCCGCATGCGGTGGACCCGAAAAGACCTGGCCGCGGTGTTCCTGCTGGGCTGCCTCGGCTACTATCTCGCCAGCTTCCTGGATTTCCTCGGGCTGCAATATGTGACGGCGGGCGTCGGCCGGCTGATCCTGTTCGTCTATCCCACGATCGTCGTGCTGCTGTCGGCCTGGTTCCTGAAAAAGCCGCCGACGCGCCGCGATCTGATCGCCCTTGTCATTACCTATGCCGGCGTAGCGCTGGTCGTGTCGCGCGTCGCCGGTGGCGACAATGCCAATTTCATCCTCGGCGCGCTGCTGGTGTTCGGCAGCGCCGTCGCCTACGCGGTCTATCTGGTGGTCGGCAGCCATGTGGTGCACCGGGTGGGTTCCATGCGCTTTGCCGCCTACGCGACCAGCGTAGCGGGGATGCTGGCGATCCTGCAGTTTTTCGCGCTGCGGCCGATGTCGGCGCTGGATTTGCCCTGGCAGGTCTATGGTCTGGCGGTCCTGATCGCCGTGGTCAGCACGGTGATTCCGATCTTCATGACCGCCGAGGCGCTGCGCCGGATCGGCGCCAACGACGTCGCGATGATCGGTGCCCTCGGCCCGGTTTCCGCCATTTTTCTCGGCTATCTCGGGCTAGATGAAACCCTGACGCCGGTCCAGATGGGTGGCGCGGCGCTGGTGCTGATGGGGGTCCTTCTGGTCACTCTGAAGCCCTCCAGCAACTCCTCTGCCTAAGGGTTGTGCAGGAATCTCCATAATAATCAATAGATTGTGGTGTTTCTGCCACAGCGAGCCAAAATCAGCGCGGTTGTGATTGCCGCTACTGAAATCGGCTAACGGTTCGTTAACTATAGTGGCATAAAAGGGATGCTCGATTCGGTACGTGGGGTGAGGCTTTAGACCATGCGTCCGCATACAGTCTTCAAGTTCGGTCTTTTCCTCTTCGGCACCTTGACGGCCATGGCCGCCGGCGCCGCCATCGCCACTTGGCCGGCCGCCGAACAAACCGAAGAAGATGTCATCGCCCGCTCCCTTGCCTCCTCCGTTCAGCTGTTCGCCGAGCGCGAAGGTGGCGTCCGCCGCACCGCCTCCGGCGTTACCCTCACCGCCGGGCTGGATGGCCGCTCCATCGTCATTACCGCCGCGCATCTGCTGATGCCGCAGGCGACGCAGACCGTCTATGTGGCGCCTCTCGGCGGCGGCACGCGGGTCGAAGCGCGTATCCTGGCGATCGACGAGGCTAACGACATCGCCGTGCTGGAGACCAGCACGCTTCCCGGCAATTCCATCCGCATGCAGACCGAAGCGCGCCTGGGCGACAATGTCTGGGTGGTGTCGTTCCCCTGGGGCGGCCGCGGCACGGTCGTCGGCGGCGCCGTCAGCCAGATTCGTTCCGGCGCCGAAGCGGGATTCCCGGTGGCCGGCCCGGTCGGCTTGATCGATGCCGCCGTGAGCTACGGCACCAGCGGCGGCGGCGTGTTCGACGCCCGCAGCGGCAAGCTGGTGGGCATCGTCCGCAGCTATCGCACCGCCAAGCTGTCCTTGCCGGGCACGCCGGCGCAGAGCCTGGAATTGCCGATCGCCGGCGAGACCACGGTGGTGCCGGTTTCGCAAATCCTTTGCTTGCTGCGCCAGATCCAGGCGCCCGACGCCGCCGGCCTCGAAGGCTTCCTGGCGGAAGCGCCCGCCAACAGCTGCGGCGACGACGTCTAATAAATCCCTTTCGACAAAGCGACGGGGCAGGCCCGTAAACGGACCCGCCCCGCGATGCTCGATTTGAGTGAGCGAACCGGTTACTGAGCCGGCGTCACCTGCGTAGCCGTCTTCTGGCCATCCTTCTCCTCGTAGGAGACGGTCACTTCCGTGCCCGGCGCCAACGTGTCGATCGCGACGGCCTCGCCAAGGATAAAGCTGTTTCCGTCTTCCAGGGTCAGTGTACGGGTCGCCGGATCGACGGCCTGAACTTTGCCCATCGCCTCTTCGGCGAGCGCCAAACCGGCGGAGCCTAGAATCGACAGAACAGACAGAACTGCGAGTGTCTTCCGCATAGAGCATACTCCTCTTCTTCCAATCACGAATATGTTCACCGCCGAAGCGGGGGTGCCCCGTACGGCCCCCGTGTCTTACGGGGCTTTCCCGGAAAAGGCCCGTGACAATGCGAAAGCGTTTAGGGGGTAAAAGTTGTGATGCGGGAACATATCGCCGAATGCAGAGATGGCGCTGGCGCGAAGAATATTTCACTTGGAATATCAAGCGTCTTGCATGCCGCCGCGTGCCAATCGGCTTGATTTTTCCACAGGAAGAACCGACAACGGGCGATCGGTCGATGGAGCAGAACGGATGAATAAGATGCGCGCGCTGGTGAAACGCAAGGCCGAGCCCGGCATCTGGATGGAAGATGTGCCGCAGCCCAAGGCCGGCATGAACGAAGTGCTGATCAAGGTGGAGAAGACCGCGATCTGCGGCACCGACCTGCATATCTATAAGTGGGACGAGTGGTCCCAGCGCACGATCAAGCCCGGCTTGGTGATCGGACATGAGTTCGTCGGGCGCATCGTCGAGCTCGGGCTCGGTGTGGATAACTACCAGGTCGGCGACCGCGTGTCGGCCGAGGGGCATCTCACCTGCGGCCAATGCCGCAATTGCCGCGCCGGACGGCGGCATCTCTGCACGCAGACGCGCGGCATCGGCGTCAACCGCGACGGCGCCTTCGCCGAATATATCAGCGTGCCGGCGCAGAATCTGTGGCTGATCCCGCCGCAGATCCCGTCGGAGATCGCCGCGTTCTTCGATCCCTACGGCAACGCCGCGCATTGCGCGCTGTCGTTCGACGTGGTCGGCGAAGACGTGCTGATCACCGGCGCCGGGCCGATCGGCATCATCGCCGCCGGCATCTGCCGCTATCTCGGCGCGCGGCATGTGGTGGTCACCGACGTCAACGATTACCGCCTGTCGCTGGCGCAGCGCATGGGCGCCACTCATATCGTCAATGTGCAGCGGGGAACGCTGACCGACGCGATGAAGGCGCAGGATATCCGCGAGGGCTTCGATATCGGGCTGGAGATGTCGGGCAATCCGAAGGCCTTCAACGACATGCTGCATCACATGTATCACGGCGGCCGCGTCGCGCTGCTGGGCATCCTGCCGAAGGACACGCGCATCGATTGGGATCAGGTGATCTTCAAGGGCCTGCACATCAAGGGCATCTATGGCCGCGAGATGTTCGAGACCTGGTACAAGATGACCCAGATGGTGCTGGGCGGGCTGGATCTGCGTCCGGTGCTGACCCATGAGCTCGGCATCGAGGAATTCCAGAAGGGCTTCGACCTGATGGCCAGCGGCGAGTGCGGCAAGGTGGTGCTGGATTGGAATTGACCTAGGGTCGGTTCCGCGGCGCGCACGACGCCGGGATGCCTCTGCAATTGCGTGCAATTTTCCGTATTTTCCGTACAGGATTCTCTCAAGCCCGCCAAGGCTTTGACGGTGCTTTTCGGTGATTCCGGAAAAGTGATTTTCGCGGACCCATGCCATACAAAGGAAGTCCATGTCTGGGGTGACAAGCGGAGAACCGGAGGCGTCATGGAACATCATCCATCCTGACCAGACCTTGATATACGTATATGATAACGTATTATACGTATGATGTCAAGAAGCCGCGGCATCAGCGCCGCGCAGCTTTACCCGCAAGCATGCGCCACAGAATTGCCGCAACGGCGCCATAGTGCGCCGGCATTGTCGCCCATGGATCGCCGATGCTGTTCGGCTGGATTAGGGGTGTTCAATGTTTCGGCATGGCGCATGGCGGGGCCCCGGCTCTGCCGCGATGGCGAGCCTATCGATCTGCGTTTCTGGAATTGCGCTCGCCGGCCTGACCGGTTGCGTCTACGCGCTGGTGACGGAGATCGATGATCTGCGGCTGGAAAGCATCGAGCATGTCGCGGTGACAGAGATCAAGAACGAACAATCAGAGCAGACGTATCTGCAGGTCGTCGACGATGGCGAATTGCTGCAAGTCAAACTGTCGACGCGAGAGGGTCTGACAGAAATCATTGACCGGCGCGGCCTACCTCTAGCGCATGTCGATCTCTTCTTTTGCGATGAGACAGTTGCCGACCGCGAGATTTCCGCGCACGGCTCCCTGGTTTATGCTGGCGATGGCAAGTTGCAAATTGTCGAAGGCGCCGAAAACGACGTCGACAAGCCCCGTGCGAAGGATGGCCGCTATCTCTACAGCCTTCTCGTCGACAGACCGGCGCCCATCTACAAGGCCGAATACGTGAATGGGCAGCGCGTGCAAATCGGCACGGTCGACATCGAGGATCCACCGAAGCCAATATGCTTGCAGATCTATGCGCGGGAGATGATCTTCGGCAAGGTCGTCCGCACAAATGTCGTCGCCTTGCAGAGTTGGGACGAGGTGATGGGCCAGACCGGCGAGTGACTCCAAGGGTACTGAGGTGCAGCGCATCGCGGTTATCGGCAATAGCGGCGGCGGCAAATCCACGCTGGCGCGCAAGCTCGCGGCGAAGCGCGGCCTGCCCTATGCCGAGATCGATGCGCTGCTGTGGCGGCCGAACTGGGAATTGACGAGGCCGATCATGGGCGGCTTGCCGCCGGGGAGCGCTGGGTCGCCGATGGGATGGGCAGTCTGGAGTCGATTCCCAGGCGACTGTTGCGGGCAACGGAAATCATCCTGATCGACATGCCGTTCTGGCAGCATTACCGCGGGCAAGCGCGTGCATCGCATCGGCTACGTCGAAGCGCTGCGGGATTTTTCCGCCACGCTCTAAGCCGCTTGCCGGCCCCTGTCACCGCAACGTCGCTTGAGCGGACAGAAATCCGCCGCTAGGTTGCCCGGGTATGATTCGCAACCGGAAAGCCAAGATCGTCGCCACGCTGGGGCCGTCGAGTTCCACGCCGCAAGCCATCCGGGCCCTGTTCGATGCCGGCGTCGACGTCTTCCGCCTGAATTTCAGCCATGGCGCGCCGGAGGATCACCGGGCGCGGGTCGAGTCCATCCGGCAGATCGAGGTGGAGACCGGCCGCCCCATCGCCATCATGATGGATCTGCAGGGGCCGAAGCTGCGGGTCGGCAAGTTCGCCGGCGGATCGGTGGAGCTGAAATCCGGCAAGCCGTTCCGCCTGGACATGGCGCCGACGCCCGGCGATGCGCAGCGCGTCACCCTGGCCCACCCGGAAATCTTCCAGGCGCTGGAGCCCGGCACCGACCTGCTGCTGGATGACGGACGCCTAAGGCTGCGGATTGAGCGGTGCGGGCCGGATTTCGCCGAGACGACTGTGGTGACCGGCGGCAAACTCAGCGACCGCAAGGGCGTCAATGTGCCGGGCGTGGTGCTGCCGATCTCCGCCATGACCGACAAGGACCGCCAGGACCTGACGTTTGGTCTCGATCTGAATGTGGATTGGGTGGCGCTGTCCTTCGTGCAGCGGCCCGATGACGTGGCCGAGGCGCGGCGGCTGATCGCCGGACGGGCCGCCGTTCTGGTGAAACTGGAGAAGCCCGCGGCCATCGACCGGTTGACGGAACTGATCGAACAGTCGGACGCGGTGATGGTGGCGCGCGGCGATCTCGGCGTGGAAATGCCGCCGGAGGATGTCCCGGGGCTGCAGAAGCGGATCATCGCGGCCGGCCGCGAGAAGGGGAAACCCGTCGTGGTGGCGACGCAGATGCTGGATTCCATGGTTCATTCGCCGACGCCGACGCGCGCCGAGGCCTCGGACGTGGCGACCGCCATCTATGACGGCGCCGATGCGGTGATGCTGTCGGCGGAAACCGCGTCCGGCGAGTATCCGCTGGAAGCCGTCTCCATGATGAACCGGATCATCAAGCGGGTGGAGCGCGATCCGCTCTATGCCCGCCTGATCCATGCCCACCATCCCGAGCCGGAAGCGACCACGTCGGATGCGATCACCGCCGCGTCGGCGCAGGTGGCCCATACGCTGTCGGCCGCCGCCATCGTCACCTACACGACGTCGGGTTCGACCACACTGCGCGCCGCGCGAGAGCGGCCGGATGTGCCGATCCTCGTTCTCACGTCGCGCATGGAGACGGCGCGGCGGCTGGCGCTGTGCTGGGGCACCCACTGCGTGCAGACCCAGGACGTGCAGACCTTCTCGGAGATGGTGGACAAGGCCTGCCGCATCGCCCGCGAGCAGGGCCTGGCCAGCAAGGGCCAGCGACTTGTGGTGACCGCCGGCGTGCCGTTCGGCACGCCCGGCTCCACCAATGTGCTGCGCATCGCCTGGATCGAGGATTAGGCCTGCTGCGACTCGGCCGGCTCTGCCGGATGCCGGAACACATAGCGCTGATACGCATAGCCGATGCCGATCAGGCAGATGCCGAGGCCGAGGAACGACGCCACGCGGTAGAGACCGGCGAGTCCCGCGGCATCCAGCAGGAACACCTTGCTGACCGTCAGCATGATCACCGCCATCGACGCGTAGCGCAGCGCGCGGCCGCCGCGGAGAATTCCGGCAATCAACAGCGCCACGCCATAGAGCAGCCAGACCGCGGAGTAGGCGTAGTTCTCGGCATCGCCAATATCGTAGCAGCATAGCGGCGAGCCCTGGAACCACTGCCGCGTCTCAAAGCTGAGGAACGCGAAGCCCACGACGAGTGCGAGGATGCCGAGCGCCGTTCGCAGCCAGGGCGCCTCGAGCCAGCGATTTTCCGGACGGTCGAACTCGCCGGCCAGAACGGCCAGCAAGGCGGCCGGCAGCGCATAGGCGGGAACGAGCCAGTTGAAGAGATGGATCTCGCCGACGCTCCCGCCGAGGAGCGGATTGTAAAGCATCAGGAGGCCAAAGATCATGGCAATCACCGCGATGCCGGTGACCGCGCGCGCACCCCACAAGTAGGCAAGGCGCGGCTGGCGGCGATGGGCCTGCAGCAACGCGAAAGCGATCAACAGCCAGGCAAGATTGAAGCTGGCGAATTCGCGGAAATCGATATCGCCGGCAAAGATCGACTCGCGGTGGAAGCTGTGATGCACCTCCAGCGTCACCAGCAGGAAGCCGATGACGATGGCGCCCGCCTCCACCAGCCGCACCAGCAAATCGTCGGCGCGGCGACGGAGCAGCCAGGCGGCAAGGCAGAAGGCGACGAACGGGATGCCGTAGCCGTAGAGGATCCAGTTGAGGACCGGCGTCGCGCTCGGCGGAAAATCATAGAGCCAAGGACCCGGCAGCAAGCGGACGAGGACGAGACCAGCCGCCACCCAGGCGGCGCGGCGCAGCCAGGGGATATCGAGCTTGGCCTCGATCCAGGCGATCGCCGGCAGCAGGATCGACCAGGCAACGGCGATCCAGGCATGCTCCAGCTCCATCGGGATGGCGAGCGCCAGCAGGCCGCACACCGCCAGCGCATGGGCGCCAAGCGCGTCGTTGTAGCCGGCATGAGTGAGGCGGTAGCGGGCGACGCGCTCGGCCGCCGCAAGATGCAGGGCGGCGAGGATGACGCTGACCAGGCCCCAGGACGGCAAGCCGTCATAAAGATTCAACTGGGCGTAGGCCGCGATCAGATAAATCAACGTGCTGACCGCCGACAGCAATGCCCAGCGCACAGGAGCCCCGGCGCCCCATAGCCCGATGAAGCCGCCAACCGCAAACAGGCCGCCGATAGCGGCGGCGGCGCGGGCGAGATGCGCCGGATAATCGGCCAGCGTTGCCGCCTCCGAGGGGGGCGGCCAGGCCAGAATCAGCAACAGACCCACAGCGGCCGCCACCGCTACCGCCGGCTCATTCTCCGGCTGGAAGCGCGCGACCGCGAGCATCATCGCCGACAGCAGCGCAAAGAAAATCCAGCCATAATCATCGTAGCCCACCGCATCCACGAGCAGCGCCATCGCCAGCAGCACGCCGCTCTGCATCGCCACGGCGGCGATGCGCGGGCCGTCCCATTGATCGAGGCCTTTCAGATTCGCCACTGCGCGGCGCGACCAGGCGGTGGCCGCCGCGGTGGCCAGCAGGAACAGCCCGGGCCAGACATCGTCGGCCCAGTTGCGCTGTACGTCGATCAACCAGAGCCAGACCCAGAGCAACCCGCCGGCCACGGCAATTGGCGCCAGCCACCACCAGCCGCGGCGGCGCACCAGCACTTGCGTCCCCATCTGCATGGCGAAGAGGAAAACAAAGAGTCCCATCGCGTTGGGCTCGTCGGTCCGCACGATGGCCGGCGTGACAAAGCCGCCGGCCAGGCCGAGCAGACCGACGAACGGTCCCTGACGCATGGCCAAGCCGATGGCGAACGCCGTCAATCCGGCGACCAGCAGGAATCCCGGCGCGGGCTCGATCAGTTCATAAAGGCTGATCGCCGCCAGCAAGCTGGCATAGAGCACCGCCACGCCCGCCGCCGATAGCGACTGGGCGATCTGCAGGGAACGGCCGCGCATGAATTCGCCGCCGCCGAGGAAGACCACACCCAGCAACCCGCCAAGCAGACAGCGCATGGCCGGGTCGAGCCAGCCCTGCTCGATGGAATATTTGACCAGGAATGCGCCGGCCAACGCCAAGGCGATGCCGCCGATCCAGACGAAGATGCGCGAGCCCAGCCGCTCTTCCAGCGCGATCTTCGGTGGCACGAAGGCGGCGGTGGGTTTTGATGCCGCAGGCGAAGGCACCGGCGGAGTCACGGCCGGCGAGGCCGGTATCGCCTCGATGGGCTTCGGAGCGGCCGGCGGCGGCGGAATAATCTCCGCCGGCGGCAAGGCGGGCGGCGCGATTTCCGCGGCGACGCCGGGCGGCGGCGCTACGTGCCGTAGCCGTTGCTCGACGGCTTCGAGCCGGCCGCGGAGGCTGCCGATCTGAACCAAAGCGGCAACGGCCAACGCGGGCACGACAAGGAAGAAAAAGATGCCCGAGATGATAGCCAGCCCAACCATGAAAGCCTTTCCGGCGCGAAGACGCCCCGGCAGCAGTGTAACCTTGCCGGCCTTTGGGCTGCTACAGCGCAACCGAGATGTGAGGTGAGTGTAACCATACGACCCTGCGGCAACCGGGAAAATCTCTTGCTTTACAGGTACCTACGGTTTGGGGGTCCGGCTCTTCTTGGCGCTCCAATCGCTTGAGGCCACCTCACCCGAGCGGTGCAGAAATATCGTTCGCAAGCCACCCAGCTTTCCCTTAAAAGATCGCGCCGCCGCGGCAGCCGCGCCTGGACGCGATGTCGATTTCGAGCGGGCCGGTTCGACTAGACACTGAAGACAGCGCGATCTCCTGTCTGCCGATGTCAGCAGTTACCTCTTGGTGCTCTGGAGGATTGAATGCCGCGCACTATCTACTGCTTTTCCCGAGTCGGATCGGCTGGGGAGGACTTCAAGAATGTCTGATCGTATGCCGCATGCCGGCGTGCAGGGGTTAGGGTTTGTTCCTATTTTGTTCTTGATCCTGTTTGACTGGGTCTAATACGATCGAGGTTGGAGCGGCTGCTGGCCGCAGAGCGGGCGTAACAAAATATTCGCGTGACCTGGCATGCCGAAGTCGCCTTCGGTAGTGCCAAGTTCCCCAAAAAAGCGGAGGCGTTATGGCAAGGCAGTTGTTGGCGTGGCTGGTGGTCGCCCTGGGCGTGGTCGGCGTGGTCAGCGGCTTGGGCTACTACAAGTATGCCGAGATCCAGACGGCGATTGCCGCAGGCGCCGCGTTTCCGGAGCCGCAGGAATCCGTTGAGGCCGTGCAAGTGCGCCGGGGCGAATGGGCCCCGACGGCTCGTGCCGTCGGCACGGTCGTGGCGCTGCGCCAGGTGGAGATCCGCAACGAACTAGCCGGCACGGTCGTTGAAATCGGCTTTGCCTCGGGCGACATCGTGGAGAAGGGCCAGCTGCTGGTCCGTTTCGACACGCGCCAGGAGGAAGCCAGCCTAACCGCGGCCGAGGCCGAGGCCGAGATGGCCCGCCTGACCTATGAGCGGCGCAAGAAGCTGCGCGCCAGCCAAACGGTATCGGCGCAGGAGCTGGACGAAGCGCAACAGCAACTCGCCGCCGGCAACGCCCGCGTCCTGAATCTCCAGGTGGGGATCGAGAAGAAGACCATCAGGGCGCCGTTCCGCGCCCGCGTCGGCCTGACCGATCTGCAGCCCGGCGCCTATCTGGACGTGGGCACCGCCATCGCCATGCTGCAAGGCGTCGGCGATGACGCCTATGTCGACTTCTCGTTGCCGCAGGACAACGCCGCGGCGATCCGGCCGGGCGCCGTCGTCGAGCTGGCCGCCGCGCCGATTCCCGGCGGCAGCGCCAGCGCCGACATCATCGCAGAGGACGCCAGCGTCGACGGTAACAACCGTACAGTGCGCTTCCGGGCGCTGGCGAAGGGATTGGGCGAAACGCTGCGTCCCGGTGCATTCGTCGACGTCGTCGCTACAGTCGCGGCGCCGATGCCCACTTTGTTCGTGCCAGTGACGGCCGTGCGCCGCGCGCCCTATGGCCAGCTCGTCTATGCGCTCGTGGAAGAGGACGGCAAACTCCGTGCCCGCCAGCGCATCGTGCAGACCGGCCCCGTGCAGGGCGACGATATCGCCGTCCTGACCGGACTCGCCGAGGGCGAGGTGATTGCGGGCGCCGGTTCGTTCAAGCTGCGCGAGGGTCTGCTGGTTCAGGCCGGCAAGCCCGCTGATGCGCAGCAGCCGGCCGACGCAGCCCAGGAACCCGCCACCAACTGACCGCCGGAATCAACGTCATGCGTTTCATCGATCTCTTCGTCCGGCGGCCTGTCATCGCGCTGGTGGTCAATCTGCTGATCGTGCTGATCGGCGTGCGCGCGGCGACGGAGCTGCCGATCCAGCAATATCCGCGGATCGAAAGCTCGTCGATCATCATCACGACGGTCTATATCGGCGCCGCCGCCGACAGCATCCGCGGCTTCGTCACCACGCCGATCGAGCGCGCGGTGTCCTCGATCTCCGGCGTGGATTATGTGGAATCGACCAGCGTCGCCGGCGTGAGCACGGTGACGGTGCGGCTGAAGCTTAACCATCCGAGCACGGTGGCGCTGACGGAAGTCGGCAACCGGCTCGACCAGATCCGCAGCGAACTGCCCTCGGAAATCGAGTCGCCGGTGGTCGAGGTGCAGCGCGCCGATCGGCCCTACGCGACCTTCTATGTCAGCGTGACTTCCTCGGCGATGACGCCGCCGCAGCTGACCGACTATCTGGCGCGCGAGATTCAGCCGCGGCTCAGCACGCTGCCGGATGTGCAGCGGGTCGGGCTGGAAGGTGCCAGGCCGCAGGCGATGCGCATCTGGCTCGACGCCAATCGCCTCGCCGCCTTCGGCATCGGCGCCGCCGAGGTGGAAGCCGCCCTCACCCGCAACAACTTCCTCGCCGCCATCGGCCGGGCCAAGGGCGGCCAGGTGCAGGTCGACCTGCTGGCCAACACCGACCTGCGCAGCGTCGAGGAATTCGAGCGGCTGATCGTCCGCGAGGAGGGCGACCGCATCGTCCGCATCTCCGATATCGGCCGCGTCGAGCTGGGCTCCGAAGAGGCCACGGCCAATGTGCGCTACAACGGCAAGGACGCCGTGTACCTGTCGGTCTGGCCGCTGCCTGGCGCGAACGAGATCAGCGTCGCCTATTCGCTGCGGGCCGCGATCGAGGAGATCAAGGGCGACCTGCCGCCGGGCACCGAAATCCAGATGGCCTATGACGGCGCGGCCTACATGGAAAACGCGCTGAAGGAGATCGCCACCACGTTCGTCGAGACGGTGATGATCGTGGCCATCATCGTGTTCCTGTTCCTGGGCTCGGCGCGCACCGCGCTGGTGCCGCTGGTGGCGATCCCGATCTCGCTGGTGGGCGCGATGGCCGCCATGATGGCGCTGGGCTTCTCGCTCAACTTGCTCACCATCCTCGCCGTCGTGCTCTCGGTCGGCCTAGTGGTCGACGACGCCATCGTCGTGGTCGAAAACGTCTCCCGCTATATGCGCGAGGGCATGGGACGGGTGGAAGCGGCACTGAAGAGCGCGCGCCAGCTGTTCGCGCCGATTATCGCCATGACCATCACCCTGGCCGCGGTCTATGCGCCGATCGGGTTCCTCTCCGGCCTGACCGGCGTGCTGTTCAAGGAATTCGCCTTCACCCTGGCCATAGCCGTGATCTTCTCCGGTCTCGTCGCCATCACGCTGTCGCCGATCATGAGCGCCTATATGGCGCCGCTCGGCGGCAAGGAAGGCCGCTACACCCGCTTCGTCGGCCATCTGTTCGATCGCGTGGCCGACATCTATCGCGTGCTGCTGACGGCCGTGCTGCGTGTGCGGGCTCAGGTGCTGGTGTTCGGCGCGTTTATCTGCGTGCTGGCGGTGCCGCTCTACATGTTTTCCGGCAAGGAGCTGGCGCCGATCGAGGATGAGGGCTTCATCTTCCTGATCGTCAACTCGGCGCCCGATGCCTCGCTCGCCTACACCGCGAAGCATATGGACAAGGTCTACCAGGCCGGTGCGGAGCTGCCGGAATACCAGGCGATGTTCGAGATCGTGTTCCCCTCGAACGGCTTCGGCGGCTATCTGTTCAAGAACTGGCATGACCGCGAGCGCAGCGCCCACGAGATTCTCGGTGAGGCTTTCGGCAAGCTGTCGCAGGTGAAGGAGCTGCAGATCTATCCGGTGCTGCCGCCGGCCCTGCCCGGCGCCGGCAACTACGACGTCGAGCTGGTGATCAAAGGGCCGGGGACGCCGGAGCAGCAGGCCGACTATGCCGCAAAGCTAGTCGGCGCGGCGTTCGCCAGCGGCAAGTTCCTGTTCGCAGATACGGATCTCAAGATCGACCTGCCGCAGGTTCGTGTGGTGGTGGACCGCGAGCGGGTCGCCGATCTCGGCCTCGACCTCGCCGAGGTGGGCCGCCAGCTCGCCGTGCTGCTGGCCGGCAACTATGTGAACCGCTTCAGCCTGGAGGGGCGCGCCTACAAGGTCATCCCCCAGGTCGGCAACGATTCCCGCGAGGCCGCGGCACAGCTGCTCGACTACAAGATTCAGACGCGGGACGGAACGCAGGTGCCCTTCTCCGCCGTCGCGCGGCTGGAAACCTCCACCGCGCCGCGCACCCTGGCGCGCTTCCAGCAGGCCGACAGCTTCCGGGTTTTCGGCGGCGTCTATCCCGGCGTCACCAAGGCCGACGGGCTGGCGACGCTGGAGGCCACCGCGCGGAGCATCCTGCCGGCGGGCTACACCATCGACTTTGCCGGCGAATCCCGGCAGATCCGCCAGGAGGGCTCGACCCTGGCCGGCACGCTCGGCTTTGCCATCCTGCTGATCTATCTCGTGCTGGTGGCCCAGTTCGGCAGCTTCCGCGATCCGTTCGTGGTGCTGCTCGGCTCGGTGCCGCTGGCGCTGACCGCCGCCCTGGTGTTCACCTTCCTCGGCTTCACGACGATCAACATCTACAGCCAGATCGGCCTCATCACCCTGGTCGGTCTGATTGCCAAGAACGGCATCCTGATGGTGGCGTTTGCCAACGACTTGCAGCGCGAGGGCCACAACAAGCTCGACGCCATCCGCGAGGCGTCGGTGACGCGGCTGCGGCCGATCCTGATGACGACGGCAGCCACGGTGTTCGGCCATATGCCGCTGGTGTTCGTGACCGGCGCCGGGGCGGAGTCCCGCAACAGCATCGGCATCATGCTGGTGACCGGCATGGCCATCGGCACGGTGTTCACGCTGTTCATCCTGCCGGTGGTCTATATGCTGTTCGCGGCCAAGCACCAGCCGGAGGCGGCGCCGGCGGAGATTCCGCGGACGGCGGGGTTGCAGCCGGCGGAGTAGTCCCGCTAATTCTCATCCAGATGCTGTAACCATCGCATCGACCGCGGGGGTGCGGGCGTGTAGACTTGCCGACATCCAGGGAATGGCGGCAAGAGCATGACCGACGATAAGACCATCCTCCGCACCACCTGCCCGCGCGACTGTTATGACGCCTGCGGCATCGCCGTGATCAAGCGTGGCGAGCGGATCGTGAAGGTGGTGGGCGATCCCGAGCATCCGGTGAGCCGCGGCGCGCTCTGCGGCAAATGCGCCATCGCCTATAACGGCGTGCTGCGCGATGCGAATGCGCGGCTGACGCAACCGCTGCGGCGCAGCGGCGCCAAGGGCGAAGGAAAGTTCGAGCCGGTGAGCTGGGACACGGCACTCGGCGTCATCGCCGAGAACCTGAATTCGATCCTGGCGCAGCAAGGCCCGGCCTCGATCTGGCACACCCACTATACCGGCACCTGCTCGATCATCGCCGGCGGATTTCCCATGCGGTTCTTCAACCGGCTGGGCGCCAGCGAGGTGGATCCGGATTCCATCTGCAATGCCGCGGGGCATCGGGCGCTGGAATACATGTACGGCACTTCTTATACGGGCTTCGATCCCCGCAGCATCAAGGACGCCGCCTGCGTCATGCTGTGGGGCATCAATCCCTCGGCCTCGGCACCCCATGCCCACAAGCACTGGTTCAAGGAGGCGAAGGCGTTCCGCATCGTCGTCGATCCCGTGCGCCACGCCACGGCCGAGGCCGCCGATCTCTATCTGCAAGTGCGGCCGGGCACCGACAGCGCTCTCGCCTTCACGATGCTGCATGTGATGCAGCGCGACGGGCTGATCGACCGCAAATTCCTGGACGCGCATAGCATCGGCTGGAGCGACGTGGAGCCGCTGCTCCCGCCCTGCACGCCGCAATGGGGCGAGGCGCAGACCGGCGTGCCATCAGCCGACATCGAACGGGCGGCGCAGATTTTCGCCAAGGGGCCCTCGTTACTATGGCTGGGCCAAGGACTGCAGCGGCAGCCGCTGGGCGGCAATGTGATGCGCGCGGCGGCGCTGCTGTCGGCGGCCAGCGGCAATATCGCCAAGCCGGGCGCCGGCTTCTACTACCTCAACGGCAGCGGCCGGAAAGGCAT
>Ga0184612_10000603_pt1 | contig 16909 bp, 20 predicted proteins | sample PLM3_60_coex_FD_133163 | JGI IMG/M metagenome (GOLD analysis project Ga0184612, IMG submission 133163) | Groundwater sediment microbial communities from an aquifer in East River, Colorado, USA - PLM3_60_coex | ecosystem: Environmental > Terrestrial > Soil > Riparian zone | place: USA: East... | reverse complement strand
TGGCCAGGAGGTGCTTGCTGATGACCGATGTCATCGGCCGCAGCCTGGTTCCGCGGCCCCCCGCGAGCACGATTCCTTTGCGCAGCATCCTCCGCTCCCCGGACCAGCCACTGGCCGCTCACAAGATCTTCGTTCCATGAGCTTGGGCCGGCGGTGTCCGACCCGCCGACATCTGAATGACTGAATCCACCAATCCGCACTGCCGCGCAAGGAGCTTTGCGCCGGTAGCCGCAGCGGATAGAATGTGCAGGTCCGAAGTGAGCTTGGGGACTCGCCGGCGCCGGATGGAACCTGCGGCCCCTGCCGTTAACTTGTGATAGAGGAAAATTGGCGCCAATTGGAAGAAAAGGCCGGATGAAAAAAGTCTGGCAAATTGCCGCGAGGTCGGCGAGAAACGATGATGAACATCGCAGACCAGAAGGACCTTTCGAGCCGCCCGACGGACGGTTTTGACAAAATGCCGGTAGTGGTGGTGCTGCCAAGGCAGATCGTCCTTCGGCAGATATGCTCGCTCGACGCGCAAAGCCAGCGGCGGATACGCGAGATTCGCAACGAACCGTCGATCCGCAAGGTCATGTACACCGACCACGAGATACAGGTCGATGAGCATGAGGACTGGCTTGAGCGGCTGAAGCAGGACAAATGCCGGATTGCCTTTGCCGTGATCGACGACAAGCATGGCCCCATCGGCATGGTCAGCCTCAATGCGGTGGATTGGCGCCACCGCAAGGCGGATTGGGCCTTCTACCTCACCGAAAATGAACGGGGCGGCCTGGGCGCGTCCCTGGAATTTTCATTGCTGGATTTTGCGTTCAATCGGCTCGGCCTGGAAAAACTGAACTGCGAGGTCATCGAGGGCAACGATGCCGTCGTCCGCCTGCATAAGCGCTTCGGCTTTGAGGAAGAGGGCTTCCGGCGGTCGAACATCGAGAAGGACGGCATTCGCGTCGGCGTCCATTTCCTCGGCCTGCAGAAGGCGGCATGGGTCGAAAAAAACGGCGCCGTCCGCGAGGCGCACCGGCCCGTTCTGGAAAAGTTCAGAATAACGATCGAGTGGGATAGGCCCTAAGGGCTGGATCGGGTCGGGGCCGCCGCGATCAAGCGCCCGCAGAATTGATCGTATTGTGCTTGATTTTCGCCGCGCCATCCTTGGCCAGATCGACACGGGTGGTGCCGAGAGCGATCGGCCCGAGGAGCGACTCATTGACCAGATCGATGCCGGCCCGCGCGCTGCCGGGTTGCTTTTGCAGCAGGTAGCGGACGGAGATCCGCTCATTATCAGAGACATCGGGCTGGGTGCCATGGAGCGTACAGGGATGCCAGAAGGCGGCATACCCGGTCTCGCCAACGAGCATTTTCTGGACGCAGGAGATCGAATGGCCTTGCCCATCCGCATATTTCCATGTCACGGGATCCATCGAGACCTTTGAGAGCGCGTGGGGAAAGACTGTCGCGCCGAGCTTGTGACTTTCCGGCAGGACGTAGAGCGGTGCGTCCTCGCGCCGCACCGGATGCAGATAGAGGTACAGGGTCACGAAATCGGCCGCCTGATCCTTGTAGTCGATAATGTCCTGATGGTAGTCGATGCCGTAGAAGTAGGTGATATCGCGGTACTCGGGCCGTATATAGGCGCCCAGATTATTCACCGCATTGCCCTTGATCCGGCGGACCAGCCAATCGGGCAAATGCTGCTCCGGCACGCCGCAAACCAGTTTCTTGTTCAGCACATGATAGTCCGGGCCAATGGCTTCACGCAGCGCCTCGACGACGGCCGGATTCGATTCGATAAAGCCGAGATCCTCGTTGAAGCTTTCCAGCAGATTGCGGCCCGGGCGTGGATTCACACCGACATGTTGCGGATCTGCCAAAAACTCGGCCTCCGACAAAAAAAGCGAGGAGCTGAAACTTCGCGTTGCCCTAATGCGCGCGAGAAGGCGCTCGCAAGCGCCCGCGTCCAGGACCGCCCCGAGCTCAACCAGGCCGGTGGCGACGAATCGATCGAGGCGGGCACCGATCGCGGAGGCGGCTTGCAGTGTCATGGGGCGCGGGCCCTTTGCTGAACAATATCTGGCAATGTCACCAGGGGTGATTCGAAAGTCAAGACTTCGCCCGCCGCGCCGGCTCTGAATCGCGCTAGGGAGAACAGACCACGATGCGATTTCCCGCCGATGGATTCGGCGATTCCAGGATCAGCACTCGCTCGAACCCCCGGGCGCGGGCCTGCGCGCAAATCGCCTCAGGTTCGAGCCGAATTGAATGGGAAGAATTGCCGTATTGGCCGAACCCGTAGGTCGAATCCAACACGCAATGCAGCGCCCGCCCATGGGGGTGCAGCCCCAGGATCATGGGCACGCCGGTCAGTGCCGGTATGAAGAACGGTTGCGCCCGGCAATCCCGATTCAGCGTCCAAAACGTCAAGTCGTCGGGTGGAACGAAAACGGCCAACGGCGCCGGACTCGCCGCCCGCGCATCCTTCACCTGACGCACGAACATGGCGCCCGGTGTCTTTTCGAGCGCGGCCGACACATTGTCCGGAAACAGCGCTTCCAGATGCGCGGCCCGCGTCACAATCGACGAGCCGGCGTCGCCGATCACCGCCAAGGACTGGGACAGGGAACGCTTTCGCGGCCATTCCACCACTTCGCCGTCCCGGCCGAACTCCTGCAGCACGGCGACACGCTGCAGATAGATCGACAGCCGCTTGTAGCGGTCGGGATCCGCGCCCACGACAAGGATCAGCAAGACGATCGCGCCGGTGCCGACAAGCCGCCGCCGCTCGGCCGACGACTCCAGCAGATAGGCGAGCTGGCCGGCTGCCAGCACTAAAGCGAGCCAGGCCACGATGTTGGCGAAGTAGTAGGCGCTGTTGGAAAGCGCGAAAATGGATCCCGGCAATGCGCCCAGCACCAGCAGTATCCCGAGGAGGCCGGCGGCTTCGCCGCGGCCGTAGCTGCCGTTGAAGCGGGAAAGCGTGACCATGATCGCCACCAGCGCGATAATCGCGAGGTCGGACAGGAAGTACTTCTTGGATCCGCCGGCAAAGTCGAAGGGGCTGACAAAACTCCAGAGACTGCGGGATGACATCAGGCCGACGACCAGCAGGATCAGGCCCGCGCCGACGGCGGTCAGCGCGATCATGGCGAGGACGGTGTTTCGCCACCGCGGCCCGGTAGCTCGCCGTACCAACACAACCGCCACGGCGGCCGCCCACATGACGCCGGCGGGCACTTTCAGGGTGAATAGGACGACCGCCAGAAAGCCGGCCGCGCCCAGGCAAAGGATGGAGGCCGCTATTGACGGCTCCTCTCGCGACAACAACACGAACAGCAGCGGAACCGCCGACAGGAAAACGATCAAGGCAAAGAGGTAGGATTCGCTGAGCAGCAGCTTATCCAGGAAAAACCAGCTCGAGATGAAGGAAACGATCAATGCGGCGACGATCAGCATGACCGGCTGGCGCAGATTCGCCCGCTGCAGATAGGCCACCGCAAGAAGGAAGAAGAAGGTGAAGCACGGCACCGCGAAAATCTGAAACGCCATGGGATAGAGGTCGATCGCCGGAAGATCGAAGATGCTGGCGACAGAGCCGAGCCAGAGATGGGAGCCGATGTGGTGGAACTGCGGCGCCAGGCCGTCGAGTCCCACGCTGACGATGCCGAAGTTGCGGAGCATTTCCGTCAGCGCCGCATGGAAGGAAGTATCGAGATAGGGTTGGCCCAGGAGCATGAACTCCGGCGCGTAGATGTGGGTCATCTGTCCGCCATTGACGGCGATGAAACGCACCAGCGCAAAGGCCGGCGCACCGAGAATCAACGTGAATGGGTGCGCCCGGATCAGCCGCCAGGAACTCGCCGCTCCCGTCCCCAGACCGGCGGCCGCAACGGCTCCCAGCGGCAGAAGCAGCCAAAGGCCAGTGGAACCCCCCACCAGGGGGACAAGCAGCATCGCTGTCACCGCGAGCGTCATCAGCAGAGGCGCGAGATAGCTGCCGGCGAACATCCGCAAGGGAATGAAAGATACGGCCATGACGGCCACCGCCATCGGCAACAACCCAAAGATGGCGGTGCTGTCGGTTTCAAGTCCGGAGCGGGCGAAGGCATAGAGTCCCGCCATTGCAACCGATTCGATCGTACAAAAGACAATGATGAAGCCGACGAGAGGGAGGAATGACCGATCGGCGGAGGCGTTCAACGGCTTTGAGCCACGACCGTCGGCGACGGACGGCTGCGCCGCGGGAATTGCTGATACCAAAGATTACTCCTCAAACGTATCGATGGGAACGATACGGGACTTGCGCGCCTCGACAAGGCGGGAATTGTCGGGGACATCCTGATGCACCAGAGTACAGGCATTGATGAAGACATGAGACCCGATGGTGATGTCGTTGATGATCGTCACGTCCATGCCGAGGAACGTATCCGCCCCCACCTTGACGCTGCCGCCGACACCCGCCCCCGCCGACAGATGGCAATTTGCGGCGAGTTGCGACCATTCTCCCACCCGCGCGCCGAGATCGAGATAGCAGAATGGGCCGACCCGGGTTTCGATATCGACCATCGCGCCGGCGAGCACCACGGCGGTGTCGTCGATTTGCGCGCTCGCATCGATCAGCGCCTGGGGATGGCGGAAGCCGGTGAACCTATATCCCTGCGACAGCGCCCTTTCATAGGCGGCGCGGCGTGCCGGCAAATCGCGGTAGCCGATCCCGGCCACCAGCCAAACCCGGTCGGGCGCATAGGCCGGCTGCTTCAGCGTTGCAGCCAGGTCGCCCACGGTCCGCAGATTGTCGCTAACCACCGTGCCAGCCGGCTTCACATCATCGACGAACCCCACAACCTCGATGTCGCCGCTGTAGCCTGCGAGATTGCGGTAGACTTGCCGACCGAGCGCGCCGGCGCCGTAGATTAAAACCTGCCGTTTCACGATTTCGCCCCGACGCGCCCGACCAGGAATCGCAGGATGGCATCACTGCCGCTATAGAGGGCGCCGATCAACTCCGGTTCGATCTCGATGTCGAAGGCCTCTTCCAGCTCCATGACGATGCCGATGTGAGTCATGGAGTTCCACTCCTCCACATCGTCGACGCGGATATGGTCGGGCCCGACCGCACGGCCGAGGCTCTCCGAGAGCACGGCCCACATCCGCCGCTCAATTTCCGAAGCATTCATCCAGACAATCCCGCAACAGGCGATCGGCGTTCACTTCCTCCGCGCCATCGAACGCTATGTTGATAAGCCGGTCCGCCAATGCACAGGCCTGGGGGAACGCCGCATCCGGCCGCAGATATTGGCGATGCATCGGCTGGAACAGCGTGCTGACCGGCAGGCCCGCGCGACGCAGCGACTCGACAATCCGCTTGCGGTGCGGCGGCTCCGCCAGAAATGTAAAACGCCAGAGAGCCGCCGTCTCCGGCGGGGCGAATGCCTTTACGCTGAGCGGCCATCGCTCCTGCGCCTCGAGAATGACGGCCTGCAGCGCCGCGGAGAGCCGCCGCCGCCGCTCCGCCAGCCGATCGATGGTTTCAACGGCATCGCCGATCCGTGCCGCCTGCTCCGCGTCGACCTGAAACACATAGCCGTGGCGGTGGCGGCGCATCAGCTCATCGCGCTCGGCAACCCAGGCATCGGCAGCCGGTCCCAGCTTGCGCGCACGGTAGCAGGCTTCCATGAACGCCTGTCGCTCCGTGCTACTATTCTGCGGGCCGGGCCATGAGGCGCGGACCTTTTCCGCCGCGCGGCCCAGCGTCCCGTCGTCGGTCAGCAAGGCGCCGCCGCTGCCGAGATCGAGAAGCTTGCCGCGGCCGAAACTGACGATGCTGTGGGGCGCGAGAGCGCCGACCTTGGCGCCTTGCCAAGTGCCGCCATAGCCTTGGGCGGCATCCTCGATGACGATGCAATCCGCCGACAGGCCTTGTTCGGCCGGATCGGGAATGGCGGACAGATGTCCGAAGATATGAGTGGGCATGACGGCCGCGATCCGGCTCCGATCGACCGCGGCGGGCAGGTCGGCGTCCAGCGTGGCGGTCGCCGGGTCCACATCGGCGAATTCCGGCTCGAGCCCGGCACAGACGGCGGCATTGACCGCCGTATCGCAGATCGTGTCGGGGTAAAGCACTTTCGCGCCGCGCGGCAGCTCCGACGCCTCCAGCAGCAGCGTAATCGCCGCCGTCCCCGAACCGACGAGCACCGCGCGGTCGCGCCCGAACCATTGTGCAACGGCAGCTTCGGCTGCGGCGATCGATGGCGAAGTCGTCAAGACAGCCGTCATGACGAAGGTCCCGCCTTCGGCGCCGCGGTTTGCGCCTCGTTGCGGTGAACGGCGCGGACAATCGTCAACGGCCGATTCTTGGTTTCGATGAAGATCTTCGCGATGTAGGTGCCGATCACCCCGAGGAAGAGGATGATCAATCCGCCCAGAAACCATACGGAGATCATCACCGAGGCCCAGCCGGGAACGGCGACGCCGCCCATGACCACTTTCAAGAGAATGTAGATCAATGCCAGCAGGCTGATTCCGGAAATCGCCAGTCCGAAGAAGACAATGACGAACAACGGCTTTGCCGAGAAGGAGGCAACGCTGTTCACCATCATGCGCAGCTTGGCAAGGAAGGTGTAGCTGGACGAGCCGCGGAACCCCTTGGTCGCGGCCAGACCCACCTGCTTGAATCCGGCGAGCACCCAGATACCGCCGATGACCAGTTCGCGTTCGCGGTAGCGCAGCAGCGCTTCCACATAGCGCCGGCTCATCAATCGCGCTGTCAGCGGATTCTCGACAAATTCCACGTCGCTCAACATATTGATCAGTTTGTAGAACAGCCAGCCGCTGAAACGCTCGAACAGCGAGCCCTTGCGCTGGACCTGATAGCCATAGACGACATCACAATCCTCTTCCATCTCGAAGCGGCGATGGAACTCGTCCAGCAGCTCCGGCTCTTCTTCGAGGTCACAATCGATCAGGAAAATCCTGTCGCCCCGCGACTGTTCGAGACCGGCCATCATCGCCTGGTGGTGGCCAAAATTGCGGCTGAGATCGACGAGGGCAATGCGCGGATTCTGCTCCATCAACTTCAACGCCACGTCCCGCGAGGCGTCGGGCGAGCCGTCATTCACCAGCACGATTTCATAGTCGCCGGAAAGGCGGTCGGCGCAGCGGGCGATTCGCTCGCAGAACTCAGCCACCTGGCCGGCGGTGTTGTACATCGTCGTGACAATCGAGAGATTCATCCGATGTCCCTGCCTCAGCCGGACCGATTGCGCCGCGCTGCGCGCGGTTCGACGGCGGCCTGGGGATTGAGGACGATGGCCGGGATCCGAGCCGATGCCAACTTCTGCAGCATCACCGGCAAATAGGATGGACGCGCGCAAACGAAGGCCGAGCCGCCCTGTTCCGCCGCCTGCTCGATGCCGATGACCGGCAGACCCCAGCGCGTTTCCCCGGCTTTCTGCTCGTCGATGATCGCCGCGACAAAATCCAGATCCAGGAGATGAGCGACCACGACGTTGTAGATTCCCGCGCCGAACAGATAGATCGGCCCCTTGTTCCCCGCGCAATGCTCGCGGACATTCAGGACCACGTCCAGCCACCAGCGCTCATGCGCCTGAAACCGCGCCAGCGTTGCCGCGACCGCTGACGGCGCCGCCTGGAACGCCGCCGGCGCGGCGGCGGGGCCGGTTTTCCGGCAAATGTAGTGCTGCGCCGAGCCGCAATCCACTGTTGCCGCCACGGTCATGCCGCAATGGGACAGATAGTCCCGCAACGATGCCCGCAGATACATGAAGGGGTGATCCCAGATATGGGGGACGAAGTGAGAATCCTCCAGCTCCAGCAGCTCCAGACTGATCAGCGCACCGGGCTTGGCGACAAGGTTGATTCGCGCCAGTTCCGGCAGGGTGGCGCTGCGGTTGAGAAAACCATGGGCAATGACGACATCGAAATGCTGCTCCGGAAGCTCGACGTCGTGAAAAAAGCAGCGCAGGAATGTCAACCCATCCGTGGCAGCGCGGTCCAGCTGCGCCGACGGATCGACGCCGACGCAGGTCCAGCCGGGATAGGCGTTCTTAATGCTGCGAATCAAATCGCCTTCGCCGCAGGCGATCTCCAGGCAATTGACCCCCTGCTGAGGCAGGGCCGCGAGCTGCTCGAACAGTGTCTTGTAAACGCGCGACCGCTTCGGCACGACCTGGCGGTCGCCCATCACCACCAGATTATTCTGGATCGCCGGCGATACATCGTACTCGGACTCGAAATAGCGCCGCAGCGTGTCTTCCGGCGAATAGAGAATGCCGATGCAGCCGCAGCGCGCGCAAAGCACGCGAAAAGCGCCGCCCGAGCGCAGGAACCGGGCATCGGACATCGCCGGGGGGCGAAGCCGCGCATCCGCGCTATTGAGGATCATTGGGGTGGGCTCGCCACAGTTCGGACACCTGAACCCGGCTGCCTCGCTACCGACCTGCATATGCGACTTTCGCTTGAGCCGTCCTGCTGCTCGCCCGTATAAGAATAGAACGCCGAACGCCGGCATTGGCAAGGTTATTGTCGGTCGGCGCCACCGGTTGTAGCTCCTGAAAACCTCAATGTTCTCGCAATCAACGCCCCGGCGGCTTGGCAAATGAAGTTCGTGAGACTGGATCCGCCGGGAACACTGTGTCACCACGAGGCCGTCTTCGAACTGCTGCACGAGGAACGGCCCGGCAGGTTTATTGATGTCGGCTGTGGCCAAGGCAGCATCGCCCGCAAGCTGATCGCCCGCGGCTGGAGCGGCGTCGGCGTCGACTTTTCGCCCGACAGCGTCGCCGCTGCACGCAGCGAGTTGGCGGACGAAATCGCGGCAGATCGACTCAAGATAGTCCAGGCGGACATCCTGCAGTTGGCGCCGGACGCGCTGGGTCCGAGCGATCTCGGTATGGCCATGATGGTGATCGAGCATGTGGAGGACGATGTGGATTTCCTGCGCCATCTCGGGCGCCTGGTGCGGCCCGGCGGCATCGTCATGGTCAGTGTTCCCGGCGGCCGGCAGCGCTGGAGCTTCGAGGACGAAACCGTCGGCCATTTGCGCCGCTATGACCGCGCCGATCTGGTCCGTACGCTGCAGGCCGCCGGGCTTCAGGATGTCGTCGCCTGGTCGATCGCCGTGCCGCTGGCGAATCTGACATTCGAGATCGGCGACTGGCTAACGCGGCGCAGCGGCGAAAAAAGCAAGCTGGATCTGAGCAAACTCGAACAGACGAAGCTGAGCGCGACGCGGGACGTGCCGTTTAAGACGACGTACCCGTCTTTCTTTCGATTGCTGCTCAACCGGGTCACGATGTCGCCCTGGTTCGCACTGCAACGCCGATTCTACCTCAGCAATCGCGGAACGGTCATGCTGGGCATGGGCCGCAGGCCGGCGGCAGGCTAAGCGCCGTCATGCCGGCCGCCATCAACAACCGAACAAGGCCAGCCCTTGAGTACTGACGTCCCCTTCAATCGTCCGCCGCTTGCCGGCACGGAACTAGATTTCCTGAAGCAGGTGCTCGAGGATCGCCGCCTCGAGGGGCACGGCCGCTTTACGCGGGAATGTCATGACCTCCTGCAATCCATGACCGGATGCCGGCGGGCGTTGCTGACTCACTCCTGCACCAGCGCCCTGGAGATGAGCGCGCTGCTGTGCCGGGTGGGGCCGGGCGATGAGGTGATCCTGCCGTCCTATACCTTCGTCAGCACGGCCTCGGCGGTGGCGCTGCGCGGCGCCACGCCGGTCTTTGTCGATATCCGCGCCGACACGCTCAACCTGGATGCCGACCTGATCGCCGCGGCCGTCACCGACAAGACCAAGGCGATCTTCACCGTCCACTATGCCGGCATCGCATCGGATATTGCGAACATGCAGAAAGTGGCCGCCACCCATGGGTTGAAGCTTGTCGAGGACGCCGCTCAATGTCTCGGCGCCAGCTATCGCGGCCGCCATCTCGGCAGCTTCGGCCAGCTCGCGACCCTCAGTTTTCACGCGACCAAGAACATTACCTCCGGCGAAGGCGGTGCCCTGCTGATCAACGATGAAGAGCTGATCGACCGCGCCGAAATCATCTGGGAGAAGGGCACGAACCGGAAGCAATTCGTGCGCGGACAGGTCGACAAATACACCTGGGTCGATCTCGGCTCCTCCTACCTGCCGAGCGAGATCACAGCGGCGCTTCTGTTCGCCCAGTTGGGGAAACTGGATCACATCAACCAATCGCGGCTGGCGGTCTGGAACCGGTATCATGCCGAACTGGCTGATCTCGAGACGGCCGGGCTGTTGCGCCGGCCGATCGTGCCCGAAGGCTGCATCCACAACGGTCACATCTACTACGTTCTTCTGCCGACGGCGGAGAAGCGGGACGCGGCGTTGCGCGCCATGGTGCGCGAAGGCATCAAGTCCCAGTTCCACTATGTACCGCTGCATTTATCGCCGGCGGGACAAACCTATGGCCGTGCTCACGGCCAACTTCCCGTGACCTGCGATCTTGCGGCGCGGCTGCTCAGACTGCCGCTCTGGTACGGCATGGGCGAAGAGGCCGGCATCGTCGTCCAAACCTTGCGCCGGGCGATCGGCGCATAGCCCGGCATGCGCGCCAGGACCCTGGCTCTTCTCGCCGTCAAGCTGGCCATTTCGGCGGGGGCGCTGGTCTATGTCGGGCGGCAGATCGATTTCGAGGCACTCAAGAATCACATTCCCAATCCCTGGTCCTGGCATTTCCTGGTTGCGGAAATCTGTTTCCTGGCTGCGTTCTGGATTTCCGTGCACCGCTGGCATCTGATCTTGAAATGGCAAGGCCAGGATGTGCCACTGAGCCCGCTTTGGATCATTGCCTGGATTTCAAACTTCTTCGCGATGCTGCTGCCGGGCGGAATCGGGCGGGACATATCGCGCGGCGTGTATCTCACCCGCTTCCAGATTGGGGCACTGAAGATAACACGCTCCATACTCACGGACCGGTTCATCGGATTGGTCACTGTTGTCATCCTTTCGGTTCCCTGCATGATCTTCGCTCTTACGGTGCCCGGGCCGTTGGTTCCGCTCGGCTGGATGCTGCTGGCCCTCTGCGTCGGGCTGCCCGCCGGCCTGTGGTTCTGTCATGAGGTCGATCGCCGGTATCGCGGTCTGGAAACCGGTCCCGGCGGCCCTTGGATGGCGCGGCTGATTCACGCGGGCGCCGCTATCTTGCGGGATTTTCGCGAACCCCGACTGTTCGGGCTCCCGTTCCTGCAATCCTGCCTGATGATGGGAGCAACGATTCTCTGCGTCATGTCGATTGCCGGCGCGACCGGCGGGCTATCGGCGCCGCTCTGGAGCCAGCCGCTGTTTTTGCCGGCGATCCTTCTGTTGAGTCAGCTGCCGATCTCGATCGCCGGGATCGGCGTACGCGAGGCGGCTTTCGTTTCCTTATTCGGTGCGGTCGGCGCAAGCGCGGAACAGGCGCTGAGTCTGTCCCTCGCCTATTTCACCCTCGCCGTGTTGAACAATCTCACGGGCGGGCTCGCCTATTTGATGTTCCGGCCACGAAAGACCCCGCCCGCTTCGGCCTAGCCGAAGCGCCGGTATTCCGGCGACCCGAATTCAGGAAATGGTGGGCGCGACTGGGATTGAACCAGTCGAACCGTGAACAAGGGTGGAACACGGTGCAACGCGCCGACACGCTCGGCCCCGTCCGAAGACCGTGCATTTACTGACCTTTTGGTGTTTCAGACAATTCCATACCGTCTCGCACTGTTTCGTGCTATCTGCTACCCAAGTGCTACCCAGAGCCTTCGGGTAGCAACGGGGTAGCAGAATGCCGACCAGGAATCTCACCGTCAGGCTCATTGACAGCATCAAGCCGCCACAGGCCGGCCGGGTCGAATATTGGGACAGTGACACGCCTGGCTTCGGCCTTCGGGTCTCGGCCTCCGGTCGCAAGACCTGGGTCGCCCTGTATCGCCACCAGGGCCGTGTCCGTCGCCTGACGCTTGGGACCTACCCGACCCTGCCGCTCGCCGACGCCCGAGATCAGGCCAAGGATGGGCTCAGGGCGGCCGCCAAGGGCAAGGACCCAGCGGGCGAGAAGAAGACCGCCCGGTTCGGCGATGCGTTCGGCGACCTGGCAGAGGACTATATCAACCTCCACGCCAAGCCGAACAAACGGTCATGGAAGGAGGACCGCAGGGCCCTCGATCGCGACCTGCTGCCGAAATTCAAGCACCGGAAGGCGGCTGACGTGACGCGCCGCGAGGTGATCGCCCTCCTGGACGCCATCCGGGCCCGGGGAGCGGCAGTGCTGGCGAATCGGACGCTGGAAATCATGCGCGGGATCTACAACTGGGGCATCGACAAGGAGCGGGTCGACCGCAACCCCTGTCTGGGCATCAAGCCGGCCGAGGAAACGGCGCGCGACCGGGTTCTGACCGATGACGAAATCCGAAAGGTTTGGGAAGCGGTTGACGGCCAGCCGCTCGTTATCGCCGGCCGCTTCAAGTTGCAGCTTATCACCGCGCAGCGGCCCGGGGAGATCCGCCGGATGCGTTGGGGGGAAATCGACGAGGATACCGGGTGGTGGACCATCCCGGCGGAGATCACAAAAAACGGCCTGAGCCACCGGGTCTGGCTCCCCGAATCGGCCTTGGCCGTCCTTAAAGCGGTCAAGGAGCAGTCCGGACACGCTGGCTGGGTCTTTCCCAGTCCGGCGGCCAAGGACGGTCCCGTGCGGAGCAATACCAAGCCCACGGCGGCAATCTGCAAGGCCGCGGGCATCAGCTTCACACCCCACGACTTGCGCCGCACGGCAGCCAGTCACATGGGGTCGCTCGGCATCAGCCGATTCACGATTGGACGGGTCCTGAATCACGTCGAGAAGTCTGTGACCGCCACGTACGACCGGCACAGCTACGACCAGGAGAAGCGCTCTGCGCTCGAGACGTGGGCAGGTCGGCTTAAGGAGATCCTGGCCAACAAGAAAGCGCCGGCCGGCAAGGTCGTGAAGCTGCGCCCGGCCGCGGGATGATCGCCGACATGCGAATTGGGCTCTGCATCCCCGCCGGCGCCGCGATGATCGCGGCCGGCATCCTTGTGGTCGGCCGCTATGAGATCGGCAAGATCGGCGCCGATTCCCGCGAATTTACGGTCTATGGCGTAGACCGAGGACCGGCGAGCCCTTCATTCGCACGGTCGAGGCGGACTGAGGTAGTATCTAATCGGCGGGGATAGGGTAGCGCCTGACACGGCCGGTACCGCGCCGGCCTTCCTCGTCGACCACCATGCGGGCGCCTGGCGGAGGCGTTGATGCTGACGCAAATTCTGCGACTCGATGAAGCGTCCAAGTTTTGGAACCGCAAAGACTGCAGGAAATCTCCCGCGGAGATCGAACGCCTGATCTGGGCATTCTTCTGGCTTGGTGCGTTTCAAAAGCAAGGGCGTAGCAGCTTCGGGTTCATTGCTCAGCGCGGCCCCGATCGTGGGCGATTTGTCCCGATGTTCCGCGAAGTCCTCATTGGAGCCGGCGAGAGAGCGTCGCGACTCGGAGAGGTAACCGGAACTCACGAATATCCGATAACACGCGCAGATGCTGTAGAGTTAGCGTTGGGTCATCGTGACAGTGCGGATCGAAAGCGGCTTGAGGGGGACCGTAAAAAGCTCAAGAAGCAGCGTCGCAAGATCGCTCGGCTTCTAGACGAACGGACATTGCTGACAGCATCAGTGCCCACACCCTTGGACTTTAAGCGGGCCGCGAGGATGACATCGAACGACTATGAGGCGGGAAAACGCGATCCGAATATTGGGGAGATCATCGAGAACGCTGCTGTCGAATTGACGGCTCTGGTTAGCGTGTGTCAGCGGCGCGGGATTCCTTATTCGAAATTCCGGCAGGGAAGCGGCCGCAACAAGGAGGATCCCGCCGCAGTGTCAGCAGCCCCGACGGCACCGAGCACCGCAGGCGGGAAAAGCGACGACGGCGGGGCCTCTTCTGATGTGCCGTCGGCGACCGGGAATGTTGATGAGGCAGAATTTCGTCGATGGTTTGAACCCTACATTACGGTGCATGAGCACGATTCGAAGCATCCATCCGAGCCGGAGATGGTGCAGGCAGCAAAGAACCATTTCAGGCTTCGCAAGATTCCCCGCCTTCGGTCGCTAGTGAGATCAGCGCGTCGGCCGCCAGGCTGGAATAAGAGAGGACGAACGCCTGGGAGCTAAACGATTTCTGCAAGTTTTTACGGAACGTAGACTGAATTGGCAGAATGCAGAATGCAGAAATTGCAGGGCCGGTAACCGCTCCATCATGTTTCTCCGTATCGAAGCAGATGGATACGGAGCCCGACTATGTCCCTCGAACACAGCCCTGCCCGTCACCGCAAGATATCGCGGTGGCCGGCCGTCAAGGAACGGTTCAAAAAATCACGCTCGCAGATCTGGCGTGATGTCCGCGCTGGTCGTTTCCCGGCGCCGGTGCAGATTGGTCCGCACAGCATCGGCTGGTTCGATGACGAGCTTGACGCCCACGAGGCCACACTGAAGCGCGTCAGTTACGCGCCAGCGGCATGATTCCAGTCACCACCATCCCTACAAAGAAGAGCGCCGCCGGGCACAACTCCGGCGGCGCTCGCAACATTTATGGAAAGTATTGGCACCATGAAGATAGCAACCTCAAAGGCGGTAAGCAAGAACCGCCCCCGTACCCCTAAACACTTTGACCTCGCCAACACGTTCGCACCGGCCCTGTCTCACACCGCGCACGCCAATCCGCACTTCCGCCAGCAGTGCAGGAGGATCCACACCCATGAACCCCGGATCATGGGCGAACTGATCGCTCACCGGCTCAACGCAGATGCGTGGCTGAATGAGCGGTTGAACGCCTACGTTTCGATCAACCCACAGACAGTTGAGGCGCTGAGTTGCGACGACTGCGATCAACGGCGGGAGGACGACATGATCACCGTCGGCGCCGCGGAGAACCGCGGCAGCGACCACTCTGATGTTTCCGCCTGGTCGCTCGATGCAGAAACGTGCCGCCAGACTTCGACCCGCGGGAAATGTCGATCCTCGCCGCGCGCTGGTTCGGCATGGAACCACCGGAGAGAGCGGAGGGCCCCATGATTGAGTGCAACCGCAAGGAAGTCCTTCCGGCTTACGGTGCGGTGCTTGCCGTGATGATTTTCCTCGCAACCCTTCTGGTGACCCTATGACCAGAGAGCTCATCGGCACGATCGAAAAGAATGAGATTGAACAGGTGCAGGTCGCTCTGGATGAGTTCAATGGTGTGCCGCTGATCGACGTGCGAGTCTTCACTCAATACCGCACGACCGGCGAAATGGGCCCGACCAAGAAGGGCGTTAGCCTCAAGATTGCTCTCTTGCTGGGCCCGATCGAGGCGCTGCAGAAGGCCGAAGCGGCCGCGCGAGATCGGGGGCTGCTCAATGGTTAGCGGCATCCTGGCCAATGCCCTGGCTTACGGCGCAGCCGGCTACCGCGTCCTGCCGATTGGAAGGAACAAGCATCCGTGCCTCGAGCATGGCACGCGCGAGGCGAGCGCCGAATCAGCTGTGATCTTGAAGTGGTGGGGCCGATTCCGTAGCGCCAATATCGCGATCGCCTGCGGCCCGATCTCCCGGATCTTCGTTCTCGATGTCGATGGTGGCGACGGCAAAGCATCGCTGAACGCATTGATTGATCAGCACGGCCCGCTACCTCGCGCGCCCGTCAACATCACCTCGAAGGGTTACCACTTGGTATTCGGCTGGCCGATGGATGGCCGCGAGCCGCGTAACGTGGTGGGCAGGATCGGTCGCGGCCTTGACATCCGAGCCGACGGCGCATGCTTCACGGCGCCACCGTCTGTTCACAAGAGCGGTCATATCTACAGATGGGCGAAAGACCGCTCCATCTTCGACACCCCAGCGCCCCAGGCGCCGGACTGGCTCATCGATGCGGCGTGCCGTCGACCGGAGCCGAAGCGCCCCGCAGCGCGCGGACGGCCGCTCGTCGACGAGAGCTGGGGTCCGGCACCCGCTTACGCCAAAGCAGCGCTCGACATGGCAGCGCGCGCCATCGCCGGCGCTCTCCCAGGTCAGCAGGAAGTCACGCTTAACACCGAGGCCTTCAGCATCGGCCAGCTCATCGCCGGCGGCGCCATGCCGGCTGGTTTCGCGCGCCGGGTCTTGATCTGGGCGGGGTCCAAGATGACCACCGGTGACCCCAGGCGGCCATGGATGGCCCATGAAATTGCGGAAAAGGTCGATCGCGCATTCGCTGATGCGCTCGGCAGTCCGCGTGCGGCGCCAGAAAGGCGGCGTGCATGAGCCGGGAGCCGCCAATCTACACCGAAGATCCGGAACTCGCCGCCGCCGAACCGAAGGTCGCGCCGTCACCGAAGCCCAACGGCTCGACTCGGGCCGTGGAGGTGATCTATTGGTCGCAGATGGACGATGTGCAACCGACGGACCGTCTCGTTCGCCGACTTCTCGGCGAGAGCTCCTTGGCCGTCATGTTCGGCCAACCTGGTTGCGGCAAGAGTTTCTTGTCTCTCGATCTCGGCCTGCATCTGGCGGCCGGCTGGGAGTGGTTCGGGCTCGAGGTGAAGAAGGAGGTCGGCGTCGTATTCGTCGCCGCTGAGGGCCAGCGGGGCGTCATCAAGCGCATCGCTGCGTTTCGCAAGCGTCGTAGCACTGATCTCGATGCCGACATGCCTTTCGCTGTAGTGCCCAGCCCCATCGATCTTCGCGACCCCCATCGCGACACTTCCGCGCTGATACTGGCCGTCACCGAAGCGGCCAAGGCATTCAAAATCCCCGTCGGCATGATCGTCGTTGACACGCTGTCGCGGACCTTTGGCGGCGGGAACGAAAACGATTCTGCCGACATGGCTAGCTTCGTTGCTAACATCGATAAGCTCCGGGCTGAGACCGGGGCCGCCGTCCT
>Ga0184612_10000602_pt1 | contig 16915 bp, 13 predicted proteins | sample PLM3_60_coex_FD_133163 | JGI IMG/M metagenome (GOLD analysis project Ga0184612, IMG submission 133163) | Groundwater sediment microbial communities from an aquifer in East River, Colorado, USA - PLM3_60_coex | ecosystem: Environmental > Terrestrial > Soil > Riparian zone | place: USA: East... | reverse complement strand
GTCGGTGAGCTCGTACACCCACGAGGCGGCAGGAGGCGGAAGCCGCCGTCTGGTCAGGACGCCGGAGGCCTCGAGGTCGCGAAGCCGGGTGGCGAGGATGTTCGTGCCGATTCCAGGCAGGCTCTCGACGAGATCGGTGTAGCGCTTCGGGCCCCGCATCAGCTCGAGTACGACGAGCAGCGCCCACCGCTCACCTACCAGGGTCAGCGCGTGCGCGACCGGACAGTACTGGTCGTAACGCTTGGACATGTGCGCCATTGTAGCTCGCCGCTTGCTGAGGTGAAGAGACTACTTGCAACTCAGCAGTAAGTCCTGCTAGCTTGCCAGTCATCTCTACGCAAGCGAAAGGAAACCGGACGCCGTGATCGCACCTCATCGACGCAAGTGGCTGGCGCTGGCGCTGCTGAGCGTCGTTCAGTTCATGGTCGTCCTGGACATCGCCATCGTGAACGTCGCGTTGCCGTCGATCCAGGTCGACCTCGGGTTCTCACAGGAAAATTTGCAGTGGGTGATCAGCGCGTACGCGCTGGTCTTCGGGGGCTTCCTTCTCCTCGGGGGACGGTCCGCTGATCTCCTTGGGCGTCGGCGCATCTTCCTGGGCGGCGTGGTCGTGTTCACGATCGCATCCCTCCTCGCCGGCCTGGCGTGGTCGGATGCGTCGTTGGTCGGGGCGCGCGCCTTCCAGGGGCTCGGGGCGGCGATCATCACTCCGGCTGCGCTGTCAATTCTCTCGACGACGTTCGTGGAAGGACGTGAGCGCAACATCGCGCTCGGCGTCTGGGGTGCCGTGGGCGGGTTCGGCGCGGCCGCGGGAGTGCTGCTGGGCGGGATCCTCACCGACGCGCTGAGCTGGGAGTGGATCTTCTTCGTCAATATCCCCGTCGGTGTGACCGCGTTCGTGCTTGCGCCCCTCCTGCTCACGGAGAGCCGCGACGCCCGCCTGAAGACCTTCGACGTCCCCGGCGCGGTGCTCGTGACCAGCGGCCTCTCCTCGCTTGTCTACGCGATCACGCAGGCAGGCCAGGAGGGCTGGCTCGCCGGTCGGACACTCGGCTTCCTCGCCGCCGCGCTCGCGCTGCTGGTCGGCTTCGTCGGCTGGGAGCTGCGGCACTCCGAGCCCCTGATGCGCTTCGGCCTCCTCCAGACCCGCACCGTCAGTGGCGCGAACGTGGCCGGATTCATCATGGGCACCGCGCTGTTCGCGATGTTCCTCATGCTGACCCTCTACATGCAGCAGGTGCTGGGCTATTCGGCGATGAAGACCGGCGTCGCCTACCTGGCGGTCGCTGGCTCGGCGATCGTCTGGTCCGCCGTCGCTGCGCAGCTCGTCACCCGAGTCGGCGTGAAGCCAGTGCTCGTCCTCGGCATGTCGCTACTCACCGTCGGTCTCGTCTACTTCAGCCAGGTGTCGGTCGGCGGCACGTATCTCAGTGATCTCCTACCGGGATTCCTCCTGATCGGAATCGGCATCGGCTTCTCCTTCGTCCCGATCTCGATCGCTGCGTTGGCCGGCGTGCAGGCATCCGAGGCGGGCCTCGCCTCGGGCCTGATCAACACCTCGCAGCAGATCGGCGGCGCGCTCGGCATCGCGGCGCTGTCGACGATCGCAACATCGCAGACCGACGACGCCCTGGCCTCCGGCTCCACCATGCCATTCGCGCTCGTCGACGGCTTCTCGTCCGCGTTCCTCGCGGGAGCCGTCATCGCGGGCCTCGGAATCGTGGCTGCCCTGACGCTGATCCGCCGCGAGGAGCTCTACCAGCCGCAGGACGAAGTGGAGCCCGTACTCGACCTCGCCGCCTAGAAACCTTGTGGGGAGCCCGCTCGCACCGGCTTGCCGGTGCGAGCGGCGTCTGACGTGCGTGTCGGGGGCGTGGACCGGCTTCTGATCAGTGGGATGCCCGCATCTGGGGGATGATGGTGTTCGCAACTTCCTCGAACACCCCCTGCTCGCCGGGAGCCGGTCGCCAGGTCTGCGGCCAGTACAGGACGAACTCGTCGATGCCGATCTCGCTGAATCGGCCGACCATGTCGGTGAAGTACCCGACCGACCGCCAAGGAGTCGGCGGCGGGAAGCAGACCAGCGAGTGCCGAACGGTGGTTGGGTCGCGCCCGGCGTCGGCGCACAGGTCGTCAAAGCGGTGGCTGCGTTCCGTGGTGACGGTGTAGAAGTCGTCCTCGGTCTCCACGCCGTACCCGCCCCACGAACTCCACCCGTCACCGTGCTCGGCGGCGATGCGCAGCATCTTGGGGCCATGCGCCGCGATCGTGATCGGAGGACGAGGCCGCTGCACCGGCAATGGAACCGTCTCGGCCCCCTCGCACCGGTAGGACCGGCCCGTGTAGCTCGTAACCTCCTGCCGTAGAAGCAGGTCGACCAGCTCGACGAACTCGCGGAATCGTGCCACCCGTTCCCCCGTCGGCCAGTCCACGCCGACTGCCCGCGCACCCGCCGAGGGGTCACCCACACCGAGCCCGAGCTCCACCCGCCCACCGCTGAGGTGATCGACGGTCATGGCGGCCTTGGTCAACGTGACCGGATGCCGGAAGTAGAGGCTCGTGACCAGCGTCCCCACCCGGATGCTGGTGGTTCCGGCCGCCATCAGGGTCAGCGTCACCGGACCGTCGAACATCGTGTGCTGAACCCGATCCGGCTCAACGACCGTGTCGCAGTTCCACAGCACGTCGAACCCGAACCGTTCGGCGTCCCGCCAGCGCCTGTGGAGCACGTCGAGCGGCAGGTGCTGGTACTGGTAGGCGCAGAAGCGCAGACCCGCCATGTGAAGACCTCAGCTTCCTCCCCGCGCGATTTCACCACCACAGCCCGTCAGGCGCATCGTGACACCGGTCTGTAGGGTGGCGCTGGCGGTGCCGAACAGAAAACAGCAGCGCCTGGTGAGCTGCTTCACTGACAGCGGGGCACGGGCCAGTTTCTGGCGCCCGGCGTCCCGAGCCTTTCACGGAGGCGGCGATGTCCCTCCCCGCGCGGGCTGATCACTCGGCCAACACCTCCGAACCCCCGCTTGCGGGTCAGCCATCGCTTCCGGACGAGCCGTCGGCGCAGGTCCCGGCCCGCTCACGGTTCAGGCGCACTCGGGTAGTACGACGCCGGGCAGGCCTGGCCGGGTCAGCCTTCGCGGTGGTGTTCTTCTGCCTGTCCCTCACCCCATCGCTGCTGCCGCGTTCCTGGCTTCTGCAGGGCGCTGTGAGCGGCATCACCGCCGCGATGGGCTATGCCCTCGGTGCCACCCTGGGTGCGCTCGTGCGGAGGTTCCGGTGGTGGGAGCCGGGTCCGCAGGCCGCGCGCATCGCCTGGAGGGTGTTCTTCGTCGTGGCCCCGTTGCTGGGCCTGGTGTTCCTCGCCCTCGGCACGAGTTGGCAGCAGGACCTGCGAGAGCGCCTCGACATGAGCCGGACGGGAACCTTCGACGCGATCGAGATCGTCGGGGTCACCGTGCTGACCTTCGCACTGATCCTTCTGGTCGCCCGGCTGCTGCGGCTGGGGACGCGCAGGTTGGCGCGACTGCTGGGTCGGTTTGTGCCCAGACCCGTCGCCTACGGCGTGGGGGTCCTGGTCGTCGTCTTTCTCGGCGTCGGGTTCGTCGAGGACTTCCTGGTGAGCAACATGGTCACCGTCGCCAACCAGACTGCATCCCTGGCGAACGGCGGCACCACCCCGGGCATCACCGTCCCGACCTCTCCGCAGCTGTCGGGCAGCTCCGCTTCGCTGGTCACCTGGGACTCGCTGGGTCATAAGGGCCGGGACTTCGTCGGTACGGCGCCGAGCCAGGAGGAGCTCGGCCGGTTCGCCGGGAAGCCGGCCGTTGATCCGATCCGGATCTACGTCGGGCTCGACTCGGCAGGATCGGTTGACGAGCGGGCGCGGCTAGCGGTCCAGGAGATGGAGCGGACCGAGGCCTTCGACCGCGCTGTGGTAGCCGTGATCACGACCACCGGAACCGGCTGGGTGGACGAGGACGTCGCGGACTCCCTCGAGTACCTGTATGCCGGAGACACCGCGCTGGTGACGATGCAGTACTCCTACTTGCCGAGCTGGATCTCGTTCATGGTGGACAGGTCGAAGGCGACCGAGGCGGCGTCTGCGCTGATCAACGCGGTCCGCGCTGAGTGGACAGCCCTCCCGGAGCAGTCCCGGCCGAAGCTGGTGCTGTTCGGTGAGAGCCTCGGCTCGTACGCGACGGAGACGACGTTCGGGAGCCTCGAGGGCATGGCGGCCGGCGCGGACGGTGCTCTGCTGGTCGGGCCCCCGTTCGCCAACCCGATCTGGCGCGAACTGGTGGACGCACGTGAGGAGGGCACCCCCGTGTGGCGCCCCGTCTACGACGGCGGCGAGATGGTCAGCTTCGTCCAGGACGCTCCCGAGCTCCGGTCGCTTGCCGGCCAACGGGAAATCCCCAACGTGCTGTACCTGCAGAACTCCTCCGACCCGGTGGTGTGGTGGGATCCCGAGCTGTTGTACCGGTCGCCCGAGTGGCTCGACGATCCGCGCGGTCCTGACATCTCGCCTGACATGCGGTGGTACCTGGGCATCACCTTCTGGCAGACGGTCGTGGACCTGGCGTTCTCGACCAGCGTGCCGTCCGGACACGGGCACGTGTATGGCTCCGGCGTCGCGGATGCATGGGCAGCGCTCCTCCAACCGCCGGGCTGGACCACCGCGGACACGGTGCGTCTGAGGGAGCTGCTCGATGCTCGCTGACATGGCGCGCTCGCAACCGCGGCCGGGCTGGGTGGCTAGCCTTCGATCTGCAGCACCCGCAGCGGCTGGAAACGTCCGCCGCGCACGGTCAGGCGGGTGCCACGGCGCAGGTCGGCGTCGCCGTTCGCGTCGAAGCTGAACCGTCCCTGCAGGCCCGGGAAGTCCCGCGTGGCGAAGGCCGCATCCACGACCGCGGCGCGGTCGGGCGCGCCGACCTGCTCGATCGCCTGAAGCACAACCCCCATCGCGTCGTAGGACGAGGCCCCGTAGGACTCGGGCTCCTTCCCGAAGCGCTCGACGTAGCGGCGGACGAACGCCCTACCCGGACCCTCGAGCAGCGCAGGCGGAACGCCGCCGAATGTGATGTGGGTGCCCTCCGCATGCTCGCCGGCGTCGGCGATGAAGGCTTCCTCGAAGAGGGCGTCCGAACCCATCATCTTCGCCTCCGGTGCGGCCGTGCGGAGATCTCGCCACAGCGGCCCGGCGCCGTTTTGGATGATGCCGCCGTAGAAGACGAGGTCCGCGCCGGTCGCGGCGATCCGCTCGGCTAGCTCGCCGTACTCCTGCTGCTTCGGCACGATCCCGATCGGCTCCCCCACCACCTCGATCCCAAGCTCGCGGCAGCGGTCGGCAAACGGAAGCGCGACGCCGCGGCCGAACGGGGCGGTGTCGTGAAGGACAACGGCCGCCTCCGCGCCGAGTTCCTTCGCCCAATGCGCTGCGAAGGAACCCTGCAGATCGTCCGGCAGCGCCGTGCGGAGGTAGGTGCGCCTGCCCGTCGGGTAGTACATGTCGGGCTCCCCCGGGTCGAACGCGCGGGTCAGACCCGGATAGGTGTTGCAGGGCGATATCTGCAGCAGGCCCGCCCGGTTCGTGATCGGGATGGAGTGCGGCGCGGCGTCGGCGTCCAGCGTGGCGACATACGCCAGCACGTCCGGGTCGGCGGCCGCGTAGCGTGCATTCGCCCTCTCCCGCTCCGCGTCCCAGGAGCCGCGCTCCTCGCTGCCGCCGTCGAGGTCCTCGTAGACGATCGGCACACCCAGGACGCGGTTGCCGGCCTCTTCCATGCGCAGCCGCATGGCGTTCACCACCGAGTCGCTCTGGCCGATGGAGGAGCCGCTGCGCGTCAGGCTCGACACCAGCCTCACCCGCGCACCCAACCCGCCAGCTGCCACCCTGAACCCTTCCCTCGCGACCGTCTACCTCTGCGGTGATGATCCACCACAAAGCATGCGTCCCGCGAGCGAATGCGGTTCACCGGCTCACCTCAAGCGTCCGTTTCGAGGAACGGCCCGATCGCATCGCGGTGGCGGGGGGGTTTGCGCGTTCGTTGCGCAGTGTTCAAGTGCCGGTCTGGGCAGGCTTTCGCCGTGCCGTCGTTGCATGGGCCGTGAGTGCGCGCCCGCGCGCTGAAGGCCGTCGATAGCAGCTGGAGGGACGTTGATCACCACCAAAAGGCTGGGTCTCGCGACAGTGGTAGGCACCGGCATGGCTGTGATCCTTGGAGTCGTCGCGCTCGCCGCCTCCGACTTCGGTTCAGAAGTCGAGTCCAGGCTCAACAACCAGTCGAACAACCTGTTCGGGGTGACCAAGACGGTGCCGGCCTCGTCCGCGGCGTCGATCAGCGCTGAGGAAGCGGAAGCTGATCCGACCAGGCTGGTGACGCTTGCGCGCGGCCTGGAGGCGCACGTAATCACCACCGAGACAGCCCCGAACACCGACATGATCGCGTTGTGGCCGGACAGTAGCGCGCCGAGCCACCTCATCGCCTGCAACGAGCAGGGCACCGGCGCGCCCGGCGTGCAGCGCGTCGAGCTGGCTACCGGTGCGGTGGAGACCATCGTGACCGGCACTACGACTTGTGACCCGATCAAGCGCACCCCGTGGGGCACGATCATCTTTGGCGAGGAGACGGCGAACGGCCAGCTGATCGAGCTGATCGACCCGTTGGGGACGACCGGTGTGCTGTATGCCCGCGCCACCGGAGTGTTCAGCGGTGGTACGGGCGCTGAGAACCTCGTCCGCCGCACCGCGCTGGGCCAACTCGCGTACGAGGGGCTCGGGCTGCTGCCGAACGGTGTCTTGTATTACGGCGATGAGCAGCGTCCTGCGAACGGGACTCCTGGCGGGGCGTACTTCAAGTTCATACCGACCCAGCCATGGGCCGGGGGACCCGCGATCACCGACCTCAGCGACTCGCCGTTCACCGCCGGAAGTGTCTCCGCGCTCCGGATTGGCGCACGTGTCGACGGGGCCACCGGTGCCATCGACTACGGGCAAGGCAATAACACGGGCAAGGGTTCGTGGGTGCCGGTGTGCAGTGACGTGACGTCCACACCGACGAGCTGCGCGTCGACCAACCCGAGTCTCCGGAACTTCGCCGCAACGAACCGGATCACCGGCTACTACCGGCCGGAGGACCTCGAGGTGGACGAGGCGGCGCTCTCGGCCGGGCTGGCCAAGATCTGCGGCGCGAACACCGGCATCGAGGAGTTCAGCAGCTACGGCGAGGTGTTGTGCATCGCCGACGGGAGCGTCGCGGAGGCCACGGCGAACGCCGCAACGCCGGAGGCGCAGTACCTCGTGATCGGCGACCCACAGTTCGCGATGCCGGACAACGTTGCGTACCAGCCCGGTCGCGGGAATTGGGTGGTCCACGAGGACGGCGACCAGCTCCAGGGCAACAACGACTTGTTCAGCTGCCTGCCCGATGGCACGGACAGCAACCTGCTCAGCGACGGCTGCGCTCGCATCGCCACGCTGAACGACCTCAACGCGGAGCTCACCGGTGGCATCTTCGACGCCGACGGCTCGACGCTGTACATCAGTGTCCAGCACAACGTGACCGGCCACGGCGTGGTGCTGGCGATCACCGGCTGGAGCTAGCGGATCCCCACCCTGGCGCCGAGCGGCTGGCGTGCCGCTCGGTGCCAGGGTGGTGTCCGGGGTCCACCGGCTCAATGTCACATGTGGTTGGGGTGGCGTTCGGACATTGCCGTGCGCATCTCACCGGCGGGCTGTGCGGAGCTCACCCGTGGGTACTCAGCCGGCGAGCAGGGTTTCGAGCTTGGCGAACATCATCTCCCACGCCTCTCGGCCCAGGTCGGCCGTCCCGTCTGGGTGTGGGCCTTCGCGCACCACCAGCCGCGTCGTGCCGTCCTGATCGTGGAACTCCACCCGCAGGTGTGACGGCCACCCGTCCTCCTGGCCGGGAATGCCGTGCCAGGTTCCGCTGCTTGCCAGCAGCTCGTTGGCGACGACCTCGGTGAACCGGCCGTCGAACCCCGTACGCATCGACGGGTCGGCGTCGCCCACCATCGTGAACCGCTGCCGCCCGCCCACGCGAGCGTCGAGTTCGACAGTGTCACGGTGTGTGGGGAACCCGTCGGGGCCGTACCACCGGGCGAACTGGTCAGGGTCGGTGAACGCCCCATACACGCGCTCTGGCGGGCCGTCGAAGACATGGGTGAGCTCGATGTCGTACGGGATGTCAGCCAAGGATCTCCTCCTCCCGGGGGCGCAGCCGGCGCAGCATGGCCTGCTGCTGCACTACGACGTGGTCAACCGCGACTCATGAGTCGCGGAGCACCGAGCAAGACGGATCAGGCCTGCGGCTCCGCGATGTTGACCATCCAACCGATACCGAACTGGTCCACACACTGACCGAACTCGTCGCCCCACATCTGCTTCTCCAGCGCGACCAGCACGTTGCCGCCGCCGGACAGCTTTTCCCAGTAGCCGCGCAGCTCGTCGGTGTCGTCCCCGCTCAGGCTCACCGCGATGTTGGTCCCGGGGTTGTGCTCCATCCCGGGCGGAGTGTCGGCGGCCATGAGCGTGAACCCGCTGTCGGTCTCGAGCAGGCCGTGCATGATCTTGTCAGCTTCCGGGGTCTCCTGAGCGCCGTACTCACCGAAGGTGTTCAGTGTCACGGTGCCGCCGAAGACGCCCTTGTAGAACTCCATGGCTTGCCGCGCGTTGTCGGAGAAGCTGATGTACGGGTTGAGACGAGAGGCCATGAGATGCTCCCTGGTCGTGACGAACGGTCGCTCCCTCGGAGACTAGCGCGGGGCTGAGCGCCCGGTCTGCAGGGTGCAACGTCACGGACTGAGCTGTGTCAAAGGATCTTGGAGCCCGCAGCGCGTCAGGCTGTCGGACCCCGCCGGTATGGTGCCAATCATGGTGGCGGTGGAAGCTGAGCAGCTGGTCAAGACGTTCGAGAGCCGGGCCGAGACAGTCGAGGCGGTGCGCGGGGTCGATCTTCGCGTCACGTCCGGCGAGATCTTCGGCTTTCTCGGACCGAACGGTGCGGGCAAGTCGACGACGGTCCGCATGCTGACCACGTTGACGACGATCACCTCCGGACGGGCCCGCGTGGCCGGCGTGGACGTCACCGCCGATCCTGACGAAACACGACGCCGCATCGGTGTGGCCCTGCAGGAGGCCGGCCTTGACCCGCGGCAGACCGGGCGCGAGCTGCTGACCCTTCAGGCGCGCTTGTGTTCGGCAGCTCGCGATCGGCGGCTCTGGAGCGTGCCGGCGAGCTGCTCGAGCTCGTCGACCTGGTTGACGCGGGAGACCGTCTCATCAAGGGCTACTCGGGCGGGATGAAGCGTCGGCTGGACCTTGCCTCCGCATTGGTGCACGAGCCCGAGGTGCTCTTCCTCGACGAGCCGACCACCGGTCTGGATCCTGTGAGCCGGCTGGTTGTCTGGGAAGAGGTGCGCCGCATCAACATGCTGGGAACGACGGTGTTTCTCACGACGCAGTACCTCGAAGAAGCCGACCAGCTGTGCGATCGGATTGCGATCATCGATGAGGGGCTCATCGTACGGGAGGGCACGCCGGCGCAGCTCAAGGCGGATCTCAAGCAGCGCCGAGGCCTCGACGTGGAGCCAACGCTCGACGACGTGTTCATTGACGTCACCGGGCGCACCCGCGAACGCGTAGCCGGCGAGGTGCAGGAGGTGCACGGATGAGTCAGCTGCTGGTGCTCGGAGAGCGTGCCCTGCGCGAGGCCAAGCGCACGCCCGACGCCCTGCTCCCCACGCTCCTGATCCCGTTGTTCTTCCTCGTGGTCAACGTCGGCCAGGCAGCCAAGATCTTCCCGTCTGGCTCCACCGCGTTCCTCGAGGGGCAGAACTACGCCGCGTTCCAGCTCCCAAGCGCGTTGTTGCTGGCGGCGTCGTTCGGCACGTCGGCGCTCTACCTGGTCGAGGAGATCGAAAACGGATACTTCGACAAGCTCAGGGCCGCGCCCGTTTCACGCACGGCGCTCGCCCTGGGTCGCCTGTCGTCAGAAGCAGTCAAGAGCATCGGCATGACCACCGTCATCGTGCTGCTGGCTCTGCCGTTCGGCATCACGATGGCGACTGGTCCGTTGGGGTTCGTGCTGCTGGTCGTGCTCACGGCAGGGTGGGCGGTCGGCTACTCCGCGTTCTTGCAGTTCGTCGCCATGAAAACGCGCAGCGCGGCGGCCACCAACTCGTCCAGCCTGGTGTTCTTCCCCCTGCTGTTCCTCACCCCGAATTTCGTGCCACGCGATCTCTTGACCCGCCCGATGGAAATTGCGGCGACCCTGAACCCCGTCACCTACGTGATGGAGGCGATGCGCTCGCTGATCCTGCAAGACTTCAACTGGACGGCCATCGGCCGCGGGTTCCTGGTTGTGGTGGTCTTTGTCGCGCTCATGCTCGCGATCAATGTGCGGACGATGCGCCGCTACGACTGACCCAGGTTGATCACTCCGGTCGACTGGCGAGCACGCTCGGCGAGCAGCCATGATGCGCCCGATGAATGCGTTGCGGCGTTGGCTGGCGCGGGCGTTCGACATCCGACCGGGCGAGTCGGTGCTGGTCGGGCGCGTGGCGCTGCTGTTCGCCCTCGCCGAAGCCGCCCGTGCGTCCGGGGAGATCGGCATCGACACGCTCGTGTCGCTCCGCCTGGGCCCACAGCATTACCCGACGCTGTTCGTCGTGCTCGGGATGGTCAGCCTGGTCGTCTCGCTCGCGTACGGGGCCGCCCTAGGTCGCCTGCCCCGGGGGCCGCTCTTCGTGGGGCTGCTGCTCGGCATGGCTGGACTGCTCGTCGCGGGCTGGGCCGCCCTCACGCTTGCCGACGAGAGCGCCCTGCCGGCCCTGTGGGTAGCGACCTTCAGCGCCAGCGCGCTGATCGTCACGATGATCTGGACCGTGGCGGGCGCCGCCTTCGATACGCGCCAAGCCCGCCGTCTGTTTCCAGTCGTCACGGGCGCGGCGATCGCGGGCAGCCTTATCGGGAACCTCACCGCCGGTCCGATCACCTACCTCCTGGGGACTACCACCCTCATTCTGGTCGAGGCCGCGCTGCTCGTGGCCGCCTCGTTGCTGCTGGTTCGGATTCCCCGGCGACCGCCCGGGCCGGTCCATGCCCGAGCGCCCCGGCCGAGCGTCGTTGCCGAGCTCCGCGCCGGCCTGGACTTCGTTGCAGGCTCGCCACTGATGCGGCTTGTCGCATTCTCCTACGTCCTCTTCTCGATCCTGTCCTTCTCCGTGACGTTCCCGTACTTCACCGCGATGTCCAGGGCCTTCCCTGATGAGGCTGCCTTCGCAACGGCAACCGGCTTGATCTCGACCGGCGTCACGGCAACCTCGTTCGTCCTGTCGCTGACCCTCGCCGCCCGGTTGTACGGCCGCTTCGGCGTATCCGCCGGTGGACTGCTGCTGCCGGTCGTGTATCTGGCCGGGTTCGGGTTGTGGATCCTCTCCTTCGGCATGGCGACGGCCATCCTCGTGCGATGGATTCAACAGTCCACCCAACGCGGTCTCTCGAACGCGGCCTGGACCGCGCTCTACAACGTGGTCCCGGCCCAACGTCGGGCCCAGGTGCTGGCCTTCAACGACGGCGTACCCGGTCAGATCGGGATCATCCTCTCCGGCCTCCTGCTGATCGCCGCGCAGCGTTTCCTGGGGCTGGCGGAGGTCTTTTGGCTCGGGGCCGTGACCGCGGCCGCCTGCACTGCCGTGGTGGTGGCGATCCGCCGGCGTTATGCCGCGAGCCTGATCGCGGCCCTCCGTTCGGGCCTGGCCGAGCAGGTCCTGGAGGGAGGGCCCGGCCTCGCCGGCGTGGTCCGAGGTCCGGAGGTGACGCGGGCATTGACGGCCACGCTCCGCGATCCCGAACCCGCCGTCCGGCGCATGGCGGCCACCATGCTGGGACGCGTCGCGGCACCAGAAGCGCGAGAGGGGCTAGTCGGCGCTCTCGGCGACGACGATGCTGGGGTTCGCGCCGCTGCCGTCGCGGCCTTCGTCGCGAGCGGGCCGCAAGCGGACACCTGGCCGGTCGTCGCCGCCCACCTCGACGATCCGTCGCCGTCCGTGCGGGGAGCCGCGGCGGCATGCTTGGCCGCGCATGGGGACCCCCGCGGAGCGGCCGCGATCGAGGACCTGCTTTCAGGCATGACGAGCGAGGAATGGATCGCCGGCCTGGAGGCAGCCGCCGCCGCGCCCGGCGCCGCGCAGGTAGGCGGCATCAGGATGATGGCCCGGCATCCCAGCCCGGACGTCCGCGGGGTAGCTGTGCGAGCGCTAGGCGCGGCACCCTGGGGCGACGGGGATCACGAGGCCGACCTTCTGGCGGCACTGGACGACCCGGCACCATCCGTCAGCCAGGCCGCAGCGCAGGGGCTGACCATCCTGCCTCTGGCCCGGCCCGCGTTGCTGCGGGTCCTCCGCACCGGCTCCGAGCGCGCCCAGGAAGCCGCCCTGTCGGCGGTCGGCGACGCACATGGAGCCGCCCGGAGCGAGATCGTCGCCTGGGCGCACCGCCAGGTCGATCGCGCCGCCGCCCTGCGCCGCGCTCATGGCGCCCTCCAGAAGGCGCACCTCGACGAACGACGCGAGTTCCTCAACGCCACGCTCGGGCGCCGCATAGGCCATCTCGAGGAACGGGCTGTCCTCGCTGCGGCGACCCTGGGCTCGACCGGCGCAGCGGGTGTACTGCGCAGGTCGCTCCGAGCTCCCGACCCAGACGTGCGTGCCCAGGCGATCGAGACACTCGACTCGCTCGTGGATCGAGGTCTCGGCCGGGCCCTCGCTGCGCTGCTGGAGGCTCCGGGGGCGGTCCCGGCCGGGTCGGCCGGCGCCGCGCTGGACGACCTGGCGCAAGATAGGGACCTGTAGATCCGGCGACTGGCCGTGGCGTCCGGTGGATCCGGCTCGGGCGGCCTCCACGGAAGCGCCACGGATAGGGGGGCGATGACCGTGACGAACGCGAGCCTGGCTGAGCTACAGACGATGCTGGCGCTGCGACGCGTACCTCTGTTCCGCGATCTCGACCCCGAGGACCTCCAGCGGCTTGCCATGGTGACCGAGGACTGCTGGTACCCGCCCGGCACAGCCCTCATGACGGAGGGCGAGCTCGGCGACGACCTCGTGATCGTCATCGAGGGATCGGTGCGGGTCGTCCTGCGGGCCGATGACGGCAGCAACCGGCTTGTCCGGCGCTGCGGCCCAGGTGAGCACATCGGAGAGCTCGCTGTCCTGCGCGGACGGCCGCGGGCCGCCACGGTCGTCGCCGAGGACACCGGCGTGCGCGGACTCGTGCTCGGCGGCGCCGGTCTCAAGGCAATCCTGCGCGAGCGGCCAGAGGCAGCGATGGCGATGCTGGCCACACTGGCCGAGCGAATCGGCACCCAATGACGACGAAGTCCGAGAGGTCTCGCTCGCACCGGCGCCTGCCGACCGGCACAGTGACGTTCCTGCGAAGCGACGTCGAGGGGTCGATGAGACTCGTCTGGGTGCTGGGTTCGGCCTGGGACGACCTCAACGCCGCGCACCTGGGGATCATCCGCGATGCCGTCGAGAAGCATGGTGGTGTCTCGGTCCGAACGGAGGGCGATGCGCTGTTCGCCGCGTTCCCCGAGGCAGCCGCGGCGATCCGCGCGGCGATCGACGCCCAGCGCGCACTCCGCGACCACGCCTGGCCGGTCGAGGGCGGCCCGCGCGTGCGCATGGGCCTCCATTCGGGTGAAGCACACCTCAGCGGCGACGACTACGGCGGCTTCGAGGTGAATCGGGCCGCACGAATTGCGGCGGCGGGCCATGGCGGCCAGATCGTTGTGTCCGCGCCGACCCGGGCTCTCGTCGCCGATGCGATGCCGGCCGGCGCGCTGCTGCGCGATCTGGGCGAGCACGCCCTCAAGGACGTGCCGCGACCGGAACGCCTCTACCAGCTAGAGGTGCCGGGCCTCCCGGCGTCGTTCCCGCCGCTGCGGACGCAGCAGCCAGCGGCCGGCAATGTCCCGACCCGGCTGACGACGTTCCTCGGGCGCGACGCAGAGCTCGTCGAGGTCGGCGCATTGCTCGAGGACGCGCGGCTCGTCACGTTGACGGGACCAGGTGGGATCGGCAAGACGAGCCTCGGAACCGAACTGGCCCGGGCGCAAGCGACGCGCTTTCGCGACGGGGCGTGGTTCGTGGCCCTGGACCTTTTCGACGACGCGGACCTGGTGACGACCGTGATCGCCAGGACGATTGGGTTGTTCGACGGCCCGGAGCGGGCCGCCGCCAACGGCCTGCTCGCCTATGTCGCCGACCGATCGATGCTGTTCGTCCTCGACAACTTCGAGCACGTCCTGGAGGCGGCCGGCGATGTAACCGCGCTGCTGCGAACCTCCCCGGCGTCACGGGTGATCGTGACCAGCAGGGCGCCGTTGCGGATCCCCGGCGAGCAGGAATACCGGGTCCGACCGCTGACCCAGTTCGGCGCAACTGACCCGGACGTGTCATCGCCCGATGCCGCTGTCCGACTGTTCGTCGATCGGGCACGGGCCGTACGGCCGGACTGGCAGCCCGACAGCCAGACGCCGGTCATCCGCGAGATCTGCCGGCTGCTCGACGGCCTGCCTCTCGGGATCGAGCTCGCGGCGGCCCGCATCTCGTTGCTGCCCGCCGCAGCGATCCGGGACCGGCTGACAGCTCGCGTGCCGTTGCCGGGCGGCGGACCACGCGACGTACCTGCCCGGCAACGGACGCTCGATGCCGCGATCGGCTGGAGCTACGACCTCCTGTCGCCGGAGCACCAGAGGCTCCTCGACCGGCTGTCGGTGTTCGACGGCGGCTTCGACGCCGAGCAGGCGGGGGCCGTGGCGACGCCCGCGGACTCCACCCCCGTCGATGTGCTCGACGGGCTCATGTCCCTGGCAGACCAGAGCCTCGTCATCCACGATTCAGACCCGCGCACCGAGGCGATGTCCGGTAACGCCACCGGGGTTCGAGTCCGGCTGCTCAAGACGATCCAGGCGTTTGCCGCCGTCCGACTGGCAGCCGGCGGCGAGGAGCGCCCCGTCCGACGGCGGCACGCCCTGGCGTACCTGGACCTCGCGGAGGCGGCGGCGAGGAACCTGCCCGGACCGGATCAGCCGCGGTGGCTCGACCGGCTGGCGGTCGATGACGCAAACCTGCGCACCGCGCTGCGCTGGGCGATCGATTCCGGTGAGACGGACATCGCCTTGCGCTTCCTGCCGGCGCTGTGGCGCTTCTGGCAGCTGGACGGCCATCTCCACGAGGGACGTGCGCTCGCGGACGCGGCCTTGTCGATGCCAGGCGCGGACGCGCCTACGGCCGCCCGCGCGGCCGCAGTGGCCGCCGGCGGCAATCTGGCGTACTGGCAGGCGGACTCGGCCACAGCACGACGCCGGTACGAAGAACAGCTCGAACTCGCCCGACGACTGCAGGACCCGGTTGCGGAAGCGGACGCGGTATTCAACCTCGGACACATCATGTTCGTCGAGAGCGGCGACGGCGCCCAGGTCGCACGTTTCCTCGAGGATGCCCGGGGCAGGTTCGCGTCGATCGGTGATGCCCGCGGCGTCGCGCGCTGCGAGTGGGCTCGGGGCACCATGTTGATGACCCTCGGGCGATCAGATGAGGCGGCCGCAATCTTCCGCGAGATGTTGCCACGCTTCGAGGAGCTCGGCGATGTCCAGTACCACGCCATGGCAGCTTCGAGCCTTGGTTGGACGGCGTACGCCCAGGGCGACGTCATGGGAGCCGCCCGGTGGGTCATCCGCGGCCTCGTCGAAAGCCATCGGATGCGTGATGCCGCCACGACCAGCATCTCGATGCAGGAGGGGGTCATCGTCGCCTTGGCCCTCGATCGGCCGGCGGTTGGAGCGTTGCTGATGGGCGCATTCGAGGGTCTGTGCGAACGCTACGGCGTCCGGCCACCCGCCTCATTGCAGCAGTTCCTCGATCGGCAAGATCCGTTGGCCAATGCGTTGGCAACGCTGGACGCCGGGGAGTTTCAGTCAGAGGTCACCCGTGGCCGCCGCATGTCCCTCGACGACGCCGTGGCGCTGGTCGTCGAACTCGGCGAGTCCGTGGACGCGGAAACGACCTGATACCCGCCACGTCCAGGCGGCGGTCGTGCGGCAGGCTGGGGTGATCTGCATGGCAGGGCGCGAGGGGAGAAGTCGCTCAACTTGCCCCGAGGACCGTCCCCCGATGGAAGAGTGGGCGGCGCTGGTCCGAGCTGGGCCCGCGAGTCTGAGGAGTCAGCCGTGTCATCGACTACGACGGCGGCGGCTTGACCAAGGGCGGAAACGATTTCGCTGTACCGAGGAGGCTCGTAGTGTCCGACTCTCGACCCGCGCAGACCTTGGAGACGACGACTGTTACGGCGCGTCACGGCCGCGGGCGGTCGATTGCGGCGGTGGTGTGTGTGGTGTTGGCGGCGCTGTTGACGACGCCGGCGGCGCTCGCGTATTGGGGTCAGCGCACGCTGAACGACGCGCAGCGTTACGTGGACACGGTGGGCCCGCTGGTGGACTCGCCGGAGGTGCAGGACGCGATCGCGACGACGGTCACCGACGCGATCCAGGCGCAGGTGGACGTCGAGGCGATCCTGAACGAGGTGTTCGCCGGTGTGATCACCGACCGCCCGCGGTTGCAGCAGCTGGTCGGGCCGTTGTCCGGCGCGATCAACGGGTTGATCGACCGGGAGGTCCGGGCGTTGGTGGCCTCGGACGCGTTCGCCGACATCTGGGTCAGGGTCAATACCCGGGCGCAGCAGACCCTGATGCGGGTGCTGGAGGGGGACGAGGGCGGCGCGGTGTCGGTGCAGGGCGAGCAGGTGGTGCTGGACGTGTCCGAGGTCATCGACCAGGTCCAGCAGCGGCTGGTCGACCGCGGACTCACGATCGTGGAGAACGTGCCGATC
>Ga0184612_10000601_pt1 | contig 16932 bp, 8 predicted proteins | sample PLM3_60_coex_FD_133163 | JGI IMG/M metagenome (GOLD analysis project Ga0184612, IMG submission 133163) | Groundwater sediment microbial communities from an aquifer in East River, Colorado, USA - PLM3_60_coex | ecosystem: Environmental > Terrestrial > Soil > Riparian zone | place: USA: East... | reverse complement strand
CCTGAAGTCGCAGTTGCCGGCCTTCGTGGACTCCGTATCGCTCACCCGTTGGCAGCGGCAGGGCGACCGCTGGCGCTGTCTCTCCGGCGAGCTCATCAAGCCGCTGGATGGATTGCCCAGCATCTATGCGGCGATGACGCTGGGTCTGCGGGATTATGTGGAGAAAAATCGCTTTCCCGGCGTGTTGCTGGGTCTCTCTGGCGGCATCGATTCCGCGATCTCGGCGGCGGTGGCGGCCGACGCGCTGGGGCCGGAGCGGGTGCGGGCAGTGATGATGCCGTCGCCCTACACCAGCCGGGAGAGCCTCGACGACGCGGCGGAGGTGGCGCGGCTGCTGGGCATCCGGCTGGATACGATTTCGATCGAACCGGCGATGAAGGCGTTCGGTGAGATGCTGAAGCAGCAGTTCGCCGGCACCAACGAGGATATCACCGAGCAAAACATCCAGAGCCGCGCCCGCGGCCTGACGCTGATGGCGCTGTCGAACAAGTTCGGCCATATGGTGCTCTCCACTGGCAACAAGTCGGAGATGTCGGTGGGCTATGCCACCCTCTATGGCGATATGTGCGGCGGTTATTCCGTGCTGAAGGACGTGTACAAGACCACGGTGTTCGCCTTGTCGCGCTGGCGCAACGAGGACCGGCTGCCCGATGCACGCGGGCCCGCCGGCCGCGTCATGCCCGACAACGTGATCACCCGCCCGCCCACGGCGGAGCTCAAGGCCGATCAAAAGGACGAAGACGATCTTCCCCGCTATGCGATATTGGATCAGATCCTCGAATGCCTGATCGAGAACGAATTGGGTGTGGACGATATCGTCGCCAAGGGCCATGACCGGGCGACAGTGGAGCGCATCTGGCGCATGCTGGACCGCGCGGAATACAAGCGCCGTCAGGCGCCGCCGGGCGTGAAGATCACCCGCCGCGCCTTCGGCCGCGACCGCCGCTATCCCATCACCAACGCCTACCGGGGCGGTTGATGACCGCGCGTGTGCGCTTCGCGCCGAGCCCGACGGGCCGGCTCCATGTGGGCAATATCTATATTGCGCTGGCCAACTGGCTGTTCGCGCGGCGGGCCGGCGGCGTGTTCGTGCTGCGCTTCGATGACACCGACAAAGAGCGCTCCACACCGGAGTTTGCCAAGGGCATTGAAGATGACCTTTCCTGGCTCGGCCTCGCCTGGCAGGAAAGCGCACGGCAGTCGGAGCGCAGCGCACTCTACGACGCGGCAGTGGAGAAGCTGAAAGCGGCCAAGCGTCTCTATCCCTGCTACGAGACGCCGGAGGAATTGGAGCTCAAGCGCCGCAGCCAGCAGCAGCGTCATCTGCCGCCGGTCTATGACCGCTCGGCGCTCTCGCTAACGTCGGAAGATCGCGCCCGGCTGGAGGCCCAGGGGCTGCGGCCCCACTGGCGATTCCTGCTACAGCGGTCCCATGAGCGCTGGGACGACCTGGTGCGGGGGCCGCAGGATATCGACGAGGCCAGCCAGAGCGACCCGGTATTGGTTCGCACCGACGGTACCTACCTCTATACGTTCACGTCGGTGGTGGATGACATCGATCTCGACATCACCCATGTGGTCCGCGGCGCCGATCACGTCACCAACACGGGCTCGCAGATGCAGATCTTCGAGGCCTTGGGCGCAAAGCCGCCGCGCTTCGGCCATCTGCCGCTGCTGGCGAACATTTCCGGCGAGGGCCTGTCGAAGCGCACCGGCAGCCTGTCGGTCGGCGAGTTACGCGCCGACGGCATCGAGGCCATGGCGATCAACAGCTACCTGGGGCGAATCGGCACAACCGATCGCGTCGAACCGGTGGCGGAACTGGATGGGCTTGCCGCAACCTTCGCCCTCAATCACTACATCGCGGCGACGCCGAAGTTCGATCTCCATGAGCTGGAGCAGCTGAATGCGCGCCTGCTGCATTTGCTGCCGTTCGAGAAGGTCAAGGCAAAGCTGGCGGCGATGGGGCTGGATGCCGTCGATGAGCCGCTGTGGAATGTGGCTCGCGCGAATATCGCCAAGCTCGCCGACCTTCGGGAATGGCTGGAGGTGAGCCGCGGCGCGATCGCGCCGGTCATTGCCGACACGGAGTTCGCTTCCACGGCGGCGGCGCTGCTCCCGCCGGAACCCTGGGGCCCCGACACCTGGTCCGCCTGGACCGGGGCGATCAAGTCTTCCACCGGCCGCAAAGGCAAGGAGCTGTTCCAGCCGCTGCGGCTGGCGCTCACCGCCCGCGAGCACGGGCCGGAGATGAAGGAATTCCTGCCCCTGATCGGCCGCGCCCGGGCGCTGGCCCGTCTGCGCGGCGAAAGGGCGTAGCGGCTGGAGGCCGGTTATGCTATGCAGGAACCATGATCGCGACGCGCCAAGACTTTCTGGGTTGTTGTTGCCGGGCCTAGACCGGCAATCCAGTCGCGCTTTCCCTTTTTCTGGATTTGTCGCCGAAGGCCCAAGACAGGCTCTCGTTCGCGTTGCCCATGATTTGAAGGACTAAGCCGTGCCGATCCATCTCTACAACACGCTGACCCGCCGCAAGGAAGCGTTCACACCGCTCGATCCAAAGAATGTCCGGATGTATGTCTGCGGCCCCACGGTCTATGACTTCGCCCATATCGGCAATGCGCGGCCGGTGGTGGTGTTCGACATCCTGTTCCGGCTGTTGCGGCACATCTATGGCGACGGGCAGGTCACCTATGTTCGCAATTTCACCGATGTGGACGACAAGATCATCCAGGCGGCGGCGAAGACTGGCGAACCCATCGGCGAGCTGACGACCCGTACGGCACAAGCCTATGAGGAGGATATGGCGGCGCTGGGCGCGCTGACGCCGACCCATCAGCCGCGCGCCACCGGTCATATCCCGGAGATGATCGCCCTGATCCAGACGTTGATCGACAAGGGCTTCGCCTATGCCGCTGAGGGCCATGCCCTGTTCCATGTACCGGCGATGGCGGAGTATGGCCAGCTCTCGCGCCGCTCCCAGGACGAGCTGATCGCGGGCGCGCGGGTGGAAGTGGCGCCCTACAAGAAGAGTCCGGCGGACTTCGTGCTGTGGAAACCGGCAAAGCCGGGCGAGCCCGGCTGGGACAGCCCCTGGGGCAAGGGCCGTCCGGGCTGGCATATCGAATGCTCGGCGATGGCGCGCAAGATCCTGGGCATCACCTTCGATATCCATGGCGGCGGGCAGGATCTCATTTTCCCCCATCATGAGAACGAGATCGCTCAAAGCCGCTGTGCTCATGACGGCGCGCCGCTGGCGCGGGTCTGGATGCATAACGGCTTCGTGCAGATCGCCAGCGAGAAGATGTCGAAGTCGCTGGGCAACTTCTTCACCGTGCGCGAACTGGTGGAGGAGGGCCACCGGGGCGAGGCGATCCGTCTGGCGCTGTTGAGCGGCCACTACCGCCAACCGCTGGATATTTCCCGCGACGCCGTGAAGGACGCAAAGGATCAACTCGACCGATTCTACATCGCTCTCGACAAGATGCAGGACATTACGCCGGAAACCATGAAGGCACCGCCGCTGGATGCGCTGGCCGCGCTGGAGGACGATCTCAACACGCCGATGGCGTTGTCTCATCTCCATGAGGCGCTGCGCGCACTCAATTCTGCGGCGACCCAGGCCGAGAAGGCGCACTGGAAGGCGGTGCTGCTGGCCGACGGGAAATTGCTCGGCCTGCTCTGGAACGATCCGGCAACCTGGCTTAAAGGCGCGGACTCCGACTCGGCCTGGATCGAATCGCAGATTGCTGCCCGTATCGCCGCCCGCAAGGCCAAGAATTTCGGCGAGGCCGACAGAATCCGCAAGGAACTTTCAGCATCCGGCATCATCCTCGAAGACGGCCCCGGCGGCACGACCTGGCGGCGCACGGCATAGATCGGGCGGTTCTCTGTTTTCATCCAAATAATTTTCTATGGCGACATTTCCGTAATCTAGAGTCCAGTAAAGCGATCCGGGAAGTCGTCGTGTCTAATCCTGTATTACGGAATGCGAGCGATGCTATGAAACTATTCCTTTATTAGGCGGTGTTATTCTTTCGTCAATACTTCAGCCGCTATTACCCGACACAGCAGCGAAGTCCGACGTGGCGAACGCCGATTGACATCCTGAGGTGGGCGGCCTGTCTGCGAAGCGGTCAATTTCGGCCGCATTCATCGCCACGACTCGGCCTTCGCGATTCGTTTGTTCATTTGCGGGGCATAGGTCATGGCGATTTTCACGGGCACGGCGGGCAACGATAAACTCAAAGGCACGACCGATGCCGATACGCTTCAAGGGCTTACCGGCGACGACTCCTATACGCTCGATCATACCGACGATGTCGTGATCGAAGCGCCGGGCGAGGGCGATGACACGATCACCAGTTCCGTGACCTATAATCTCAGCGACGAGGTCGAAAACCTCATCCTGACGGGCACCGGCTCCCTCGACGCCAAGGCGAATGACCTCAGCAATTCCATTACCGGCAACAAGGGCGGCAATCACCTTTATACGCTCGATGGCGTCGACACCGTCATTGCCGGTCTGGGCGACGATACCGTCGATGCTGGCGCCTTCCTGACGGCGGACGACCGCCTCGATGGTGGTGTCGGCATCGATCGGCTGCGACTCGACGGCGATTATTCGGCTGGCGTGACGCTGGGCGCCGCGACGGTGGTCAACTTCGAAAAGATCACCCTGGTCGACGGAAACAGCTACGCCCTGACGCTCACCGACGCCACGAATAGCTCGACCCTGCTGGTCAAAGGCAACCGGCTGACGACAGGGACGCTGAATCTCGACGGCTCGGCGGAAAGCAAATCGGCGCTGACTGCCTTCGGCGGCAGCGGCGACGACACGCTGATCGGCGGCGGCGGGGCGGATGTTCTGCGCGGCGGCGAAGGCGCGGACCTGCTGACCGGCGGCGCCGGCAGCGATACCGCCAGCTATGCCACGTCGAAGGACGGAGTTACCGTCGATCTGAGCGACAATGGAAACAACAGCGGCGGCGACGCTCTCGGCGACACCCTGGCCGGCATCGAAAACCTGACGGGTTCCGACCTCGACGACAACCTGATCGGCGACGATAACGCCAACATCCTGGACGGCGGCAATGGCAACGACACGCTGACGGCCGGTGCCGGCAACGACAAGATTCTCGCCGGCGGCGGATTCGACACGCTGGACCTCGGCAATAACCTCACGGCCGCGGATACCGTCGACGGCGGCGATGATTACGACGTGCTGTCGTTCGGCGGCGATTTCTCCGCGGGCCTCACGCTCGGTAAGAACATCACGAACATCGAGGAAATCATCCTCGCCGACGGCAACAGCTACAAATTCACGCTCATTCCCACCGCCAACAACAGCACTCTGCTGATCGACGGCTCGGCGCTGACCGGCGCAAATCGCCTGATCGTCAATGGCGCCGCAGAAACCCTTCACAATCTGACGGCCATCGGCGGTGAGGGCAGTGACAGCCTGGTCGGCGGCAGCGCCGCCGACACGCTCTCCGGCGGCGGTGCTGGCAATGACACGATCCAGGCCGGTAGCGGCGACGACACCATCAACCGGGGAAATGGCCTGAACGGCCTCGACAGGATCGATGGCGGTGCCGGCAACGACACCTTGCTGCTGACCGGCGACTACAGCGCTGGCGTGACCTTCACGGCGACCACTGTGACGGGCGTTGAGACAATCCTTCTCGACGCCGGATTCGACTACAATCTCACTCTCAACAACGCCACCAACAAAGCCAGCCTGACCATCGACGGCCAAACGCTCGGCGCGGGCACGATGTCCATCAACGGCGCGGCCGAGACTTCGAACGCGCTGACGCTGCTGGGCAATGACGGCGACGATATCCTGACCGGCGGCGGCGGTGCGGACTCGCTGATCGGCGGCCTGGGTGCCGACACGCTGACCGGTGGCGGCGGTATCGACACGGTCAACTATGCGCTGTCGGCTGCCGGCATCATCGTCGATCTTGCCGCCGGGACCGGCGCGAATGGCGATGCGGACGGCGACTCGCTCGCGGGCATCGAAAATGTCATCGGTACCGGATTCGACGATTCCATTGGCGGCAACGCGGTCGCCAACAAGCTGACCGGCGGCTTCGGCAGCGACACCCTCGGCGGCGGCGCCGGCGGCAATGACATGCTGGACGGCGGCGAAGGCGACGATGTCTTCGTCATGGCCGCGAACATGACCTCGGCCGATACGCTGATCGGCGGTGCCGGCTCCGATACGCTGCAGCTGAACGGCAACTATGCGGGCGGCCTGACCTTTGGCGCCAGTACGGCCAGCAAGATCGAGGAGATACTGCTGACGGCCGGCAACAGCTACAAGATCACGCTCAACAACGAGACCGTCGGATTGTCGCTGCTTGTCGATGGTTCCACCTTGGGCGCCGGCAACTTCCTACAGCTGAACGGGGCCGCGGAACAGAGCAGCGCCATCACCGCTGTCGGCGGCGCCGGCAAGGACGTTCTGACGGGCGGCTTCGGCGATGACGATCTTGTCGGCAATGACGGCGATGACAGCCTGAACGGCGGTGAGGGCGACAACTTCCTCACCGGTGGCGACGATAACGATGCCCTGTCTGCGGGCGGCGGCGATGACATTCTCGACGGTGGCTTCGGCAATGACAAGCTGACCGCCGGCAATGGCGACAACGTCCTGATCGGCGGCGATGGCACCGACGTTCTTACGGCGGGAACCGGGGACGACAATCTTGACGGCGGCGCCGGCAACGACAAGCTGATGGCCGGCAATGGCAGCAATACGCTGGTCGGCGGCGCCGGTCTGGACACGCTCATCGGCGGTGCCGACAACGATGTGATCACGGGCGACGGCGATGCCGACAGCATCAACGGCGGCAACGGCACCAACCAGATGCTCGGCGGTGCGGGAGCCGACACCATCGTTGGCGGTACCGGGACCGACACGCTCGACGGTGGCGCCGACAATGACAGCCTGTCCGGCGGCGGCGGTACGAATATGTTCGTCGGCGGCGCGGGCGCGGACACGATCATCGGCGGCGCCGGCATCGATACCGTCGGCTACGGGACCTCGGCTGTGGGAGTGACGATCGATCTGACCTCCGCGGCGGCACAGGTCGGCGGCGATGCCGCCGGCGACCGCCTGTCCGGTATCGAGAATGTGAGCGGCTCGGGCAAGGACGACAGCCTCACCGGCAGCGCCGGCAACAACCTGCTGCAGGGTGCCGGCGGCGTCGATACGCTGCGCGGCGGTGCCGGCAACGACACGCTGGATGGCGGCGCCCAGACGGACATCCTCGACGGCGGCGCCGGTATCGATCTGGCCAGCTATGCCAGTTCGGCCGGCGCGGTCACCATCGATCTGTCGCTCGCGGTGCAGGTCGGCGGCGATGCTGCGGGCGAAAGCTATGTCGGCATCGAAGGGATCGTCGGCAGCGGTTTCAACGACACCCTGATCGGCAACACGGCCGCCAACGCCTTTGCCGGCGGCGGCGGTGATGACAAGTTCATCATGGGCGCCAACTTCACGGCGGCCGACAGCATCGATGGCGCCGCCGGCACGGATACGCTGGTCCTCGACGGCAACTATGCCGCGGGCCTGACCTTCGCCGCGACCACCATGAAGGACGTGGAGGTTATCTCCCTCACCGCGGGCAACAGCTACAAGCTGACGCTGACCGACGCGAACAACAGCAGTACGCTAACGGTGGATGGCAGCGCCCTCGGCGCCAACACGCTGTTCCTGACGGCATCGGCAGAAAAGAACAGCGCACTCACCGCCATCGGCGCCAACGGCAACGATACGCTCACCGGCGGCGGGGGCAATGACAGCTTCACCGGCGGCGCGGGCGCGGACAGGCTGACGGGCGGCGCCGGGTCCGACACCGCGAACTACGGGTCATCGGCGGCGGGCATCACCGTCAACCTGAATCTCGCCAGCGCTCAAGTCAGCGGCGGTGACGCCAACGGCGATATCCTGTCGGGGATCGAAAGCATCGTCGGCACGAACTTCGCCGATAAGCTCACCGGCAATGCCGCGGCGAACGCCCTCGCGGGCGGTGGGAACAACGATACCCTGATCGGCGGCGCAGGTGCCGACAGCCTCGACGGCGGCGCGGGCGCCGATACGGCCGACTATTCCGGCAGCAAGGCGGGAATCACCATCAAGTTCAGTGGCGGCACAGGCAGCGGCGGCGATGCAACCGGCGACACGCTGGCGAGCATCGAAACCGTGATCGGCAGCAAGTTCAACGATACCTTCGTCGAGAACGACGACGCACACACCATCAGTGGCGGCGCGGGCATAGACCTGGTCGATTATTCAGTCTCCGATGCCATCGATGTCGACCTGTCCAGCGGCGGCCCGCAAAACGGCGGCTTCGCTGCAGGCGATGTCCTGATCGACATTGAATCGATCATCGGCGGCGCCGGGAGCGACAAGATCACCGGCAACAGCGCAAGCAACAAGCTTGTCGGCGGCGCTGACAAAGGCGCTGACACTCTGGCCTCGGGCGCCGGCGGCGACGATACGCTCCTGGGCGGCGAGGGCGAGGACCTAATCACCATTACGGCCGTGACGGCCAAGGATCAGATCGATGGCGGCAGCAAAGCCAAGGATGCCGACGAAGATGTCGTCGAGATCGACAAGCTAGAGATCAGCGGCGACCATTCCTTGGGCGTGACCCTGGCCGCGACGACGATCCAGAACATCGAAGAGATCAAATTCATCGATGGCTTCGATTATTCGTTCAAGGCGCACAACGCGACCAACAGCAGCAAGCTGCTCATCGACGGCAGCGAGCTCGGCGTTGGCAGCACACTGAAATTCGACGCCTCGGCGGAAACGGGCAACAGCTATGTTTTCCGCGGCGGCGCCGATGCCGACACGCTGACTGGCGGCAAGGGGATCGATCTGCTGGACTTCTCGAAGGCCGGCGCGGGCGCGGTCGCCGATCTCTCCGACAGCACGCTGAATGACGGTACGGCGCTGGGCGACGTCTATGCCCGAATCGAAAACATCCGCGGCTCCGACCTCGACGATGTACTGACCGGCGACAAGGGCAACAACATTCTCGAAGGTGGCACTGGCGACGACCAGCTGTTCGGCGGTGCCGGCAACGATACCCTGTCCGGCGGCCGTGATCTGTTGATCGTCGACGACAAGACCGAGACGAAAGCCGTCGGCGATGACGGCTTCGACTTCTTCGACGGCGGCGACGGAATCGATCTCATCAGCTTCGCGGCGTCTAAAGACGCGGTCATCGTCGACCTCCTCAACGGGTTTGGCGCTGGAGCCGCGGCCGGCGACGGCTATGTGAATATCGAGAATGTTATCGGCACAGAAAAAGGCGATGAAATCTACGGCGACGCCAGCAATAACCGGATCGATGGCGGCGATGGCGACGACGTGCTCGCCGGCGATTTCGGCACTGATACGCTGCTGGGGGGCAAAGGCGCCGATGTCTTCTTGGAATCCGTCCTGACGGCGAAGGACCGCATCGACGGCGGCGATGACGTCGATGATCTGGACACAGACGCCATATTCGAGGGCGATACCCTGCAGCTCAACGGCGATTTCTCCGCCGGCCTCACCTTGGCCGCAGCCACGGCGCGGGGTATTGAGAGGATTGAAGCTATCGGCGGCACCGGCGGCTATGTCCTGAGGTTGGATAACGCCACCAACAGCAGCAGCCTGATTGTCGACGCCAGTTCACTCAGCGATTTCGACATCTTCAGGCTCGACGGCTCCAAGGAGACCATTAACGCCCTGACCGTCTTTGGCGGCTTGGGCAACGATACGATCATCGGCGGCGGCGGCGCGGACGTCCTGGTCGGTAATTTCGGTGCCGACTCTCTTGTGGGCGGCAAGGGGTCGGACACCGCGGGCTATCAGAATTCCTTTGAAGCGGTCACTGTCGACCTGTCGCTGAAGACGGCGCAGGTGAGCGTCGGTGATGCCGCCGGCGACATCCTCGTCTCGATCGAGAATCTGCGGGGCACAGATTTCGATGACGTGCTGCTCGGCGACAAGAACGGCAACATCCTGGAAGGCGGCAAGGGCAACGACACGCTGAACGGCAGCCTCGGGGCCGACGTTGCCAGTTACGAGAATCTGGGCGAAGCGGTCGAGGTCTTCCTGCTCGATTCCAGCAAGAACAAGGGCGGTGCGGCCGGCGATGTCTATGTCAGCATCGAAGGCGCCATCGGCTCAAGCAAAGACGATACGATCACCGGCAACGGCAGCGCCAACTACATCGACGGCGGCGAGGGCAACGATACGCTGATCGGCGGCAGCGGCAACGATACGGTGCTGGGCGGCAAGGGCAATGACCGCATCGAGATGGGCTTCGGCCTGAATGCCTTCGATCGCATTGACGGCGGCAAGGCCGGCGACGACGTCGTCATCCTCGATGGCAACTACTCGACCAACGTGACGTTGGGCGCCCTGACATTGGTGAATGTGGAGCGGCTGGAACTCACGGCCGGCAACAACTATCGGCTGACGCTGGTCGACGGCAACAACGATGGCGGTCTTCTCATCGATGGCAGCAAGCTGGCGGAGGACGAGATCCTGGTCATCAACGGCGCTGCCGAGAAGTCCGCAAGACTGGAAGTCCTGGGCGGCGGCGACAACGACATCATTGTCGGCGGCGGCGGCGGCGACGACTTCAAGGGCGGCGCCGGCAGCGACCTGCTGATCGGCAATAACGGCAACGACAAGATCAGCGGCGATGATGGCAATGACAGCATTTCCGGCGGCGCCGGTGGCGACACCATCGCGGGCGGGGCGGGCGTCGATACCATGCTGGGCGCCGCCGGCGACGATGTGTTCGACATGCTGGGCAACTTGACGGCCAGCGACCGCATCGACGGCGGGACCGAGGAAGATACGCTGAAGCTCGACGGCGATTATTCCAAGGGTATCGTCTTCGGCGCTCTGACCATGCGGAATGTCGAGATCATCGAGGTGGCGGCGGGCAACGACTATGTCCTGATCCTGGACCAGGTCACCAACGGCGGAACGATGAAGATCGATGGCAGCAAGCTGGAGGCCGGCGACGACCTGACAGTCAACGGCGCCATCGAGAACAAGGATTCCTTCCTCATCATCGCTGGCAAAGGCGCCGATTCCATCGTCACCGGGCTCGGGGCGGACACAATCAATGGCGGGTTCAACGCCGACACGTTGAATGGCGGCGGCGGCATCGATACTGTGACCTATGTGGACTCGGCGGCCGGCGTCACCGTGGACCTGACGGACAACGCCAACAATGCGGGCGGAGACGCCGAGGGCGACGTGCTGTTCAACTTCGAGAACATCGTCGGCTCCAAGTTCGACGATTCATTGACCGGCAACAGCCTCAACAATCTGATCGAAGGCCGCAAGGGGGCCGATTCGATCGATGGCGGCCTGGGCATCGACACCGTCAGCTTTGCAACGTCCGAGTTTACGGTGATTGTCGACCTGACCGCCGGCGCCGGTTTCGGCGGCGACGCAACGGGCGACGAATATGTCAACATCGAAAACATCATCGGCAGCGATGTGGAGCCCGAGGACCCGCGCTTCCGCGTGGGCGATTTCCTCGTCGGCAATGGTGCCGCCAATCTGATTGACGGCCGCCTGGGCGACGACGTGCTGATCGGCGAGGGCGGCAACGATACCTTGCTCGCCGGCAATGGGCGCGACACATTGGAGGGTGGCACCGGCGCCGACATCATTTCCGGTGGCTCTGGCGATGACTGGGTCATCTACGAGAACTCCTCCGCCGCGGTTACCGTTGACCTCAAGATTACGAAAGCGCAGAGCAGCACCGGCGAGGCCAATGGCGACATTATTACCGGCATCGAGAACATCCGCGGCAGCGAGTTCAGCGACGTGCTGCGCGGCAATGCCTTCAGCAACGATTTCGAAGGCGGCAAGGGCGCCGATACGATCGGCGGCGGCGGCGGGGCCGACGCCTCGAACTACTTCGACTCCGACGCGGCGGTGCAGATCAACCTAAACATCGCCGGCGCGCAAAAGAGCACGGGCGACGCCAATGGCGACGTGCTGATGGGCATCAACACGATACGCGGCTCGCATTTCGCCGACCGGCTGATCGGCAACAACCTGGGCAACGGCTTCTTCGGCGCTGGCGGCGACGATACGATCACCGGCGGCGGCGGCGATGACATGTTCGAGTTCAACGACACCAGCGAAGGCATCGATACCATCACCGACTTCCAGCTTGGCAAGGGCGGCGACTTCCTTCAGATCGTCGATGTTCTCGAGGCGCCCGATGGCGTCATCGTCAACGAAGAGAACGTCAATGACTTTGCGCGCATCCTGTCGATCGGCGGCAATTCGCACTTCCAGGTCAACGTCGACGGTGCGGGCGACGATTGGACGACCATCGCCATCCTGCAGGGCGTGAACAGCTTCGGTCTCACCGCCTCGAAGATGCTGGAAGACGGCAACCTGCAGGTCACGGGAGAGATCAGCTAGCGCCGCGAGGCTCAAGCGGCAGCACCGGCGCCCCGGCGCGCGAGCCAAGTCCGCACCGACCGCCGGTAGCCTTCGGGCATCGGCAGGCCGGCAAGCGCTTCCGGCTGGAACAAGCCGACCTCCTTATGCTCGGCGCTGATCTCGATCTCGTCATGGCCGTCCAGGCGACAGCCATAGGTGACGATCACCACCTCACGGCCCGGCCGCACTTCATACAGCCAGCAATCGATGATGCCGGCGACGGTGACATCGAGTCCCAGCTCCTCGCGGATTTCGCGTACGACGCAGATCGCCGGGTCCTCGCCGGCCTCGAGCCGCCCGCCGGGTAGCTCCCATTCGTCGCGTTCGTTTTTCAAGAGGACCACGGCGCCCTCGATCAGCAACACGCCCTTTACCGATACGGGAAAGACCGGGGGTGTGGCGACTTTGGTCATCCCGGAATCGTGCGCCGCGTATAGATGGTATAGGCCGCCAGTAGCAGCAGCATTGCCCCGGAGAACCGTCCCATGAAGCGCGCGAATGTCATGGAATGGCGCAGCAGGTCGCTGATCCAGCCGACCACCAGTGCCACCGCCAGATTGACCGTGGTGCCGCCGATATTGAACAGCACGCCGAGAAACAGCAGTTGCCCGGCCACATGGCCGCGGCTCGGATCGACGAACTGCGGCAGGAACGCCAGGATGAAAAGCGCCACCTTGGGGTTGAGCAGGTTGGTCCAGGCGCCCTCGATGAATATCCGCGTCAGGCTCGCCCGGGGGCGTTCCTGCATCGCCAACGGCTGGTTGGCGCTGCGCCAGGCCTTCCAGGCCAGATAAACCAGATAGGCGGCGCCGCCATACTGGATCGCCAGGAACAGGGTCGGCGAGGAGGCCAGCAGCGCCGACAGCCCGACGGCGGCCAGGATGCTGTGCACCAGCGACCCCGCGGAGACGCCGAAGGAGGAGACGACGCCGGCCGCCCGTCCCTGGCCGGCGCTGCGCGCCATCACATAGGTCATGTCGGCGCCGGGGGTGAGGTTCAGGGTGAGGCCCGCCACCAGGAACGGCAGCAGGCGGGTCCAATCGGGGATAAAATCCAGCATGGCCGAAACCTAGGAGATTCGGTCCGGCCTGCCCAGTCCCGGCGCCGGGCCCGTCAATTGACGCCACGGCCGGGGCAGGGCAGAAAGGCCGGTCCCCGGCCAAATACGGCCCGGGCCTTAACATTTCACCGCCATGGACGATAAACGCCTCTACTTGTTCGACAGCACCTTGCGCGACGGCGCCCAGACTCAGGGCGTCGATTTTAGCGTCTTGGACAAGCAGGCCATTGCGGTGGCGCTGGATCAGCTGGGGATCGACTATGTCGAAGGCGGCTGGCCGGGGGCGAACCCCACCGACGATGCCTTCTTTGCCGCGCCGCCTTCGCTGAAGCATGCCGTCTTCACCGCTTTCGGCATGACCCGCCGGCCCGGCCGCAGCGCCGCCAACGATCCCGGCCTGGCGGCGCTGTTGGATGCCAAGGCCGACGCGGTCTGCATGGTGGGCAAGAGCTGGGATTTTCATGTCGATTTGGCGCTGGGCATCGGCCGCAGCGAGAACGTCGACATGATCGCCGAGAGCGTCGCCCTGGCGAAGACGCGCAAGCGTGAGGTGATGTTCGACGCCGAGCAATTCTTCGACGGCTACAAGGCCAATCCCGATTATGCCATGCAATGCGCGAAGGCCGCCTATGACAATGGCGCGCGCTGGGTCGTTCTCTGCGACACCAATGGCGGCACACTGCCCCATGAGATCGAGCGCATCGTCGGTGAGGTCTGCGCGAAGATCCCGGGCACGCACATCGGCATCCATTGTCACAACGATACGGAAAACGCCGTGGCGAACAGCCTGGCCGCGGCCCGCGCCGGCGCCCGGCAGATCCAGGGCACTCTGAACGGGCTGGGCGAGCGCTGCGGCAATGCCAATCTGGTATCCCTGATTCCAACGCTGATGTTGAAGACCGATTTCAAGATCGGCATCGGCGAAGCCGGGTTGAAGCAGCTGACCCATGTTTCGCGCCTCTTGGATGAGCGGCTGAATCGGGCGCCCCTGCGCAACGCCGCCTACGTGGGCGAGTCCGCGTTCGCCCACAAAGGCGGCCTGCATGTCTCGGCGGTTGAGAAGGATCCGCGCACCTACGAGCACATCGATCCCACGCTGGTGGGCAACCGCCGGCACATCGTCGTGTCGGATCAATCGGGCCGCGCCAACATCCTGGCGCGCTTCCGCGACATCGGGCTCGAGGTCGCCGCCGACAATCCGAAGGTGACGTCTCTGGTGGAAACGGTGAAGTCCCGCGAGTATGACGGCTACGCCTATGACGGCGCCGAAGCCAGCTTCGAGCTTCTGGCCCGGCGCGCCCTCGGCAATGTGCCGGATTACTTCCGCGTGCTGCGCTTCCGCGTCATGGACGACCGGCGCTGGAACGCCCGCGGTGAGCTGGTCACGGAATCCGAGGCGACGATCACCATGGAGGTGGCGGGCGAACGGCTGATGACTGTGGCCACCGGCAACGGCCCGGTGAACGCGCTGGACGGCGCGTTGCGCAAGGGCCTGCTGCCGTTCTATGGCGGTCTGCAGGATATGCGCCTGGTCGATTACAAGGTGCGCATCCTCACGCCCAATGCCGGCACCGGCGCGGTGACGCGGGTGATGGTGGAGAGCGCCGACGAGTCCGGCGAGCGCTGGAGCACCGTCGGGGTTTCGCCGAACATCATCGACGCCTCCTTCAACGCGTTAAACGACGCCATCACCTGGAAGCTGTTCCGCGCCGGCGCGGCGACGGCGAAAGCGCCGGTCGCCGGCTGAGTCATGTCCGGCACGGATCGCAGCAAGAGAAACACGCGCCTCTATCCCGGCCATATGAAGGACGGCCGCGCCAAGCCCGGCGTCGGCCCGGCGATCATCCTGGTCGAGCCGCAGTTGGGGGAGAACATCGGCACGGCGGCGCGGGCCATGCTGAATTGCGGGCTGGTCGATCTCCGCCTGGTGCGGCCGCGCGACGGCTGGCCGAACCGCAAGGCGGTCGCCGCCGCATCCGGCGCCGATGCGGTCATCGAGAACGTGCGGCTGTTCGACAGCACGGCGGCGGCCACGGCCGACCTCAGCCGCGTCTACGCCACGACGGCACGCCATCGCGGCCAGATCAAGCCGGTGGTGACGCCGCGCCAGGCGGCAACCGAAATGCGCGCGGCGCTGGCCCGTGGCGAGAAAGCCGGCGTGCTGTTCGGGCCGGAGCGGACGGGCCTGCATAACGATGATATCCCGCTGGCCGATACGGTGCTGCAGGTGCCGCTCAATCCCGCTTTCTCCTCCCTCAACCTGGCGCAGGCGGTGCTGCTGATCGGCTATGAATGGTTCCAGGCCGGCAGCACTGTGCCCGCGCGGCAATTGGTCACCAACCAGACGGGGCCGGCAACAAAGGAAGAGCTGCTCAATTTCTTCGCCCATCTGGAGAAGGAGCTGGTGGATTGCGGCTTCCTGCGCAACGCCGAGAAGCGGCCCAGCATGGTGCGCAACATCCGCAACATCTTTCAGCGTGCCGAATTGACCGAGCAGGAAATCCGCACGCTGCACGGCATCGTCAAGGAACTCGCCCATCAGCGGGTGCGGCGGCCGCGCCGCCGCCCCGCCGGGTAGCGTCTTCAGGTCTTGCTCGCGAAAGCCGCCTTGGCAGCCTCCGCGATTTGTTGCGGCGTCAATTTGCGAACTTGCTTCCCGACGCTCCATTGATGGCCGAAGGGATCCCGGAGTTTGCCGTAACGATCGCCCCAGAACATGTCTGCTAGCGGCATCAGCACGGTCATTCCTGCAGCCACGGCACGATTGTAGAAATCGTCGATGTCGGCTCTATACAGATAGATCGAGCCGGTGGTAGCGCCAAGTGCGTCAGGTGCGCGGGCGCCGGTGTTCATTTCCGGAAATTCGTCGGACATCATAATGACGGAATCGCCGATCTGGATTTCCGCATGCATCAGCCGCGCACCGTCCGGCGTCGGCATGCGCATGCGCTCGGTGGCCCCGAGTGCTTTCTTATAAAACTCGATCGCTTGGGCGGCGCCGCGCAATACCAAGTATGGCGTCACACTGCGATAACCATGAGGCGGTGCCGGCTTGCGCGCGGCCGATTTGGCGGATTTCTTTGCCGGCGCTTTTCGTGCCGCGGCTTTCCGCGGGGCCGCTTTGCGCGCCGGCGCGCGCCGCTTTGCCGGTTTTTTCGAACGCGAGGTTGAACGCTTAGCTTTACGAGCCATGTCAATTCCTCCCCAATTTGTGCATCCCCAGTTTCAGTCTCTGGCGGATCAGTATGACGCATTGTCGGGTGCAGGCGAAGCCATCAGGCGGCGCGATGAAGCGGTTCGATTGTCATATTGTCGTAGCGAATTCGTGATGCCATTGGGCCGCCCCGCAACCTTGGACGGCTTCAATTCCAAAGGCTTGGCAAGT
>Ga0184612_10000600_pt1 | contig 16947 bp, 18 predicted proteins | sample PLM3_60_coex_FD_133163 | JGI IMG/M metagenome (GOLD analysis project Ga0184612, IMG submission 133163) | Groundwater sediment microbial communities from an aquifer in East River, Colorado, USA - PLM3_60_coex | ecosystem: Environmental > Terrestrial > Soil > Riparian zone | place: USA: East... | reverse complement strand
TGACGTCGCGGGTGCCCACTCGCCGAAGGAGGTTCTCGAGCAAGATCTTGACGGTGTGCGGGAGGCGTTCGATGTCGCCGAGCGAGCCGATCGGGTAGAGCTCGACCGGCCCTCGATCGGTGTCCAGGCGGGCGCGCGTCTCGCTCACGCCTCCATGCTCCCAGACCTCGTCTCTCAGATGCGCCGGCGCTCCTGTTCGATGGCCCGGCGATGGGCCAAGCGCGACTCGCGCCGGATCTTCGCCTCTCGCTGCCGTCGCCGCTGATCGTCGGTCTCCGCGACGATGGGCGCGACCGAACGTGGCTTGCCATCCTCGTCCAGCGCGACGAACACGAGATAGGCGCTCGAGGTATGCGTCCGCGTCCCGGTCCGCAGATCCTCGGATTCGACCCGGACGCCGACCTCGAGTGAGGTGGTCCCGACATCGTTGACCGAGGCCATCACCGCGACCGTGTCCCCCACGTGCGCCGGCGCGAGGAACGACATCTGATCCATCGACACCGTGACGCACATGCCGCCGGCGTGTTTGATCGCGGCCAGGCCTGCGGCGGTATCGACCAGCTTCATGATCACGCCGCCGTGCACGATCCCGGCCAGGTTCGTATCGGTGATCTCCATGAGCTGGACCAAGGTGACCTGGCTGCCGCCGACCGGTTTCGCGGGCTGCATGGGCGAGATGGTATCGGTGGCTCTGGGGGTGGCGGTGGATGGTCCGTAGCATGGCCCGGTGCGACGGTTCGCTCCCGCCATCGGCTTCGTGGTCGCGTTGCTCGCCTCGTGCGTGAGTGCGGGCGAACCGCCTCCCGGGTCGACATCGAGCGAACCCACGGCCTCGGGATCCGTCACGATGACGCCACAGCCGACGGGGACGCCCACCGCGAGCCCCACCCCGAGCCCCATCCCCGAGCCCGATCTCCAGCTGCCGGCCGACGCGCCGACGACGCTGGACGACCCCGCCGACGCGGCCCGGGTCGAGGCCGGGGATCACGCTGCGCTCCTCCCGCCCGGTGCCGAGGAGACCTCCGTCATCAGCCACGTGGAACTCGACGGCCCCATCGAGCAGATCGCCCTCGCGTGGAGACGCGGCCCCGATCCGTTCGCCCCCGAGGTGGGACTCGTCGTGTGGCAACGGTTCGAGCTGAGCCCGACCTGGCGAGCGGTCTACGCCTTCACGGACCGTCCGAGGGCGGGGGTGCTCGGCGTGCGCCTGTCTCCCGCCGACCTCACCGGCGATGGGGTCGACGATCTGCTCACGGAGGAGCAGCGCGGCGGGAGCGGGGCGTGCGCCACCTGGCGGGTGGTCGCGTCCACCGAGGGGAGCGCGTCCGAGATCTTCCTGCGCGAGGGCTGCGACACCGAGATCGTGGCCCGCGCCGGAACGCTGCAGATCCGCGAGGCGGTCTACGAGCCGGGAGACCCTCACTGCTGTCCGAGCGCATATCGCACCACCGTGCTCGCGTGGGACGGCCAGGCCTGGCAAGAGCTCTCCTCTGAGCTCGAGCCGGTCCCGTAGCGCGTCGGCGGTAGGACCCGGGTGGGCCGCCGGGCACGAGCCGGTCCGGTCGCCAACTCCTGTTGCCGAACGGCTTACGTAGGCCCACCCACACGCCGATACATCGAACGGTCCCAGCATCGATCGTTCGAGGTGAGGCGGTAGTGGGTTGAGCGTTCCCCGTGGCGCCCAGCGTGCGACGCTCGTCCTGCTCGCCTTCGCGCTGGCCGCGGCGTCGTTCGGCGCCTACGAGCAGGCAGGGCGAGCGAGCGATGCGCTTGCCGCGGAAGCGACGTCGTCGGCCGAGGACGTCGCGGCGGCGATCGGCTCGAAGCTGCTCCCCGAAGACCTGGAGGGTCCGGTCGGCGGAGAGCGCTACGAGACGATCACTTCCTATCTGGACGGCGGCGTCCTCCGGCCGAACGAGACGGCCACCGTGCTCAACCAAGCCGCCGTCGTCGTGTTCGCAGCCGACCGGGACATCCTCGGCCATAAGCAGTCGCGCGCGAAGGTGACGCGGGCCCTGTCCCTGGGTACGCAATCCGAACTGGCGAGCGGAACGTTCAGCGTCTTCGTCCCCGTGACCGTTGGCGCAGGGTCCGAGATGGCCATCGTCCAGATCTCCGGCCCGTCCGGACCGATCGAGGCGGGGCAGCGCACCTGGACCATCGTCGCATACGCCGCGGCAGGCTTCGCCTTGATGGTGCTCGTGTTCGCGTTCGTTCGCGGCGGCGGACGGTCCGCCGGTTTCGGCGACGCCATCAGCCCATCGCGGGTGCTCGACATCGAACGGCGGCCACAGCCCAGGTTGGCAAGCTCACGCAACGCATCGCCGAGCTCGAGGCTCGACCGGATCTCACCGCCGATCTCGAGTCTGCCAAGAGAGAGGGAGGTGCCATCGCAGCTCAGCTCGAGACTGCCACGTCCGAGCTCGAGGCGGTACGGGCTGAGCTCGAGGCCTCGCGGGCCGAGCTCGAGGCCTCGCGCACCGAGGCCGAAGCGACGAAGGCCGACTTCGAGGCGGCGCGAGCTGCGGTCGCGAGACCCAAGCCGGTGAGCGAACGCTCCAGGAGGAGCTCCTGGCCGCGCGGACTCAAGCCGAAGTGCGTCTGCAAGAGAACGAGGGATTGCCGGCTGAGCTCGAGGCGACCGAGGCAGAGCTTGCAGCCGCCACGGCGGAGTTCGAGAAGACGTCGAGGGAGCTTGCGACGGTCTCGGCCGATCTCGAGAGAACGACGAGCGAGCTCGAGAACACTCGCGCTCTGGCGGGCAGGACCGAGGCCGACCAGCGCACCCTCGAAGCGCAGCTCCGAGCCACGTCCGAGGAAGCCGACGCCCGCCGACGGGAAGACGAGAGCTTCCGCGCCGAGCTCGAGAACCGCCGGGTCGAGGAGGAGCGTCTCAGCGCCGAGCTCGAGATCTGGCGGACCGAGGCCGAAGCCTCGCGGACCGAGGCCGAATCAGCGAAGGCAGACCTCGAGGGCGGCGCGAGCTGCGGTCGGCGAGACCGTAGCGGGGGAGCGAACGCTCCAGGAGGAGCTCCGGGCGGCACGCGATGAAGCCGAAGCGCGCCAGCAGGCGGACGGGAGCTTGCGGGGAGAGCTCGAGGCGGCCAACGCGGAGCTCGAGGCGGCCCGGGCGGAGCTCGCGGGCTCCACGGAGGAGCTCGGAAGGACGACGAGCGAGCTCGCAAGGGCCTCGGGCGAACTCGAGAGGACGACGAGCGAACTCGCGGACACTTGCTCCGCGGCGAGCAGGACCGAGGCCGATCAGCGCAGCCTCCAAGAAGAGCTCCGAACCAGGTCCGAGGAAGCCGAGGCCCGCCGACGGGAAGACGAGAACCTGCGGGCCGAGCTCGAGGCGCGCCGGGTCGAGGAGGAGCGGCTCCGCGCCGAGCTCGAGACATGGCGTGTCGAGTCGGACGGGCTGCGCGCGCAACTCGACTTAGTCAGGGCGGAGGCGGACGGGCTTCGGGCGGAGTCCGACACCCTGCGGGCCGGGGCGGAGAGTCTTGCTGAATTCATCCAGGAGAAGGACCGACTCATCGAGCAGCTGCAGAGCTCGGAGTGGTCGGTAGGACAGGAGCGGGCGCGCGCCGAAAACCTCGCACGCCGTCAGACGGAATTCCAGGCGCACGCCGACGACGTCGCCCGGAAAGCGGCCGACGAGGCGATCGAGGCTCGCGGCCGGCTCATGGAGACCCAGGAAGCGCTAGCTCGCTTCCAGGCCGAGCTCGAGGAGAGTGCGACCCGCTCGGTGACCGCTGCCCAAGCCGGACTCGATCCGGACGGTGTCCAGGAGGTCGTCGACACACTCTCGACCGACGCAAAGCGCTCGCTCTCTGCCATCTTCGGACTCGCGCGCATGATCGCGACCCACGCGCCCGGGCAGGACGAGGGACGTCTGCTCCAACAGCTGATGTCGCAGGCTCGTCGCATGGAGCACGCCCTCGCCGACATCCTCGATGCCGAGCGACTCGCCCGCGGCGAGATCGTCCTCAAGCGACGCAGCACCGAGATCGACACGCTGATCCGCCGTGTCGTCCGCGAATTCCCGCTGGTCGACGAGGGACAGCTCGACGTGCTCGTCGACACGGCCACGATCCAGATCGATCCGGCTCGGCTCGAACGCCTCATCGACGACCTGCTGACTTCCGCGATGGCCCGGACCCCACGCGGCGAGCGGGTGGTCCTGCGGCTCGAACGCACGAGTGACGGCGTGATGCTCTCGGTCGAGGGCGGTGCGCCTTCCGGTGTCGAGGTCGGGGTCGCGGCCGCCTTCCTCGCCAAGCTGCACGGGGGGTGGACCTCGGCAGAGGTGCTTCCCCGGGAGCGCGGCGTCGCTCGCGTATTCCTGCCGAACTCGTGGGCGGAGCGAGCCGAGCCGGCGGAGGTCGACGCGGCGGACATCACCGGCACCGGCGATCCGGACGCGACGTCGGGCCCCACCGACCACGCCGCCGCGACCGCCTAGATCAGACCAGGACCGCGCTGCTCCGGCGCCGTCCGTCCTTTCGCACGAGGATCGATGCCGGGAACTGGTCCTTCACCCGTTCCGCGTGCGTGATCACGAACAACTGGTGGAACCGCGACGAGAGCGTGCCGAGCGTTCGGACCATGAGGTCCTTCCGCTCTTCGTCGAGTGAGCCGAGCACCTCGTCGAGCACCATCAGCCCCACGTCCGCCCCGGAGACCCGAGATAGATGCGTGGAGATGGCGACGCGGAGCGCGAGGTTGGCCAGGTCGGACTCCGAGCCCGAGAACCGGTCGATCGGGAAATAGGTGTCGCCATCGGCGATCTGGATCGCGAGGCTCTCCTCGTCGACCCTGAGGTCATCGAACTCGTGGTTCGTGAGCTCTCGGAACAAGGCTTCCGCTTCGCGCGAGAGCTCGGGTCCCACGCGCGCGACGAGGTGATCGCGGAACCCGTCCAGGAGCATGGCCACCCGCTCCACGTACCGGGCATCCGACCGGAGCTCGTTCACCTTGGCGGCGGTCTCCTTCGCCAGCTCTACCGCGACCGTGGATTCCCCGACGGCCTTCTCGGCATCCTTCAAGGCGTCGCCGGCCGAGCGCTCGTCTTCGCGGGCGGCTTCCAGCGCATCCTGCGACCGATGGAGCTCCGCGGCCGCCCGTGTGTGCGCATCCGGGTCGAACGACACCTCACGCGCCTGCTCGGCGAGCTTCGCGAGCTCGGACTCGAGCGCGACGAGACGCCGATCCGCCGCCGCGAGGTCCTTCTCGAGCTGCGCCGCGAAGTTCCGCTGGGCGCCGAGTTCTGCGATCCGCTTGTCGAGGACACCGGCGCGATCGGATCGCGTCCGGAGCTCGTCCAGATCGGGCATGGCGCCGCCGAACGGTTCGGCCAGCGGTAGGAGGTCCGCCCGCAAAGCATCCACCTGCTCGGCGAGCTGGGACTGCCGCTCGGTGGCACGTTGTGCCACCTCGGCGGCGGACGTGGACGAGTCCAGGGCCTTGGACAACTTCGCAAGTGCCGAACCCGCCTGCCTGTGTGACGTCCCCGCCGCAGAGACCGCTTTTTGGGCCTTCACGACCTCGGCCGTGGAGTGCTTCAGGTACCCGTGGAAGTCGTCCCCGAGCGGACGGCCGCACGTCGGGCACGGTTCGGTCGGATCCGCCTCGGTCGCGCGAGCGAGCCGTGCCTGCGCCTCCTCGAGGAGCGTGGTGCGCTGGCGCAGTTCCGCCTGAGCGGCGGCGCCGGCGGTCTGTGCTTCGGCGTGGGCGAGCTGCGTTTCCCGAAGCGCCGAAAGCGCGACCTCGACGTCCACCGCGGGGAGCGCCGCGAGCTGCTTCTCGGCGGCTTCCAGCCTCGACGCGAGCTCCAGCAGATACATGCCGTTCCGAAGGCGATCATCGGCGTCTCGAAGCTGACTGCGCTCTTCTTCCAGCTCGGGCAGGGACTGGAGCTCCTCGGTGAGCCGCTCGTGCCGATCGGCGAGCTCGTCGAGCTCGGCCTGCCGATCGTCACGTTGTTGCGTCTTGCCTGCCAGCAGCTCGGTGAGGCGCTCGATGCGTTGCCGCGAGGCGTCGAGCTCCTGGAACGCCTTCGACGCGACCTTCGCCACGTCGGTGGCCGTCTTCAACCCATCCTTGGCGGCCTTCGCGAGGCGTTTGGTCTCCGCCATGGCCCCCCGTGCCTCTTTCAGCTCCGCCTCGAGTGCCGCGACGTCGGGCACGGCACCCTCGAGCTGGGTCGCGTTCTCCTGCGTCGCCCGCGCTTGCCGGCGCGCCACGTTGCGCGCGTCGTCCACCGGCTTGATCCCGAGCAGCCGGAGCGCCATCTCCTTGCGCTTGCCGGTCGTGACGTCCGAGAAGGCATCGAGCTGCTTCTGCTCCGCGTAGACCGAAGCCCGGAAGACATGCAGGTCCATATGGAGGATGCGCCCGACCTCGGAGTCGACCTCCGTCGATCCGGATGCGAGCAGGAGGCCGCCGCCGTAGAGCTCGGCCTCCGGCATGTGCCCCTTCCCCCTGATCCGCCGGCGGATCTCGAACTGCTGGCCGGCGTGCTCGAACGCGAGCCGGACCTCGCAGTCGGTCAGCACGCCGTGCGTGCGGATCTCGTGCTTCTTCGTGCGGGCTCGGGCCGCGTCAACGCCGTAGCACGCGAACGCGACGGACTCCATGAGCGTGCTCTTGCCGCTGCCGTTCTCGCCGAAGACGCCGATCACCTGTGCCGGCAGTTCGAGCTCGAGCTCCTCGAACACCCGGTAGTTGCGGAGCGAGAGCTCCAGGACCCTCACACCGTCTCCCCACGCGCGTCGGCCAGGAACCCCGCACCCAGCGACACGACGCGTTCGCGCTCCAGCCCCGCGAGGTCCTGCAGCTCGACGTAGGCGGCCCACTCCTGTTCGAGCGAACCGATGGTCGGACCACCCTGCACCGCGAGCGCGTCGGCCCCGAAGTCCGGCTCGACCTGCACCCACAGCGCACCCGGGACGGCCTCCTGGAACTGCTCGTTCGCGATCTGCCGGAACGACGCCGGGTCCACGTCGTTCAGGTAGACGCGCACGATCGCGCCCTCCGGCGTGCCTCGAGCCGTCCGGTCGACCGCCTCGACGAGCTCGCCGGCCGACATCCCTGCGGCCGGGACGCTCACGGTCGCGAGCGGACGCTCGTGCGGGTTCTCGATGTGCTCGACCTTGCCCGTGTCGGTGTGGATCACGATGACGCCCTTGGCGGTTTCGGGCGTGTCGGAGTACCAGAACGTGTCGGTCGATCCCGCGTACCACGTGCGCTTTGAGACCTTCTGGTGCGCGTGGTAGTGCCCGAGCACGACGAGGTCGAACGCCTTGTCGAACGCGGCCTCCTCGACCTCAAGCTCGTTGATGTCTCGGTACGTGCGCGCCGGGAGCGACGTCAGCGCGACGTGGGCGAGCAGCATGTTAGTGGCATCGGACCGAACGGCGCCGGCCGCCGCCGCGAGCTGCTCGCGCAGGTCCTCGACCGACAGCGTCTGCGGCACCGCGTGGACGGCGACGCCGGCGAGCTCGGTCGCGATCGCCTCCATCCGCCAGGCGAACGCCACGTTCGGGAACACGCGCTCGAGCGCGTCGTAGGGCGAGCCGGTACCGCGCACACGCGGCGTGTCGTGGTTGCCGCTGATCGCGACGCCCCGCAACCCGGCGTCCGCGATCCGCTGGAGCCCGCCGAGCACGTGCGCGAAGGTCCGGTACGTCGGCCTCGCGTGGTCGAAGATGTCCCCGAGCCACAGGAACCCGTCGGGCTCCTGCCGGATCGTCTCGTCCACGGCCCACGCGAACGACCGTAGGAAGTCCTCCTCGCGCAGGTTCCGGCCCTCGTCATCTCGAACGTGGGCGAGATGCGTGCGACCCAGATGCGCGTCCCCGAGCGCGACGAGGCGCGCCATCAGGGACTTCGAGGTGTCCGCGTCACTCGGCGAACCCCTTGGCCGCTCCCTCCGGCCTCAGGGGCAGCGGCGAAGGGCCCTGCACCGACTTCAGATACTCCTCGTACAGGTACACCATGGCCGGCAGTGCGAACGGCGCCTCGAGGTTGGTCACGATCGCCTCGCCGGGCATGAGGGTCTGGATCTCGGGACCGAGGTCGGAGATGTCCTGCTTGGAGCTGCCTCGAAGGATCGCGCGGTCCTTATCGTCGGCCAAGCCGAGGATGAAGAACGTGTTGAACTGCGACAGGAGCTCGTCGTCGATGAGCTTGGGCTGTTGGCTGACGGCGCACAGCCCAACCTTGAACTTGCGGCCCTCGCGCGCGACGCGGGGGAACACGTTCTCGTCCGAGCGCGTCGCGCGCGAGAGCACCCGCTGGGCTTCTTCGAGCGCCACGAGCGTCGGAGGCAGAGCGGCGAACCGATCGCGGTCGTCGAGGTACACCGAGCCGTACGAGTCGAGCACCCGCCGTGTGATCACCGACGCGACCAAGATCTCCTCCATCGAGGACAGACCGCTCGTGTCGACGAGCACCGAGTAGCCGTCCATCAGCTCGTCGACGATGCGTTCGGACAGCGACGGCTGCGACGGGTCGCGCGAGATGCAGGGCATGTCCAAGATCCGTTGCGCGCGTCGCTGGATCACCTGGAGCGTGCTCGTGGCAACGCCCAGCTGCTCGGCCAGCTCGCTGACGTCGGGCTCCTCGCCGACGCGCACCAACCACTCCTCGCGGAAGAACCGGATCAGCCGGTAGATCGCGTCCTCTTGCGCGTGGCTCCACACGTATGCCGTCTGGAGGTCGCCGAGCGTGAGCTCGGCCAGCGAGAGTCGGAGCGAGGTGGCCGCCGCTCCAGCCGCTCGCGTGGCGTACACGCGCAGCCGGTCCGGCGCCCATGGATGATCCCGAAGGCCGCGACGGATGCCGCTCCCACCCTCGAGGTACTCGCCGTGAGGATCGAACAGCAGACACGCGTACCGGCCCTGCGAGGACAGGATCTGGCCGGCCAGCACCTTCATGAGGTTCGACTTGCCCATCCCGGTGGTGGCGAAGACACCGACGTGTGACGTGAGCGTCTCACCCTTGATCCCCACCTCGAGATCGATGGTGTCCTCGCCCGAGCGCAGCAGCCCGATCCGCAGGTCCCCCATGCGCTCGTGCAGGAACGCGAAGTCCTCGGGCGTCGGGGCCGTCACCCTGGCGAACTGCGCCGGGAGCGACTTGGGCTTTCGGAACTCCCCAGCCGCTTCGATGTAGCCGAGCGGTTGACACGTGGCCACCTTGTACAGGCGCTGCTCCGGGTCGTGGAGCGTGTAGGGAGCGTCGGCGGCGTCGCCGGCCATGTACGCGCCGGCCGTGCGCTCGGCCCACCCCGGGTCCGAGGAGTCCGAGCCGTAGGTCACCTGGATGACCCGGAACAAGAACCGCCGGGCGCGTTCGGCATCCTCAGCCGCCAGGAGATCGCCGAGGAACAGGTCGGTCCCATAGAAGGAGCGGAACGTCGCCTCCAGGACGCTCTTGCCGAAGATCCGGCCCTTGTACGCGCTCATCGGTTCAAGACCTCGTGGAAATCCTGGAAGAGCACCTCGATGTCGTCCTCGGACAGCCCCCGGCGCGAGAGGGCCTCGCGGAACGCGCGACGCACGTCGACGACGTCGTAGCCGGTGACCCGCGCCGCCTGATGCGCTCTCGCGAGCGGGTAGGGATACCCGACGAAGGCCGGATCGTCGGCCAGACCGGCGAGCCGCCCGAGCACCTCTTCGGGCGAGCTTGGTCCTGCAGCGACGTCGATGCGGAACGCGAACGACGCCGTCGGCGCCAGGTGGGCGACGAAGATGTCTCCGATGTAGAGGCGCGCGAACACGGGATCGGTCGAGATCCGAGCGACCCAGACCGAGAGTCCCAACTCGCGGTCGCCGCGCCGCTTCAGCAACGTGACGAGCGGGACGTTGCGCCCCCAGTAGAGCGTGGACGCCTTCACCACACCCGCGAGGCAGACACCGCGCTCGATCGCCTCCTGGTGGACGCGTCGGACGACGATCGGCGGAACGAGCGGACCGCCGTGGAGCGAGCCGTCAACCAGCACGAGGTCTCCCGACGCCGCCTCGCGCACGGTGCGGCCGACCTCGGCCCACTCGGCCCACTCACGCAGCGCGTCCACCGGCCGCGGCATGTCGGGGAGCTGTTCGGGTTCCGATCCACATAGCTGCGTCAGGACCGCCCGTGCGAGCGTCTGCATCTCCTCGGGTGGAAGGGCACGCACCGAGAGCGGCGGGGTCTCGACCACGTGGGTGACGCCGCGCTCGAACCGCACCCGCGCCGCCCGGTATGCGGCCACCTGGAACGAGCGGCCGTCCGCAACCACGCAGGACCCGCCGTCCACCGCCCAGACCCTGCCGGGATCTCGAGGCTCCACCGGGACCAGCTCGAAGGCGTCCGGATGGCCCGGGACGACCAGCGCCTCATCGAGCGAGGCCTGCCCCTCCATCACCCGGATGTCCGAGCCCGGGCGCTCGAGCAGGTCCACGACGAACGACGCCGCGTCGTCGAGCTGCCCCCGCTCGACGATGTCGAGGCTCAACACATCCGTACCTCGCGGCCCACGCACGCCCGAAGCCTAGCCGAGCCGTCGGACAGGCCCGTGGGGGGCCATCGCCGGCGGTCACCCGGGACGGCTACAGCGCCGCAGTAGTCATTCGTGACTAATCCCCCATCGGGGGACTACGCCCATCTTCCCCGCTTGCCGATACGACCCCTGAACGCGCCGAAAGCCCGTTCGATCTAAGAAAGGAACGTGATGCTGGGCTCGTTGGCCAGACGGCAGCGGCGGCCGCTCTGGGGGTGGCTTGCTTTCGTGTTGGTCGTCGCCGTGTCCGTCTCGCTCTTCAACGCGTCGAGGGGCAGGAGCGCCGCCATCGCGGAGGCGGCGATCGATGCGAAGCTGACCGCTCAGACCGAGCTGGCAACGCTACTCGAGCCCCGCGACCTCGAAACCCCGGTCACCGGCGAGCGAGCCGTCGAGATCTCGACGGCGGTCGAATCCCAGATCACCTCGGTCAGCAGGATCGAGGAGGTCCGCATCTACTCCTCGATCGGCCGGATCCTCTATGCCGATGACCCCTCGATCGTCGGGACGCACCTTCGTACCTGCGCGAGCTCACGTTCGAGGTCGCGAACGGCGATCCCGAGTCGCACGCTCGCGGCGGGATGCTCCAGACGTTCGTGCCGATCTGGCTCGCACCCGACGGCGCCGTGGTGGTGGCCGAGATGTCGCAACCGCTCGACCCGGTCACCTCGACCGCGAGCGGCCCCTGGAACACGGTCGCGTTGGTGAGCGGCGTCTTGCTGCTCGGCGCGATCGCGATGATCGTCGTCACGAGCACGGCGCGAGCCTCCAACGTGCCGGTTCCGGTCTACGACTACGGCCCCCGCGGCCCCGGCTCCCCTGCCCGCGCACAGTCGGCCCGCGGCGGGACCGTAGCGCCTTTGATCCAGCAGCCGGATGTCCGCGAGGTTGAGGAGCGGCGCCACGTGCCGAAGGCCGCGCTCGGGCCGCCGAGCAGGACCTGCGGAGCGTTCGCGTACAGCTGAAGGACGCCCTGGCTCATGTCTCCATGCTCGAGACGACACGACCCGCCTGCACATGTCCAAGCTGACCGAGGCCCTTCGAGAGATCGACAACGACGACATCGACAACGAGGAGCCGAACCAAGCCGCTCCGGTCGTCGTGGAGCATCAACCCGGGATCACGACCCCAGAGAAGGTGTGGTGAGGAAGCGATGGCCGACACGATCGAGATGATGGAGTTCCGCGATCGCAACCACGGAGGCCCAGCGGGGTCGACGCCGGAGGACGGTGGGCTCACGAGCCGGGTGTCGGCGGCCGGCTACCAGGTCGCGCAGGCCGCGGACGGGCTGCAGCAGACGGTTGGTCTGCTTCGCGCAGCCGAGGAGCTCGCCCGCGACGCGGAGTCGCGACGTCGCGCAGCCGAGGAGCGTCTGAGCGATGTTCAGGAGGAGATCGACGAGCTGACGGACATGGTCGCGATCGCCCGATCCACGCAGACCGAGGCGGAGGAGCGCGCGACCGTGGCGGAGCAGCGGTTCGCGAGGGTTCGAGGGGATATCGACGAACTCACGGACAAGCTCTCGCTCGCGCGCTCCCGACAGGCCGAGGCGGACGAGCGGACGCGACTGGCCGACGAACAGGCTCGGCTGTCCGACGAACGCGCTCGGCTGGCCGAGGATCGGTTCCAGCGCGCCGTCGACCGCACCACCGCCATGGAGCTCGCGCTCACGGACCTGGAGGACCGCTGGAGCACCGCCGATGCGACCCCACCGGTCACCGTCTTCGTCGAGGGCAAGCGCGACGAGCTGCAGGAGGCCATCGCCGCCGAGATCCGCCGGCCGCTCACCTCCATCCTCGGGCTAACCCTCGCCCTGAAGCACGCGGACACGAAGGCGAACGACGGTAAGCACATGGTTCGCCAGCTCGGGACCAACGCCAAACGTCTCGAGCGGCTCGTGGAGCAGATGCTAGACCTGGACAAGATCGCGAACGGCTCGTACGAGCCCAACCGCAGGCGCACCGACCTCGAGGCGCTGGTCCAGCGCGTTGCCGAGAGACGCCGGACATCGCGAACCGCGATCTGAAGATCCACGCCGACCACGTGGCCCTCGAGGTCGACCCGGCCCTGACCGAGCAGATCGTCGAAACCCTGCTCACGAACGCCGGCCGCCGGACGGCGCAGGGCGGCAAGATCTGGGTCACGGTCGTCTCGGAAGACGACGGCGCCTCGATCGCCGTCGACGACACCAGCGCAGAGGGGCTCCCGGACATGGGGGGCACGGCGCACACGTCGCGCTCGAAGCGATCGAACGGAGCCGCCGGCCTGCCCCTGGTGGTGCGGCTCGCCGAGCTCCACGGTGGCCGCGCGTGGGTCGAGGAGCGAGAGGGCGGAGGCGCGTCGTTCCGAGTGTTCCTGCCGGACGCGCCGCCGAGCGGGATCGAGGGGGGCTCAACCCCGCTCGATCTCATCGAGGACATCGAGGAGCTCCCGTTCGTCGCGAGCAGGGTCGAGGCGGGACTCCGCGAGCTCGCGAGCTTCGACGACCTGTCCGACGGGATCGCGATCTAGTTCCACCCAGGGCTCGGAGCGCCGCCCGCGGCGCTCCGAGCCTCCCGCTTGCACGAGGCGGCGCCCGTGGCGAAGATACCGGGGATGCCCAAGGTCTGGGGACTGTCGAAGCAGCAAGCCAACTACCATGCGGCACCCAAGCCCACGGTCCAGTGCCGCGACTGCAGGTTCATGTTCCCGCCACTCGCGATCGGGGGTTGCCGCTACGTACGAGGCGTGATCAGCGGCTCGGCAACGTGCAACGAGTTCACGCCGCGCGCGAAGGGCGATCCACGAGCCTAGGGTCCGCGAGCTAGCCGAGCGTTTTCAGCAGCTCCCTGGCGATCACCACGCGCTGGATCTGGTTCGTGCCCTCGTAGATCTGTGTGATCTTCGCGTCGCGCATCAGTCGTTCGACCGGATACTCGCGAACGTAGCCGTAGCCTCCGAGCACCTGGACGGCGTCCGTCGTGATCCGCATCGCGGCATCGGACGCGAAGCACTTCGCGACACTCGAGAAGTAGGTCATGCGCGGATCGCCGGCGTCGCAGAGCGCGAGGGCCTTGTAGACGAGCAGCCGAGCGGCCTCCAGCTGCATCGCCATGTCGGCGAGCATAAAGGACACGCCCTGGAACTGGGAGATCGCCTTGCCGAACTGCTGTCGCTCCAACGAGTAGGCGGATGCGACATCCAGGGCGCCCTGGGCGATCCCGAGCGCCTGCGCCGCGATCGCTGGTCTGGAGTAGTCGAGCGTTCGCATCGCGTACGCGAAGCCCTTCCCTTCCTCGCCGATCAGCCGGTCGGCCGGGACCCGGACGCCGTCGAGGATCACCTCTCGGGTCGGCGAACCGCGGATCCCCATCTTGTCTTCCTTGCGTCCGAACTCGACCCCCGGGTCGTCCCGCATGACGAGGAACGCCGACACACCCTTGGAGCGGAGCGACGGGTCCTTCGTCGCGAACACCACGTAGGCGTGCGAGACGCCCGCTCCCGTGATGAAGCGCTTGGTCCCGTTCAGCACCCACACGTCCGCATCGCGCTCGTAGCGCGTGCGCATCGACGCCGGGTCCGAGCCCGCACCCGCCTCGCTCAGCGCGTAGGACATCAGGAGCTCCCCGTGGGCGATGCCCTCGGTCATGCGCTTGGCCTTGTCCGCGTCCTCGGCCACCGTGAGGGGGATCACGCCGAGCTTCGACACGAGCGGGGTGAGCGAGACGCCGGCCGACACGCGCGACAGCTCCTCGATGAACACACCGAACGCGAGGGAGCCGCCCCCGGAACCGCCGTGCTCCTCGGGATAGCCGACGCCCATCAGGTCGTGCTCGACGAGCACCTTGTAGACGTCCTCGGGCCACTCGTCGGTCTCGTCGATCTCGGCGGCCCTGGGTGCGATGCGCTCCTCGGCGATCCGGCGGACGAGGGTGCGGAACTCCTCGAGCTCCTCCGGCAGCTCGAAGCGTTCGAGACCGGACATGTCAGACGCTGCGCAGGACCAGGGCATCGCCCTGCCCGCCGCCGCCACAGATGCACGCGCCGCCGAGCTCGATGCCGCGGCGGCGCATCTCGGGCGCGAGCGTGAGCACGATGCGGGCGCCGCTCGCGCCGATCGGATGCCCGAGCGCGACGGCTCCGCCGTTGGGGTTCACGAGATCCTCGTCGAACCCGAGCACCCGGGTCACGTGCAGCGCGACCGCCGCGAACGCCTCGTTCACCTCGAGCAGGCCGAGATCGTGGACGTCGAGCTGCGCCTTCTTCAACGCGTTCTGGAGGGCGATCGCGGGAACCGTGTGCAGGTAGGGGAAGCGCTCGGCGCTCATCCCGTGCGCCACGATCTCGACGAGCGGCGCGAGGCCGAGCTGCTCGGCCTTCTCGGCGCTCGCGATCACGACCACCGCGGCGCCGTCGCTGAGCTGCGATGCGTTGCCCGCCGTGATCGTGCCGTCATCGCCGAAGGCCGGTCGCAGCGCGGCGAGCGCTTCGGGCGTCGAGTCCGGCCGGATGCCCTCGTCGCGCTCGACGACGATCGGGTCGCCCCGGCGCTGTGGGACCGCGACCGCCACGACCTCCTCGTCGAGCGCGCCCGACTCCCAGCCGGCGGCCGCCCGCTGATGCGAGCGCGCGGCCCACGCGTCCTGCTCCTGCCGCGAGATGCCGAGCTCCGCGTTCACCGCGTCGGACGATTCGCCCATGTGCTGCTCCGTGAACGTGGACCACAGGCCGTCGTGGATCATCGTGTCGATCATGGGCGCGTGCCCGAGGCGCGAGCCGGCGCGAGCGTCCGGGAGCACGTACGGCGCGTTGGTCATCGACTCCATCCCACCCGCCACCACGATCTCGACCTCGCCCGCCCGGATCATCTGGTCGGCGAGCGCGATCGCCGTCGTCCCCGACAGGCACACCTTGTCGACGTTCAGCGCGGGGACCTCCTTGGGGATCCCGGCGGCGATCGCGGCCTGGCGCGCGGTGATCTGGCCGGTGCCGGCTCGAAGGACCTGGCCCATGACGACGTAGTCGACCTGATCGGATGCGACGCGGGCGCGGGCGAGCGCTTCACGGATCGCGGCGGCGCCGAGATCGGTGCCCTGCAGACCCGCGAACGCGCCCTGGAACCTCCCGATCGGCGTCCGGGCCCCGGCGACGATGACCGAACGGCTCACGAACCGAGTCTACCGCCGCGCCACCGCTCGAAGACCTCGAGGCCGTCGGGGCAGAAGCGCTCGCGCGCGATCATCGCGTCGAGGGCTTCGAGCTGCACGAACGCACCCCAGACGACCTCCGACGGCTGCCACGTGATCGGTCCCTCCCAGACGACGTCGAACGCCGCGCCCCACACCCGTCCGCTCGGGCCCTCGTAGCGATGGAGGAACCGGAACGTCGGGTCGGCGGCCACGCCGAGCTCCTCCTCGAGCTCGCGCCGCGCGCAGTCCTCGTAGGACTCGCCCGGCCCGTTCACGCCGCCGGCGCAGACGTCGAAGTACCCGGGATACACGTCTTTCGTCTCGGTGCGCCGATGCACGTAGAGCTCTCGGGAGGGATTCACGACCATCACGTAGGTGCATCGATGCCAGAGGTTGCGCGCCCGAAGCTCGCTGCGAGGCACGACCCCCACCGGCTCGTTGTCCTCGTCGACGACGTCGACGAGCTCGTCGGCGGGCACGACCATCTCAGCCGCGTCCGTGCGCCCAGTACTCCCAGCCGTCGAGCTCGGGGACCTCCTCGCCCAGTGCACCGAGCGTCGAACAGATCTGCGTCCGGTGATCGTTCCCGTGGTGGATCGCCTGGACCAGCAGAAGTCCTTCGGCGTCGTCCGTGTCGGGGAACCCGGCGTGGTGGTTGCGGATCGTCGCTCGGAGCGCTCCCTGCTCGAGCGCGTCGAGCGCCTCACCCCACCGGAGACGGTGCTCCTGCACCTCGGCTCGGAGCGTCGCCAGCGGGACGCCGACTCGATCCTCGGGTGCGGGCGGCGGAGACGGGTCTCGCAGCCGCAGGAGGTACCGGGCGTCCGCGTCGATCAGGTGGGTGAGCGTATCGATCGTCGACCCGTAGGTCCCTGGCACCGACGCATCGAGCCGATCCGGCGCCAACCGGTCCAGGTGATCGATCAGCTTGTCCGTCGCCCACAGATGGTGGGCGAACATCGCGCGCACGATGTCGGAGGGACCGGTCATCGGAGCGGTCACTCTATCGGTTCGACGTCAGCTCCGAGAGTCGAGCGCGACCTCGATCTGCGCGAGGATCTCTTCGCCGACGAGCTCGTCGCGGGCGATCAGCGCGTCGCGCAGGGCGATCACCACGTCTCGGTTCTCCTCGAGGAGCTTGGTCACGCGGTCCTTCTGCTCGGTCAGGATCTCCTCGACGCGAGCCTTTCCTTCCGGATCGGCGAGCACCTTGCCCACGAGGTTCTTCGAACC